>Ga0210095_1000412_pt1 | contig 10780 bp, 8 predicted proteins | sample China_Galinas_PW_FD_184861 | JGI IMG/M metagenome (GOLD analysis project Ga0210095, IMG submission 184861) | Wetland microbial communities from San Francisco Bay, California, USA, that impact long-term carbon sequestration - China_Galinas_PWA_D1... | ecosystem: Environmental > Aquatic > Marine >...
CGACCTCAGCATCGGCGGCAGAGGCGGCGACGGCGGCGACGGCGGCGACGGCGGCGACGGCGGCACCGGCGGCAGCGGCGGCGCGATCGACAACGGCGGCACGCTGACGCTGACCAGCGGCACCCTCTACGCCAACCAGGCCGCGGCGGGCGGCTCTCCTGGCTTCGAAGGCGGCCGCGGCAGCGCCGGCGGCTCGAGTGACGGCACGCCGGGGACTGCGGGCACCTTCGGTAGCTTCGGGACAGGAGGTCAAGACGGTGCCGGCAACGGCATCGATTCGAGCACCGTCCCGACCCTCGACGGCAGCATCCTCGGCAGCAACGGCAGCGTCTGTGCCGGCTTCGGCGGGGTGGCCGACGGTCAGTACAACCTCATCACCGACAGCTCCTGCGGCAGCGGTTCGCCTTTCCTGGTCGGCGGGACCACGACCACCCCCGGCGCCCTCGACCTCGGCCCCCTGCAGGACAACGGCGGCCCCACCGAGACCATGGCTCCGGGCGGCGGCTCACCGGCCTTCGACGCCGTGCCGAGCGACGCTTGCGCGGCCGTCACCGATCAACGCGGCGTGCCGCGGCCCCAGGGGAGCGCTTGCGACGCCGGCTCCTACGAGCTCGACACGACGTCGCCGACGGTGACGGTCGAGCAGGCCAGCGGCCAGATGGACCCGACGAGCTCTTCCCCCATTCACTTCACCGCGGTCTTCAGCGAGCCGATCGACCTTGCGAGCTTCATGGACTCGGACGTCGCCCTGGGGGGTACCGCACCGGGTCCGCTCGCGGTCGGAATCAGCCAGATCGCGCCCGACGACGGCACCACCTTCGACCTCGTGGTCACCGGCATGAGCGGCTCGGGCACGGTCACCGCCGCGATCGCGGCCGACCAGGTGACGGACGTCGCCGCCAACAGCTCGACGGCCTCGACGAGCGTCGACAACGAGGTCGAGTACGACCCGATCGCGCCCACGGTCATCGGGACGAGCTTGCAGCCGATGTACGTTCAGTCCGGTCCCTCGAGCATCGCGGTGACCTTCAGTGAAGCGGTGCGCGACACGGGGAGCGGCGGCGCCGACTCGGTCACCAATCCCGCCAACTATCTCCTCGTCGAGGCCGGGAGCGACGGGAGGTTCGAGACGCTCTCGTGCGCGGGCGGAGTGGTGAACGACGACACGCAGGTGCCGATCTCCAGCGTCGTCTACGACGGCTGGGCGACCGCGGCGGTGGCGTTGCGCCGGCCGCTTCGTATCGGCACCTACCGTCTCTTCGTCTGCGGGACGACGTCCATCACGGATCTCGCCGGCGGGCCGCTGAACGGTGGCACGGACTCGTTCTTCGACCTCGCGGTCGTCTCGATCACCGAGGTTCCCGCCCTGAGCCCCGGTGGCCTGGCGCTCCTCGCTCTGCTCCTCGCCTCTGCCGCCGTCTGGGTTCTGAGTCGACGCCTGTGATCTCGGAGCGGCTGAAGCGCCGCCGCGACGTGGAACCGCGGCGGGCAAGTCGAGCAGTACACGTCCCGAAAACCGAGCCCGGGACGGATCTCCGGACGGGGCGGCAGACCCCATGACCGCCCTGGTAGAATCGCAACGTGTCTACCGATCCCGTGAGACCGCCGACCGAGCCTCCCAGGCCAGCGATTGCCGGCGAGTACGAGGACCTGGAGACCTCGGAATGGGGTCTGGACTGGGGCGACGTCGTCCAGATTCAGCAGAAACTGGAGCTGACGCCTACCGAGCGCCTGCGGGCGGCCCAGGATCTCATCAACAGGGTGCATCGAATCCGAGCCCGCAATGCCGGTCGAAGCTAGATTCGACGAGGCCCTCACCGTTCTCCAACGACACGAGGTGGACTTCATCGTCGTCGGCGGGATCGCCGCGATCCTCCAGGGTTCGCCGCTCACGACGGAGGACGTGGACGTCGTCTACCGCAGCGCGAACGAGAACCTCCTACGCCTCACCACGGCCCTGGTCGAGCTGGACGCGTCGTATGCCGATCCCGCCGGTCGGACGATCCGGCCCGACATGGAGCGATTGGCGGCCCTCCGGGTGCATCTGCTCAACACGCGCTGCGGACGCGTCGACCTGATGCGGACCATAGGCAACGATCTGGCGTACGAGCAACTGATCGACAGAACTCGTGAGCTCGAGATCGGGGAGACATCGGTCCGGGTGCTCGAGCTCGAAGCTGTCATCGAGACGAAGGAGCAGGCCGACCGTCCCAAAGACCGCTATCAGCTGCCCTTCCTGAGACAGCTCCTGGCCGAGATCCGGCGCCTCGACAAGGGGTAGGCCGACCCGTTTCAGCCCTGTCCCGGGCCGGCCCGCCTCGCCCTCAGCTCGTCCACCACCGACCGCTCCTTGGACGGTCGGCCACAGGCCGGGCAACGCCGCGCCCGCGGCAGGAGGGGACCGCGGGTGTCCCCCGCCATGCCGCCCAGCACGTAGAACGGGAAAAGCACGACGCTGGCGAGAATGCGGACCAGGTTGGCGCGGTCCCACTCGACGCCGGCGCCGGGCGCGCCGCAGTGCGCGCACTCACGCATGGCGGTCTCCCGGCGCGGAACGGCCGGGCGGCAAGGTTCCCGGCGACGCCGGTCCGTCCGAACCAGTCCCCATCGCCTCCTGGGCGGCCCGCTCCTTGCGGTAGACGAATCTCGGCCTGGTCGGCCTCGCCATCGCGTGGAACCTGCTGCGCCTGGGCCGGCGCCTCTACCGGCACGGCGGCGGCCGGGACCTGTGGCACGTGGCCCGCACCGCGCTCTTCTGGATCCTCGGCCTTCTCAACACCCTCTTCGCGCGGCCCCGTCAGAAGCAACGCCAGGCCGCAAAGGAGGTCCAGCAGCCCGTCGTCCCAGTAGGAGCGGAAGAGGTCGGTTTCCGTCAGGGTCTGTGCCTTCGCCATGGGCGCCTCCGGGCTGAGTTCATTCCGTGAACTGAGTTCACTGCATGAACCATAGATGGGCAAGACGCCGCCGCGAGGGGACGGATCGTCCCTGGGCGGCCGCCGCATCGGATAGGCTCGTGCGCTCACGACCCTGGGAGACGACATGAACGGACTGAAGATCGTGGCGTTGCTGCTCATCGCCTTCGGCATCGTCGGGCTGGTCTACGGCGGCTTCACCTACACCAAGGACTCCCACGACGCCAAGCTGGGTCCCATCGAGGTCAGCTTCAAGGACAAGGAGAGGGTGCACGTCCCGGTGTGGGCCGGGGTCGGCGCCATCGTGGTCGGTGCGGTCCTGCTCGTCGCCCGCGGCAAGCGTTGAGCGTACGGCCGTCTCGGCCGCCGGCGACGGCTTTCCACGCCCGCGCCGCGCCCTCGGCAGCCCGTAGCCGTCCAGCGCCGGTGTAGCTGCTAGTCTCGCCGCCATGTCCCATCCCCTTTGGGTGATCGCGGTGCTCGCCGGCGCTGCGGCGGCGAGCGAGTGGCTGGCTCGCCGCACGGCCTTGCGGCACCTGGGCTCGGCGCTGCTGGTGATCGTGGTGGCGGCGGTGGCGGCCAATCTGGGCGTCATCCCCTCGGTGACCGACGGCTCGCCGGTCTACGACGCCATCTTCGGCACCGTCGGGCCGCTGGCCATCTTCTGGCTGCTGCTCCAGGTGCGCCTGGCCAGCGTGCTGCGCGCCGGGCCGGCGGTGCTCGTCCTCTTCCTGCTCGGCGCCGCCGGGACCTTCGTGGGCGTCCTCGCCGGCATGCTCCTGCTCGGCGGCGGCGACGTACTCGGCCCTCTCCACGCCGCCCTCGGCGGCATGTACGTGGGCACCTACGTCGGCGGCAGCATCAACTTCAACGCCGTCGCCCTGGAGTACGACGTGATGCGCGACGGCGCGCTCTACGCCGGCGCCGCGGTGGTCGACAACGTCGCCACCACCCTGTGGATGGCGGCCACGGTGGTGCTGCCCCGGCTACTCGCCGGTCGCTGGACGGTGCGCGGCGCGGCCGCACTTGAAGCCGTACCCGAGGCCGAGGCCGGGACCGAGGTCGGGACAGCGGCCGGGACCGCGGCGGCGCAGGCTGACTCGGCGCAGCTCGCCGACCGCGACACCTTCACCGCCGAGGGGCTCGCCACCCAGCTCGCCCTGGGGGCGGCGGCGCTGCTCGTCTCCGACGGCCTGAGCGCCTGGCTCGCCGCCTCGTTCCACCTGCCGGTGCCGTCCATCCTCATCCTCACCACCCTGGCCCTGCTGCTCGCCCAGGTGCCCGCCGTGCAGCGTCTGCCGGGGGCCCACCTCATCGGCTGGACGGCGGTGATGTTCTTCCTCGCCGCCATCGGCGCGTTGTGCGACCTGCAGGCGCTGGCCCGCCTCGGCGACCTCGCCCCGAGCCTGGGGGTGCTGGTCGGTACCACGGTGTTGATCCACGGCCTGGTGGTCTTCGGCGGCGCCGCGGCGCTCAAGCTCGACCCCGCCGTCGCCGCCGTCGCCTCGCAGGCCAACATCGGCGGCGGCACCTCGGCCCTGGCGCTGGCCCGCAGCCTCGACCGCGAGGACCTGGAGCTGCCGGCGATCCTGGTCGGCTCCCTGGGCAACGCTTTGGGCACCTACCTGGGATTCCTGGCGGTGGTGTTGTTGCGCTGAAGGTCAGTCGGCGATCCGTCGCTGTCGGGCCCGGCGATCGTGAAAGGCCTCGAAGTTGTCGCGCTCCCAGCGCTCCTGCAACCGGTTCGCCTCCTCGATGGAAGGGTGCTTGTAGACGCCGGGAGGAAAGCGCGCCCCCACGTATGACCTCGCGGAGAGTGTACTTCACCGGATGACCGCGGCCCTCGGGCGTCGCCCGGAAGCCTTTCGTAGCGCTCAGAGCTTGTGAAGAAATCTCCGCCCGGCTACGTGCGCCCCCGAATCGCCTCTCGCGGCGTTGCGGCTCCTCGACGTAGGCCCTGCTACGCCTGCGTCACCGCGCCTTGCGAGAGGCGCCCGGATGACGCCCTCGCTACGACCGGAGATTCCTTCACAAGCTCTCACAGTGATCCTCGAGCTGCGATCCACTCCGTGGGCTGTCGGGTGATCTCGGCGATGCGGTCGAAGTCCTCGTCGTAGTGCCAGACGACCGCTCCCGCCGCCTCCGCGCTGGCAGCGATGACCAAGTCGGGGATCTTCACGCTGCGGTGGTGGAGCCCTCCCTGCAGGGACAACTGCTGCTGAACGAAGAGAGCCCGTTCGAATTCACTCGCTCCACAGGGTAGCTGGTGGAGAGCGAGAAGCTCGGCGCTGAGTTGCTCGTAGTCCAGGGCGCTGCGGGCGGAGTAGAGGATTTCCAGTCTGACCTGGGCGCAGATGGCGAGAGAATTCGTCGCCAACCGGCCTTCCCACGCAGCACCGATCTCGCGATGAGCAGCGCGATGCCAGGCGCTGGTGTCTGCGAGGTAGATCGTCAACGCTCCCACCGCCGAGATGCGGTGAGGATCTCGTCACCGCGGTCGATCCCGTCGCCGGACCGGACGCGCTCGGCGAGGCGCCGGCGCAGGTCGGCGCGCAGAACCTCCTCCAGGGCCCGGTCGATGGTGTCCTTGATTCCGGTGGTTCCGAGCACACGCTGAGCCCGGGTCAGCTGCTCTTCGTCGATCTCCAAGGATGTGCGTCGCATTGGGTAATTCTAGCATGCACCACGCAGTCTCTGATGCATATCGAGAGATCCCTGATTCATGCAGTGCCGGGCGGGCGGGCATCCTGCCGGTGCGGGTGGTGCTGGGCGCAGGCGGCGACAGGCCGCCCACCAGAAAAGTCTGTGGGCTCGCCATCTCAAGGAGATCCTGATAAAATAAGTTACAAGAGAAAAAATGATAATCAGTTGGGAGCGGAAGAACACGCGATGCCAACATTCCGAGTTTCTATTGAGGTAATAGTCCTTCTCTCACTGCTTCTCGGTGGCTGCAGCAAGCAAGCGACGTCACAAAGTCCCAACAGCTCCGACGCCCCGGTCCTGAAGATAGCGGTCTTTGCCGATGGTCGCCTCACCGTAGACGGCGAGGAAGCCACCTTGCAGACGCTTCAAGAGTCGCTGCGACAGTTGAGCACGCAGCACGGGGTCGTCTGGTACTACCGCGAGAATGGCCACCAAGAGCCACCACCCATCGCGACGGAAGTGGTTAAGGCTGTGATCGAGGAACAGCTGCCGATTCGCCTCTCGAGCCGCCCCGATTATTCTGACTACGTCGGAGCTGATGGCAGACCTGTTCCGGAGTGAACACGGAGGGCCCAGGCCCCCCACTCGCTGCAGCAGCCTGGCGGGAGCGCGGAAACCGCTTGGGACCACCGGCTGCTGTGGTCGGGTTCCGAAACCGCGGAGCACGGGTCGCGCAACAACGGCTACCTGGAGGGCGCCCTGGAGGCCAGCGCCCGCTCGGTCCGTCTGGCCACCGGTGGCGGCAGCGCAGGTCGGCAGTATGATGCACCGTGGGAGGTTTCATGATCCGTTCCCCCAAGCCGGTCCGTTCCCCCAGGGTCCTGCTCGTCTATCCGCAGCTCCCGCCCTCCTACTGGGGCTTCCACTACGCCCTCGAGCTGGTCGGCAAGCGCGCCTCCATGCCGCCCCTCGGTCTGATCACGGTGGCGGCGATGTTCCCTGCCCGCTACGAGCTGCGCCTGGTGGACATGAACGTGGCACCGCTGCGGGACGAGGACCTGGACTGGGCCGACCTGGTGCTCACCTCGACCATGGTGGTGCAGCAGCGCTCGTTGCGCGAGGTCCTCGCGCGGGCCAACGCCCGCCGCCGCCCGGTGGCGGTGGGCGGGCCTCATCCGACCTCTTTCGCCGACGAGATCGCCGGTGCCGACCACTACCTGCTGGGCGAGGTCGAGGAGACCTTTCCCCGCTTTCTCGCCGACTGGGAGGCGGGGCGGGCGGCGCGGGTCTACCTCCCTGAGGACAGGCCGGCCGTCACCACCACGCCGGTGCCACGCTTCGAGCTGCTCGACCTCGGGGCCTACGCCTCGATGGCGCTCCAGTTCTCCCGCGGCTGCCCGTTCAACTGCGAGTTCTGCGACATCACCAAGCTGTTCGGGCGCGTGCCGCGCACCAAGTCCAACCCGCAGATGCTGCGCGAGCTGGACCGGCTCTACGCCCTCGGCTGGCGCGGCCCGGTCTTCCTGGTCGACGACAACTTCATCGGCAACAAAAGGGAAGCCCTGCGCCTGCTGGGCGCCGTCGCCGACTGGCAGCGTGAGCGCGGCTACCCCTTCGACCTCTACACCGAGGCGAGCGTCAACCTGGCCCGCCTCGAACCGCTCCTCGACGCCATGGTGGCGGCCGGATTCACCATGGCCTTCCTCGGCATCGAAAGCCCCAACCCGGAGGCGCTGCGGCGCACCCACAAGCGCCAGAACACCGACCGCGGCGACGACAACCACCTCCTCCACGCGGTCGCCGCCATCCAGGAGAAGGGCATCGAGGTCACCGGCGGCTTCATCCTCGGCCTCGACGGCGACGGCCCGGAGGTCTTCGATGCTCAGGTCGCCTTCATCCAGCAGGCCGGCATCCCCATCGCCATGGTCGGCCTCCTGACCGCTCTGCGCGGCACGGACCTCTACGCGCGCCTCGAACGGGAGGGGCGCCTGCTCGCCGAGTCGAGCGGCAACAACGTCGAGATCAGCCTCAACTTCCAGTCCGAGCTCGACCGCGAGGTGCTGATCTCCGGCTACCGGCGGGTGCTTTCGACGCTTTACGACGAGGGCCTGAAGAACTACTTCGAGCGTTGCTGGACGTTGCTTTCGCGCCTGGGAGACCGCCCCCGGCCGCGCCACCGGGTGAGCGCCGCGGAGCTGCTCGCCCTGGCGCGCTCGCTGCGCCTGCAGCTCCTGTCGCGCCAGGGTCCGGCGTACCTGAAGCTCCTGGCGCGCACCCTGCTCCGGCGGCCCTCTCTGCTCGACCAGGCGGTGCGCCTGGCCATCAAGGGCCTGCACTTCCGCAAGTTCACGCTGCAGACGCTGGCCGCCCACGAGTTCCGCGAGGCGGCCCTGGCCGGCTACCAGGAGGTCGAGGAGCTGGCCGGGCGGGCGGCGGCCGGCGGCTTCGACAAGGCTCTGAGGCGGGGCGCGGCGCGGGTGCGCCGCCGCCTGCGGCGTCTGCACCGCAGGCTGCGTCCCGAGTTCCGGCGCGGGCTGCTGCCGGACCGGGCGTGGTTCGAGGGCGCGATCCAGCAATGCGTGAGCGAAGTCCCGGGCCTCGAGCTGCTGCGCCGCTGGGCGCCGCGGGTGCGGCAGTGGTTCGCCGAGGCACCGTGGCGGCGCACCATGCTCGCCCACGGCTACGAGCCGGCGGTGCGCGACGGAAGGACGGCAACGCCGCCCACCGTCACGCTGCTGCCGGTCGTCGAGATCGGCCGCCTGCGGCGCGCCCTGGAGCTCTACTTCCGCGAGCTGGGGGTCAAGGTGGTGAGCACCACGGAGCAGCTCGCCGCCCTCGGCCACGAGGGGCTCGAGGCCCTGCAGCGCGGTGCCGACCCGGCCGCGGCCCTGCTAGCCCACTTGCGCGACCTGGGGCGCAGGATCGACGCCGTGGTCCTGCCCCTCGCTGAGGAGCCAGGCGACGCGACGGAGACCGTGCAGTGGCTCGAATCCAGGGCGTCGGTGCTACCTCCGGTGATCGCTTTCCGCCTCGAGCAGAGCCGCCGTGCCCTGCGCGCCAGCCTGGTCGAGCTCGGCGAGCTGCTGACCGGCGACGCCGGTCGCGCCGAGCAAGCCTTCGAGCGCGCCTTCGCCCTCGCCTGAGGGACGCTTCGGGTTTGGGGCGCCCCGCCCGCCTGCGGTATCTTCGCGGACAGAGGAGGTACGAATGCCCGAAGCCGATCAGAGCCAGCCCGCCAAGGACTACCGGCCGAACGTACCGCAGCGAAGCGAGCCCTTCTTTCTCAAGGGCTGCAACGAGCTCGACTGGGGGATGAAGAACCGGCTGGCCAGCATCTTCGACCCGCGCTCCGGTCGCACGGTGATGCTGGCCTTCGACCACGGCTACTTCCAGGGACCCACCACCGGCCTCGAACGGGTGGATCTCGACATCGTGCCCCTCGCCCGCTGGGCCGACACGCTGATGTGCACCCGCGGCATCCTGCGCAGCACGATCCCGCCCACCTTCCGCGGCGGCGTGGTGCTGCGCGCCAGCGGCGGGCCGTCGATCCTGTCGGACGATCTGTCCAACGAGGAGATCGCGCTGTCCATGGACGAGGCGGTGCGGCTCAACGCCGCGGCGGTGGCGGTGCAGGTCTTCGTGGGCGGCAAAAACGAGAAGCAGACGATCCACAACATGACGCGGCTGGCCGACGCCGGCAACCGCGCCGGCATCGCCACCCTGGCGGTCACCGCCGTCGGCCGCGAGCTGACCCGGGACGCGCGCTACATGCGCCTCGCCACCCGCATCTGCGCCGAGCTCGGCGCCACCTACGTCAAGACCTACTACGTGGAGGACGGTTTCGACACGGTGACCGCCGCCTGCCCGGTGCCCATCGTCATCGCCGGCGGCAAGAAGCTGCCCGAGCCGGACGCCCTGCGGGTAGCCTACCGCGCCGTTCAGGACGGCGCCGCCGGCGTCGACATGGGGCGCAACATCTTCCAGTCCGCGGACCCGCAGGCGATGATCCAGGCGGTGCGCAGCGTGGTCCACGACGGCGAGACGCCGCAGCACGCCTACGAGCTGTTCCAGGAGCTGGCCAACCGGTCCGCGGCGCCGGCCGGCGCCTGAGAGCCGGCCGGGGCGACCAGGGCGGCACGACGCCATGAAGGATCGCTGGGACGACACCGAGGCCGCCCATTGCGTCGACCGCTACGGCGCCGCCTGGGGCGAGGATCTGGCCCTGCGCGTCTACTCCAGCCGCCTGCTGGGCAGCGAACCGGACCTGGTGCTCCACGGCGGCGGTAACACCTCCGTCAAGGGGACGGCGCGCGACGTCTTCGGCACCGAGCGGCCGGCGCTGTTCGTCAAGGCCTCGGGCCGCGACCTGGCCACCGCCGAGCCGCAGGACCACCCGGCGGCGGGCCTCAACGTGCTGGCGCGGCTGGCGCGCCACGGCGACGGCGCGAAGCCCTTCGACGACGCGCAGTTCCGGCTTGCGCTACGCGCCTCCCTTTTCGACCCCGACGCCCCCACCCCCTCCATCGAGGCGCCGGTCCACGCCGTGCTGCCGGGGCGCTTCGTCGACCATAGCCACGCCGACGCGGTGCTCGCCCTCACCAACCGGCCGGACGGCGAGGCGGTGGTGCGCGAGGCCTTGGGCGACGAGGTGGTCGTGCTGGCCTACGTCACGCCGGGCCACGCGCTGGCCCGGGCGGTGGCCGCCGCCGTCGACGAGCTGCCACCGGAGGTCCGCGAAAGCGGCGCCATGGTCTGGCTGCGCCACGGCCTGGTCACCTGGGGGGAGACGGCGGCGGAATCCTACCGGCGGATGATCGAGCTGGTCGGTCGGGCCGAGGAGCACGTGGCAAAAGCACGGCGGCGCGGTGCGAAGGTGAGCGTCGGCGACGCACCCTCGCAAGCCGAAGCGGAGCGCCGCTGGGCCGCCGTCGCGCCGCTCCTGCGCGGCCTGCTGGCGGTGCCGTCCGGCGACCCGGACCGCCCCTGGCGACGCGTCGTCCTGCGTTGCGACCAGAGCGCGGCGACGCGGGCGCTGCTGGCCCGTGCCGACCTGCCGGCCCTCGCCGCCGGCGGCCCGTTGACGGCGGACCACCTGATCCGCACCAAGGCCGAGCCGCTGCTGTTCGCCGAGCTGCCGCGGGACGACGCGGACGACCTGCGCCAGTGCCTGGGCGACGGCGTGGGCGGCTATGAAACCGCTTACGCCGCCTACGTCGAGCGCCACC
>Ga0210095_1000414_pt1 | contig 10769 bp, 7 predicted proteins | sample China_Galinas_PW_FD_184861 | JGI IMG/M metagenome (GOLD analysis project Ga0210095, IMG submission 184861) | Wetland microbial communities from San Francisco Bay, California, USA, that impact long-term carbon sequestration - China_Galinas_PWA_D1... | ecosystem: Environmental > Aquatic > Marine >...
CCCAACGTCGACTTCTACAGCGGCATCATCTACCGCGCCATGGGCATTCCGACCAAGATGTTCACCGTCATGTTCGCCCTCGGCCGCCTGCCCGGCTGGATCGCCCAGTGGATGGAGATGCGCCAGGACCCCAACAACCGCATCAACCGTCCAAGGCAGGTGTACACGGGCGCTACGGCGCGGGATTACGTGCCGCTGGACGAGCGGTAGACGAGGGGGTTGCCGGGGACGGGGCGAGGGTGGGGAGCCCTGTTGGAAATCGGCTCGCTGTTAGAAGAGGATGGAGGGGGGCTCGCCTCGGCGTCCACGGGCCACGGTCCGCTCTAGCCCTCCGACCGCTCTCGGGATTGGCCCGCTCCCGACGTTCCCAACAGGGCTCCCCACCCTCGCCCTCACCGACAGGGGTGGCTGGGGCGAAAAAGTCAACACATTCTTGCGGTCCGGAGGCCCAGGGGTTGCCACTCTCGGGCGGCCCCGAGTCTTGTCCTGACGTTCCCCCCATCTACCACCGCCGCTGAGGAGGGAGGGCGGGGAGCCTGGGTGGAAACGTCTGGAGCGGCCCAATCCCGCGGGCGCACCGTAGGGCACGGGCGATGGCGGGCCGTGGAAGTCGAGGCGAGCCCCCCTCCATCCAATCAGTAAAGCGAGCCGATTTCCAACCAGGCTCCCCGCCCTCCCTCCGTCCACGGCAACTACCGCCGGAGGCCCTCCACGGTCCTGTGCAACCAGCGCCGAAACCGGTGCCGCAACCTCTCCACCCTCTTGCGGAGCTTGGGCCAAGGTCCCAACGACCAGCGCAGCAACCGGTGCGTGCTGCGGCTCACCAGGCTGAGCAGGGCGAGACCGGCGAGGATGGTGACGATGCCCTGGATGCCGGGAAGCACCAGGCCGGCGATGCCGACCAGGAGAAGCAGCACGGCGACGACGATCAGGGTGACGCGGACCCAGGTCGGCAGCGGCGGGCGGCGGCTCTCGCCGTTGCCGCGAGGGGCCGAGCCCGGCGGTCGTCCGGCGGCGCGCTGCCCGCCGGCGGACGAGGCGTCGTCCGGGCCGCCGCCGCCACCGTCGCCGGGGCCGCTCTGTAGATCCTCGAAGGTCATCTCACCGCTGTTGTTGGACTTCATCACGTCGTCTCCAGCACTGCACCGCCGTACGCCTCCGACGCCGGGGGGCTCGCTCCGCGACCTCTTCGCGGCCGGCCCGGCAGCGTAACCGATCTGCAATTGCAGTTTTCATACCCGCAGGGGGCGCCGCATCCTCCATCTTCTGCCGCGGCAACCTCCGCGGCCGTTCGTCTCCGGCCGCGCCGTTTCGGCACGCCTCGGCCGGCGGCGTGGGCAGTTGGTCGGCGCGAAGGGGCGGTTGACAAACCGGACCAGATCGGTCCACAATGCTTTCAGCGTAATGAGACGCCGTCTCAAGAGATGGCGGAAGGCGAACCGGAGGACGCACCGGAAACGGACCCAAGGCCATGGTCGACCCCCACGAGAAGCGACAGTTCCTCGACTTCCTGCGTCAGCAGGGCATGCGCGTGACCCAGGAGAGGCTGGTCCTCTTCGACGAGATCTTCTCGCGCCACGGTCACATCGACGCCGAGGACCTGCTGGCGGGGTTGCAGCAGCAGGGGCGCAAGATCTCCCGCGCCACCGTCTACCGCAACCTCGACCTGCTGGTCGACTGCGGGCTGGTGCGCAAGTACCGCCTGGGGCGCAACCGCTTCCTCTTCGAGCACGTCCACTCGGGGCAGCAGCACGATCACCTGGTGTGCGCCGAGTGCGGCCGGGTGGTGGAGTTCGTGAGCCCCGGCATCGCCGCCCTGCAAAACGAGATCTGCCGCGCCCACGGCTTCGCGCCGGACCACCACACGTTGCAGATTCTCGGCCTGTGCCGGAGCTGCGAGGAAGACAAGCAGCCAGCGGAGGGGGCCGACCCTTCGCCCCACCCCCGGCGGCGCAGCGCCGCCGGCGGAGCCAGCCGCGACGCCCGATGAATCCGAGCCCGGGGGGGGCGCCCGACGGCGCGCCCACCGGTCTCCCGTCCACGGCACGGCCCTGCCGCCGCGCCCCGACCCTCAAGGAACCAGAAGATGGAACGCAACCTCGACAGGACCCCTGCCCGCGCCGCCCTGCTGGCCGCCCTGCTCTTCGCCGCCGCCGCACCCTGGATGGCCGCGCCGGCGACCGCCGCCGCCGAGCCACCCACCCCGCAGAGCCCCGAGCGCACGGCGGACGACGGCAGCTCCGACGACGAGGAGGTGGCGCCGGAAGCAGCCCCGGACGGCGACGCCCCGGCGGCGAGCGCCGAGAGCCAGGCCGCCGCCGGCAGCGCCCCGCCGGTGGAGGAGGTGGTGATCTTCGACCGCCTCAGCGTGGTGGGCGGACCGGCCCACGTCGGCGAGGTCCCGGGCTCGGCCCAGTACCTGGACGTCGAGACCCTGGAGCGCCAGGACTCCAGCGACATCCACCGCGTGCTGAGCAGCGTGCCGGGGGTCAGCGTGCAGGAGGAGGAGGGCTACGGCCTGCGTCCCAACATCGGCATGCGCGGCAGCGGCAGCGAGCGTAGCGCCAAGATCACCCTGCTCGAGGACGGCGTGCTCATCGCGCCGGCCCCCTACGCCGCGCCGTCGGCCTATTACTTCCCGTCCACCGGCCGCATGCAGGCCATCGAGGTGCGCAAGGGGTCGAGCTCGATCCGCCAGGGGCCGTACACCAACGGCGGCGTGCTCAACCTGATCTCCACCGCCATCCCGGGCCAGCTCGGCGGCCTGGTGGAGGCGGTGGCGGGGGAGGACGGCACCCGCCGCCTGCACGCCTACGCCGGCGACTCGGGCCCCCGCCTCGGCTGGATGCTGGAGACCTACCGCCTGCAGAGCGACGGCTTCAAGCGCCTCGACGGCGGCGGCTCCACCGGCTTCGACCTCGAAGACTACGTCGCCAAGGCGCGTCTCACCAGCGCCCCGGAGGCGCGCGTCTACCAGGCCCTGGAGGTCAAGCTCGGCTACACCGAGCAACTCGCCCACGAGACCTACCTGGGGCTCACCGAAGGCGACTTCCAGCGCACCCCCTACCGTCGCTACGCCGCCTCCCAGGAAGACCTGCTGGACAGCGAGCACAAGCAGGTGCAGGTGAGCTGGATCGTGGCGCCGCGCGACAACCTGGACTTCACCACCACCGTCTACCGCAACGACTTCTTCCGCAACTGGCACAAGCTGCAGTCCGTCGACGGCGCCGGCCTGGGCGACGTGCTGTCGGCGCCGCAGGACTTCGCCGGTGAGCTGGCGGTGCTGCGCGGCGAGGCGGACAGCGCTCCCGGCGCCCTGCGGGTGCGCAACAACCGCCGCGACTACTACGCCCAGGGCGTGCAGACGGTGGCCGGCCTGCGCCTCGCCGCCGGCGGCATGGAGCATGACCTGGAGCTCGGCGTGCGCTGGCACGAGGACGAGGAGGACCGCTTCCAGGAGGAGGATGCGTTCCAGATGGTGGACGGCCGCATGGTCTTGACCGCTCTCGGCGCCCCGGGCAGCCAGGCCAACCGGGTGAGCTCGGCGCAGGCGCTGGCGGTCTTCGTCCAGGACCGCGTCAGCCTCGGCCGCTGGACCGTCACCCCCGGCGTGCGCTTCGAGTCCATCGACTTCACCCGTATCGACTACGCGGCCGACGACCCGGGCCGCAGCGCCCCGTCACGGGTGCGGGAGAACGGCGTCGACGTGTGGATTCCGGGTCTCGGCGTCGACTACTCGTTGCGCGACGACATGAGCCTCTTCGCCGGCGTCCACAAGGGCTTCGCGCCACCGGGTCCGGGCCGCAGCGCCGAGACCGAGCCCGAGGAGAGCGTCAACTACGAGCTCGGCTGGCGCTGGCTCGGCAGCCCCCTGGGGATGCAGGCGGTGGTCTTCTACAGCGACTACGACAACCTGTTGGGGCGCGACACCCTTTCCTCCGGCGGCAGCGGCAGCGGCGACCTGTTCAACGGCGGCCAGGTGGAGGTGGAGGGACTGGAGCTGTCGCTGGACGCCGATCTCGCGGCCTGGCTGAGCGGCGCCTTCCCGGCGCTCGGCGACGGCGCCTGGAAGGTGCCGCTGAACGTCGCCTACACCTACACCTCGGCCACCTTCAGCAACAGCTTCGAAAGCGACTTCGAGCCGTGGGCACCGCGGGTGGAGGCCGGCGACCAGCTGCCCTACGTGGCGCCGCACCAGGTGAGCGTCGGCAGCGGCGTCGACGCCGGCAGCTGGAACGCCTTCCTGCACCTGTCGTGGGTGGACGACATGCGAACCAGCGCCGGCCAGGGGCCGATCCCGGCGGGTCAGGGGACCGACGCCCACCTGCTGGTCGACCTGTCGGCCAAGCTGCGGCTCTTCGCGGGTCTCGACGTGGTGGCTCAGGTGCGCAACCTGACGGACGAGGTGTACGTCGCCGCCCGCCGCCCCGCCGGCGCCCGCCCGGGGTTGCCGCGCACCGCCCTGCTGGGGCTACACTGGGACTTCTGACGCCCCACCCACTCTTCGAGCCAGGAGTCGCCATGCCCCCGTCCGTCCTCCGCTCCGCCCTCCTCGCCGCTCTCCTGGCCACCGCCGCGGCGTGCGGCGGCGGGCCGTCCGGACCGGCGCAGCCGCCGGCGGGAGCGGAAGCCGACCACGCCGCCGAGGCCGCTTCGCTGACCGTCTTCTCGGGGCGCGACGAGAGCCTGATGCGGCCGCTCCTGGAGCGCTTCCTCGACGCCACCGGTACCGAGGTCGAGGTGCGCTACGGCGACACCGCCGACCTCGCCGCCGCGCTGCTCGAAGGCGAGACGCCGGCGCCGGCGGACGTCTTCCTCTCCGTGGGCGCCGCCCCCCTCGGCGCGCTGGCCGCCGCCGGCCTGCTGCGCCCCCTGCCGCGGGACGTGCTGGACCGCGTGCCGGGGAACCTCGCCGACCCGGACGGCCTGTGGGTCGGTCTCTCCGGACGCGCCCGGACGGTGGTCTACGACAGCGAGCGCGTTCAACCGCAGGATCTGCCGCAGGACCTCGACGCGGTGGGCGCCCAGCGCTTCCACGGCCGCTGGGGACTGGCGCCCCGGGAGCGTAGCTTCGAGGCCCACCTGGCGGTCTACCGGGCGCTCAACGGCGGCGAGGCGCTGGACGAGCTGCTGGCCCGCATGACCGCCGACGAGCCGCGGCGCTACGCCAGCGGTCAAGCCGTGGTGGCGGCGGTCGCCGCCGGCGAGGTGGACTGGGGGCTGGTCGATCACTTCGAGCTGTGGCGCAGCCTCGCCGCGACGCCGGACGCCCCCGTCGCCAACTTCTACATGCCCGCCGGCGACGCCTCCGGCTTCGTCAACCTGGCCGGTGCCGGCGTGCTGTCGGACAACCCGGCGGCGGTGGAGCTGGTGCGCTACCTGCTGAGCGACGCGGCGCAACGCCGCGTCGGCCGAGAGACCTTCGAATACCCTCTGGTGGCAGGCATCGTGCCGGTGGTCGACCTGCTCCCCCTGGCCGACCTGGACGCCCCGGACATCGACTTCCGCGAGGTGGCGGCGAATCTCGACGCCACCCGAGAGGCGATCGTCCGCAGCGGTCTCGCCGAGTAGCCGTCCCCTCCCGCCGGCCGTCCCCCGACGGCTGTCTTTGCAGGCATTCTGGTATTATCGGACAATCTCAATTCGAGTGTATCGCCAAGAGTTGGCTTGAAGGGACGGAAAGGGGAGGCTCGCCATGGCCGAACCAGGGGCTGCCTCGGCCGCCGGCGAGAGGCCCCGGTCGCAGCCGGTTGGTACGGCAGAGGAGGACGGCGTCGCCCGCGCGGTGCGCCGCTTCCAGTCGAGCCGTGACCGCGTTGAGCGGGAGGCTGCCTTCCGGGTCCTCTACGAGACCTTCTTCGAGCCCATCCGCCGTTTCTTCCTGCGCAAGGGCGTGTCGCCGGACGACGCCCTGGATCTCACCCAAATCACCTTCCTTCGGGTTTACAAGTCCCTGGACGGTTACGAGCAGCGCGGCTACTTCACCGCCTGGCTCTACCGCGTCGCCACCACCACCTTCCTCAAGCGGCGGCGCCGCGAAGCGACGGCGAAGCGCTCGGCGGTGGAGGTGTCGCGGGACGCGCCGGAGGCGCCGCAGGACGCGGACGCCATCCCCGGCCGCCAGCTCGACGACCTGATGGAGGAGGAACGGCGGCGGGCTCTGCGAGCCGCCGTCGCCGAGCTGCCGGAGCAGATGCGCGACTGCCTGACGTTGCGCCTCTACCATCAGCTCAGCTACCAGGAGATCGCCGTGATCAAGAAGGTGACGGTGGAGACGGTCAAAGCCCACCTGGCCCGCGGTCGCAAGCGGCTGCAGGAGGCGCTGACGGATCTCGACCTGGGCGACGCGGACGAGGAGACCGACGTGGGGAGCACATCGTGAACAGGGACCGATCGTGAACGGGTCGCGGACGACCCCGGACGGCGAGCTGTTGCGGCGCTTGCTGGCCGAGGCGGCGGTGGACGCCGCCGCGCTCGACGACGAAGCCGCGCTCCACGACGACGCCGGCGAGAGCGAGGAGCTGGTGGCCTACCTGCGCGGTCACCTGAGCGCCGACGCCGCGGCGCGCCTCGAGCGCCGTCTGGTGGCCGACCCGGCGACGGCCCGCGCCCTCCTCGATCTCGCCGACCTCGAGGCGGCGGCAACGGGGCTGACGGAGCCGGAGCTGGGTGCGAAGGAGTCTCGGTCCCACGAGCCGGCGGCACCGGTGGACTTCGCTACCGCGGCGGGTTGGCGCGACCTGCGCCGGCGGCTGCACCGGCTCGGCCACTGGATGAATCCGCTGCTGCTCACCTTCGCCGCCGCCTCGTTGCTGGTCAGCATCGGTCTAGGCGTGCGTCTTTACCGCGTCGAGGAGCAGCTTGCGGCCGGGGCGGTGGCGTCGCGGCCGGTGGTCAACCTGGCGACTCTCGACCTCACCTCCGGTCGCCGCGGCGCTGTGCAGCCCAGGGTCGCCGTGGTCCCCGGGCAGCCGCTGTGGCTCGGCGTCACGCCGCAGCGCCGCTGCCCCGTCTACCGGGCCGAGGTGACGGGCGGCGGCGAGAGGCGCACCCTGGACGGTCTGCGGCGCGACGAGCGTGGCTCCCTGAACGCCCTCCTGTACCTGCCCGCGGGCAGCTACACGCTGCGCCTCTTCGGCTGCCAGCCGGAGGAGCGGCTGGAAGAGCAAGACTTCCGCGTCGAGGCTGCGTCTCCCGATGCGACGTCTCCCGATCCGGTGTCTCCCGATCCGGTGCCCGGCGACGGAGACCGTGGACGGTAGGCGACATCGTCGTCGGGCGCTCGTCGCCCTTCTCGCCGCGGCGCTCCTCGCCGCCTGCTCGCCTCCGGGCTCCGAGGCGCCACCGCAAGCCGCGAGCCCGACCCAGGCCGAGCTCGGCCACCGGGGCGAGCTGGATCTGGCCGCCCTCGGAACCGGTTCGCCGCCGCTCAGCGCCGAGATCGAGCCCGCGACGGAGCATCGCTACCGGCTGCGTCTGCCGGCCGATCACTTCCTGCGCCTGAGCGTCGAGCAGCACGGCGTCGACGTGGCGGTGAGCCTGGAGACCGTCGCCGGAAACCTGGTGGCCGACGCCGACCACCCGGTCGCCGACCGGGCGCCGGAGCTGCTGCTGGCCGATAGCGGCGAAGGCGGTGACCGCGTGTTGCGCATCCGCGCCTGGGAGGGACCGGGGCCGGGGCGCTACGAGATCCGCACCGAGGCGTTGCGCCCGGCGACGGACCACGACCGCCGCGCCGCCGCCGCCTACCGCGAGCTACGCGCCGCCCATGCCATCGACAAGTCCCGTCCCGAGGCGGCGGTGGACCGCTGGACCCGTCTCCTCGACGTCTGGCGCCGGCTCGGCGAGCCGGAGCTGGAAGGGCGTACCCTGGTGCGTCTCGCCGATTTCCACGCGCACCGCGACCCACCGCGCTCGGCCCGCGAGTACGCCGCCGCCGCCGTCGCCTTCGCCGGCGCCGGCGACCGCCGCTGGGAGGCGGTGGCACGGACCAAGGCAGCGACCGAGCTGATGGCCGTCGACGACGTGGAAGGGGCCGTCGGACAGTACGAGCAGGCCGTCGGCCTCGCCGTTTCGCTCGGCGACGCCGCCACCGAGAGCGAGGCGAGGCGCGGCCTCGGCCAGGCGTACCGCTGGCAGGGAGAGCTGCAACCGGCGCTGGACCAGTACCGGCAGGGGCTCGCCGGGGTGGCGGCGGACGATCCCGAGCGGGCCAACCTGCTGAGCAACCTCGGCGCGCTGCGGGCTCGCTTCCTGGGCGACGTGGAAGGTGGCCGCGAGCTTTTGTTGCAGGCCCGGGACGCCGTGGGGTCTCCCCCTGAGCACCGTTCCATAGCGTTGCAGCAGCTCGGCCAGATCGCCCTCGAGGCCGACCGTCTCGACGAGGCGTCGGAGAGCCTGCGGACCGCCCTCGACCTGCTCGGAGAGGAGGCGAGCTGCGAGAGGTCGGTGAACCTGGCCCGCCTGGCCTTGGTGGAGGCCGCCCGTCGGCCGCCGAGGCGGCACGACGCCGAGGAGCTCCTGGACCGCGCCCGGAACGAGCTAGGCGGGACTTCTTGCGAGCGCTCGGCGACGACGGTGCACCGCCTCGCCGCCGAGATGGCGGAACGGCTCGGCGACGCGGAGTCTGCATTGGCGGCCTACCGCCGCTGTGGAGACATGTACGCCGCCCAGGGAGACCAGGAAGGCCGCGCCGTCTGCCTGGCCGGTACCGCCCGTGCCTTGCACACTCTGGGCGACGACACCGGTGCGTTGAAGGAGAGCGCCGCCGCCCTCGCCATCCTGCAGGGCGTGCGGCCGACGGTGCTGCGCACCGACCTGCGCATGTCCTACTTCGCCGCTCGTCAAGAGCTGGTCGACCTCCACCTGCGGTTGCTTCTCGACCAGGGTCGCGCCGCCGACGCCTGGGTGTTGGCCGAGAACGCAAGGGCGCGGGTGCTGGGGGACCTGCTGCGCGAGGCCGCGGTGGGTCTGCGGCACGGCGTCGACCCCGCTCTGGCCGAGCGCGAGCTGGAGCTGCAACGGCGCCTCAACGCCCTGGAATCGGGACGTCTCAAGACGGAGGACCGGGTACGGCGGGTGGAGCTGACCCGCCGTCTGGACGCGGTGGTCGACGAGCTGGAGACGGTGCGCGGCGAGATCCGCCGCGGCGGCGGGGAAACGGCCGCGGGGCCGGGTGCCGCCGACGTGGCACCGGCGACCGTTGCCGAGCTGCAGGCCGCCCTGCCGGCGGACGCCCTGCTCCTGGAGCTGCGCCTCGGCGCTGAGGCGAGCACCCTTTGGGCCGTCGATCGGGCCGCGGTGATCGCCTACCGTCTACCGTCGCGTTCCGAGATCGAGACCGCGGCGCGGGAGGCCCGGGCGTGGCTCAGCGGGCCGCGCTGGCCCGGCTTCAACCCGCCGCCGGTCTGCGAGCTGAGCCGCCTGCTGTTGGCGCCGGTGGCATCTCGCCTCGGCGCACGCCACGTCCTGGTGGTGGCCGACGGCGAGCTGGAGAATGTGCCCTTCGCAGCCTTGCCGGAGCCGTCGGCGGCCGGCGACGAAACCTCCTGCCCCAGCGCTTCACCTCTCCTCGTCGCCCACCGCGTCTCCTACCTGCCGTCGGCAGCGACCCTCCTCGTGCAGCGCCGCCGTCTCGCTCACCGCCGTCCCGCCGGCGGCTGGCTGGCGGTGGTGGCGGACCCGGTGTACCAGCGCTCGGACCCGCGCCTGCCGCGCACCGGAGCCGGAGAGGCCGACGGTGCACCGCGGGGTCCGTCGCCTGCCGGCGCCACGGACGACTTCGCGGGCTCTGCCGCCGGCCCCGACTGGCGGCGCCTGCGCCACGCCGGCGAGGAGGCCGCGGACCTGCTCGCCCTGGTGCCGCCGCGGCGCGCCCTGGCCGCCACCGGCACCGGGGCCGGCAAGAAGCTGGTGACCGGCGGCGGCCTGGGCGGCTACCGCGTCCTCCACTTCGCCACCCACGGTCTGCTCGCCACCGACCGGCCGCTTCTCTCGCACCTCGCGCTGTCGACCTTCGACGCCGCCGGCCGGCCGGTGGACGGCGCCCTCCACGCCCACGAGATCTACGACCTCGATCTCGACGCCGAGCTGGTGGTGCTTTCCGCCTGCGACACCGCCCTCGGCCGCCAGGTGCGCGGCGAGGGGCTGGTGGCGGGGCTGCCGCGGGCTTTCCTCTACGCCGGTGCCGCCCGCGTGCTGGTCAGCCTGTGGGCGGTGGAGGATCGCGGCACCCGCGACCTGATGAGCCTTTTCTACGTCGCTCTGCTGCAAGACGGTCTGTCGCCGCCGCAGGCGCTCCGGGAGGCGCAAGGCGAGATGTGGCGGCGCGGTGAGCCGCCCTACCGCTGGGCCGGTTTCGAGTTGCTGGGAGACCCCGGACCGCTGCCGCCTTTCCGCCCTTGAGAGCGGGGTTGCCGCCAGCCGGCGGCGCACCCGCGGTGGCGGCGATGGGATTGATAGAGGCGAAAGTGACGCTGCGTCCCGCTGTGGGGACCGGGTGAAGGTTGATGATCACGGGAAGGAGAGAGGTCATGCCCAGAAACCTGCACATCACGATCTTCGAAGGGGGCGGCGGTGGTACGTCGCCAGGGAGCCGCCGTGGAGGTGACCGGGGCCACGGCAGATACGATCCGGAGCCCGACGAGACGGTGCTGCCGCCGGACAACCCGGAGCCGGACGAGACGATCCTGACGCCGGACAACCCGGAGCCGGACGAAACGGTGCTGCCGCCGGACAACCCGGACGGCGGCGCCTGGCGAGGCGGTACC
>Ga0210095_1000415_pt1 | contig 10749 bp, 6 predicted proteins | sample China_Galinas_PW_FD_184861 | JGI IMG/M metagenome (GOLD analysis project Ga0210095, IMG submission 184861) | Wetland microbial communities from San Francisco Bay, California, USA, that impact long-term carbon sequestration - China_Galinas_PWA_D1... | ecosystem: Environmental > Aquatic > Marine >...
CGCACGGATGCGTTTCCCGCCGTGATCCCCCGGTGATTCCGCGGCGTCAGAAGGCGATCATCAGGCCGAGCTGGACCTGGCTGAATTCGAGGTTCGGGGAGGCCGTGAAGGCCGAGTGGTAGTCGTAGGTGGCCTCGAGGGCGAAGCGCGAGCCGAGCGGCGCGAAGAGTCCGAGGCCGGCGTTGGCACCGCCCTCCACGTTGCCCGGGTCGAAGTGGTAGATGCCCGGCCCGGCGTTGAGAAAGACCTGCAGCGGGGCACCGGGGTTGACGGTGAACCGCGCGTTGGCGCTGAAGCTCGCCAGGTCGACGTCCGACTGGCCCGCTTTGCCGTCGAAGCGCGACAGGCCGAGACGCACGTCCCAGGCCCACGCCGGCTGGAAGGGGACGAGGAGGTCGAGGTTGAAGGTCGAACCGTCGGTGACCGTGGCGCCGAGGGACCCGTGGGGGTTCACCAGGCCGGTGTGGAGGCTGAGGTACGGCGGCGTCCGGCCGTCGAGGGGACGCATCACCATCGGGCTGTCGGGGTCGTCCGTGGTCACCGTCAGGTTGCAGCTCTTGTGGCCGGGGAGCTGCGGCGTGAAGCCGACGATCAGGTCGAGGCACGAGCCGGGGGCGAGCGGCGCCGGCAGCGGATCGTGGAGCTGCGAGAAGTCGGCGCAGTCGATGGCCGCGGAGGCGGCGTCGAGGGGGCAACCGCCGACGTTGCACAGCGAGAAGGTCTTCTCCGCCGGATCCCAGGCGGAGGCGACCCCGAAGTCGCCCGAGCCGGTCAGGCGGACGTCGGGCTCGCGGCCCTCGCCGCTGACGGCGACGTCGGTCGAGGGGTTGTCGGGATCGTCGCTGTCGACGGTGAGGGTGGCGCTCTGCGCACCGCTCGACGCCGCATCGAAGACCACCTGGAAGGGGAAGCAGAAGTCGTGGCTGACGGTCACCGGGAAGCCGGACGACGGGGCGGTGACGGCGAACTGCGGGTCGGAGGAGTGGACGGCGGTGACCGTCAGGTCGGCCTGGCCGGTGTTGCACACGTCGAGCGAGGCGGTAACCGGCGAGCCGGCGCAGGCGCCGCCGAGGCCGAGCGGACCGGGCACCTGGATCTGCGGCTGCGGAACGACGCTGAAGAAGAAGGGATCGATCGAGGCCGAAACCGGGGTGACCCCGTCGACGCCGAGCAGACTCGGCATCGGGTTGCCGGGCGCCGTGACGTTGCGCTGCCAGCGGATCCCGGCCGGGAACGAGGCGACGGCGGGGTCGTTGTACGACGAAAAGACACCGTAGAAGCCCTTGCCCACAGCCACCATGTTCAGGTAGTCGCCGACGATGCGGCTACCTCCCGGCGAGTCCACGCCCTCGGCCGGGAACTCGGCGAGCAGCAGGTCGTCCCAGCTCGCGCCGCCGTCGGCCGACCGCCGCAGGTGGGTCTGCCAGGTGCGGCTCGGCGCCGTTCCGGCGAGCTGCTGGTAGAGATAGCCGATGGTCCCCTGCGCATTGATCGCCACGGCGGCATTCTTGGCGCTCGGCGTGGTCAGGATCTCGTTCCAGGTCTGGCCGAAGTCGGTGGAGCGCTGTAGGTGCAACGTGCGCTCGAGGCCCGGCTCGCTGTCGGAGTAGGAGACATAGACCGTGCCGGAGTCGACGGGGTCCACCGTCAGGTAGAGGTCGCCGCCCCACCACTCGCGGCCGAGGGAGACGCTGGAGCCGAAGGTGTCGGAAACCGGCGTGTCCACCTCGACGTTCTGTCCCGCCACCAGGGTTACGGTGTCGACCAGGTTGCGGAACGGCATGCCCCCCTGCCCCCAGTCGTCGTCCCGCACCACCACCACGTCGGCGTTGTAGCCGCCGGCGATGTTCCCCTTGCGACGGTAGAAAGCGACGTAGACGTGCCCGTCCGGGTGTGCCGCCGGCCGCACCTGGTAGTTGTCGCGACCGACGACGGCTCCGAAGTCGATGCGCTCGACGCCGAAGCCGGGTGCCGCTACACCGGCGTCGAAGGACTGGTCGACCGTCGCGCTGGCCGGCGCCACGGCGTTCTCGTTGTTGCCGACCCAGAGGCGGTCGTCGCCGGCGTCCGGACCGCTCGGCACGGTGCTGACGAAGATGTACGGCTGGTCCGTGCGGCGCGGGCTGTAGACCACCTGCAACGGCGTGTTGAAGGACAGGTCCGTGGTCCTGTGGATCTCGAACTGCACCGTGGGTGCGCGCAGCAGCGCGGCGTAGAACGCGGTCCCGCTGGGGTTGAAGCGGATGGTGACGTCGTAGGTGTTCAGGTCGCCGGGGTTGGACGGGATGACGTTGCGCGCCGACCAGTTGGCGCCGCCGTCGGTGGACACCAGCAGCGGCCCGTTCATCGAGCCCGCCGGCGTGCGCAGGAACGCGGTGGCGGCGATGATCTGCGGGTTGGCCGGGTCGACGGCCACATAGGGCTCGCTGTCGCGGTTCACCTCGTCACTCATCGCCGCCGGAATCATGTCGACGACCCGCACCTGGGCAGCGGCCAGGGAGGCGCTCCCTACCCGTGGGGTCGCCGACCGGCGGCAACGCTTCGAGCACCCGGTCGACCATCACCACGGCGCTGGTGGTCCCGGTCGTGGCCGACGCGGGGGGCTGGGCGAGGCTCGTCACCGTGCCGATGAAGATGAAGCCGGAGCCGCCGACCGCGTCGACGAAGGAGATCTGCTGCGCCCGGCTGATGGTGGTGGGCCCCGGCGCGGCGACCACGGCGAGGAGCGCCAGGGCGAGGACGGCTCGGCGGACGACCCGGACGAGCCGCCCCGGCGCGCGGCGATGGGGGGCGATCGGAGAGGTGTAGGGCGTCATCGAACCTCCTTGGTGAAGCGTTCGCGCCGACGGCGGACAAACGGCCTATGGTTTGATGGGCGAAGGAATCGCGAAATTGTTACACCGAGAGCCTTCCGCATGCGGGCGAGGACGACGGACAGGATGGACAGCCGCGAGCTCAGCCATTCCGACCCCGACCCCAGATCGACGATCGAGGAGTCGACCGGTGAGGTCGCTACCGCCCGCCGGCGGGCGAGCCCGGGTCGGTGCCGTGCACGAGGCGGAACCCGAGGCTGAAGCCGAGGAGGCTGGGGGCGTGGGTGTAGCGCAGGCCGCAGCGGGCGCTCTCGGCGTTGAAATACCAGCTGCCGCCGCGGATCACCTTCAACCCGGAGCCACACCGCGGCCGCGGATCGGTCTGCGCCGCCGTCGGGTAGGGGCAGTCGTCGTCGCCGGTCCACTCCCAGACGTTGCCGTGCATGTCGTAGAGACCCCACGGGTTGGGCGGCAGGCTGCCGACGGGCATGGTGGCGGCACGGTACTCACCGGGTGGATGGCCGGCATACGGATAGCGCGCGTCGTAGTTGGCCTGCGCCGCGGTCAGGTTGTCGCCGGTGCTGAACGGGGTGGTCGTGCCGGCGCGGCAAGCGTACTCCCACTCGGCTTCGCTCGGCAGGCGGAACGGCTCGCCGCTGAGCCGCTCGAGGCGCGTGATGAACCCCTGGACGTCCAGGTAGCTGACCCGCTCGACGGGACACCGGGGGCAGTCGTGGAAGTGGCTCGGGTTGGAGCCCATCACCGCCTGCCACTCGCCCTGGGTGACCTCGTAGCGGCCGAGCTCGAAGGGCTGCGAGATCGTCACCCCGTGGAGCGTCTCTACCGGCTCGCGCCCCACCTCGCCCTCCGGGGCGCCCATCTCGAACCTCCCCGCCGGCAAGCGCACGAACTCCATCCCGGTGTGCGGCTCGACCCAGGAGTCGGGAACGACCCCGGCGTCGCGACCGGGTGAAGAGCAGCCGGCGGCGAGCACCGCCAGCGCCAGCACCGGCATCGCCTGCTCCCTCCACGCCTGCAACCACCTCGCCTTGGAGTCCACCTGAGCCCTCCGCCGAGTCACCGGTCCCGGCCGCGCGCGACCGCCGGCCCGGGATCCGGCTCGCAGGATAGCGGAAGGCCGGCGCCGGCGGTACGGCGAGGAGGTAGACTGGCTTGGTAGCGATGTCATACGGCGAAGTACCGGGGGCCGGGCAGGTGCAGGGTAGCCCGCACCGGGAGAGCCGTGTGTCCGCGCTGCGGCGGCTGGTGCCTTGGGCCGCCTGGCTACTCGGGCTCGGCCTGGTGGCGGGACCGATGCTGTGGACCGGCCTGGGGGTGACCTTCGGCGGCCGTGGCGATCCGCGGCTGGCCCACTACACGCTGGAGCACGGCTATCTCTGGCTCGCCCGGGCGCCGCTGCACCGGTCGTTCTGGGATCCGCCGCTCTTCTATCCCCACGCCAACGTCAGCGCCTTCACCGACGTCCTGCTCGGGGCCGGCCCGCTGTACTGGCCCTGGCGCCTGCTGGGGCTGTCCCCGGACACCTCGTTCCAGCTCTGGACGATCACCGTCTGGTCGCTCAACCTCTTCGCCGCCTACCTGCTGCTGCGGCGCAGCTTCCGTTTCGGCACCGTGGCCGCCTCCGCCGGCGCCTACCTGTTCGCCTTCGGCAACCCGCGGTTGGCCAACGTCAGCCACCCCCAGCTGCTGCCTCAGTTCGCGGTGATCGCGGCGACGGCCGGGCTCGTCGGGCTGTTCCACTCGGCCTCCGGACGTGCGCGCCGCCATGCCTGGCTGGCGGTCCTCACCACGGCCGTCGTCGTCCAGGCCTACACCGCCTTCTACGTCTTCTTCTTCTTCGGCATCCTGGCGGCGGCGGCGGCATTGGGGGCGCTGCTGTGGTCCGACTCCCGACGCCGCCTCCTCAGCACCCTGCGGCGTGAGGCGGTGCCGCTGCTGATCGCTATCGTGGTGGCGGCCGCTCTGCTCTCTCCCCTCGCCTGGCACTACCTCGCCGCCGCTGACGAAGTGGGCCTGCGGAAGGTCAACCCGTCGCTGATGCCGAGACCCGCCTCCTGGGTGCTGATGGGCCCCCGCAACCTGCTGTACGGTGCACTGCAGAGGCCCGGCGGACCGGCGGTGGAACTGTCGAACCCGAGCCATGCCAACGGCCTCGGTCTGCTGACCACGCTGTTGGTGGCGGCGGGCCTGTGGCGGCTGCGGCGTCTGGCGACGATCCGCCTGCTGGCCGTCGGCACGCTTGCCGTGGTCGCCATGTTCACCCTGGTCGGCGGCTTCAGTCCCTGGTTCGTGCTGCGCGAGTGGATCCCGGGCGGCGAGGCGCTCCGGGCGCTGGGCCGGGTCGGCATGGTGCTGCTCCTACCGGCGTCCATCGGCCTGGCCTCGGCGGTCGCCGGCTTGCAGCGCCGGCTGCCGGCGGTAGCCATCGCCGTCCTGCTGCTGCTCTGCGCCAGCGAGCAGGCGCAGAGACAGAGCTGGGTCGACAAGGCGAACGAGCGCCGCCACATGCAGGCCGTCGCCGCACGCATCCCGGCGAGTTGCCAGGCCTTCTACCTGGTGTGCACCGGCCGAGGGAGCTGCGCCAACGCACCGACGGATGCCATGTGGGCACAGATTGCGACCGGCCTTCCCACCATCAACGGCCGCTATGGGAACCGGCCGCCCCACTACGACCTGGCGCTGATGCGTGCCATGGCTCGCCGGCCGCGGGAGCAGCGCCGGCTCCGGGCCGCGCTGGAGCGCTGGAGCCGGGCGAGCGGCCTCGACGGCATCCGGGTGTGCTGGGTACCGTACCCCGGCTACGACGTCCGGAGGAACGGGTCGCGCACCTTCCCCGATGTGACCGGCCGGGGCCGGCTTTCGCCGAACCGCTGAGCGGGGTCGTGCGGGCGGTGATGGCAGCCGATGGATTCACGCCCCTACTCCGCGCGCAACGCCTCCACCGGGTCGACCGCCGCGGTGCGGCGCGCCGGCAGGTAGCTGGCCAGCAGGACCCTCGGGTTCACCCCTCGCTCAGCTCGCGGAGCTGGTCCGGGCGAACGTCGAAGGCGCGCGCGAAGCCGCCGACCACCCGGCCGCGTTCCGGCACCAGCTCGCACAGCCGGAAGTCCCCCAGCTCGAAGGTGACGGCACTCGAAGGCAGGCGTTCCCGGTAGATGCTCGCCGCCGCCTCGTACTCGGGGCTGCCCTTCTCCAGCACCTCGACGCGTCCGTCCAGGGTGAGGCGGGGCAGGGCCAGCGGGTCCTCCTCCGGCCGGTCGCCGATCGCCAGCAGGGCGGAGAAGGGGGCGCCCGCGGTCAGCCCCGCGGTGTGCCGGGCGAGGCCGGAGACGTGGATCAGCAGGGCCGAGAGGTCCGGCCGGGGTGCGAAGGGCACCTGCCCGACGTGGGGCCGGCCCTCCACCATCACTCCCAGGGCCAGCACCCGTTGCTCGAGGAGGGCGCGCAGGAGCTTCTTGTCGTCCTTGTCCATGCCGGCAGTCTACGCGCAACCAGCCGCTTCCCAAAGGTCGTTCCACCCGACCCGCTCCGGCACCGCGGACCGCCGGACGTACGAAGCGAGGCGCGGCGAAAGCGCCGCCGGGTCCAGCGCCTTGTTTTGCTTGTGTATAATGCCTGGAATACTAATTCTGTGCGGGCGAGGGGAGGCGCTGATGAAGATCGGCGTGGTATTCGCGTACATGGATTTCCACCGCAAGGGCCAGCACCACCGCGGCGTGCTCCAGCCGCAGATCGGGCCGCTCATCGCCGCCCTGCTGCCTGCCGACGCCGACGTCCACGTGGTCAACGACACCTGGGAGGAGCCGGACTGGAGCCGCGACTACGACCTGCTGTTCATCTCCAGCCTCCACTCCGACTTCGACCGCGCGCGCCAGATCAGCCACTACTGGCGCCGGCGCGGCGCCACGACGGTCTACGGCGGCATCCTGGCGAGCACCTATCCGGAGATCTGCCGGCCCTTCTTCGACGCCGTGGTGGTCGGTGATCCCGAGAGCACCGTGGGTCGCATCTATCGCGATTTCTGCGATCGTTCCCTGCAGCCGCTCTACGTCGGCGAGCCGTACGATCCCGAGGCGGTGCCGACGCCGCGCTTCGACCTGGTCGCCGACCGCCAGGTGGTGCCGCTGGCGATGGAGGCGACGCGAGGCTGCCCGTTCTCGTGTGAGTTCTGTGCCCTCACCGGCTACGGCACGCGCTTTCACTTCCGCCCGCCGGAGCTGGTGGTGCGCGACATCCGCCAAGGCCAGGAGATGCTCCGCGGCCTGGTCCCCGACGACAAGCTGCGCCAGGTCGTCTTCGCCGACAACAACATCGGCGGCAACCCGAAACGGCTGCGCCAGCTGTGCGACGCGCTGCGCCCGCTCGACCTGATCTGGGGCTCGGCCATCACCTTCAACGCCGTGTCCGACCTCGGCCTGGTCGAGGAGCTGTCGAGCTCCGGCTGCCGCTTCCTGTTCATGGGCCTGGAGAGCTTCAACCCGGAGGCGATCCAGGACATGCACAAGTACCAGAACGCGATCGGCGAGACGCGCCGGGTGATGGACCAGTGCCGCGACCACGGCATCGTGGTGGTCTCCGGCCTGATGATCAGCCCGATCACCGACGACTGCTCCTACGTCGAATCGCTGCCACGCCGCCTGCACGAGAGCGGCCTCCACGTGCCGGGCTTCATCTGCTTCGAGAGCCCGTTCCCCGGCACCCCGTTCTTCCACCGCCTCGCCGCCGAGGACCCGCCCGCGCTGCTCCCCGACGCGCTGCTGCGCGACTTCTCCGGCTACACCATGGTGGTGCGGTCGAAGCGCGAGGATCTCGACCGCCTGCTGGCCAGCTACCGCGAGGTTCTGGACGAGGTCTACTCGTGGTCGTCGCGCTGGGGCAAGTGGCTGCGCGACGCGGCGCGTTTCACCCGCCACGGCTTCTGGTTGCCGGCGCTGGTCGACGCCGTGCACATGGCCAGCCTGGCCCACCGCCCGAACCCGGAGCGCACCTACCTGGCCGGCACCGACGCGCCACCGCCGGAGACCTTCAGCGTCCCCTTCGACGACGACGATTTCGCCAGCGACGAGGAGCGCAGCCTGATCCTCGACCCGATGGCGGTGACCGACGGCGACGGCCGCGTGCTTCCGGCCTGGCTGGAGTCGCAGAAGGTCTTCCTGCCGACCGGCAACCTGTCGGCCGACGCCCGCGCGATGGTCGCCGGCGCCGGCTGAGCCACGGACCTCTCCCCGGCGACCGCGAGAATTCTGAAGCGGTGCGGTGAACCTCGCCGCGGCAGGCTACTCGCTGCGTAGCGCCTCGGCCGGATCGGTCGCCGCCGCGCGGCGGGCCGGCAGGTAGCTCGCCAGCAGCGACGCCAGGGCGAGGACGGCGGCGACCGCGGCGAGGGTCGGTATGTCCCACGGCGGGGTGTCGAAGAGCAGATCGCGCAGCAGGCTGGCGGCGGCCACGGAGGCCGCCAGGCCGAGCAGGATGCCGAGTGCGGTCAGCCGGCCCGCCTCGCCGAGGACCAGGGCGTAGACGGCGCGGCGCTGGGCGCCGAGGGCGACGCGCAGACCGATCTCGCGCGAGCGCTGGCCGACCGTGTAGGCGACCACGCCGTAGAGGCCGACCGCGCCGAGCAGCAGGGCCAGGGCGGCGAAGCCGGCCACCAGCCAGGCCGACGAGCGCTGCAGGTAGGCCACCGGCGAGTCCTCGATGCGGTCGCGCATCGCCGCCGGGCCGACCGCGCTCAGCTCCGCGTCGACCTCGCGCACGGCGGCGGTGAGGGCCGGCAGCAGCGCCCGCGGGTCGCCCTCGGTGCGCACCACCAGCGCGAAGGAGCTCTCCGGGCTCTGCGCCAGGGGAAAGTAGACGGCGGGCCAGATCTCGGCGCTCAGCGGCCCCTCCCGGATGTCGTCGACGACGCCGACGATCTCGGCGATCGACTCCGGCGCCAGCTCGACGTTGCCGAAGCGCTGGCCGATCGGGTCCTGGTCCGGGAAGTAGGTCTGCGCCAGCGTGCGGTTGACGATCGCCACCGCCGGTGCCGAGGCGGTGTCGGCGTCGGTGAACGCCCGGCCGCGCAGCAGCCTCGCCCCCAGGGTGGCGAAGTAGCCGGCGCTCACCTCGCGCATGTTCACCTCGTTGTGCTCGCCGGCGAACGGGCGGCCGACGAAGCGCAGCCACAGCGTGTTGCCGTTGAAGCTCACCGGCAGCACGCTGGTCGCCGCCGCGGCGCGCACGCCGGGCAGCCGCTCGACGCGCTCGACCACCTGCCGGCCGAGGCGGACCGCCGCCTCCGCCTCGGCGAAGCGCGGCCCGGGCGCCGAGACGCCCAGCGTGGCGAGGCGGTCCGGGTCGAAGTGGAGGTCGACGTCGAGCAGGCGCTGCAGGCTGCGTCCGAGCAGGCCGGCGCCGGCGAGCAGCACCATCGCCGTCGCCAGCTCGACGACCACCAGCTTGAAGCCGAGCCGCCGCCAGGTCCGCCCCGAGGCGCCGCGGCCGCGGTCGGCCAGGCCTTGGCGCATCTCCGAACGGCGCACCAGCACGGCGGGGACGAGGGAGAACAGGGCGGTGGCGAGGAGGGCGACGACGCCCGCCGCGGCGACCACCCGGAGGTTGACGCCGGCGCCGTCGAGGAACGGCATGCGCGCCAGCGCGTCGTCCGGGACCAGCGCCGCGAGGAGCGGCACGACGGCGCCGGCGACGAGCAGCCCGACGGCGCCGGCCGCCGCCACCAGCAGCGCCGCTTCGGTGACCAGCTGGCGCACCAGCCGGCCGTCGGAGGCGCCCAGCGTGCTGCGCACCGCCAGCTCGCGCTTGCGGCCCTCCGAGCGCACCAGCAGCAGGCTGACCACGTTGACGCAGGCGATCACCAGCAACAGGCCGGCGGCGGCCAGCAGCAGCAGGAGCACCGGCCGCACGTCGCCGACGATGGCGTCCACCAGCGGCACGACGCTCGCCCCCTGGCTGCGGTTGGAGTCCGGGTACTCGACCTCCAGGCGCTCGGCGATCGCCTCCATCTCGGCGCGCGCCGCCGCCACCGTGACGCCGTCCCCGAGACGGCCGACGCCGATCATCGCGTGGCAGTTCCGCCGCTCGTCGCATCCCTCGTGCGGGTGGAACGGGATCCACATCTCGGCACGGCCGCGGGGTGCGAAATGGAAGCTCGCCGGCAACACGCCGATCACCGTGCTCGGCGCGCCGTCGAGCACCACCTGGCGACCGATCACGTCATCGCGGCCGCCGAAGCGGGCCTGCCAGGCGGCGTGGCTGAGGATCACCGAAGCCTCCGCCTCGCCGTCCTCGAAGTCGCGGCCGAGGGTGGGCGCGACGCCGAGGGTGCGGAAGAAGCCGGGCGTCACCCGGACGCCGCGCACCCGCTCGCTGCCGTCCCCGGTCGCCAGCGCGAAGACGTGGCCGCGGTGGACGTCGAAGCCGCCGAGCGTGGTGGCCATCCGCCGCCAGTCGAGGTAGTCGTCCCAGGACAGGTTGGCGCGCGGGATCTGCGGCGTGCTCTCGGTGACCTCGAGCAGGCGGTCCGGCTCGCGGTAGGGCAGGGGCTCGACCAGGGCCGCGTCGACGAAGGCTCCGAGGGCGACGGCGACCCCGAGGGCGACGCCGAGCGTCGACACCGCGGTGACGGTGAAGCCGCGGCTCCCGGCGAGCTGGCGCAGCGCGAAGCGGACGTCCTGGACGAGCTGTTCGAGCCACGGCACGGAGGCCTGGTCACGGTAGGCGAGGCGGGTGGCCTCGACGCCGCCGAGCGCGATGTGCGCCTGGCGCCGCGCCTCCCCGGCCGTCATGCCGCGGCGCAGGTTGTCGTCGACGTGCATCGCCAGGTGGCTCTCCAGCTCGTCGCGAAACTCCCGTTCGCGGCGCCGGCGAGCCACGAGGCCGGCCAGGCGGACGAGGGCGGCACGCAGGCGCTTCACGC
>Ga0210095_1000417_pt1 | contig 10719 bp, 6 predicted proteins | sample China_Galinas_PW_FD_184861 | JGI IMG/M metagenome (GOLD analysis project Ga0210095, IMG submission 184861) | Wetland microbial communities from San Francisco Bay, California, USA, that impact long-term carbon sequestration - China_Galinas_PWA_D1... | ecosystem: Environmental > Aquatic > Marine >...
GATCACGCCCGCGTCGCCCGGTTGATCGCCGCCTCCGAGGGGTTCTTCGACCCTCTCGGAGGTCGCCTGGGAGCGGTGTACGTCGGCCGCCGGCGCAACATCGAGATCCTCCACGACGGCTCCGTTCCCGAGGTCGCCGTGGCGAGCCTGGAGGTGACCTTCGACGACGCCGGGATCTTCGGCGACGAAGGGTTCATGGCCGCCTACCAGCGCTACCGCCGGTTGCGCTCCGACTGGTGGCGGCACCTGGAGAGCCACGGCCTCGGTCTGTGGAACCCCGACACGCGTCTCATCCCGCACCTCCACCCGCTGACCGGCGGCGAGGTGCGCGGAGGCCAACCCTACCCGTTGCAGGAGCAGGCGCCCTACGGCCAGCACCTGACGCCGCACAGCGAGCTCGAAGGCCGCGATCCCTACTACCAGGCCCTCTTCGAGAGCTACGGCGTGCGCTGGCTGCTGCAGGAGGACAACGGGATCGTCATCGGCCCCGACGCCGGATTGCTTTTCGGCGTCGGGGCGGCGGCCGACGTGCGCGGCTCGTTTTCCACCTTCGCCGACGTCGGCGCCGGGACCGGCGAGCTGTCGGCCCACCTGCTGCGCCGCGGTGCGGTGCGCCGGCTGCTGCTCAACGAGGTGAGCCCTCACCTGCAAGATCATCTCCGCCGCTACGTCGGCGGGCTGGCGGCGGCGTCGGCGGCGGACGTCGAGTACCGCTTCTGCAACGCTCTGGACCTCGACCTGCCGACGGGTGTCGACCTGCTGTCGGTCGGTATCTACTACGGCGCCCAACCGGCCTTCTTCCGTCGCCTCGGTCCCGGTCTCGACCGCCACCTGGCGGCGGACGGATTGGTGCTGGTGCAGAGCGGCATGTTGGAGGGTACGTTCAACGTCGCCGCCCTGACGGGGGAGGATCCGCGGCTGCTGGCCTGGCCTTGGTACGACGAGTCTCACGCCCTGACGACGTGGCTGCCCCACGTTCGCTCCTACTTCGTCGCCGACGAGGTGGTGACCTTCGCGGCCCGCCAGGCGTCGACCATCGAGGCGGTGGTGGAACGCTTGCGGAGCCTCGGCAAGGCGCGACCCCTTGAAGCACTGCAGCGTCTGCAGAGCGCGGCCGGAGACTGAGCTTGCCGGCCCGGGTGGACCTGTGCGCCGGCGCGGTGGAGCGGATCGAGGAGACGGCGACTAGCCGCATCCTGTTCACCCGCCGCCACGTCTTCAAGCTGCGCCGCCCGCTCCGCTGGCCTCCGTACCTGGACTACTCGACGCCGCTGCGGCGCTGGCAGGCGGCGAACCGGGAGCACGAGCGCAGCCGGCGCTTCGCGCCCGAGCTCTACCAGGCCGTGGTCTGGTTGCGGCCGGCCGGCGAGGAGCGCGCCGACGCCGCGGTGTGCATGGCTCGGCTGCCGCCGGGCTACGACACCCTGCTGCGCCATCTGCGGCGCGACGACGGCGTTGCGCCGCGGGACGGCCGCCTCCTGGAGGCTCTCCTCGACCTCTTCGAGCGTCTCCACGCCGTCACCCGAGTGGTCGACCTCGGGGTGACGGAGCACGTCGACGTGGCGAGCCGCTTCAGCATCGTCTGCGCGGAGTCGCGGGGCCTGGGGGTCGGTTGGGGGTCGGCGCTACGGCGGCTGGCTCGGTGCTTCCCGACGGCCTACAACGGCTGGGCGGACGCGCGCTCCGCCAGCGGCCTGGTCCGCGAGCTGCATGGAGACCTCCACACCGACAACGTGCTGACCGACGGCCGGCGCTACTTGCCCTTCGACAGCAGCGACTTCGAGGAGCGCTTCGTGGTCGGCGACGTGGCCCTCGACCTCGGCTTCCTGCTCGCCGACCTCTTCGCCCTCGGCAGGTTGAGGGCTGGAGATCCGCACCTCGACGAGGTCGTTCGGCGCACCGCCACGCCGCTGCGCTTGCTGCTTCCCATGGTGGTCTACGGCCTGCTCAATCGCACCAACGTCCTCGCCTCTCGGACCGAGACACGGGAGCTCGGCACCGTCTACCTGCGGTCTGCGGAACAGCTCGCCGCCGATTGGTTGCAGCGCTACGGACCCGGCGCTGCCTGAACCCCGGAGCCACGACATGGCGCTCAAAGACACTCACCACGGCGGATACACCTTCGCCGACCTGGCCATCGTGCCGCGGCTGGCACCGGTGGCACCGGAAGGCGTGGAGCTGGGAAGCCGGCTGACGAACACCCTCCACCTGGGCCTGCCGCTCGTGGCCTCGCCCATGGACACGGTGACGGACGCCGCGGTGGCACGGCGCCTGGCGTCCCTTGGCGCCTTCGCGGTGTTGCACCACAACTACCCCAGCCTCGACGACCAGGTGGCCGCCGTGCGCGAGGTGGCGCAGGCCGCCAGCGAGGCTCCCGGCGCCACCCGCCTGGCGGGGCGTCTGGCGGTGGGCGCTCTGGTGCCGACGGATCCCTTGGCGCTGACGCGCATCGAGCGCCTGGTGGAGGTCGGCGTGTCGCTGGTGGCCATCGACTCCATTCACGTGACGCCGCATCGCCACGTCGAAACGCTGCGGGCCATCAAGAGCCGTTTTCCGGACCTCCAGGTGATGTCCGGCAACGTGGTGCACGCGGAAGACTGCCGCATCCTCATCGAGCAGGGCGCCGACTGCATCCGGCTCGGGTACGGGTCAGGCTCGGTCAACGACGGTCTGCTAGTTTTGGGGATGGGCCGGCCCCTGGCGCGGTCCATCGCCGAGTGTGCTCCCGTCTGTCATCGCGCCGGCGTGCCCCTGGTCGCCGACGGCGGCATCCACAGCAGCGGTCACGTCGCCCTGGCGTGCGCCCTCGGGGCCGACGCCGTGATGCTGGGCCGCATGTTCGCCGCCTGCTCCGGGACGCCCGGTACCTTCGAGCTCAACGAGCGGGGGGAGCTGATCAAGCACTACCGGGGGATGAGCCGTCAGGAGCTGATCGACGACGGCATGCCGGCCGAGGGGCGGGATCTCGAGCTGCGTTGCTCCGGCACCCTCGAAGAGCTGACGCAGCGCCTCTCCGTGAACCTGCGCAACTCCGTGGCCCGCGCCGGCTGCCGTCGCCTCAGCGATCTCTTCGCCGCCAGCGAGGTGGAGCTGTTGACGCAAGCCGCGCGGCAGGAGCTGGGGTCGGGCTCCTGAGCCCTGCCGCGAGGGGCGAGGGCGGGCGAGAAAAACCCCGGCGGTCGGGGCGTTTCGTGCCATCGGCCGCCGGGGCGTGAAAGGGAGCGCCGGGCAGCTACTCGTAGGTCACCGAGTAGCTGCCGGTGGCGCTACCCACCGGCCGCACGCGGACGAAGTAACGCCCCTCCTTGAGCACCTCGGAGATCGAGAAGTTGGTCGTCGACTCTCCGTCGCTGGCCAGCAGAGCGCCGCGATCGTCGAACAGGTCGCCGGCGACGTCGGTGGAGCCGCTGGAATACACGTCCACCGTGGCCGTCGAGGAGACGACGAAGGTGAAGTAGTCGTAGTCCGGGTTGGTGTAGCTGCCGAGGCTGCCGCTCTGGCCGGTGCCGGAGCACAGCTCGGTGGCGCAAACCGGGATGTCGCCGTGGTCGTCGCCGGACTCGCCGACGCAGAGGTCCAGCAGCGTCGCCCGCACGCGGTAGTTCACCGTCGTGGTGCCGTGGGGGTTGAGCTTCATCACGTAGTCGCCGGCCCGCACGGGGATCGAGATACCGCGGTCGGTGGCGCCGAACCAGCCACTGCTGAGCGACCAGGAGCCACCACCGCAAAGATCTTCGGACCCCGACTGGCCCTTGATGTCCGTGCCCTCGGCGTCGACGTGCAGCACGCCGGGCTCGGCGACGGTGATGTTGATGATGTCCTCGTCCCACTGGTCGATGTCCTCCTCCGTTTCGGCGGAGTTGACCGAGGCGGCGGAGAACGACCAGTTGAGGGCTTGAGCCGACGCCGCAGTGGCGCCGACGACGAGAGTGAACGCGACCAGAACCAACAAGATGTTCCTGAGCATGTGAAGCCTCCGTGGAGGTTCTTTCGGAACCTCCGCAAAAGTTGAAGGTGCATGACTCAGGGGATCCCCTTGACCGCAACGGAACGTCCGTAACGGTCGACGGGCGGCTTGCCGCGGCTTGTCAGGGCGGCCCGTCCTCGCCCTCGTGGGGGCTGTAACGGCGAGTTTTGGAAAGTGGCCGGAAGGCGGTGGGAGAGGCGGCGCCGGCGGTCTCCCGCCGTGTGATCAAATAGAGGAACTTTGAACGCCTTGCGCGCCACCGCCGGCCGGGACGCCGGGTCTTCCGCGGTCGGAAGCGGAACCCGAAGCGAGGGCAAGGAGAGAGTGTTCAGCGAGTACCTGCGGCGTCTCGCTGAGTCCGCGGAACCGGACGGCGACCTCTTCGACCGCGTGCTGCGCCTGCTGCGCGGTGCCCTGCGCCGCGAGCTGCGCCGCCGCGGCCTGTGGGAGGCGCCGCCCAGCTTCCTCGGCGTCGTCGGCGGAACGTCGTGGCGCGACGAGGGGCTGCTCGACGAGCTGACCCACGCCTGCTACGGCTACAACTTCGTCGAGCGGTTGCGTCCGCTGATCGCCCAGCTCCAGGTCAAGGACAACGTCGACGGGCTCGTCTTCCGCAACGTCCGCAACTTCGTCTACGAGCTGCAGCGCGACCACGATCCCCTCGGCCACCGCGCCTGGGAGGTGGTGCGTACGGCGGTAGACGTCGCCCTCGCCGAGGGCTGGGTCTTCGTGGCCGAGGAGGGGAAGGCGGTCGACCACGACTGCGTGCTCAGCCTGGCGGCGGAGGCCGACCCCTGGCTGCCGGACGACCCGCTGGAGGCGGCGCGGCGGCAGGCGGCGGTCGAGGCCCTGGCGGCGCTGTGGAACGCCGATCTGCTGCCGGACCTGGTGACCGCTCGCGGCCGGGCGCGCCACGAGGTGGCGGCGAAGCTGGCCCGCCGTCTGCCGGAGCTGGTGGGCGAGGGGGTGACGGTGCTGCGCTTCCGCGACCTGCTGGACCCGCTGCGCCGCGACCTGCGGCAGCGCTGGGCGGCGCTGTTCTGGGAAGCGCGGGGTGCGGAGGTGGCGCGCGGCCAGGTGGAGACGACGCAGGACGCCGACGTCGACGCCAGCTTCACCCGCGTGCTCCTCCTCTACCAGCCGGCGCCGGCGCCGGACGAGGCGGCGATCCGGCGCCTCGGCTTCCGCGCCCTCACCGACTGCATCGCCCGCGAGGTCGAGGCGCGCCAGGAGGACGGGCGCCTCGGCTCCTACCTCAGCACCCTGTGGCAGTTCCTGCGCACCTGCGCCGGTACGCCGGACCCGATGCCGTCGCAGCGCAAGCTCGCCCGCTTCCTGCACATCCCGCGCGACCGCCTACCGGAGTTGCATGAAATACTGGGAGAGATGGTGCAGCGCTGCCAGCGGCGCCTTGCCGGCCTGGCCGCCCGCGGTGCGGTGGCAAGAGATCCCGAGGGAGGGGAGGAAGAACGATGAGCGACGAGGCGCGGCAACGCTTGCTGGCAGCCACCCGGCATGCCGCCGAGGCGGCGCGGGGGGCGGTCCCCGCCGGCGAGCCGGCGGGTGGCCGCAGGGGTGGCCGCAGGGGTGGCCGCAAAGACGGCGGCGCCGATGAACCGCCGGTGCCGGGAGACCTCTACGCCCTGGCGGCCACCGCCGGCCACGCCGTCGAATGGCTGGTGGCGGCGCGCCACGAGGCTCAGCCGCGGCACCTGCTGCTGGTGCCGGCGGACTCCGACCCGTGGGTGGGCAGCGCAGACCTCGAGGTGCCGGCGCAGGACGGCGGCCCCCTCGTGCTGCACTGCCACCACGCCCGGTGGATCGACGCCGCGGCCCTCGCCGGCGGCCACCGCGGTGGCCGTCTCGAAGCGTCCTGGGGCGCCGCCGCGGCCGAGCGCTGGCGCGCCGTCGAGGCCGGTACCCACCGCGGCTCCCCCGTCGAACGGGAGACCGACGACGACCCCGAGTACCGCGACCGCAACCGCGAGCTGGCCGCCGCCGCCGCCGCCCTGGCCGCCCTCTCCGCCGCCGCCGAGCACGCCCGCCAGGCGTCCCGCTTCCGCAACCCTCTCGCCTCCGTTCCGCTGCTGCGTGCGGTCGCTGCGATGCTGCTGGCGGCCCTGCTGGGGGTGGGGTGGTGGGCGATGGAGCTGCGGCGGCAAGTGATCGACCTGAGGCCGCACAACCTACTGTCGCAGGTGGTGGCCGAAGGGTTGCCCATGGGCGGCCAGGAGCGCGGCGAGGTCAAGATCGTGCTGAACGGCGAGGGAAGCCCGCCCGTGGTGCTCGTCTACGGGGAGGAACAGTTGAAGACGGGCTCCTACGTGCTGCAGCTCGTGGCGGCGGGAGGGCGCATCCTGTGGAGCGAGGGTCTCACCTTGGGGCCGGGTGACGAGTGGGCACTGTGGTTGCGGGAGCCGCTACCTGCGGGTGATTACCTCCTGCGTCTCGTCGACCCCGCCACCTCGCCGCCGCAGCTGGTCGACGAGGAGACCCTCCACGTCAGCGCGCCCTGAACCCTGGTGCCGGTCTCGGGTCTCTCTCGCCAATGGACCGAGTAGGGAGATTCCGTCGCGTAAAGGGTAGAGGCGTCACGGACGCCCTATCCACGAATTATGTCCACTTGCCGACCATCCTGCCGTAGGGCTCGGAGTGGCGGCGGCTTCGTGCTCGCCGCCTTGCTTCTGGCGCTTCTGGGGTGCTCGCCGCGTTCCTCTCAACCCCCTCCTTCCGCCGCTCGGTCCGGAGACATCATGACGCCAGCCACCGACTCCCCCGCCCGTGTCCTGCGCCCCGGCGAGCCGATCCAGGCCACCCTGGCCGCCGGCGAGGTTCATAGCTACGCCGTCGAGGCCGCCGCCGGGCAGTACCTCCGCATCACCGCTGAGCAGCTCGAAGCCGACGTCTCCCTGCATTGGTTCGAGCCGGATGGGACGCTGCTGACCAGCGTCGACACCCCGGTGGGAAACCGCGGCACCGAGACCGTACATGCGGTGACCGCCGCCACCGCAACCCACCGCCTGGAGGTGCGCGAGGCCGGTACGCCCGGCCTTTATTCCTTGCGCATTGAGCAAGAGCGGCCCGCCACCGACGACGACCGCTCCCGCGTCCTCGCCGAACAGGCATTTGCTGCTGGCGAGCAGTTGCGCCGGGAAGCGAATCCCGAAGCTGCTCTCGAGAGTTACCAGCGAGCACTGGAGAGCTTTCGTCGCCTCGGTGTGCCGGCCCGCGCAGCTCAAGCCCTGCACCGCATCGGCTGGATGGCCATGTTGCAGAAGGACATGGATGAGGCGGCGGTGCGGCTGCGCGAGGCGGAGTCCCTGTTCACAGAGGTTGGCGATGAGTACTGGCAGCTCGCTTGCCGCGTGCGGCTAGGTTCCGTATTGGTGGAGCGCTACGACTTCCGGGCTGCCATCGAGCTTCTGGAGCCCACCGCCGAGCGGCTGGATCGGATCGGCGAGCGCCCCTTGCTGGCCGGCGCCTTGAGCCGGCTCGGCGACGCCTACCGCTGGACCGGCAGGCCGCAGGAAGCACTGCAAGCATTCCAGCGCGCTCTGCCCCTGTTTCAAGCGACCGGCGACGCGGCTGGGCAGCAGTCGGCCTGGCAGCGCCTCGGTGACCTCTACATGTCGCAAAGCGAGCTGCTGGAGGCCGTCGATGCGCTGCGACGGGCGCAGGAGCTAGCCGGGCAACAGGGCTGGCGGGATCGCGAGGCTCAGGCGTTGACCAGCCTTGCGGACGCCCTGGCACGCCAGTCCAAGCCGAACGACGCCCTGGCAGCTCTGGAACGCGCCCTGGAGATTCGGCGCGAGCTGGCAGACCGGCGGGGCGAGGCGGTGACCCTGACCACCCTCGGCACCGTCCTGCTGGACCTCGGGCAGATGGGCGCCGCCGAGCAGCGCTTCGCCGACGCCTCGCGCATCGTCCAGAACCTCGACCTGCCCTGGGATGCCGCCATGGTGATCTACAAGCAGGCCCGACTGCGCCGTGCAGAGGGAGACCCGGAGGGAAGTCTGAAGCTGCATGAGAGCGCGGCCGCCGTCTTCGCCGCCGCCGGCGAGATACAGGGCACGGCATCGGCCCGTTACGGAGCCGCCCTGGCGCTTCACGACATGGGCCGCTTCTGGGAGGCTAAGGAGCAGGTCGAAGCGGCGCTGAAGCAGGCCGCCACCCTGGTTGGGGAAACGGATCAGCTCCACATGCGGACCGCCTACGTCGCCGGCAGGTACCACTACTGGGAGCTCTACGTCGACCTGCTGATGCATCTGCACGAAGAAGACCCGCGGAGCGGCTTCGACCTCCTCGCCCTCGCCGCCAGCGAGGCCGCCCGCGCCCGCGGACTGGCGAATCTGCTGCGCGAGGCTGGCGCGGGCGGGCGGGCGGACGTCCCGGCAGAGCTGCGGCAGCGGGAGGCCGACGTGCAACTACGTCTCGGTGCCGCGGTGGCGGCGAGGGCGCGGCTCGAGGCGAGTTTGCCGAATCAGGATCCCGGAGCACTCCGGCAGGCGAAGCGTGAGGTCAACGATCGCCTCGCCGAGCTGCGGGCGGTGCAGACTGAGATCCGCCGCACCCAGCCGCTCTTCCGCGAGCTGGAAGGATCCGAGGAAGACCCCCTGGGACGCTCCAACGCCGGAGAGTTGCAACGCCTGATCCAAAGCCGCCTCGAAACCGACACCCTTCTGGTGGTCTATGCCTTGGGAGAGGAGCGGAGTTTCGTCTGGGCACTGAGCCGACAGGGTTTGATCGGCCGCGCCCTGCCACCGCGAGACGAGGTCGAGGGCCTGGCCACACGGCTTGCCGAGCAGCTCCACTCCCGGGCACCCAGCAGTGCCGGCCCACGGCGCGCCTCGGCGGCGGCCTTCTCGAACATGGTCCTCGGCCCCGTGGTCGAAGCTCTCGCCAGCGAAGGGAGAGAGATCGGTTCCTTCCGTCGCCTCGTGGTGGTGGCCGACGGCACCGTGCTCTACGTTCCCTTCGCCGCCCTTCCCCTTCCCGGCGGCGACGAACCGCTGATCCGTGATCTGGAGGTCGTCCACCTACCGTCGGTCCTCACCCTGCACTCGCTGCGCCGGCTCCGCGACCGGCGCCAGCCCGCGCAGAACGCCCTGGCCGTGCTGGCCGATCCCGTGATGGGGCTCGACGACGACCGCCTGCCCGCCGCGGTTCGCTCCCCCGCCGTCGCCGCCGATGGAAGGCGCAGAGACCTGGAGCGTTCGGCACGGGACCTCGGAGTCGGTGGCTTCCCGCGCCTGCCGGCCACGGCGCGTGAAGCGCAGGCGCTGGCCGGATTGGTGGACGAGGACGCCCGCTACCTCGCGCTCGGCTTCGACGCCAGCCGTGAGACGGTCGTCTCCGGCCGGCTCGCCGACTACCGCATCCTCCACTTTGCCACCCACGCCGTGATGGACGAGCAGCACCCCGAGCTTTCCGGTCTCGTGCTCTCCCTCTACGGCCCGGACGGTCAACGTCGGGACGGCTACCTGCGCCTCCACGAGCTCTATGCCCTGCACCTGCCGGCCGAGCTGGTGGTGCTCAGCGCGTGCCAGACGGGTCTCGGTCGCAACTACCGAGGGGAAGGTCTGGTGGGGCTGGCGCGAGGCTTCATGTACGCCGGCTCACCCCGGGTGGTGGTCAGCCTGTGGAACGTCGACGACGACGACACGGCGGAGCTCATGGGTTACTTCTACGCCGCCATGCTGCAAGAGCGCCAGCCTCCCGCGCGCGCCCTGCGCACGGCACAGCTCGCCATGATCGAAGCCCACCAGGACGCCGAGCCGAGCCGCTGGGCAGGTTTCGTGCTCCTTGGCGACTGGCGTCTTGACTTCGCTCTCGACGATCCCATCGAAGGGGCGGAGACCGGAGGCGGCAGCGATCCGCCGCCGGAGCGTGCGGGAGATCCATTGCCCACGCCCGGAGGCGACGGCGACGATGAGGGGAGCGAATCATGAGCGACGTTGCTCAGCCGGCTGGCGGCGACGACCGACTGTACTTCAACGGCGTGCGCGACGACGGCAGCTACGTCCAGCCGCCCATGGCGGCCGAGGAGCTGGGGCGTCGTGTCCTCGGTCTGCCGCCAGACTGGAAGGAACCGCGGGTGGAGGACGGCCGCGACCGCGACGATCCCACCCGCAGCCCGATGCGCGGCGTCGATGCCAACGATCTGAATTCCTCCGGCTGGGCGGTGGTCTTCCCGGCCGGCGTCGACCCGCGCATCAAGCGGGCGCTGGACGACCTGTGCGATCTTCGAGCTTCCCAGAGCGACCTCTTCCAGATGGTCGTCTACAACCCCGGCGAAGACGTCGACGTCTTCCTCCGCCGCTTGCGGGCGCCGAGAGGATTGGCCGATCCGCGCCGCTTGCCGTACTACGTGCTCCTGGTTGGAGGACCCGAGGAGATCCCCTACCAGTTCCAGTACGAGCTCGACCAGGTGTACGCGGTCGGCCGCATCTGCTTCGACACTCAGGCCGAGTACGCGCGCTATGCGAGGAGCGTGGTGGACGCCGAGGAAGGCCGAGTGCGGCGCCGGCGCCAGGTCGCCTTCTTCGCCCCGGAGCACGCCGGAGACCGCGCCACCCAGCGCACCCGGCACGATCTGGCGCAGCCGCTGAGCGACCACGTGGCGGCCCGGGGCGGATGGTCCGTCGAACGCCACCTGGGCAGGGCTGCCGACAAGGCGGTCCTCGCCGACGTCCTCGGCGGCAGCTCACTGCCCGCGCTGCTCTTTACGGCGGGCCACGGTTTGCGGGTCGACG
>Ga0210095_1000418_pt1 | contig 10709 bp, 11 predicted proteins | sample China_Galinas_PW_FD_184861 | JGI IMG/M metagenome (GOLD analysis project Ga0210095, IMG submission 184861) | Wetland microbial communities from San Francisco Bay, California, USA, that impact long-term carbon sequestration - China_Galinas_PWA_D1... | ecosystem: Environmental > Aquatic > Marine >...
AAGTATAGTGTTATGCGCCTTAATAAGGGCGCTTACACGGCTTTTACATTTTCTAGTAAGAGCGCTTCCAGATAACGAATATATAGTCCACTGCTTGGCCCTATTTAACATAGCGGTAGAAGAGCGGATAAGGGAACCAAACCTTGGTCGCTTCTAACATAGAACTACCTAACCTTCGTAAGTGCATCGTACCCTCCGATCCCAACAATGTCTTCCTCGACGTGGACTTAAAGGGTGCTGATGCACAAGTAGTTGCATGGGATGCAAATGATGAAGACCTTAAAGCGGCGTTTCGCGCGGGCCTTGACGTACATACTAAGAATGCAGAAGACCTTACAACGATACGACCGATTACTGATTTCGTCCGTTTCAAATTCAAGCGTAGAGTACACGCGACAAACTACGGTGGTAGCGCCTATGTCTTGGCTGCTACTAACGGGTCAACGCTCGCCGAGGAGGAACGCTTCCAGGACAACTGGTTTGGGCTTCATCCTGCGATTAAAGATTGGCAGAATAGAACGCAGCATGCTATTGATGCCAGCGGCGAAGTACGAAACGCCTTTGGATACAGAATTAAGTATTTCGGCCGCCCGCAAGACTTGTTAAAAGAGGCGTTGGCTTGGATCGGGCAGAGTACTACAGCTATAACCTGCGAACGCGGCGGCCTACAAGTTCAACGAAACGTACCCTGGATAGTATCCATGCGTATGCAGGTACATGACTCATGGCTTATTGAAATCCCACAGGAAAGATTAGACGATCGGCACATAATTAAAAAACATCTCGAAGTGGTAGTCCCGTATGACGATCCACTAATCATTCCCTGGGATTTAAAAGTTAGTGGTAAGTCCTGGGGGCATTGTCAAAGTCTAGGATGGGAGAATTAAGAATATGGTAAACAATAGGAACCACGCACATAGGTATTAACCTATGGCACGGAAAGGTAATTGGATAGAAAAATACCTAGAATATACACAGTACAGTGAAGCGCCAAGGCACCTGCATTATTGGACAGCCGTATCTACTCTTGCTGCCGCTGTCAATCGCCGTGTATGGATTGATGAACTGTACTTTCAATGGACACCAAATTTTTATATCATCTTTGTCGCTGATCCTGGTATCGCTACCAAGTCAACGACGATAGGTGTAGCTGAGAACATGCTTAGCAACCTGAAGAATATAACGCTCGGCCCGCACTCTTTAACGTGGCAATCTCTTCCCGACGCTTTTCGCGACGCAGAGCGTGCCATTAAAACAAGAGAAGGCGAGTTGTTCAAGATGTCTTGCATTACCTGTTTCGCAAGTGAGCTAGGCATTTTCTTCAACCCGCAAGACAAGGACATGGTGAACTGGTTAACTGACTTATGGGACGGGAAACAAGGCAGTGGTAAGAGGCGTACTCGCAAAGACCAAGAGACTTCGTATGAATGCCCTTGGCTGAACATCCTTGCCGCCACCACACCTTCTTGGATACGCGACAACGTTCCAGAGTCAATGATCGGCGGGGGTTTAACATCTCGTATTATCTTTGTCTTTGCAGATAAAAAAAGAGAACGCGTAGCTTATCCTAGCCGCGCCGCACTCCGTAGCGCAAATGATCTTACACGACACAAAGCACTATATAAAGAACTCTTAGACGAACTCATGGAAATTTCTACTTACTTCGGACCAGTTACTTTAACCGAGAAGGCTTATGAATGGGGAGATCATTGGTACAACCACCTAGAAGATAACCGCCCAATTGATATGAGTGTTGAACGTTTCAAAGGCTACTTTGCTAGAAAGCAAGCGCACGTGCACAAGCTCGCTATCATTCTAAGCATTGCAGAGGGGAGTGATTTAATTATAACTGATAAGATATTACAACGCGCTGAGAAAATCATAACCGGCACCGAACATGATCTTAGATATGTCTTTGATAATATTGGAGTACAGTCCGCAGCGTCCACCGTAAAGGAAGTGGCCAACATTATTGCTACGTTTAAGAAGTTAGACAAGACACGGCTATGGCAAATCTGTATGCAGACTATGGCGTATAAGGATTTTGAAGATGCGTTAGAAGCACTGCGCCAAGCCGAGATGATCTCGACCAAGAGTAACGGCACTAAAATCTTTATAGTTTGGAAGAAAGAAGAAGGAGTTTAAAATGGAACGGAAGCGTTTGTTATATATTTCTTGTCCATATTGGGACGAAAACTTTGAAATACGTAAATCTCGTGCGGAGTCGGCCACAGTCCTAGCTTTAGAGTTGATAGCACGTGGGTACTATGCTTACTCTCCAGTCACCCATGGCCACGAAATTGCAGAATATGTGGCATACTATGACGTTGATATAGATGAAGATTTCTGGCTAAACCACAGCTTAGAAATGCTTACCACGATGGCAGGGAGTGCGTTGGTTCTATTCAGCTTGCACGGGCATGGGCAATCAAAAGGAATGAAAGCAGAATACGAGCTTGCAGTAAAATATCATCGGCCAATGGTAGGAATAACATATAGTGAAGGGAACTATTGGTGTCATGTTATAGACCCTGCACAGAGTTATCCGCCTTTTTACGGTACGCCTCATAACTTAGACGAACTCCAAACAGTAATAGAGGAATGCAACTATGTTAACGTCCCCGTTAGCAGTTACTCTTGAGAAAGCAAGTAAGGAAACCAGTGCCGCTGCTGGCGCCCTCACTATCGCAGTAACACGAAAAGGCTTATCACGTCGGCATCTTAACAAAATCTATGTGCAATTGAAACGGGCAATAGAAGAAGTGGAAAGAGCAGATAGAATTATTAATGGAAAGGAGTAGGAAGATGCAACTCAAACTTGAATTTGAAATTACAGATCGCGATATACATGATAGCTTAATGCGCTATCTTAAAGAGAACTACGATACTGAAATAGTAAAGTATACGAGTAAAGCTATGAAGCTAAAGCCTAAAGCTCATCAACATACGGAGCAGGGAGATACTATGAACAATCAAGATAAGCGATGCGGAACCTGCGGAAACTTTTACCTGCTAGGTAAGAGCGGCCAGATAGGATACTGTGCTTGGAACCCCAATACAGTTCCTTTTTGGTTTTCAAGAATTGAAAAAGAAAGCTGCTTGGACATTGTAAAACCTAATATGGGCGTAAACTGCCCCACCTGGGAGCAAGATCTAGACCTCATAGTTCATCGACATAAGGAGTAAACTTCAACCCCTGATACGGGATACCTTCCTCAGTCTTAAATCCAGTTTTAATTCTCTGTTTTAAACTAGATAGTACTTCGCGGGGGCGCATAATAAACGCTGGATGCGGCGCCTCCTCGTTGTACTTTATTAGCGCATCGTGAGCAGCTTCAATACCGGCGTCATCATCTACTTTCAATGCACTTGCATATGCAGATAAGATAGCGGTCCTCCTACCCATCCAGTACTTAATCGCATCGTTCCCCATATTCATGGTTTCGTACTTCTTCCGCAGTTCTTGCGGATTGAACCCCATAAACTGACCAACGACCTGGCTTAAGTCATACGGATTAGTTAGATCAAATCGCATGATAAGGTCATTATTCCTGTTCCTCACGCCACCTTCGGTCAACTCCCTGCTTCCTTTGATAACGTTCTTAACAGCAGTAGGGGCGGCGGTCTGCAACCGAGCCAAGGTACTAGGATGTTTCTCCCGCATAGCTTTAATAACGTTAAAGGGGATTTGCAATGCGGCGCCGGAAGCACTATTAGCTGCACGTCCAATCACGTCAGTAGTAGCTCCCTCGTTCATTGCACTAGGAAGTTCCGAAAATCCTGGAATGATGCGGCCAAGGCTAAGACGCGAACCAATGTCCCAAGGTAAAATAGACCCGGCACCACGGCGGAAAAAGGTTTCAATATCTGGGTCTAACTCAGCTTGTTTCAGCAGTTTTCTTAACTCTTTCTGCGGATCGAAATACTTACCTACCGTGCGAGCTGCTAGCTTAGCCAACGCCATAAAGTCTTCCGCTCCGGGTAGTCCACTGTATCCTGCAATAAGAAACATAAGAGCTAGTGCCCGCTTACTGCCTGGCGAACTACTATAAAACTGTAAGCTCTTCATAATAAAATTGTAGAACGGAAGGAATATCCGGCCTACACCGCCAGATAGCTTCGGCCTATTCGTCGGCGAGTAATCAAACATGGTTAATTTAGTATCAGCTACAGCAAGCGTATACGCCGCTGCGTCCTCGTAATTCCTCCCCTGTTGCTCCATAATATCTGTAATTAACGGAGCATGACGTTGTAGTTCTTCTTGCACGAACTTAGGCAACTTCCCCTTCTCTATTGCTTTACGCGCTAAGTCGTAAGACGCCATAAAGGTAGCGTATCTGTTCAGCTCTTCAGCCTTCTGAAACATCCACGTACCGGTCTGTGTGATAGTAGTGAATATATTATCCACGCCAGCCCGATGCATTGTCTTATGAAATAGCGGCGACTCCGCAGCGGTAACGAGATCACTAGCAAGGCTCTCCTTAAGTGGACCACTAGCAGCAGCTTCATCTAACGCCCATTGTAGGTGTTCTGGTAACTTACTATTAGTCTGGTATGCTTTTCTCAAATTGGCGTACGCACGCCCAAGCGATGCGGTAGCCTTGCCTTGTCCATATACTGCACCGAGGTGGGGCCATGCATATAAGAAAGGCTGCGTCAAGTTAACAGCTGCGGAACTAGCATTCCAGCCAAGATACCAAAGAAAGGTTAAACTAGACAACTGCCAGTAATCGTTTTGCGGGTGCATAACACGTTCGTCATATACCCACTGCATATAATCTTGGATAGTTCGCTGCCGAGTAAAATCTCCTGGTCCTTCTAACTTACCAATCTTTTTAATACTATCTTGAATAATATCGCTATGATTTAACCGTGAGATATGCCGCGAGAAACTATTAAAGTAGTCCGCGTAAACACGCTGTGCGTCCTTCGACGCTCCAGGTACGTGCTTCTTCTGTCGCAACCGTTGCGCAAAGCTACGAGCAGGTAGGTACTCCGCCGTAATATTTTCGAAGTCAATTTGCTGCGACTTAGTTAGCTTCAACCTAGAACCTACGCTTTCGAGAAAACCACTAGGTAAACCGACAAACGACTTCATACTATCGGGAACCTTAGTCGCCTGCCATACGAATTGTGGAAATTCCTTCTCCATTGCAGCCATAGCTTCGTTGCGTTCTGCGTGGCTTTCGAAGTTCTCTACGTGTACAGCCTTACCAATACCTCCAGTCTTTGTCCGGTTCTTAGCAATAAGTACATAGTCACCGAACCGCGTGGCAGGAAAATAAAAGCCAGCACGCAGATCAGCCATCTCAGTCTTAATTTTTTCTAGCTGCTCAAGAATACGAGACTGTATAATTTCTTCATTGAGAAGCCCATTCTCTCTTAACAATTCCTCCACTTCATACATCTTAATATCATCTTGCTTCACTGCGGCAAGAATACTATCAATAATACCGTTTTGTTGCGCCTCGCTCAGTTCAAGTGGCGCCATCTCCCGTCGCACCATACGATCAAACTGGTTTAACTGTACCTCTTCAATACGGTCAAGTACTCTAATAAAGTCGCCTTCAATCTTCTCAGCAACTTTAAGCTGGTGCTCATTTAGTCCAAACTTTTCCGCAATAGTAGACCGCTCTTTGCTTGTCGGTTTTTGTGCCGGAGCTTGGATAGTTCGCACACTGGTTTCCTGTCCTTGATCTTTCAAGAACTTCTTCATCTTATACGCATCTTTTTTATCAGGAAACTCGTGGAATACTTCTTCTGTTTTCGGGTCTACCACGCCATAGCTAGGAGGTCTCGCGCGCTGTAAAGCTTCGAGCTCAAACATGTACTTACCGACATCTTCGGCCTTTTCATAGCCGAGACTTTTCCACTCAGTCAATGTCTCTGTTGCGCGCGCGATCTCATTCTTTGTTTCAAGGTCAAAGCGTTCAATCTCGACAGACGCTTCCTGCAAACCAGGTACATTAGGATTTTGCCTAGCTACATGCGTATGGTCCTGCGCATACTTTCTCGCCCAGGCTTCAACATTAAACTGCGCAACTCGTATGCGTGACCACAACCCCGAACCTTTTAATAAGCCTTCTAATGGTAGGGTACTTGGATGTGTCGGCAACTTAGTCGGGGTCTTCTTCTCGCTAAGTTGGGTATTAACGTCAGACAAAATCTTACCGGTTGGGAAATCCCACGGTCCCTTGCCGGTAGAAAATAAGTCACCAGCGCCTACTTCTGCCGGTGTAAACTCTCGAGGCCCCCCTGCTTTTGGTATATTTGTAGCAGCCGGCACATCAGTCGGCACATCAGTAGGCGGATCAGTTGGCACACCAGTCGGCAGAGCAGGCGAAGTAAAGGCGTTTAGGGTCGAGGTAGTAACACCCCCCATAAAAGCACCCGCCGCGGTTGCATTCAAGATGCGACTAGCAGCTTCTGGACCCAACGCATCATAGTTTTCATCTACATACTTACGCGCGGCTATGTCGATTGCTTCTTGGAAACCTTCCGTTAACCCTTCAGTACCAGCTACTTTCGCTACACTTCCAGCGCCAAGATTCTCAACTGCACGAGTTAATGCGCTTTTTAAACCTTCCGCACTCTTGCGACCAATGCCCAGTTTAACTGACATAGCAGTAGGAACAATAGAATCAAGCAAGCCTTTAGTAACACCAGCAACAATAGCAACGGGTGCATTGATTTTTCCTGTAGCTTTTCTCTGCTCCTGCACCGTAGCCGCAGTTTCCAGCCCTGTACCTACCGCAGTAGAACCGATAAGGGCGGCGGGAGTAGCGCCTAACCGTGTAGCTAACAGCGACGTACCAGCTATATAAGAACCAAACATAGTAGCTGCCATATTCGGCGCCTGTTCGCCAAGCGTATTCAACGCCCATAGACCTAACCGCTGCGCAGAATCAATATCCTCGACCTTGTTATCAACAATAGCTGACTTGAAAACTTCATCAGCACCTTTCCGCGCCTCGTCTGCAAACTGAGCAGCTGCCTTTTCTGTCTCTTCGGCTCCTACAATATTAGCACCAAGTCCGACAAGCTCTGCTGGCGACGCTACAAACGTTTCAATAATACCGCGACCAGCGGCTTTGGGGAGTTCAAGCGGATGTTCCAACATTGTTTTACCAAGCGACTGCTCAGGATTAACAGCTGCCGCTAACAACGCAGTACTAGGTCCGCTCTGCCGTACTATCTCATCAAGAATAGGGTTTTGTTTTTGTGTATTAATAGCCCTACTTGGTTCCGGAATAGGCGACGCTGTATCATCCACAGCAATTGGCGCAGAGGGAACGGGCTCTTCCACCTTAGGGCGGGCAACACCTAAAGCACTAAAGATATCCGTTCCCCCTGCAGTGGGGGCTGGAGCTGGTCCCCCACTTTTCACTGGAGGTGCTACACCTAATTGATCGAAAATGCTAGGCATTACCTAGTTCCTGCTTTAGCGCGCAACTGCTGTTTAAGATAGTTAGTCAACTCTTCCGGTGTCATGCCAACCTTAGCCGCCTCCGCTGCAATAGCTGTTTGCGCTGCTGGTGCGTCTAGTTGTTCCGGCTTGGTGATAGTAGAGAAGTCAACAGATGCTTCGGTAGTCGCATCCGGAATTGGCGTACCAACAGCAGGAGCGGCTGGCGCACTAGTCCCACCAAGGTTACGCATCTGCCCTTCAATATCCAACGGTTCTGGCTTCAACCTAGTAATAGCGTCTTCCATAAAAGACAGCATCTTCTCCGGTTCCCGCATACCTTTAAGTGCAGCTGCCTCGCTCACCCCTTTAATAGCTTCACCGGCCATCTTAAGATAGCCTTCTCTTTCGCCTTCTGCGAGATGAATAGCTTTATCTAGTACATATTGTTGCGCATTAGTCTGCCACGAACGAATGGCAAGATCATACTGTTTCTGTGCCAGCATCATATCTTGTTCGTTCTTCGCTCTCTGCAATCCAAGCGAAGCCTTAGATACATTTAACCGCTCACGCTGCAAATCCAAACCAGCTTCACCCATCTTCTCGTCAAACGCTGCCCGCCGCTCATCGGTAGCTGCTCGCCTCTCCGCAACATCTGCACCACGCGACGCGATATCAGTCCGCGCTTCAGCTGTCTCGACCCCTCTCCGCGCCAAGCTATTGTCAAATTGCTGTTGTGCTTGTGCAAACTCTTTATCTTGCACCCTACCTGCAGCATTAAACCCTTCTACAGCAGCGTTAGCTACCGAACCAATAGGCGACTGTCCGTTACGCAACGGCTGTAAAGCATTAGCACCAAACTGCAACAAACCCGCTGCTACATCTGGCCGTTCAAAAAACCCACGCCAATTATCATAAAGCGTTGGTCTAGCACCAACACTAACGTTCTGTGGATTAGCAGGTGTAATACTACCCGGTGCAGTAGTGGGACTAACAGCCGTCCCCGGCTTAAGGTCAGCCATTATTGGCCTCCAAACAGCGTAGCTAGGCGCTGTAAAATAGTGGGATCAGTGGGCGGTGCCTGTGTCGGTGCCTGTGGTGGAGCAGATACGTCTGTAGAATAACCGCCGATCGACTGCGGTCCAGTAAAGCCCGCCCCTTGTTGTGGCATGTTAAAAGATTGCGGCTGCGGAGGTTGTTGTAGTGCTTGTGCTGTAGCTGCTATACCAGGCTGTAGTGATGCCATGTCAAATGGCTGCTGCTGTGGCAACTTAGGAGCAACATTGGGGTTACCACTACGTAGCACGGGACCAGGCGCCCTACCCTGCGAACGCATTAAAGAGTTCACCAACTCACCAGCCATCACACTACCAGGCTTTAACCTGCCATCCTCACCTACTACAAGCGGCGGGGGCTGCCCGGACTGCGCAGCAAGCTTGGCAAGTATATCCCTCCCCTCTTCTGAACTCAACATCTGCGCCAACATTGTCGGCGAACTAAAAAGATCAACAGCCATAACCTAACTCCTATGCAAACAAACCACCAAGAATAGCACCGATACCTGCGCCAACTGGAGCACCAACGCCACCAAACATACTACCAATTGCCGCACCGCTAGCCGCCCCACCTAATGCGCCGACAGCAGGTCCAGGACCACTAGGCGCGCTCTGTGTAGCTTGTCCTGTACTAATGTTGGTAGAACCTGACGGCGCAGAGAAGGCAAGTTCCCAAGCCTGCTTAGCGGCTAGGTACGGGATGAGCTGCTCATTAGCATACTTCTGTGCTTCCTCCTGTACCCGTGCCTGTTGCAGCGCGAAGTTCTCATTACCCACGCTAGCAAGTGTTTGCCCTGGTTGCGCTTGTGCTGCCTGTGTCAACGGCGACAAACCAACGCCTTGTGTAAATGCCTGCAAACCTGCTTGGTAAGCTGGGTTAACGATATTAGCAGTAGTATCCCCAACAGCTCTTTGATACCCTTCAGCTGCGCGTCCTTCTGCGATACCTTGCCTGCTACCCCCAAACTGCCCACTAGCGATCGCTGAATCGTTAATAGAAGGAAGTACATTTTCCTGATAAGCTTGCGTTATTGGCCGGATAGCTGCATCAATAGAACCCTGCAACCCTGGGTTAAGTCGCGGATCTAACACCGCACCAGAAGATAAGAACCTCTGCGCAGTTGCAGCGTCGTTAGCAATTCCTTGCTGCTGTCCAGCCGCCCCTATCAACTGTTGCTGACCGGCTACCTGTTGTTGGTTTAACTGCGGGATAAGCGAGCCAGCATACTGTTGTGGTGGGTTCTCAACAAAATCCACAATTCTTGGAACGGCTGGCTTAAGAATCTTTTGCTGCTGCGGGGTCAGTTCAATCTTATTAGTGACTTCTGACGTATCACTAGCATCGTTACCGCCACTACCACCAGTACACAACGCAACCGATCCGTTGTGCTCATAGCTTTCCTCGTGGAGCACTTCACCACTAGACATATCTAGCTCGATGAACGTATAAACTTTCATTGCATTTTTCCTAACACTTTGCGCCCCACGATTGTATCCGTTTTAAATCCATGCTCCTGCAACAACCCCTTAAACCCTTCCCTCGTTTCGACTTCAAGTATATCGACATTATCAATTTGTGTACATAGCTCGGTAAAATGGTCGAACTCTTGCATCATTTCTTTCAACGTATCTGTTGCAAGGTTCTCTACGCGCAGTACTCTTAGTGGCCCTCTTACTAATATACGTGAAGTAAACACCCCTGTAATCGTAGTATCTTGACTGAATACCCACAGAAGAGAACGCCCTTCTTTTAGTTCGTTTAACAGTTCCTCTTGCGGTACCCATGCACGCCCTTTCGCGTATACCTTTGCAATGTAATGCCAAGCCACGGGCCATACATTGTCTAAGAAGCGCGGCGGCACCGCCACCAACATATTAGGACAACTTGCTGAAGTTGGTTCCATCAAATCCATACCAGCCTTCTCCACCACCAGGGTTCCAATTCGTACCGTCCGCAAAAAACACTTCACCCTTACGCGGTTTATCCGGTACCGCGTTGCTTGTTTTTAACTGCAACCTATCCGATACGACTACTACTTTATCCAGCTCCTGCATAATACTAATAAACGCTGAACGAACATCAGGTGCCAATGTTGTCGGCAACGATAAACTCCTAAATCTACTCATCTTCCTATTACCTCCATATCAATTGAAAGAGCGCTGAACGACCAAGCTGCATCACCTACGTCAGAGATTTCAAGACATAGATAAGAACCAGCGGCGAAAGGTGTAGGGACATAGCGGTCTAC
>Ga0210095_1000419_pt1 | contig 10708 bp, 10 predicted proteins | sample China_Galinas_PW_FD_184861 | JGI IMG/M metagenome (GOLD analysis project Ga0210095, IMG submission 184861) | Wetland microbial communities from San Francisco Bay, California, USA, that impact long-term carbon sequestration - China_Galinas_PWA_D1... | ecosystem: Environmental > Aquatic > Marine >...
GACTATCCCGATTTCAACAGTTTTTTTACCCGTTCCCTGAAACCCGGCGCCCGTCCGCAAGCCGAACAACCCGGGGCAATCACCAGCCCGGTGGATGGCCGCATCAGCCAGATCGGAGACATCACGGGCGGACGCCTGATCCAGGCGAAAGGCCGGAGTTTTTCCCTGGTCGAGCTGCTGGGTGGCGACGAGCACCGGGCGGCCGCTTTCCGGGAGGGGGGGTTTGCGACGCTGTACCTTTCGCCGCGAGATTATCACCGGATTCACATGCCGTGCGATGCCCGGCTGGTCGAGACCGCCTACATTCCCGGCCGTCTCTTCAGTGTCGCACCGCATACCACACGGACCATACCCGGACTATTCACCCGGAACGAGCGGCTGGCCGCGCTGTTCGAGACGCCCGCCGGACCGCTCGCGATGGTGCTGGTCGGGGCCATCTTCGTGGCCTGCATGGAAACCGTCTGGGAAGGCGTCATACAACCCGCCGGAACGTCTATCCGGGTCCGCAGTTACCCCCGTGGAAACGACCGGCAATGGGAATTCCGGCGTGGCGATGAAATGGGCCGTTTCAACATGGGCTCCACCGTCATACTGCTGCACGGTCCGGGCCAGGCGGAATGGAACCCGGAACTTGCCGCCAACCAGCCCGTACGGATTGGACAGATACTGGGCCGCTTCATGTCGGGCTCCTGACCACGTCCTGTCCTGTTAACCTTTTTCCCGGTCCAGCGTTATTAATAACTAGCGTTCATCCATAGACATCGTTTTCTCCGCAAAGACGCAAAGGACGCAGAGATAATCCTTGACGAAGACACACAACGACTTTACGCACTTTGCGTCCTTGCGGTGAGTTGATTTCTTTATGGATAGACACTGTCACGGAGGAACCGAGATATGTATTTCCGACAGAGTGTTTTCAGCGCCATTCAGGCATCCTCCGAGATAAACAGCCCATTCGATGAGGCGCGCCATGGAATCTGTCAGCCACCCCCCCTGCCGGGATTGGTTATACTTGGCAGCAATAATGTTCCGGCTTGTCCATGCAGAGGACAGATATCCCGGATGCATTCCGCCTGCGGCATGCTGGCGAGTGTCGTCTCCTCGACATTCAACATGTCAGCATTTGACGTAATGAATGCCATTTCAAACACGGGGATCGCCTTGCCGGCCAACAGTCAGAGCAATCGGGAATTGGACGCGTTCTTCGCCAGTCACGAGAAAACCGCCTACTATGTCGCCTATGCGGCATTGTGGCACCATGAAACCGCCATGGACGTGGTACAGGACAGCATGCTGAAGCTGGTCGAATACTACCGGGACAAAGCGCCCGGAGAATGGCCGGCGCTGTTCCGGACCATATTGAACAGCCGGATAAATGATGTCAGGCGCAGGCGTCTCATCGAACAGGGCAAGCACAAGCTGGTGTCGTTTACCGGCCTGTTCCGCAAGGATCGTGATGACGGTAACGCCATGGAGGAATCCGACTTTCCGGCCGACGACCGCGATGATCACATAACGGCGCCCGAAGCCGGAATGGTCGCCACGCAGCTGAGGCAAAAAGTCTCGGAAGCCCTGCGCAGCCTGTCGGAGCGTCAACGACAGGTCTTCGTACTTCGGGAATGGCGCGGCATGACGACCCGCGAGACAGCCCTGACGCTCGGCTGTTCGGAAAACAGCGTAAAACAGCACCACTTTCGCGCCCTGCGCGAACTGCGCAAACTTCTGGCGGAGGTATGGGACCATGCATGAACAGGCACATCCTGATACAGAACTGCTCGACCGCTTGAGGACCGGCCTTCTCGATGACAACATCGAGCTGAAAGATCGACTGGAACACCACCTTGTCGCCTGTCCGCAATGCCGCAGCCGGCTGCATGCGTGGGAACATCTGGGCCGGGATACCATGGGAGCGTGGCCCGTGGAGGACAAGAAACTGTCTGTCGGGCTGAAACAGGCGCGCAGGCAGGCCCTGACTACCGGGCGACATCGCCGCAAGATCAGCTACCCGGTACTCGCCACGGCAGCCGTACTGCTGATCGCCGTATCGGCCGGACTCTGGACACTGCGACATGAGTTCGTGGACACTATGCCCATGATGGCCACAACCAGCGAAGAGGTCCCCGACCTCTATGAAGACCTGGATTTCTATCTTTGGATGGCCAATCAGGGTAATGACAAGACGCAGGAACAAGGCGGCAACGGCAATTCCTGAACGAGCAGAATCAATGCGATGAAACCGAAACAACCCACCATGGTTATACTGCTGCTCGCGGCCCTGACAACCGGGTTATTCCCGCCGACGGTACTGTCCGGGGACCGCGGCAACAAACACCAGCAACAGTCACAGTCGACCCGTAACGAGGGGATTCCATGGAACTCCCTTTCCAATAACGAACAAAGCGTATTGAAGGATCATCGGCGCAACTGGACGAGTTACTCGCCGGCGGAACAGAATAAACTGCGCCAGGGCGCCGACCGTTATCTCAATCTCCCGCCGCAGGAGCGCGACGCCGTCAAACGCAAGCAGCAGCAGTTCAAGAACATGTCCCCGCAGGAACGCAAGCAACTGCGCGAAAAGTACCGCAAGCAACAGAACTGAAGTCCGACTCATCCCTTGAACTGCCTGCCGGCGCATACCGCGGCGGCGGCATCTCTGCTATTCTGTGCAGCCTTTTTGTTAACTCGCTCTCCAGGCAGGTCACGACACCATGCATCCGATGCTGAATATTGCGGTCCGCGCGGCCCGCAGCGCCGGCAATATCATCATTCGCAACATGGACCGGCTGGACCAGCTGACGGTCCAGACCAAGAAACACAATGATTTTGTCAGCGAAGTCGATCGTCAGGCCGAACAGGAAATCATCTATATCCTGCGCAAGGCCTATCCCGAACACGGCATCCTCGCCGAAGAAAGTGGCGTGCGAGCGGGCGACGGGTACGAATGGATTATCGACCCGCTGGATGGCACCACCAATTTCCTGCACGGCTTCCCCCAGTTCGCGGTGTCCATCGCCCTGCGGCACAAGGGTCGCCTCGAACAGGCCGTGATCTATGATCCCCTCAGACAGGAACTGTTTACCGCCACACGCGGTGCGGGCGCACACCTGAATGACCGACGTATCCGGGTAGCATCGAGACGCACGCTCGAGGGTTCCCTGCTCGGTACCGGTTTCCCTATAAGACAACAGCAGTACCTGGACGCCTATCTCGGCATGTTCCGGGTTTTGTTCCCGCAGACGGCGGGTGTACGCAGGGCTGGATCGGCCGCCCTGGATCTTGCCTATGTGGCAAGCGGCCGCCTGGACGGATTCTGGGAAATCGGCCTGAGCATCTGGGACATGGCCGCCGGTGTGCTGCTCATACAGGAGGCCGGCGGCCTGTCCGGTGACTTATCGGGTGGTCACGACTACTTCGAACACGGCAATATCGTCTGCGCCAATCCCAAACTCTTCCCGCACATACTCAAGGCCATTCGCCCCTACGTCACCGGCGCACTCACCGGCCAAACCGGCACGGAATAATCACTCCGGGCTGATCTGCCGGATGGTCAGGCAGCGGAATCGCCACCGAACCCGGGTTCAAGTTTGGTATATCAGCGCCGATTCATGTCAGGCGCACGGCAGGTGAATACCGGGCGATTGCCACAGCGGCCCGCAGCAGACAAAAAAGACACCGGATTTCATATCATGAAGAACAGAACACTCGGCGGGGACGCACTGGAAATGATCATGCGTGACGTTCTCGAAGGACTACAGGACTTCACCCGTCAGGCGAGTCCCGCAGGCAGAAAGGATGACAGCGTGACCGGGGTGCAGAAAAAAAAGAAGTCCGCCCGGATAATCCGCTTTCCGCGACGTTCCACGACCGATTGACCGGGATATTTTCACCCCGCAGGCAGCACTCTCAGGGCAGCCCCTCCCCTCCGCGTTCCGCCCCTTCCTTCTTGACCGGAGCCAGATCCGATTTGCTGACACCCAGGGCCAGCGAGACCGGGCTGGCCACATAGATCGAGGAATAGGTACCGACCACGATGCCCAGGATCAGGGCCAGGGAGAAGTTGTGAATCACCTCGCCGCCGAACATGAACAGCGAAATCACCACCAGCAGGGTGAGCGAGGAAGTCATCACTGTGCGGGAGAGCGTCTGGTTCACCGAAATGTTCATGATCTCCTGTGGCGTTCCCTTGCGTATCTTGCGGAAATTTTCCCTGATGCGGTCAAACACCACAATCGTGTCGTTGAGGGAATACCCCATGACCGCCAGTATGGCAGCCAGCACGGTAAGGTCGAATTCCAGCTGAAAAACCGAAAAAATCCCAAGGGTGATAAAAACATCATGGATCAGGGCCATCACCGCCCCCGGTGCGAATCGGATATGAAATCGCAGCATGATGTAGACCAGGATACCGAACGTCGCGTAGATCATGGCGAGCCCGCCCTGTATGGCCAGCTCATCGCCTACCTGCGGTCCAACGTACTCGACACGGCGCAGCTCGACATCGGGATTGCCCTGTCGCAGCTTTGAAAAAACCGCCTCGCTGAGTTTGGCGCTGTCCAGGCCTGCCTGCGGAGGCAGGTAAATGAGCAGATCCCGCGAGGTGCCGAAATACTGCACCTGGGCCTGGTCATAGCCGCTCTTTGCAAGCAGGGGCCGGACATTTTCCAGATCAACTGCCTGCGGATAGGCCACCTCGATCAGGGTCCCGCCGGTGAAATCGATACCGAGGTTCAGCCCCCGTGTCAGCAGGGAACCGACGGAAACCAGCAGCAACACACCGGATACCACCACGGCATAGCGCCACTTGCCCATGAAATCGATGTTCAGATCATGCTTGAAAAAATCCATTGGGATAGCCTTTCGCGCGAGGGGTTAGATGGACAGTCTGGCGACACGCCGATGGCCGTAGACCAGGTTGACGACTGCCCGGCTGCCCATGATGGCGGTAAACATGGAAGTCATGATCCCGATCGAGAGGGTCACAGCGAATCCCTTGATCGGTCCGGTGCCGTAGGCGAGCAGCACCACGGCGGCGATGAGGGTCGTGATGTTGGCATCCGCGATGGTTCCAAAAGCCTTCTCGAAACCCGCCTGAATGCTGGCCTGGGGACTGTTGCCGTTGCGCAGTTCCTCCCGGATGCGTTCATAGATCAGAACGTTGGCATCGACCGCCATACCGATGGTCAGAACAATGCCGGCAATGCCCGGCAGCGTCAGGGTCGCCTGCAGCATTGAAAGTATGGCCACGATCATCACCAGGTTGAAGGCCAGAGCAAGGTCGGCGATCAGACCGAATACCCGGTAATACATCGCCGTAAAGATCAGCACGGCTACAAATCCGATGACCGTCGAGAGAAAACCCTGTTCAATGTTCTGCTTGCCAAGGCTTGGTCCGATGGTGCGTTCCTCGATTATCCGGATCGGCGCCGCCAGTGCGCCGGAGCGCAGGAGAAGCGCCAGTTCGTGCGCCTCCTGCGGGCTGTCCAGCCCGGTGGTCTGGAATCGCTTGCTGAATACATCACGGATGGTGGCCACACTGACCACCTCCTCCACTTTCTTGTTGTACCTGACCGGTTTTCCGTTTACCAGCCGGGTCTCCGACTTGTTTTCGATGAACACCACCGCCATGGGCTTGCCAACGTTTTCCTTGGTAAACGCCAGCATCTTGCGTGCACCCTTGGAATCCAGCGTGACGCTGACATTCGGGGTACCGGATTGCGAGTCAAATCCGGAGCTGGCATTGACGATCTGGTCGCCGGTCACGATGACCGACTTTTTCAACAGGACGGGCGTCCCGTCGCGCCGGTGGTAGATCTGCGAACCCGCCGGCACCTTCCCGGCCAGGGCACGTTCCAGATCGTGCTCGACATCGACGGCGCGATACTCGAGCGTTGCCGTGGCGCCCAGGATACGTTTGGCCCGCGCGGTATCCTGTACGCCGGGCAGCTGGACCACCACACGCGTGGATCCCTGCTGCTGGATGACGGGCTCGGCCACGCCCAGTTCGTTGACGCGATTTCGCAACGTCAGGATATTCTGCTGCAGGGCAAATGAGCGGACTTCTTTCATCTCACGGTCACTCGGCTTGACGAACAAGCCGAAGTTCCCGTTATCCTCCGCCAGTTCATCGTGCATCAGGTCCGGGAATTCCTTGCGGATCAGCGTGACGACACGGTCCCGGTCCGCGGCGCTGTGGAACATAAGGCGTACGCCACCGTTTTCCGTGCGAATCTGGCTGTAACGGATCTTCTCCTGGCGCAGCAGCGTGCGCAGGTCTCCTGCATAGCGATCAATAGCCTGCTTGACCGCGGCATCCATATCCACTTCCAGCAGGAAATACACACCACCGCGAAGATCCAGCCCCAGATACATGGGAAGTGCGCCCAGTGACTGCAGCCATTCTGGCGTCGAGGGCGCCAGGTTAAGCGCCACCACAAACTGTGTGCCCAGACTGGCCTTGATGAAATCCACCGCCTTCAGCTGCTCCTCGGTGGAGTTGAACCGCACCAGTATTTCCTGGTCATCCGATTCGATGCGTTTGAAGTTGATACCGGCGTTTTTAAGCGCGTTCTCCACCTTGTCCTGAACACCCGCCTCCAGCTTGCCTGCACGCGCATTGGTAATCTGCAGCGCGGGATCCTCGCCATAGACGTTGGGCAGTGCATAGATGATGCTGATGAGCAGAACGGCGAGAATCAGGAGATTCTTCCAAAGGGGGTACTGATTGAGCATGCGGTTAATTCCTTGTTTCGGGCGATTACGATTCCTTGATCGTACCCTTTGGCATCAGGGTGGCAATGGCCTGTCGCTGTACCTTGACCTTCATACCTTCGCCAAGTTCCAGCTCCACGAAGTTATCGCCGACACTGGTAATCCGGCCGAGCAGCCCACCGCTGGTCACCACCTCATCGCCCTTGGCGAGTGCCTCGACCATTTGTTTATGTTCCTTGGCCTTTTTGCTCTGTGGACGGATCAGCAGAAAATAGAACACCACAAAAATAAAGATCAGTGGCAGAAAACTGACCAGCGGGTCCGCCGGCCCCTGGGCGGCAGCCTCTGCCCAGGCATCAGTAATGAAGAAACTCATAACGGTTGTTTCGCTCCCGTGTTGTGATTTGAATCAGTTTCTGAAGCCGGCGCGCCGGGAATAACGACCGATCGCAGCCCTGGCCCGCGGCGCGTTATTATGGCACAGCTTCCGGCATTTCGCCCCGTTCCTCATAAAAATGCCTGACGAAGGCTCCCAGGGACTGATTACCGATGGCGGTGCGCAGCCCCGCCATGAGATCCTGGTAATAGGTCAGGTTATGTATCGTGTTCAGGCGTGCCCCGAGGATTTCGCCACAGCGGTCCAGGTGGTGGAGGTAGGCCCGGCTGTAATGCCGGCAGGTGTAGCATCGGCAATCCTCATCCAGCGGCCGGTCATCGGTCCGGTAGCGGCTGTTGCGGATACGGACAACCCCTGCCCGCACGAACAGGTGTCCGTTACGGGCGTTGCGGGTGGGCAGGACGCAGTCGAACATGTCGACGCCAAGCCGAACGGCGGCGACGATATCCTCCGGCTTGCCGACCCCCATCAGGTAGCGCGGCACGTCGACCGGGATGTGCGGCATGATGCCCGCCAGTACGTCATTGCGCTCCCGCGGCGACTCGCCGACCGACAACCCGCCGAGGGCATAGCCGTCGAAGCCGGTTTCCAGGAGACCCGCCAGGGACTCCTCGCGCAATGCCGCGTACATGCCCCCCTGAACGATGCCGAACAGGGCGGCCGGATTATCCCCGTGCGCGATCCGGCTGCGCCGCGCCCAGCGCAGCGAAAGCTCCATGGAGGCACGGGCTTGCGTTTGCGTTGCGGGATAGGGCGTACATTCGTCGAACACCATGACGATATCGGCGCCGAGCGCACGCTGCACCTGCATCGACTCCTCCGGGCCCATGTAGACCCGGTCGCCGTTCACCGGCGAGCGGAAGGTCACACCCTGCTCGGTGATCTCGCGCAGGCTGTCGAGACTGTAGACCTGGAATCCCCCCGAATCGGTCAGTATCGGACCGTCCCAGTGCATGAACTCGTGCAGTGTACCGAACCGGCTGATGACCTCGACACCCGGTCGCAGCATGAGGTGAAAGGTATTGCCGAGGATGATCTGTGCCCCGCTCTCGCTCACCTCCTCCGGCGTCATTGCCTTGACCGTCCCATAGGTGCCGACCGGCATGAACGCGGGAGTGTCCACGACACCACGCTCGAAAAACAGGCGACCGCAGCGCGCCCTTCCGTCCACGCTGTCGAGTACAAGGTCCATCAGTTCCGCCGCATCGTCATGCGTCGCCACGTGCGCTGATATACATCGCGTCGCCGTAGCTGAAAAAACGGTAGCCCGATTCGACGGCATGCCGGTAGGCCCCCATGACGGCCTCGTAACCGGCAAAGGCACAAACGAGCATCAGCAGGGTCGATTCCGGCAGATGAAAGTTCGTGAGCAACGCGTCCACGCTCCTGAATCGGTAACCCGGCGTGATGAACAGATTGGTGTCACCGCAATAGGGAGCGAGATCGCCATTCCGGCACGCCGACTCGAGAGCGCGCACGGACGTTGTTCCCACCGCAACGACCCTGCCGCCACGCTGCCGGGTCTCGGTGATTTTATCGCAAGCGATCGAATCGACCACACAGTATTCATGGTGCATGACGTGTTCGTTGATATTCTCGACGCGGACCGGCTGGAATGTGCCGGCGCCGACATGCAGGGTTACGCAGGTGTGATCGACCTCGCGGGCATCCAGACGCCGCAGCAGCTCTTCATCGAAGTGCAGCCCGGCTGTCGGCGCGGCGACCGCGCCCGGTACACGCGCATAAACAGTCTGGTAACGCTCCCTGTCCAGCGCTTCATCCATTCTTTTTATGTACGGTGGCAACGGCATGTGCCCCACCCGCTCCAGCAGATCCGGCAGGCTGCAAACACCGGAAAATTCGACTTCGAACAAATCGTCAGCACGGCCGGTGACATCCGCGCGCACGCCCCCGTCGAGCAGCAGAATGGCGCCCGGGCGGGGCGTCTTGGGGGCGCGCAGGTGTACCAGGGCGCTGTTCGGACCGGTAATGCGTTCCACCAGCATCTCCACCCTGCCGCCGGTTGGCTTGCGGGCGTAGAGACGCGCCGGAATCACCCGGGTGTCGTTGTATACCAGCAGGTCGCCGGGTGCGAGCAGTTCCGGCAGATCGGTAAACTGCCGGTCGTGCAAGCAGGCGTTCCCGGGGTCGAGGCACAACAGGCGACTGGCACTGCGTGACGGAGCGGGGTGCGTGGCGATGAGTTGCCCGGGCAAGTCATAGTAAAAATCGCTGCGCTGCATGGCGCGTGATGGTATCACACGGGCATAACAGACGGCTTGCCCGCTTGCGGGGATTGCTTATACTAGCGTCCTCATGCCGGGATGGCGGAACTGGTAGACGCGCCAGACTCAAAATCTGGTGAGGGCAACCTCGTGCGAGTTCGATTCTCGCTCCCGGCACCAAAAACAGGTCTGGCAGGAATAACATCTTGACAAATATTTTGCCAACAATAATGACAAATACCCTCACGCCACCGGTTGTTTATCACGGCAAGCCATTCCGCCCGTCCGGCGTGATTTACTAGCAAGGATCAACCATGTCAGGAACACGCTTCACGCTGGAGGTCCAGCCCCGCATACCGCACCAACTGAAACGCCTGGACGAACTCGCCAACAATCTGCTCTACAGCTGGGACCGGCAGGTGCGCAGGCTGTTCACCCGGCTCGACCAGGATCTCTGGGGTTCCTGCGGCCACAACCCCAAGACGTTCCTGCGGCGCATCTCCCAGCAACGACTGAAGGAAGCCGCTGATGACCGGGTATTCATGGAGGATTTCAACCGCATCCTTTCCTCCTACGACAGCTATCTCGAGCAGGGAACCCACCCCCTCATTCAGGGTTATCTCGATGCCGATCAGGACCTGATCGCCTATTTCTGCGCCGAATTCGGCTTCCATGAAAGCCTGCCCATCTATTCCGGCGGCCTCGGCATCCTGGCGGGCGATTACTGCAAGGCCGCCAGCGATCTCGGCATCCCGTTCGTTGCCGTCGGAATACTTTACCGGCAGGGCTATTTCACCCAGACCATCGATGCACACGGCAACCAGCTGGCCCATTACCAGCCCACCGATTTCAGCGCGTTGCCGATTACCCAGATCAAGGATGGCAGCGGCAAGCCGCTGCGCGTCGCTGTTCATCTGAACGGACGCAAGGTGCAGCTGAACATCTGGCAGGCGAAAGCCGGCCATATCACCCTGTACCTGCTCGACAGCGATCTGGAAGAGAACCACGAGCATGACCGCATCATCACCCACCAGCTCTACGGTGGTGACAAGAACACGCGTATACAGCAGGAGATCGTTCTGGGCATCGGCGGCGTGCGGGCGTTGCGTGCGATCGGCATACAACCCACGGTGTGGCATATTAACGAGGGTCACTCCGCTTTCCAGATACTCGAACGCTGCCGCGAGTGTGTTCAGCAGGGCCAGGATTTCTCCACCGCCCTTGAGGTCGTTGCCGCCGGCACGGTATTCACCACGCACACCCCCGTCGCCGCGGGTCACGACATCTTCGATCACGGCCTGTTGAGCCACTATTTTGTGGATTACATACAGGAACTGGGAATCGAAATGCAGCGCCTGCTGGATCTCGGCGCCACGCC
>Ga0210095_1000420_pt1 | contig 10702 bp, 8 predicted proteins | sample China_Galinas_PW_FD_184861 | JGI IMG/M metagenome (GOLD analysis project Ga0210095, IMG submission 184861) | Wetland microbial communities from San Francisco Bay, California, USA, that impact long-term carbon sequestration - China_Galinas_PWA_D1... | ecosystem: Environmental > Aquatic > Marine >...
CACCTGGCGGCGGCTGCGGCGGCCGGGGTCTGCCTCGTCCTCGCCGCGCTGTCGAAGCAGAACGCCGGCGTCGCCGCGCTGCCGCTCGCCGCCCTGCTGGCCGTCCTACCGGTCGCGCTGCCGCTGGCGTCGCCGCGGCGTCTCCGGCCGCGGCTGGGCGACCTGCGGCCGTTTCTCGCTCTCCTCGCCGGCGGCGTCCTCGCCGCCGCCGTCTTCGCCCTCTGGCTCTGCGCCGCCGCCGACCCTGACCTCTTTCTGCGCTACGCCGTTCACCTGCCGGCGCAGGAAGGCCTGCGCCGTCTCGCTGCCGATCCGTGGCGCCTCGTGACGGGTCGCGGCCCCTGGGCTTTCCGACTCGCCCTCGGTGGCTGCACCGTCCTCGCCGTCGCCAGCGGTCTCGCCGCCGGGGACCAGCGCGGTCGCGTCGGCGCCGCCGTGGCCGTCGGCCTGCTCGTCGCCCAGCACCTCTTCACGGCCACCTCGTACAACCAGCCGGAGATCTGCGCTCCCTTCACCGGTCTGCTGCCGCCCCTGGCGCTGGGGTCGTGGTTGCGTCCGCGGCCGGCGCTGCCGCGGCGGGCCGTGCGACTCGCCATACCCCCGCGGCTGCGTTGGACGGTGAGCGTCGTCCTGGTGGCGGTCGCCCTGCTGCTGGCCGCGCGGGGGTTGGAGGCGTCCTGGCGGCGCAGCGTCCACGACGTCTTCCCGGCCGGCACCGAGTTCGACCGGCCGCTGGCCGTCGCCGCTCTGCAGCCTCTCCTCTGGGGCCGGCCCACCCTGCTCGACGGCGAGTACGGCGACCCGGCGGCGCGGGTCGAAGCGCAGGATCTCGAAACGCTGGTCGCCGCCCTCCGGGCACGCCCCGGCCGCTTCTTCGCGTTCCCGGACTGGACGCTGCTCTACGGCGTCCTCGACCGCCCGGCGCCGCAGCCCGTGCTCTGGTTCCACCCCGGTCTCACCTACCCGGCGGGCCGAGCGGGGGACGATTCCGGAGACGCCGCACGCCGCGACCTCGACCGCTGGATCGTCGCCGACCTGGAGCGCCACCGGGTGGAGACCGTCGTCGTCGAAACGACCTCCTGGTTCGGCACCGCCAGCCGCCTCGCCGACTTCCCCCGCCTCGCCGCCTACCTCGACCGCTGCTTCACCCCGGTCGAGAGCCACGGCATCTTCGAGCTGCGGGCGCGGCGTGCGGGCTGCCGGCCGCCGCCGTAGGCACCCCCGCTCAGCGCAGCGCCTTGACGTGGCTCTGCATGTCCTCGCGGCTGTCGAGGATCTCCCGTGGGTCGTTGGCCGTGTTCCAGTCCTTCCAGGCATTCCAGGCGCGTAGCAGCTTCTGGCAGGCGTTGCGCATCTGGAAGTAGACCTTCATGCGGTCGGTGCGCGACAGGCCGCGCAGGTCGACGCCGAGGACGTTGCTCTCCTTAGCCTCCAGGAGACGCTTGCGCAGCAGGTCGTCGAAGTCCTCCCTCGCCTCCTGCCAGCGCTTCGAGTGCTGCTTCCAGGTGTCCACCTCCGCCAGCTCGGCCACGTACTGGCTGCCCATGGGGCCGAAGAACAGGTGCTCGTGGTGCTTGGCGAACTCCCGGTATTCTTTCTCGGCGACGGCGAAGACCTTCTTCAGCTCGTCCTGCGCCCGCTTTCCCAGCTCGGCGGCGTCGCGCTTCTGGCCCTCGGTGGCCATCTTCTTCTCCAGCTTCTCGGCCGCCTCGTCGCCGTCCTCCCAGGCGGCCTTGATCTTGGCGTAGCTGTGGTCCTCGAGGAACTCCGCCACCGCCTTGCGGCCGACGGTGAAGGTGTGGATCACCTGCTCCTCCCGCGACAGCAGGACGAAGATCTCCATGCGCCGGTCCTGCGTCTTGTCGAGGGCGATCTGGGCCACCTTGACGCCGTTGTCGAGTACCTGCTCGACGACGCCAAAGTCGACCGTGGCGAGGCCGACCTTCAGCGCCTTGCCCACCAGGTCGGCCATTTTCTCCGCCGCCTGCTTCTCGATCTTCGCCGCCTCCCGGGCCGCCTCGGTGAGCAGCTCGTCGTACTGCTCGGCGGCGCTCTTCAGCTTGTCGTCGATGGACTTGTCCTTGCTCTTGATCGTCGCCCACTTGTCGTCGAACTCCTTCATCGCCTTCTTGAGATTCGCCGTCTGGCGCACCATGCGATCCCGCGTCACCGGCATCTGGGAGAGGTGCAGGTGGAAGAAGAACTTGTGCTCCTGGAAGGCGACGCGGGCGAGGAAGGAGCGCGCCCCCTTGGCCTTGATCTTCTGGATCTCCTCCATCGCCCAACCGGCGAGCGTGCGGGCGCGGTCGGCCCAGGCACGGCCGCGCGGCTCCTTTCCCGGCTCCAGGAACTCGAGCAGGTTCTCGATGCGCCCCTCGCGGTCGCGAAAGTAGCTCTCCAGGCCGCGGCGCGCGATCTCGCGCTCCGTCTCCTCCATCTCCGGCAGCTCGGCCAGCTCTTCGAGGACTTCCTTTTTGCGTGCGTCGTAGGTCATGTCCGTTCTCCTCGCCGATGCTGATCAGATGGGTTGCGCGCTGGTGATGCGCCAGGGTCCGTCGTCGACGCGTTGCAGGGTCCACTTGCGGTGTAGCTGGGCGCCGGCGAAGGTGCGGTAGCCGTCGTCCGCCTTGCCCACGTGGTCGACCAGGGCTTGCACCTCCTCGACGACGCGGGGGTCGTCCTCGTCCACCATCTCGGGCAGCGCCAGGGCGGCGTCGTAGACCACCCGCGGCTCGCTCACCTGCGCCACCTCCAGGTCGTAGACGTCCTCCAAGAGGAACTTGCGCGAGCGGTCCCACACCGACACGGCGTCGCGCTCGTTGAGCGTCGTCCAGGTGCGGTCGAGCCACGGGTAGGCGACCTCCTGGCCGTCGTCGTCGCGGGCGTACCATTGGCGCACCTTCCAGTCGGCGAAGCAGGTCATCCAGGTCTCCATGTCACCCAGCTTGAGACACTGGAAGAAGACGTCGAGGACGCCGGCCGGGTCGAGGTCCGGGGTGAGGCGCGGCCGGCCGCTGGCGAGCAGCGCCGCCTCGCCGGCGAAGGTGTCGTCGGAGTCGTCTTCGATGGGCCGCCTCATGTCGACGAAGAAACGCCCGTCGGCGGAGCCGGACGCCTTGACCAGGGCCGCCATGGGTCGCACCGCGAGGGCGACGGCGGTCAAGTTTTTCACCGCGTCGACGGCGAGCACCGGTTTCTCCTCGACGCGGCCCACGAAGGTGATGCGCCGCTGGTCGAGCAGCGGGTCGACCTTCTCCACGTAGTGGTCGCTGGCGGTGTAGAGACCGCGGATCTCGTCGCCGTGGCGGTCGATGAGGTAGGTGCCGCGGGAGCCGCCGCCGATGCGGTACCAGGAGCGGGTGGTCTCGTAGAGCAGGTCCCGGTCACCGATCTCGGGCAGCTCCACCACCCGGCCTACGAAGGCGGACACGTCCTCCTCGAAGGGGTCCGGCAGCGGTAGCGGCGCGGCCAGCACGTCGTCGCCCAGCTCACCGCGGAATGCCTCCCAGGCGGCCTCGGCGGCGGCGGTGACGCGCTCGGCGCGAATGTCGCCGAGCTGGCGGTAGGCGAGGTCTTCGTCGCTCAGCTCCCGCGGCTCGCCGGCGACGATCGCGGTCATACCGTCGAGGTCGGCGCGCGCGGCGCGGGCGAAGGCGCCGGGGTAGCGCTCCTCGAGGAAGGCGACGCGGTCGCGGAAAGGCTCGACGCGCTCGGCGTAGCGGCGGCTGTCGAAGCTCGCGGTGTAGTCCCAGCCGGCGAGGACGGTCTGCGCCAGGTCCTGGAGCTTCTGGTACCAGGGATGCCAGGCGTAGTCGAAGCCGTCCTTTTCGGAATGCGCCGGTCCGTCGTCGCCGAAGCTGCGCCGGTCCTCGGCGTCGCGGTAGGAGCGGTTCTCGACCAGGCGGCCGGTCAGGCGTACCACCTCGCCGGCGTGCTCGCCGTCGGTGCGCTCGACGTCGACGCTCAGCTCGTCGCCGGCGACGAGACCGAGGCGGTCCCAGCGCCGAGACTGGCCGGCGCCGCCCAGGGTGTCCCCCTTTTCCACCTGCTCCGCGCTGTAGGCCTCGCCGCCGTCGCCGACGACGCGGTCCCCGACCCGCAGGCCGCTGTCTTTGAAGCCACTGTCCCAGTCGATCCACACCACGCGCCGCGCCGGCCGGCCGCCCGTCTCGCGGGCTTCGCGGTCGATCTCGGTGAGCACCTTCGCGTGTCCGTCCGCCATCGCTACCTCCCTGTCGCTCGCTGATGCGGAGCCGGCGGCCCCGCGTTTTCGCCTCCTGCCAAGAATGCGCGAAAGCGAAGCGAAATGCGACAGACGGCGCTTCGGCTTCCGTTCCGCGCCGGCTCCCGGTCCCTCAGACGGCCGACCGCGCGGCGACGCTCAAGCACATCACCACGTTGGCCGTCGCGTGGATCAACCACGGGCCGAGGATGGAGCCGGAGCGGATGCGCAGCCAGCCGGCGAAGAGGGCGCCGGCGAAGACGACCGGCAGGATCCACCAGGTCTCCGGCATGACGAACAGGATCAGCAGATGCGGCAGCAGAAAGATCACCGACTGCACCAGGTTGGCCCAGGGCAGGGCGAGACGGCGCCCCAGACTGCCGGCGATGAGGCCGCGGAAGAGCAGCTCCTCGGCGAAGCCGGTCTTGACGACGCCGTAGAGCAACGCCAGCACGACGGAGCGCAGCCCGAGGCCGAGCCCCACGAAATCGTGCTGCGCAGAGCCCTTGCGCAGGAAGGGCTCCAGCGGCGGCGGCCAGATCAGCAGGACGGCGGCAACGACGACGGCGGCGGCCACGGCGTAGCCGAGATAGCGGGTCTCGCCGACGGCGAGGCCGGCGCGGCGGGCGATCTCCGGCAACCGGCGGTCGCGCCGCCAGCGGTGGAAGAGGTAGTAACCGAGAAAAGGGATGGCGACCAGGAGGACGAGGTTGACGAGTACGGACAGGACGGGATTGATCAGCCACATGATCTCCACCTCCGGGCGCGTTCGGCGGGCTGGACGGGTCTCGGCACACTCTACGCGCGGCGCCGCCGAACATTCCGTGACGGTGCCGGCACGCTCAGCAGCTTTCGCGGCCGCGCCACCGCGCCGCCAGCAGCCCGAGGAGCACCGAGTCCTGGATCTCGCCGCCGACGTGGTAGCGCTCGCGCAGCAGTCCTTCGCGTTGAAAACCGAGGCGTTCGAGGAGGCGCAGACAGGCTTCGTTGCGCGGGTCGACGTCGGCCTCCAGGCGGCTGAGAGCGAGGCTGTCGAAGGCGAAGTCGAACAGCGTCGTCAGCGCTTCCGTCATCAGCCCCCGGCCCCAGGCGTCGCGGCCGAGGGCGAAGCCGATCTCGCAGCGACGGTGGACGGGCTCGAGGCGGAAGAGGGTGGCGGTGCCGACCAGGCGGTCGTCGTCGCGCCGGGCGATGCCCCACTGGAAGAGGCTGCGCCGCCGGAACAGGTCGCCGATGTCGCGCAGCAGCTCCTCGGCCTCGGCGAGGTCGCGCATCGCCGTCGTGCTCCAGTAGCGCACCACCTGCGGGTCGCCGAAGATGGAGTAGAGGGCCGGCACGTCGTCGCGGCGCGGCGGGCGCAGCACGGTGCGCTCCGTCTCCAGGCGCGGCAGCTCGTCGCCCCAGTCGAAAGGCGCGCGGTAGGAGTGGGCTTGGCTCATCGGGTCGGCGAAGCCTAGCACCGCGGCGCCCTGCCGCCGCCGCGCCACGCCTTCACTTCGCCTCAGTCCGACCCTCGCGGCGCCTCGCCCCGGCGCTCTGCTGCGGGCATGGACCTGCGGGTAGATGGGACACAGGGGCGTCTCGGCCGCGACCTCCTGCGGCTGGTGGCGGGGGCGGCGCTGTACGGCGCCGTGCTCGGTAGCTGGAGCGGTGCGCGCCTCGCCGTCTACGCCGCCGTCAAGCTGCCGCTGGTGCTGCTGTCGACCTGCGCCCTCACGCTGCTGGTCAACGCCCTGGTGGCGGCGCTCCTCGGCGAGCGCGCCGTCGCCGCCCGGGCGGCCCGGCTGACCGTCGCCGCGATGGCGGTGACGGCGCTGCTGCTGGCCAGCCTGGCGCCGGTGTCGGCCTTTTTCCACCTGGCCCTGCCGCGGCCCTCCCCCGAAGCGCGGGCGACGCACAACGGGCTGTACCTGATGCACACCGGCTTCGTGGCCCTCTGCGGGCTGGCCGGTGCGCTGCGTCTGCGCGCCGCGCTCGGCCGCGCCTGTGCACGGCCGGGCTCGGCGCGCCGTCTGTTCGTCGCCTGGGTGGTGACCCTGGCGCTGGTCGGCGGCGAGGTGGCGTGGGCGCTGCGGCCCTTCGTCGGCAGCGTCTTCGAGCCGGTCGCCTTCGTGCGCGCCGACGCACTGGACGGCAACGTCTACGAGCTCATCTGGACCGACGTCCTCCCCTTTCTCGCCGCCGGCGAGCCGCCGCCGGCCGCATCCCGATCCCGACCTTCACCCCGACCCCGACCGCGGCCGTCGGCCGACCAGGAGAGCGCGCATGCGTACAGCGAATGAACCGGTTTCGCCCCCCACCCGGACTGCCTGGCTGGAAGGGCTCGCCAGCCTGCTGCGGCGACCCGACGAGCCACCGCCGGCCGGCCGGCTGGCCGTCGCGACCCTCGCCGGCGCCGCCTGCTACGGCCTCGCCGCGGGCTTTTTCCAGGGCGGCGCCGAAATGCTGGTGAGCGCCCTCAAGGTGCCGCTCATCGTCGCCGCGGCGGCCCTGCTCTGTCTGCCCAGCTTCGTCGTCTTCCACCTGCTGAGCGGCAGCGAGCGCACGGTCGCCGCCCTCGCCCGTACGGTCGTCGCCTTCGCCGCCGTCGCGGCGCTGTTCCTCGCCGCCCTCACCCCCATCGGCTGGCTCTTCTCGGTGACCAGCCGCTCCCTCTCCTTCCTGGTCGTCTTCCACCTGGTGATCTGGGGGGTGGCTCTCGGCTTCGGGCTGCGCCATCTCTTCGCCGCCCTGCCGGGGGCTCCGTCGCGCGGTATCTCGGTGCTGTGGTCCATCCTCTTCTGGCTCGTCTCGGTGCAGCTCTGCGTCTACCTGGGACCGGTGCTGGCGCGCCAACCCGGCGCAGCCCTCTTCCCCCTGCAACGAGCCTCCGTCCTCGTCCGCCTGAACGACGTCGAGAAGTACGACGCCGCCCACACTCCTGGCGAGTAGGACGGAGACTTCGTCCGCCTCGGTGCGGTCCTGTGCACTCAGTAGGCAAAGAGATCACTCGGCCTTACGGCCGGAATGCCTCCGGCCGTTTGTCCCCTGGAGGTGACCATGCGCCACCCGAGCTTCGTCGTCTTCGCCCTCACCGCCTTCCTCCTCGGTGCCGTCGCCGTCTGCGCCGCCGCACCGCCTGAGGAGGACGCGCAGCCGGAGGCGGCCCCGGCCGCCACGGCTCCCTGTGGCCAGCCGGCCACCGCCGGCGCCGACCTCTTCGCCGCCGAGCCCGCCGTGTGCAGCGACAAACCGGCCGCCGTCCCCGGCCAGCCGCCCGTCGCCGAGCCCAAGGCGCCGCCCTTCGGCCAGGGCTACTGCAAGTGCGGCTGCGGCGTGCGTTGCGAGAGCAGCGCCGACTGCGGCGGCGCCGCCTGCGTGCGCTTCATCTCCTGCTGCTGAGGCTGTGCGGCTCGGCGCCGCGACAAACCGGTGAGCCGGCGCGGCGGGCTGGCGCTCCCCGCCGCGCTGGCGCTCCCTGCCGCACCCCCGCGGGCCGAGGCGACGGAGCGCTTCGTGCTCGACGGCGAAGCGGTGCGCTCCGGGGAGCTGGTGAGCCTGCCGAACGAGTGGCTCTTCCGGCCCGGCGGCGGCGGGCGGCCACCGGTGGCCTTGGCGGACGCGGAGCCGGCCAACCTGGCGCAAGCCGACGCGCGGCTGCCCCGCGGCGCCACCACTGCGGCCTGGGACGGCGAGGGCTGGTTCGCTCTCGCCATCGAGGTGCCGGCGGACCTGGTGGACGTCCCCCTCGCCGTCGTCCTGCGGCAGACCGGCGCGTCGCAGATCTGGCTCGACGACACCCGGATCGCCACCCGCGGCACGGCGGTCGGCACGGCGGCCGGCGCTGGCGAACGCGGCGCGAGCAGCAACCTGCCCATCCCGCTGCGCTTCCGGCGCGCCGGCCCCCACCGCCTCGCCGTCCACTACCGCAACCCGGCGGTGGAGAGCTTCCAGCGCGCCGGCACCTACGGCGGCTTCACCGCCCGCCTCGGCGCCGCCGACGCGGTGGCGGCGGCGGTGCGCGCCGACCTGCGCACCTGGTCGCTGATGACCTGGTGGTTCAGCGCCATCTTCGTCTCCTTCGGTTTCCTCCACCTCTGCCTGTGGCTCTACCAGCGTCGGGCGCGGGACAACCTGTGGTTCGCCGGTCTCTGTCTCGCCAACGCGTCCCTCGCCTTCTTCCTCTATTACAAGGAGATCACCGACGTCCCCGGCTTCCGGCTCTTCTCCGAGCCGACCATGAACCTCTCCGGGCTGCTTTTCGGTCTCTGCGGCCTCGGCTTCGTCTACAGCGTGTTCTACGAGCGTTGGCCGCGCTGGCTCTACGCCGTCGCCGCCGCCCTGGCCGCCGGCGTGGCAGCGTGGTCGCTGCTCGACACCTGGGCCGCCCTCTCCTCCGTCTTCCTCTTCATGTTCGCCAGCTGCTTCGAGATGGCGCGGGTGGTGCTGGTGGCGATCCGCCGGCGCCGCGCCGGCGCCTGGCTCATCGGTTGCGGGCTGCTCGCCCTGGCCCTCGGCTTCGGCGTCGCGCTGGCGCGCAACCTGGGCCTCTTCCCGCGCTCCGTGCTGCCCGGCAACCTGCTTCCGTTCTCCTCCATGGTGGTGCTCATCGGCTTCATGTCGGTGTATCTGTCCAGCGAGCTGGCCCGCACCCAGCGCGAGCTGCGGCGCCATCTGCGCGAGGTCGAGCGGCTGTCGGCGGAACGGCTGGAGCAGGAGCGCGTCGCGCAGCGCCAGGAGACCGAGCGGCGCCTGCTGCAGGCCGAGGTGCGGCGCAAGAGCGAGGAGCTGGAGGAGGCGCGGGCGTTGCAGCTCTCCATGCTGCCCGCCACCCTGCCGCAAAGCGCCGGCCTGGACGTCGCGACGCACATCGCCACCGCCACCGAGGTGGGCGGCGACTACTACGACTTCGCCAGCGACGACGGCGGTCTGGTGGTGGCCATCGGCGACGCCACCGGCCACGGCATGCGGGCCGGCACCATGGTGACGGCGACCAAGGCGCTGTTCGGCCTCCTCGGCCACGCCGACCTGTCCCACGAGCTGGCGGCGTCGAACCGGGCGCTGCGGCGCATGAACCTGCGCCGCCTCGCCATGGCCTTCACCCTGGCGCGCTTCGAGCCCGGTCTTTGCCGCGTCGCCTCGGCGGGCATGCCGCCGGTGCTGGTGCGCCGCGCCGCCAGCGGCCGCGTCGACTCCATCGAGCTGCGCGGCACCCCCCTCGGCGCCCTCGCCGGTTTCCCCTACGAGCAGACCGAGACGCGCCTCGACCCCGGCGATCTGGTGCTGTTCATGAGCGACGGTCTGCCGGAGCTGCTCTCCCCCGACGGCGACGAGGTGGGCTACGAACGGGTCGTCGAGCTGCTCGCCGCGACGCCGGCGGCGGCGGCGCAGGAGCTGGTGGACGAGCTGGTCCGCTTCGCCGCCGAGTGGAGCGCCGGCCGCCCGCCGGACGACGACGTCACCTTCGTGGCGGTGCGGGTTGTGGGCTGAGAAGGGTAGGATTCGACACCAACCCCCCAACCAGGAGGCCGCCATGCCCACCATCCACCTCCCCTCCCAGCTCGCCGCCCGCGCCGGCGTCGCCGACGTCGACCTCGAAGCCGGGTCGGTGGCCGACGCCCTCGCCAACCTCGTCTCCAGCCATCCCTCCCTCGCCGGCTGGGTGACCGACGAGCAGGGTCAATTGCGGAACCACGTCAGCGTCTTCGTCAACGAAACACGGGCCGGCCTCGACACCGAGCTGGCCGCCGACGACCGGGTGTACGTGGTGCCGGCGATCAGCGGCGGCGCGCCGGAAGGCGGCGACGCGCAGGACCAGGTCGAGCTACTGGTCGGCACCCGCAAGGGGTTGTTCGTGCTGCGCGGGCCGCGGGGTGGTGTCCAAGGCGGTGAGCTGGAGGTGATCGAGCGCTGCTTCGAGGGCCAGGACGTCGATTACGCCGCCGCCGATCCGCGCACCGGCCTGCGTTTCGCCGCCGTCTCCCACGGCCAGTACGGGCCGCGCCTGTTCCGCCGCGCGCCGGGGGGCGAGTGGGAGCAAATGGAGGGGCCGGCCTTTCCGGACGACGCCGGCGCCACCGTCTCCCGGTTGTGGATCGTCGAGCCCGGCGAGGCGCCGGGTCAGCTGTGGGCCGGCGTCGCGCCGGCGGCCCTCTTCGAGAGCCGCGACGACGGCGCCACCTGGCAGCTGAATCGCGCCCTGTGGGACGTCCCCGGCCGCGAGGCGTGGGAGGGCGGCGCCGGCGGTCTGGCGCTGCACTCGGTGTGCCCCTGGCCGGGCGAGCCGGAGCGGCTGGCGGTGGCCATCTCCGCCGCCGGCGTGTGGCGCACGGAGGACGGCGGCGCGAGCTGGCGCTGGGGCGTCGACGGCCTGGTGCCGCGCTACGTGCCGGAGGAGGCGCGCGCCGAAACCACCACGTACTGCGTCCACCACATGGAGCGCAGCCCGCGGCCCGAGCGCTTGTACCTCCAGTTCCACGGCGGCGTCTACCGCTCCGACGA
>Ga0210095_1000421_pt1 | contig 10688 bp, 5 predicted proteins | sample China_Galinas_PW_FD_184861 | JGI IMG/M metagenome (GOLD analysis project Ga0210095, IMG submission 184861) | Wetland microbial communities from San Francisco Bay, California, USA, that impact long-term carbon sequestration - China_Galinas_PWA_D1... | ecosystem: Environmental > Aquatic > Marine >...
AACGCGATCGGCTTCGACGCGGCGACGATCGGCAACCACGAGTTCGACTTCGGGCCGGTCGGACCGAAGTTCATCCCCGAGGCGCCTGGCGACGACCCGCAGGGCGCATTGCGCCGCAATCTCGCGGCACTGCACTTTCCGGTGGTGGCGGCGAACCTGATCGACGAGGCGACCGGCCGCCCGGTCGCCTGGCAGAACGTCAGCCCGTCGACCATCGTCGACGTGGACGGTGTCCGCTTCGGCCTCATCGGCGTGATGACGGAAGAAGCGCTGTCCACCACGATCGCGCCGAACACGGTCGGCCTGCGTGTCGCGCCGCTGGTGCCTGCGATCACGGGGCAGGCGAAGCGGCTGCGGGAAGCGGGCGCCGACATCGTGGTCGTGATGGCGCATGCCGGCGGCCGCTGCACGGCCTTCGACGATCCGCACGACCTGTCGTCCTGCGACATGTCCGCGGAGATCATGCACGTCGCCGAGGGCCTCGAGCCCGGCCTGGTGGATCTCATCGTGGCGGGGCATCGGCACCAGGGTATCGCGCACATCGTCAACGGCATCGCGATTACGTCGAGCTATTCCAACACCTACGCATTCGACCGCGTGGACTTCACCTACGACCTCGCGCATCACGCGATCGTCAAACGACACATCTTTCCGCCGCAACGACTCTGCGGCTTGCTCGAACCGCCGGTTCCGGATTGTCCGGACAAGGATGGCCGATATGCGGGCGAGAAGCTCGAGCCTGCGCCGGCGGTGGTGGCGATCGCGCGGCGAGCGAGCGAACGTGCCGCTGCCAAAAAATCGGAGCCGCTCGGCATCGTGCTCGACACGCCGATCACGCTCGGCGAGCGGGATCTGAATACGCCGCTAGGCAACCTGATGACCGATGCCGTCCGCGAAGAGAGCGGCGCCGACATCGCGATCCACAACGTGCACGGCGGCATCCGGGCGGGCCTGCCACGGGGCGAGTTGACCTTCGGCAGCGTGTTCCGGATGTTCCCGTTCGACAACCGGCTCGTCGTGCTCGACATGTCAGGCAAGGACCTGCGCCGCATCATCGCCGCGCAGGCGCAAAAGCCCGATCGCTGGGCCGGCTTCTCGGGCATGCGGGTCTTCGTCGATTGCGACGGCGGCGCCATGCACGTGCGGATGCTGCGCGACGACGGCCGGGTCATCGGCGACGGTGACACACTGAAAGTCGCCGTCAACGATTTCCTGGTCCTCGGCGGCGACAACGTCCTTACCCCCGTGATCCCCGAGGGAGGCTACCCGCCGCCGACCGACGGCCCGCAGGTCCGCAACCTGCTCGTCGACTGGTTCCGTGCGCGCGGCGGACACATCAGCGCCGACGACTTCATCGATCCCGCGCATCCGCGCTGGAATCTGCCGCAGCCGCTGCTGGACAGCTGTTCGTACTCAGCCCGTTGACTTGAGAATCGCGTGTGCGGCGTTGTAGCCCGGTGCGCCGGTCACGCCGCCGCCCGGATGCGTGCCGGCGCCGCAGAGGAACAGGCCTTCGACCGGTGTCTGGTAGCTCGCCCAGCCGGGCAGCGGCCGCATGAAGAACATCTGCGGCAACGAGATGTCGCCGTGGAAGATGTTGCCCTCGGTGATGCCGAAGACCGATTCGAGGTCCGCCGGCGTGAACACGCGCCGGGCGACGATCGAGCCGGGCACGTTCGGCGCGTAAAGGCCGATGAGTTCCGTTACCGCGTCGCCCAGGTCTTCGCGCTGCTCGTCCCAGCTTCCCGCCCGCAGGCGGTACGGCAGGTACTGCACGAAGCAGGTCAGCATGTGCCGTCCGGGCGGTGCGAGCGTGTCGTCGACGTTCGAGGCCAGCACGCAATCCACCCAGAGTCGCTCGGGTAACTCGCCGCGACGCGACGCGTTGTAGTTGTCTTCCGCCTCGGCGAGCGTCGGGATCAGCGTGAACAGCGAACGCTCGGCCGGTCTCCGGTCGGCGGGCATGCCGGTGACGCGCGGCTCCTCGGACAACACGAAGTTCACTTTGCCGGCGGGGCCGTTCATGCGGATATTGGCGACGTCGCGGCGGAAATCCGCGTCGAGCGCCGCGGCGTCGACGAGCGACAGGAACGTGCGTTTCGGGTCCGCGTTGGAGATGACGAGACGCGCATCGATCGAATGTCCGGACTCCAGCGTCACGCCGGCGACGCGGCCGTTCGCGATCTCGATCCGGCGCACGGGCGCGCCGGTCTCGATCGTGACGCCGAGGTCTTCGCAGGCGCCGCGCAGCGCCTGCGTTATCGAACCCATGCCGCCGATCACGTGGCCCTGCCATGCCTGCTGGCCGGCATCGCCGCCGGACAGCAGGTGGAACAGCAGGCCCATCGCGGTGCCGGCCTGGTACGGTCCGCCGTGCTTGCCGTACAGGCTGTTGGAGAGCACGAGCCGCTTCAGCTTGTCCGATTCGAAGTGCCCGTCGAGGTAGTCGCCCAGCGAACCCGTGAGGAACCGTGTCAGCGCGCCGATCTCGGCTCCGGAGATCCCGCGGAAACGCCGGTACACGCGCCAGAGCTCGCGCAACTTCGCGAACCCGGCCGCGCCGAAGTCGGGCGGCGATTCGAGGAAGAACGGCTGCAGGTAAGCGGCGAGGCGCTTGAGTTCGGATTCCGCGGCGATAAACGCGTCGACGTCGCGGGGTGCGATGCGTTCGAGTTCGGCGCGCAGCTTCGACGGGTCCGACCACCAGGCTACGACGTCGCCGTCCTCGAAGGCTGCCTGCACCCCCGGCTCGCAAGCCACCATCTGCAGGCCGTAGTCGGCGAGCTTCAGGTCGCGGATGATGGTCGGCCGCAGCATGCTCGCGATATAGGACGCCGTGGACACGCGGCAGCCGGGTGCCAGCTCCGGGTCGACTTCCTCGGTGACGGCACAGCCGCCGACGACGTCGCGCCGCTCGAGGACGAGCACGCGGCGCCCGGCCATGGCGAGGTACGCGGCTGCGGTCAGGCCGTTGTGGCCTGCGCCGACGACGATGACATCGTATTGCATACGACTGTCCGTGAGGGTTGAATGGGCAAGAATACTGGAACTCCAACGCCGGCGCGCGAGCGTGCAGCAATAGAGGCAGCATGGCATCCAATCCCGTCAATCTCGAGGAAACCCTGCCGCGAGCGGACTATCTCGACGAGGACCGGTTCGCGCTCGAGCGGCGTGCGATTTTCCACGCAGAGTGGTTCTGCGCGGGCCGGCTCGAGGGCCTCGACGAGAAGGGCGACTACCGGCTGGCCGATATCGCGGGCGAGCGAATCCTGTTGGTTCGCGGCGACGATGCGATATTGCGGGGCTTCCACAACGTGTGCCGGCACCGTGGCGCGGAGTTGGTCCCGCTGGAAGGGCCGCACAGTGGCCGCTTCGCGGCCGGCATACGCTGCCCGTACCACAGCTGGACGTATCGGCTGAACGGCGAGCTGTATGCCACGCCGCATTTCGACGTCGACAAAGCCTGTCTCGGCCTGCATGCCGCGGAGGTCGATGCCTGGGGCGGCTACGTATTCGTGCGCATTGCCGCCGGTACCCAGCGCCTCGCGGAGATGCTCGGTCCGATCCCGCAACGCATCCGGCGTTACCCGATGAGCGAACTGCGCATCGGCCATCGCATCGACTATCGCGTCCGGGCCAACTGGAAGGTGATCCTCGAGAACTACAACGAGTGTTATCACTGCGGCGGGGTGCACCCGGAGTTGTGCAAGATCGTGCCGGCATTCCGCAAGGGCGGCGGCAGCGGACTCGCCTGGGACCAGGGTATCCCGCAGCGCGAGGGAACGAACACGTTCACGATGACGGGCACGACGCGGCGCGCAGCCTTCCCGGGCCTCGACGAGGAGGAGAAGGTCCGCCACAAGGGCGAGCTGATCTATCCCAACCTGCTGCTCAGCCTGTCGATGGACCATGCCGCGTCGTTCACCTTGTGGCCGCGAGCGGCCGGTATCACGGACATCGTCTGCGAGTTCCTGTTCCATCCCGACGAGATGGCGCGCGCCGACTTCGACGCCTCGGATGCAGTGGAATTCTGGGACCTGGTCAACCGCCAGGACTGGGCGATCTGCGAGAGCGTGCAACGCGGGATGGGCTCGACGGCATTTCAGACGGGCTACTATGCGCCGATGGAAGACCTGAGCCTCGATATCCGCGACTACGTCCGCAGCCGGCTGGAAAGGCTTACTTGAGCGTGCAGGAAAACGAATTCGATTCCCCGAAGGCGTCCTTCGAACGCGCGTCGATGTTCCTGCGCGCCGGGGACTTCCCGATGGCCGAGAAGATCTGCCGGCACGCACTCAATGCGTTTCCGCGCGATGCGAACCTGCTGTGCCTGCTCGGCGCGTCGCTGATCAAGCAGGACCGGCCGAAGGACGCGGAGCACCCGCTGACCCGGGCGGTGCAACTGTTCAGCGATTTCTCGCGTGCGCACGAAGGTCTCGCCGAGGCGCTGATCATGCAGGGCAAGCTGCCCGAGGCGCTCGAATCGCTCAAGCGCGCCGAGGCGCTGGAGCCCGGCAGCGCGTCGATCCACATGAAGCAGGCACAGGTCCTGACGGCACTCGGCCGCGACGGCGACGCGACGCGGCAATTCGAAGAGTCGTTCAAGCTCACGCCCCATCGCGAAGAGCTGGTGCGGGGCATGCGCCTGCAGCGGATGGGCAACCTGCGCGAGGCCGAACGCATCTATCGCGACGTCCTGCTGCGGGATCCGGAGAACGTCGACGCCTTGCGCCTGCTCGCCGGCATCGCGATGCGGGCGAAGCAATGGGGCGACGCCGAAGTGCTGCTCGAGAAGGCGCTCGACATCGCGCCGGACTTCTACCAGGGCTGGATGGATCTCGGCCTGGCACACCAGGAACAGGACGACATCGAGGCCGCGCTGAAGGCCTACGACCGGGCGATCCGGCTCGAACCTGGCAAGGCGGGCGGCTACACCGCCTCGGGGACGGTGCGGGCGATGGCGGGCCGGCACGACGAGGCGCTCGAGTACTTCGCCAAGGCGACCGCCGCCGACGCTACGCACCCCGGCGCGCTGGCAGGCCGGGGCCATGTCCTGAAGACGATCGGCCGCCAGGACGAGGCCATCGAGTCCTACCGCGAGTGCATCCGGCACAACCCGGGTTATGGCGAGGCCTACTGGAGTCTCGCCAACCTGAAGACCTTCCGCTTCGCGGAAGACGAGATTGCGGCGATGCAGGCACAGCTCGATGCCGGCATCGGCGACGAGTCGCGCGCCAATTTCCAGTTCGCACTCGGCAAGGCCTTCGAGGACGCCGGCGATTACGAGCGTGCCTTCGCTTACTATCGCGAGGGCAACGAGAACCGTCGCTCCCGCGAAAGCTACGACCCGGTGCAGACGATCGACCTGCACGATCAGTTCATCGAGGTCTTCGACCAGGAATTACTCACGAGCCGGGCAGGGCACGGTTGCCTGGATCCCGCGCCGATCTTCATCGTCGGCCTGCCGAGGTCCGGATCGACGCTGATCGAACAGATCCTGGCCAGTCACCCCGATGTCGAGGGCACCCACGAGTTGCCGGAGCTGAGCCGCGTCGCGCGTTCGAGCAGTATGGGGCGCAGCGACCGCAAGAGCTACCCGCAGGCGATCAGGGACGTCGCCGTGGAAGAGCTGGCCGGCCTCGGCGAGCGGTATTTACGCCGCAGCGAACGGCATCGCGAACTGATGCTGCCGCGCTTTACGGACAAGTTGCCGAACAACTTCGTGCACGTCGGTTTCGTCAGCCTGATATTGCCGAATGCGAAGATCATCGATGCGCGCCGGCATCCGCTCGACAGTTGTCTCGGCAGCTACAAGCAGCTGTTCGCACGAGGCCAGCCGTTCACTTACGACCTGTTCGAGCTCGGCGAATTCTATCTGCAGTACGTGCGGCTCATGGATCACTGGCACGCCGTCCTGCCCGGCAAGGTCCTCGAAGTGCACTACGAGGATGTCGTCGCCGATCTCGAGGGACAGGTCCGGCGGATCCTCGACTACTGCGGCCTGCCGTGGTCCGATTCCTGCCTCAGATTCTACGAGTCGGACCGGGCCGTGAAGACGGCGAGTTCGGAGCAGGTGCGGCGGCCGATCTATTCGACGTCCGTCGACCTGTGGCGGCGCTACGAAGATCATCTCGGGCCGCTGATCGACGTGCTCGAACCCTTACTCGGCAAGCTGCCGCCCGAGCGCCGGCCGCGGAGCCTCGCCGGCAAATAGACTCAGGTCGCCGGCTGGAATTCGCGGTGGGCGATCTCGTCGGGCGGCATGTAATCGAAGATGAACGTGATGCGGTCTTCCTTGCCGCTGTTCATGACGCTGTGCGTCTTCTGGTTATTCAGCTCGTAGGCCTGGCCGACCTGGAGGCGGTACGGGCGGCCGTCGATCATGAAACGCACGCGATTGTTCGTCGTGATCGGCACGTGGATGCGGTGGCTGCGCCGGAATGACGGATGGCTGTCGAAGTGCGGGTTGATGCGTCCGCCGGGCAGCAGGTTTGCTGCCATCGCGCGGATGACCGTGCCCCCCGGCGGATAGTGACGATTGATCAGGTCGTGCATGACCGGCACGGCGACGTCGGCGAGGCGCTCCCAGCCTTCGGACTTCGTGACGATGAGGTCGTCCATCGGCCCGTCGCAGAAGACCATCACGACCGAGCGTGTCTGTCGATGCACTTCGTAATCGTTCTGGCGGCGCTCGTTCTCGAGCCAGGCCTCTTCGTCGAGCGCGAGGATCGCCTCGCGCAACGATGTGGCGTCTACGGGTCCAAGATCCTTCAGCGGTTCGTCGATATTCATTGTGTTGCGGCGGCGCGACGTTCGGTCGAGGCGCACAAAATATCAGAATCGAACCAAATGTAGAATCCGCACCATTGCAAGGCTTGCGCGGCGCGAGCCCGACGGCGCCGCGTTGTTGTGCCGGCCCAAAGAACGAGGGTAGACTTGGACCATAGGCGGCCCGGGACGGCCGCTGCAGGGGCAATAAAAATAATCGCGGGGTTATGACATGGCTTCATCCATAGGCGGAGGTTCGTCCGAGCCGCCCGCTAAGAGTGCGGTGGCGGTCGCGGTATCGGCGGCGCTGACCGGCATCGCAGTTCCAGTCCAGGCGCAACAGGCCCAGCAGGCTGAACAGCCGAAAAAGGCGCAGCAGGCCGGCGGTATCGAGGAGATCACCGTCACGGCGCGCAAGCGCGAGGAGAGCCTGCAGGACGTGTCCGCCAGCATCCAGGCCTTTACCGGATCGGACCTGAAGCGGCAGGGCATCACCAACATGGAAGACGTCGTCCGCTTCCTGCCGAGCGTCTCGCACATCGGCGGCACGGCCGGCGACAACAAGATCATCTTCCGCGGCGTCTCCGACAACCCCAACGCATTCATCGCCGCCTCGAGTGCCGCGCTGTACATCGACGAACAGCCCCTGACGCAGTTCGCGGTGAATCCGGAGCCGCGGCTCATCGACATAGAGCGCGTCGAGGCCCTCGCCGGCCCGCAGGGCACGCTGTACGGCGACAGCTCGCAGTCGGGCACGCTGCGCATCATTACCAACAAGCCCGACCCGACCGCGTTCGCGGCGAACGCCGAAGTCATGCTGCGTTCTGGCAGCGACTCGGCGTCGAGCTACGATGTCAACGGCGTGCTGAACCTGCCGCTGGTAGAGGACAAGTTCGCGATCCGCCTCGTCGGCTTTTCGGCTCGCGACGGCGGCTTCATCGACAACGTGCTCGGCTACTCGCCGATGCAGGGCACGAAAGACAATTCGAACCTCGTCCAGGACAACATCAACTCCGTCGACATTTCGGGCGGCCGACTGTCGGCCAAGTGGTTCGTCAACGACAAATGGTCGGCGACCTTGGCGTACATCACCCAGAAATCCTCGGCCGATGGACTCAACGATTACGACCCGACCGTCGGCGACCTCAAGACGGTCAAGTTCTTCAAGGACACGCGCGACGACGACTGGTCGCAGGTCTCGCTCACGCTCGAGGGCAGCATCGGCGGTGTCGACCTCGTCTCGAACACGAGCTACTTCGACCGCAAGCTCGACTACGTGTACGACCGGACCCAGTATTCCGCGTATTTCAACTACAATTTCTGTTCCTACTACGCGACCTACTGCTGGTCGGGGCAGACACGCTACGACCAGGATACGACGGGTTACGACGTACAGCACCAGAAGAACGACCGCTTCACGCAGGAGATCCGGCTATCGAAGACCGGTGACAACTACCGCTGGGTGCTCGGTGCGTTCTACGAGAAGAAGCACGAGCACTGGGCATACCGGGCTCGCACACCCGAGTTCCTGGATTCGCTGTCTTACTATTACTGGACCTACTTCTACGCACCGTCCGGCGTCGATCCTTCCTGGTGGCTGTCGGCGGATCACACGACCTGGAAACAGTGGGCCGTGTTCGGCAATTACAACTACGACTTCAACGACAAGTGGTCGCTCGAAGTCGGCCTGCGCTATTTCGACCAGACGATGGACCGCACCTACTTTGTCGACAAGCCGTTCATCGTCGCGCCGGGAGTGTGGCCCGACTACACCAAACCGACCGGCGACAATAACGGCCACGTGCCGAAGCTCGCGGTGACCTACCGCATCAGCGACGACAAGATGGTCTACGCGTTGTACTCGGAGGGCTTCCGGTCCGGCGGCGCCAACCGCAACCGCGTCGACGAGAGCCTGACGATCTTCCCGCTGGTCTACCAGCCCGACAAGCTGAAGAACTACGAGATCGGCACCAAGACACGCTGGGCCGAGGGCCGCCTGCAGATCAACGCGACCGCATTCTTCGGCCAGTGGCAGAACTACCAGATCGAAACGCTGGATCCGAGCTTCCAGCCCTGCACGGGCTCGCAGACTCCGCAGACCGACCCCTGCGGCCAGCCGTTCCAGGTCGTCGTGGCGAACGTCGGCGATGCCCAGCAGACCGGCCTCGAACTCGAGGTCAAGGCGGCGCCGAGCGACTACTGGGACCTCGGCCTGAACCTGTCCTACATCGTCGCCGAGACGTCCGAGTCGTTCGTCGTGACTGACCCGGATCGCCCGGTACCGAAGGGCGCGCGTCTGCCAAACGTGCCCAAGCTCAAGTACGGCCTCTATGCGCAATACACCTGGCCGGTTGGCATCGGCGACAGCGGCGAAGCCTACGTGCGGGGTCAATACACCTACCAGGGCGACTCGGTGAATCAGCTCGAGAAATTCGTGCCCGTGTCGGTGGCCGAGGCACAGGCCTCGGGCGGCACCCTGACGCCGCAGGCACGCGGCTGGTTCGTGCAGCCCTCCTACAGCATCGCCGACCTCCGTTTCGGCATACGCACCGCCACCTGGTCGCTCGAAGGTTTCGTCGACAACATCGGCGACGAGCGGGCCGTGCTCTACAACGACGACCTGTTCTTCGATCCGTTCTGGGGCAAGCGCCGCGTCACGACGAACCGGCCCCGCGAATACGGCGTCCGCCTGAGCTATAATTGGCAGTAACAGGGGAGCGCAAGACCTCAGGGAGCGGCCTTCGGGCCGCTCTTTGTTTTTGACGCCGGGACTCAGCCGGGAGCGCCGGCAAGCGTCAGGAAACCGCGACCGATCAGCAGACGCACCACGGGCAGCAGGTCCGCCTGCAGCTTGTCGTGATCGGCCCCGACCGCCTCCGCGAAACCTTCGATACAGTCTCCGAGCGCCGAGGAACCGTCGAGCTGATTCAGGAATGCCATGACCGGTACGTCCACCTCGGCATCCATCGCCAGCCCATCGTCCATCCGCAGAATCGAGCGTTCGGGCCGCCATGCACCGTCGGCACGCCTGAATTTCTGATCGAGCGTCAGCTGCGGCGCGATGACAAGCGTCGCGCCGAGCAGCGCGTCGTCCTCGGCGACGGTATCCAGGAAATCGCAGGCGGCGATGCCCCGGCGCACGGCATCGCCGGCGTCGCGCACCACGTCCGAGGCCACGTTGTGCACGTGCAGCCAGTTACGACCCTGCCGGCGGCGCAGGACGAGCATCCCCGGATGCACGGCGGCGACGTTGCGCTCCTGCAGGTAGGTGAGCCAGGCTGCGTACGAGTCGGACGAAGCCGGTTTCGTGCTGATGATATCCTGGCTGCGCCGGGCCACGTAATCGGCCGGGCTGATCGGCAGGCCGTGCAGGAGCCATGCGTCGCAGCCGCTGCCGTCCACCCACGAGCGGATGCGTTCGTGCCAGTTCTCGCCGGTAATCTCGACGGATTCGCAGAGCATCTGCAGGCATCCGCCATCGGCGAGGTATTCCGGCGCCGACCGGGCGATACGGCGGCAGAACTCGTCGAGCTCGAGCGGATTGTCCCGGTAGGTGAACTCTTGGCCCGGCGCCGGGACGAAGGGCGGATTGCAGACGATCAGGTCGAATTGCTCGCCGGCCACGGGCATGAACAAGTCGCCCGCGCGGCACTCGACGTTGCCGATGCCGTTCAGCGCGGCGTTGAATTCCGTGTACCGGATCGCCGCGCCGCTGATGTCCGTTGCGATGACGGTCTTGCTGTGACTCGCCGCGAGCAGGGCGTGGATGCCGCAGCCGCAGCCGAGGTCGAGCATGCGCCCGACATCATCGCGCAACGTCACCCGGCTCAGATAATTGGCCGAATGCGTGCTCGCCGGCAGCACGAAATCCCGCGCGTCCTCGCTGCCGAGCATCGCGAACGCGTCCGATGCGACGAGCA
>Ga0210095_1000422_pt1 | contig 10685 bp, 8 predicted proteins | sample China_Galinas_PW_FD_184861 | JGI IMG/M metagenome (GOLD analysis project Ga0210095, IMG submission 184861) | Wetland microbial communities from San Francisco Bay, California, USA, that impact long-term carbon sequestration - China_Galinas_PWA_D1... | ecosystem: Environmental > Aquatic > Marine >...
GTAATATCAATTACCTGTTCAATAAATTGAACTGGGCGCCCCTTTTCATTTCTATGAAGAGTTATTCTCACAATTGCATCTATAATGTTGCCGTTTTTAGTAATTAATCTTTTTTCGTAATTTTTACTATCCAGGTCTTTTGTAAGAAAATCTTTTAATATTTGTGCGTCAATCTCCCTATCTTCATAATGTGTAAGGTTAGTTGTGCTCATATTTATCAATTCTTCGCTGGAATAACCAAGCGTGTTAATATATGCCTGGTTGACTTTTGTAATCTTTTTTTCTGGTGTGCTAATAGCCATACCGATTGGAGCAATATCAAATAATAATCGAAACTGTTCTTCGCTTTTTTTTAGTGAGTCCTCTGCAAGTCTTCTCTGGTTGATTTCGAGGTTTAATTCCCCAAGTTTATCTTTAAATGCGGTCTTCAGTTCTTTGTTAAGGTGGGTAATCTGGGCATCGGCTTCCTGGTTATATTCAGCAAGATGATTTATAGCCTTGCCGATAATGGCAAACTCACCCTTGTTATTTAGATCTATTCTTTCAGTGTGGTCGCCGCCCGATATTTTTTCAGCAGAGGCAACAATGTTTTTTATCGGCTTTGTAAGTACATAGCCCAATATTATTATAAAAAACAAACCGGAAAATAGTATCCCACAACTAATTTTGGCACTTTCAATTTTTGTTTTCCTCAGTGCCTCTAAAAAGTCTCTATTTAGGATACCAAAGGATATACTGCCAAGATAAGCTTCTTTATTTACTACTTTCGAAACAACCGGTATTATATCTTTAGGATTATACACAAAATCTTTTTCCCCCAGCTTTAGTATAGCCTCACTTGTGCTAATATTTTTTATTGCTTTACCTGTGGTATCGTTCAATGTAAAATAAAGGAGGTTGTTTTTTCTAATTTCAATCGAAAGAAAGGAATTAAAGCGCTCCACGTCTTTGTTCAACAGAAATAATTCCGAACTAACCTCAAGCTGGGTAGTAATCAAGCCAATCTGTCTTTTTATTAAGGCATTGTTTTTTGCAATATAACTTTCTGTAAGATAATAGTAGACTGATGCAGATATTGCAATAAGGAGAATTGTGAGGGAACCGATAATTTTAGTGCGGAGAGAAAAGGTTTTTGCTTTTGATTTACGAGACATATAATTCGCTAGTTTAAAAAAGTGATACTAAATTTAATCAATCACTTTGTTAGATCAACTATTTAAATTAATTACCTGATTTTTAAGTGAAGTTCTTTGAGCTGATCTTCCCCTACCAATGATGGTGAATCATCCATCAAAGACATTGCGCTTGCAGTTTTAGGAAAAGCAATTACTTCGCGGATTGAATTTTCTCCGGCAAAAATCATTGCCATCCTGTCAAACCCAAAAGCAATTCCACCATGCGGAGGCGCTCCATATTTGAATGCGTTCATAAGAAATCCAAATTTTTGCTCCGCTTCTTCGTCTGAGATTCCAAGTGCTTTGAACATTTTTGACTGCAAATCTGAGTTGTGTATTCTTATACTGCCGCCCGCTATTTCGTTACCATTTAAGACCAGATCATAGGCACGTGCTTTTACTTTTCCACGATCGGTTTCCATCAGCGGAACGTCTTCGGCTCTTGGAGAGGTGAATGGATGGTGCATTGCATAAAATCTTTTTGTGTCTTCATCCCATTCAAAAAGAGGAAAATCTGTAACCCATAATAATTTTGGCTCTGAATTTTCTTTTATAAGGTTTAGGCGCTTGGCCATTTCAAGCCGGAGATTACCCATAATTGAAAGCGCTTTAATTTTAGGGCCGGTGACTATGAAAATTAAATCTCCCGGTTTTGCCTCTAAAGTTTCAACAAGATTTTTCTTCTCTTTATCGGAGAAAAATTTTGCTGCTGGAGCTTCAATATCACCATCTTTTACTCTAATCCAAATAAGTCCGCCGGCTCCCCACTTTTTTACCTGGTCAGTTAAAACATCAAGCTGATTTCTTGTATAATCACCACATCCTTCTGCAAGCAGGCCGGTAACTATACCATTATTTTCTATCTGGTCTTTAAAAACTTTAAATTCCGAGTTCTTAAAAACTTCATTTAACGTAACCATTTCAAGCTCAAACCTGGTATCGGGTTTATCGCTGCCGTATTTTTCCATTGCTTCTTCAAACGTAAAACGTGGTACAGGCAATTTTAACTTTTTATTCCAGATTTCTTTAAACAAAAGCTTCATTAATCCTTCAACCACTTCAAAAACATTTTCCTGATCGACGAAAGACATTTCAACATCTATTTGTGTAAACTCTGGCTGCCTGTCAGCTCTTAAATCTTCATCGCGGAAACATTTTACAACCTGGAAATACCTATCAAACCCGGATACCATTAATAATTGTTTGTATTGCTGCGGTGATTGCGGAAGCGCATAAAATTTTCCTTTATGAACTCTGCTTGGTACCAGATAATCACGTGCGCCTTCTGGTGTGCTTTTCATCAGCACCGGGGTTTCTATTTCAACAAAATTATTTCCATCAAAATACTTCCTGGTAACCTGGTACATTTTGTGCCTTACCAAAAGATTTTTTTGAATTTTTGAACGGCGGAGATCAAGGTACCTGTATTTTAATCTGAGATCTTCAGTTACTTCTATTTCATCTCTAATTTGAAAAGGTGTTGTTTTGGCTTCATTAAGAATTGTGAGTTTATTTACCATTACATCCACTTCGCCCGTTGGCAGTTCCGGGTTTTGAGTATCAGCCGGCCTTTTTCTTACAGTTCCTTCGATTGAAATTACGAATTCATTTCTCAACGCACCTGCTTGTTCATGCGCTTTTTTGTCAAATGTTGGTTCAAACACAACCTGGGTTACTCCGTATCGATCCCGAAGATCTATAAAGATTACTCCACCAAGATCGCGCCTTCTATCAACCCACCCGTTTAACACTACGGTTTCGCCTAAATTCTTTTCTCTCAACTCTCCGCAAGTATGCGTTCTTTGCTTAAAACTCATCTTTATGCACTTACTCCTTTTTACAAAATTAGTTTGTAAAAATAACGAAAATATTATAAAAAGAGAGCGGATTTAAGGATTGGAAAAGGTAAAATTAAAAACTACCCTGGTTATGAACTTTCTATTTCTCTGTACATAGAGAAATCCATTATTTTAGACATCTTGTATTTCATTATTTTCTTGCCAACTATAGCATCCGAATGTGTTGCTGTTAGCATAATAAAAAGTGTCTTTAAAATTATTTTGATATCAAGAAAGAATGATTTGTTATTTTCATAATATTCATCTAGCTCAACGAGATTTTTAACCCCCTTTTCCCGGTCTCCGTAAATTTGCCAGTAACCGGTGATACCAGGTAAGGATTTTATTTTTGTTCGCCTGGAATATAGTTCTGGATTTTCCTCTCTTATTATTTTTAATTCTTTCAGGACGAGAGGGCGGGGTCCCACCAAAGACATCTCACCTTTCAAGACATTAATAACCTGCAGAACTTCGTCAGCTCCGCTTTTGCGCAGCCATCTACAAAAAAAGGGTACCTTGCTTCGATATTCTTCATGTCTTAATACATTAGAAGAAATGCCCTCATTTTGGTTTTCTTGTTGTGGGCCTATAATTGTCCTGATTTTAGACAAATTTATTTCTTTTTGTTTCAGGTTAATCGATCGTTTCTGAAATATAACCGGAAATTGTTTTGTAATAACAAAATCAAAAGCAATGATCGCAATTATTATAGGTGATCCGGCAAGGAGTATAATTAGAGAGATCAGAACATCAAAAGTTCTTTTCATTAGCCTGTCTTTGTTCTTTAAGCAATTTATGTTGTCTATATTAAGGTATTAATATATAAATTTGTTTTTACTCCATCAATACCCCCTTTTTCACATAATCCTGAATGCTGTGTTGTGAGTTTTTAAGGGGCATTTTATAACAAGAATTTTTCTGTTCTTGTTTTTGTACAACGATCACATTATTTCCTAATTTCACATAAATATCCAGAATTATTTTTTATTTAATGAAATTACCTTGTCTTAATATTTCTCTTTATTTTGCAAAAAATTATTATCCTAATTTTTGGGAAAATCAATGAACCCCGTGGAACTCATCAGAAAAAAAAGAAACGGCGATTCTCTAACCAGAGAAGAAATTAATTTCTTAATTAACGGTTATACAAGAAACATAATTCCGGATTATCAGTTCTCCGCTTTGCTGATGGCAATCTTCTTAAAAGGAATGACAAAAGAAGAAACCGCTTTTCTTACCGAAGCAATGCTTTACAGCGGAAAAGTAATTAATCTTGATTCAATTAAGAGCCCAAAAGTTGATAAACATTCAACCGGCGGAGTTGGCGATAAAACATCTTTAATACTTGCGCCCATAGTTGCGGCATCGGGAGTAAGTGTGCCGATGATCTCAGGGCGCGGATTAGGACACACCGGCGGAACTTTGGACAAACTTGAATCAATTCCCGGCTTCAGAACAGACCTTTCTTTATCAGAATACAAAAGAGTAATCAAAAAATGCGGGGCTGTTTTAATTGGACAAACTAAAGACATAGCTCCGGCAGACAAATTAATTTACTCTCTTCGTGATGTTACAGCAACTGTTGAATCAATTCCATTAATTACCGCAAGTATAATGAGTAAAAAATTAGCCGAAGGAATTGACGGGCTTGTGCTGGATGTAAAAACCGGAAGCGGCGCTTTTATGCGCAAAACTTCGGATGCGGTTAATCTTGCTAATTCATTAATTAATACAGCGAAAGCCTTCGATAAAAAAGTTATCGGATTTATTACAGATATGAACCAACCTCTCGGAAATTACATCGGCAACTGGCTGGAGGTTTATGAATCCGTAAAAGTTTTACAGGGTGAAAGCAAGGGCGATTTGCTTGAACTGAGTATCTACTTATCAGGCGCTATGATCTATCTCGGCGGAAAAACTTCTTCGATTAAAGAAGGCGTGGAGATTTCACAATCATTAATAGATAACGGCAAAGCATTTGAGAAATTCCGCGAAATGGTGAAAGAACAAAACGGCAAAATATCTTATCTCGACAATCTGGATAAATACCCAAAATCAAAAGTTGTTGAAAAAATTTATTCTAAAAAATCAGGATATATAAAAGAGATAGATACTTTCGGACTTGGAATGGCCGCGCTGGAACTCGGCGCCGGCAGAATGACTAAAGCTGATAAGATTGAACCGAAAGCAGGAATTATTTTTTATCCGAAGATTGGTGATCGGGTTAAAAAAGGTGATTTGGTTGCGGAATTATATTCTGATTCGGAAAAGAAAATGAATTCAGTAAAAGAAAACTTCCTTAACAACATCATCCTCAGCAAAGAAAAAACGATGAAGTCAAAACTGATAAAGAAGGTAATTGATTGAGCATTCCGTTTGTCCTGATTTTGTTTTGAGACGATAATAGAGTTTGTCATTCTGAATTTATTTCAGAATCTTTTAATTTTATTAGATCCTGAAACAAGTTCAGGATGACGGTATGTGAAATCAGGACAAACTGACATACTACATAATCACAATTAAATTAATTCCACCCAAAATCCCTCAAAATTGCCCAAAATTTGAGTTTCTCACACAAAAGCTTTATAATATACACATACAGGGCGGAACAAAAACCGCAAAAACAAACTGATAAAACGTATAATATACTAAGGAGAAACGTTATGGCAGACAAAAAAGAAATAATTGAAAATCTTAAAAAAAGCTACTGGATGGAGATAGAGACTGTAATGAATTACCTCTCAAATTCCGTAAACCTGGATGGTGTAAGGGCAGAGGAAATTAAAAAATCTCTTTCCGCAGATATTACTGCAGAACTGGGTCATGCTCAGGCTCTTGCAAAAAGATTAAAGGAACTTGGGAGTACTATTCCGGGTAGTGATCAATTCAAAGCGACACAACCAAAATTGCAAACACGCGACGACACAACAGATGTTGTCTCGGTTATTGACGGTGTTATTGCAGCAGAAGAAGGCGCAATTGAACAATACAACAAAATTATAAAAATGTGCGACGGTATTGATTACGTAACACAGGATCTTTGCATCCAGCATCTAGGAGATGAAGAATCACACAGAATTGAATTTATAGGATTCTCTAAAGAATACAAGAGCTAATATTCAACAAACCTCCCCTTCTCTTATAAAGAGAAGGGGCCGGGGGTTGAGTTTATTTCAAACATAAAAATCAATCAATCCAACCAAACTGTTTCACGCCTCTTAATTCCTTATATTATCTACACTTTTTAAGCTCACAAAAAATTCATTTCTAATAAAGGGAGGTAAATATGTTATTCATTGTATCTTTAATCGCCGCTGTTGCAGCAGTATTTTCATACCGATTCTATAAAAAGAGAGTTTTTAAACGTGAGGAAAGCATCTCGCTGGCAGTAATAGGCTTTGCCTGTTTAATTGCTTTTGCACAGTGCTGGACCATTGTTCCTGCGGGTCATGTAGGGGTTATAGATTTCTTTGGAAATGTTAGTGATAAAACTTTGTACCCGGGAGTTAACTTTGTTAACCCGATGGCTAATGTTGTAAAGTTTGATGCACGTACTCAGGAATTAAAAGAAACAATGACTGTTCCATCAAAAGAAGGTTTGAGCATAGATCTTGAGCTAAGCCTGCTCTTCAGTCTTAGTTTTGAAAATGCAAATAAAATTTATAAAACAGTGGGCGAAGATTATGTTCAAAGAATCATTGTTCCACAATTTCGATCCGTTGTTCGCGGTGTGACCTCCCAATATGATGCTAAGGCGCTCTACACTGCAGAAAGAGAACAACTTTCAAAACAGATAGAAACTGATCTATCAAAGCTTGTTGGGCCAAGAGGAATTAATATTGAGTCGAGCCCGATGAGACAGATCACATTACCACCGGGACTTACTTCATCTATCGAGGAAAAATTAAAAGCCGACCAGGAAAGCCAGAGAATGCAGTTTGTGCTTTTAAAAGAAAAACAGGAGGCTGAAAGAAAAAGAATTGAAGCGAAAGGAATTGCCGATTTTCAGGATATTGTTTCAAAGGGTATAAGCGACCAACTTTTAAGATGGAAAGGAATTGAAGCGACTGAAAAACTTGCAGGCTCAAAAAATTCAAAAGTTGTTGTAATAGGAGCCGGTAAAAACGGTTTACCATTAATTTTGGGAAGTAATTAGAACCTCAAACCTTCGGGGTTGCTCCCCAAACCCCGAAGGTTGCTTGTGATGCAACCTTCAAGGTCTTAAAAAGTGACCTTGAAGGTTTTATTAATAGCTTGACCAATAGGTCATTTTTTCATTGATTCTGGTCATTAGTATGTGTAATTTTGTACCGGTAAGTCAAAATAGGAATAAAAATGATCAAATTTATCGATTTTCTGAACATCCTGCTTCCCTTTTTTTATGTGATCACATTTGGGATTTACTCATATGACTTCATGAAGGGGAAAAAGGAACTTGCTAATTCAAAGAGATTATTCCTCTTATTACACTGCTTTTTCACGCTATTTATTTAATAACCCGCACTATTTATTTCGGTCATCCGCCAATTACTAATGTGTTTGAAATCTTTACAGTTCTCGCTTTTGCGGTAAGCTTTTCCTACTTCGTGCTTGAACTTGTAACAGACATCCGTGGAACGGGCCCTTTTATTATTATCATTTCAATTTTATTCCAGATTATTTCAACAATTGAAATTGAGCATATTGTCGCTGTAAAAGATGTTCTTAAAAGTAACCTGCTTGGCGTTCACGTTTTCAGCGCACTGGTTGGATATTCAGGAATTACAATATCGGCAGTTTATGGTTTTCTTTACCTGATGCTTTACAAAGAAATTAAACTCAATCAGTTCGGATTGATTTTCAATCGTTTGCCAAGTCTTGAGATACTTGAAAAATTAAGTTTCTCATCCGCTATTATCGGTTTTGTTTTATTAACCATCGCAATAATAATCGGAATAATCTGGCTTCCACAAGCTTTCCCTGATTTTTCATACGCTGATCCAAAGTTGATTGGGACTTCGATAGTATGGATTCTATATGGGATAGGAATATTGAGTAAGCTGCTGGGGAAATGGCGGGGAAAGAAAGTTGTTATATTATCCATTGTCGGATTTATAATCGCAATTCTTTCTACAATGCTTACAAACTTTTTATCACTTAGTTTTCATTCATTTTATTGATCTGTTATGAATTTACTGGCCGTTTCAATAAATCATCATACAGCACCCGTTGAACTGCGTGAAGCGCTTTATCTCGGAATAGAAGATATTAAAAATCTTGCCGGTGAAGCAAAGGGAAAACTTTTCAGCGAGGGATTGGTTCTTTGTACGTGCAACCGCACAGAGTTTTACGGTATCCCCGTTGATAAAAACTTAAGCTATTTTGATGTGCAAAACTTTGTGATTGAAAAAAAGGCTACTCACAAAATAAATCCCGAGCATTTCCAGAGTTTCATGTCACGGGAAGCTGTAAAACATCTCTTCAGAGTAATTACGGGAATCGATTCTTTACTGATTGGCGATAACCAGATTTTTAAACAGGTAAAAGATTCGTTCATCGTTTCAGAAGAAATGGGTTTCTCCGGTTTCCTTATGAAACGCGTATTTGATTCGGCAACAATTGTGGGTAAAAGATCAATTACTGAAACCGAGATAGGCGAAGGAGCCGTAACAGTAAGTTATGCCGCTGTTCAGTTGATTGAGAAAATACTTTCTACGCTTAATAAAAAATCAGCTCTTGTAATTGGCGCTGGCGAGACCGGCGAGATCGCCGCAAAACACCTGCAGGATAGGGGAATCGGAACTCTCGCAATTACAAACAGAACAATTGAAAAAGCCGAAAAGCTTGCACAGTCTTTAAAATCAAAGATAATTCCTTTCTCAAATTTTAAAGAACATCTTCATGAATATGACATAGTAATCAGCGCAACCAGTGCACCGGATCTTATCCTGACAAAGGACGATATAAAAAAAGCGATGAAAAAAAGAAACAGCGCTTCGCTGGTTTTAATGGATATCGCAATACCAAGAGATATCGACCCGGAAACAAAAAACCTGGATTACGTTTTTTACCACGATATCGATTCTTTAAATATTATAGTAGAACAAAATTTATCAAAACGTAAATCGGAAATTCCAAAAGTTGAAAGAATAATTGAAGAAGAACTTGATAACTTCTTTAACTGGTACAATTCTCTACAGGCAGCTCCAACTATTAAAAACCTGCGCGATTACTTTGAAACGGTAAGAGCAGAAGAGGTCGGGAAAAATAAAAACAAGTTCTCTTCAGATGACCAGGAAAAACTTGAAATAGTTACAAAGCGAATTATTAATAAAATACTTCATCATCCAACTATTGAACTAAGAAAATCGGCGGAAAGCGGTGATAATGGTCCTGAGTCTGCTACTCGTTTAGGAATTTTACGTGAGCTTTTCGGAATTGACAATCATAAACCGGACGAAGAAAAGAAATAATTATGGAAAAAAAGAAAATTATAATAGGGTCACGCGGAAGCGAACTTGCATTATGGCAGGCATATTTTGTAAAAAAAGAACTCGAAAAAAGGAATAAAAAAATCTCTGTTGAAATTAAAATCATTAAAACCAAGGGAGATAAAATTCTTGACGTAGCTCTTTCAAAGATTGGCGACAAAAGCCTTTTTACAAAGGAACTGGAAAACGAATTGCTCGCAAAAAAAATAGACCTTGCAGTTCACAGCTTAAAAGATGTTCAGACACAACTTCCGAAAGGACTGAAACTGGCAGCAATAACAAAACGCCACGCTGTGGAAGATGTTTTAATCGCCAGGAAAAAAGGAATGACAATCGACAAACTTCCTGAGAACGCCGTAGTGGGAACCGGTTCGCTTAGAAGAAGAAGCCAGCTACTGCACCTGCGTCCCGATATAACGACAGAAGAGCTGCGCGGAAATGTTCAGTCGAGACTAAAAAAATTTAAAGAATCAAATTGGGATGCAATTATTCTTGCACGTGCCGGAATTGAAAGAATGAAACTAAAAAAACACATTTCATCATTCATTAACAAAGACGTAATGATTCCGGCAGTAGGACAAGGTGCACTTGGAATTGAAATTCATAAGGACAATAAATTTGTAGATGAAGTTTTACAATCAATTCACCACGAAGAAACATACATCGCTGTTCTTGCTGAGCGTGCTTTGCTCAGAACCCTTGAAGGAGGGTGTCAGGTTCCGATAGGTGCAAACGCAGAAGTGAAACCAGGCGGACTTTATCTTGATGCAATCGTTGCTAACCTGGACGGCACCGTAACCTTCCGCAAAAAAATGAGAGGAAGCAGGAAAGATCCGGAAAAACTTGGTAAACAACTTGCACACGATTTAATGAAGGCTGGTGCAAAGGAAATCCTTAACGATATTTACAAATCGGTGAGAGCGAAAAAATGAATCTCCCGTCAAAAAAAGAAAACAATAAACTACTGAAGCGGAAAAAAATTATTGAATCCGCAGCGAAACTCTTTTCACAAAAGAGCTATCACGAAGTAATGATGGAAGATGTCGCCCGGCTTGCTTCAATTGCAAAAGGCACCGTCTATAATTATTTCGAGACCAAAGAAGATCTGTATTTTTCCATTATGAACATGAGAATGGAAAACCTGGTAATCTCTCTTAAAAACAAAGTTCAGTACGAAATGAGCAGTATTGATTCGCTGCACT
>Ga0210095_1000424_pt1 | contig 10661 bp, 11 predicted proteins | sample China_Galinas_PW_FD_184861 | JGI IMG/M metagenome (GOLD analysis project Ga0210095, IMG submission 184861) | Wetland microbial communities from San Francisco Bay, California, USA, that impact long-term carbon sequestration - China_Galinas_PWA_D1... | ecosystem: Environmental > Aquatic > Marine >...
GGTGATCACCACCACCGCGCCGAAGAAAATTGCGCCGGCCTGCGCCTCGATGGTTGCCAGATTGCCCAGTTTCACCAGCGCCACCATGATGGTGACCACATAGATGTCGACCATGGACCAGCGGCCAACCGCCTCGGTGAGACGGTAGAGCCGGGTGCGATCGACCGGGCGCCACTGCGAGCGGCGCTGCACCGAGATCAGCAGGTAGACCAGGATGAGCAGCTTGGCGAGCGGCACGAACACGCTGGCGATGAACACCACCAGCGCCAGCGGCCACATGCCGTGCACCAGCAGGTAGATCACGCCGCTCAGGATGGTATCGGCCTGGGCATTGCCGAGCGAGGTCACCTTCATGATGGGCAGCATATTGGCCGGCACATAACAGATGGCCGCGGCGATCACCAGCGCCCAGGTGCGCGCGAGACTGTCGGGCTTGCGCGCATGCAGCGCGGCCCCGCAGCGCGGACACGCCGCGGCGATGTGGTGACCATGCGTTGCGGGAACGCGGCTCACCAGATTGCAGCTGTGGCACCCGATCAGCCCGGCTTCAATGGCGCTCTTCTGACCGGTGCTCAACGCTTCCCCCCGACGCGTTCCCAGATGATCTCGGGATCCAGGGCGGCAGCGGCCCCGGCCAGCATGAAAATGAGCAGGGCAAACGACCACAGCGCCAGGCCGGGTATAATTTGCGCCATATCCACCAGCTTCACCACGGCGACCAGGATGCCGAGCATGAACACCTCCATCATGCCCCAGGGTCCCAGACTTTGCTGGAACCGGAAGACCTGGGCCAGCATCCACGGCGTGCGGCTAAACTTGATCGGTAGCAGGACATAGATGAGCAACAGCAGTTGCAGCAGCGGCACCAGAATACTGGTCATCAGGACCAGCATCGCCAGTTCCCACATGCCCTGCTGGTACAGATCGATGACGCCGGTGGCGAGCGTGGTCTGGGTCTCCTGTCCCTCCATCTTGAAGGACAGGAAGGGGAAAGAGTTGGCGACGATGAACAGCACCAGCCCGGCAAACGTCAGGGCCAGGGTGCGGTCGAGACTGTCGCGTACGCTGCGATGCAGGACGGTGTTACACCGCCGGCAGTAGGCTTTCCCGCCCTGGCGCTGACGCGGGATATGCTGCAACAGGTCGCACTCGTGGCAGGCAACCAGGGTTCCTGTCGCCGTGGAATTTCCACTCATACGGGTGCACCCGCTGCCGCGTGCAGTATCGAAAAACGATTCAAATGAATACCCTGACCTGTGCCTGAGACAAGCCCGTGCATATTAACAAGCAATCTGGAAATAGCAATTCAGCAACACGGGTACCGACTGCCATGCCCTCGCCCTGCGACGCACGGACCGGCAGGCGGCGCGCGGTCCGCTCGTGCCCCATTAACAGCGTCAGCGAAAGAATCACCATGCCGGTACCGACACCCGTATCAGCACCACGATCGAGAAACGCAGGTTGAGTTCACTATCCCCGTACCCCAAAGCGAGCACTGACGGCAACCGATCGAGCGCGGCCAGGAAGGGCATCAGCTGTCCCGGGTATTTCACGACCTGCGCGCATACGTCGCAGGCGAGTATCTGCGGCGGCTCCAGCGTTGCCATCTTGAACGGGGCTGCGGTGGTCGTCTCGAGCCCGCAGGACGACCGGCTTGCCTGACAGCTTCACTCACTAGGCGCCTGTCGGATTCAGGATTAATCTACTGCGCAGGCGGGAGAGCGGCCCATAGTTTCCCGATATTTCGTTGCATAGAACCACTATGCGCCTCGATATCGTCAACCTCTGTGCTCGCTCTCCCACCATGCTCGCTACGATCACCTGAATCCGACAGGCTCCTAGCAAGTAAAAATCTCCATGTTTCGAGGTGTCATGTATTGATTCGATCTCATCATGCGACACCATGATGACCGGATGCCGTCTGTATGAAACGGTACTGGATCGTAGCTGGAGAAAGTCTCATGACAGCGCGGAGAGAGTTAATTTAATATGGCGAAATGTTATATTACTTTATGATTAATATCATTATATTATCTAATAAGTTTATACTGACTGTGGTAATAATAAATTTATTAGAATTCTCTTAAATAGATGCAGTATATTACCCGGGCGTTCTGCAAAACCCCACTGTGGCGAATAAAATCACTTGACGATAAACGTGCCGCAAGAAATAATGAGAACAATTCGCAATCGTAAATCGGTCATTGATGCCATGCCTGACACCACACTCCCTCTTCGAACGCTTTCCTGCCTGCGCAAGGGTGAATGCGCTTTCATCACCGGTATACATGCCGCGGACAGTACCCGTACCCGCCTCCAGGCGATGGGTCTGCGTACCGGACGTGAAGCCGAGGTGATCCGATGCCCGCGCATCGGACCCATGCAGATTCGCGTGGGTAGTATTCACCTGATCATGCGCCGTTGCGATGCGGCACGCGTGTCCATATCCTCCTGACAGTGAAACGCCTTGCCATCGTCGGCATGCCCAATACGGGCAAATCGACCTTTTTCAACCGGCTGACCGGTTCTTCCTCGCGAGTCGGCAACTGGCCCGGCGTCACCGTCGATCTGCTATCCGCACGCGTCGTGCTGGGTGGACAGGCCGTAGAGGTGGTCGATCTGCCCGGCATCTACGACTTGCACGGTTTCTCCGATGATGAGCAGATCGTACGCACCTTCCTGGAAAACATACCCCTTGATCTGATCGTCGTCATCCTCAACGCCACCCAGCTGGATCACCAGCTGCCCATGGCCCTGCAGTTCTGCCAGCTCGGCATGAAGCCCATCATCCTCATCAACATGATCGACGAGGCCGATCAGCTGGGTATCCGTATCGATGCGGCCACGCTCGCCAGGGATATCAGGTGCCCGGTGGCGATGCTGAGCGCACGCCACGGCACCGGTATGAACGAGGTGCGCGAGGCGCTCACCACGGGAATCCAGACCTCCACACCGGTCTCGCTCGAACGGCTGCGCAGTACGCTGCACGCCGACGATCAGCTGGTGGAGCACGCCGAAGCGCTGGTCAAGAAAAGCGTCATTGCCCCCAGCCGTCTGGTGCGCAAGATGACCGAGCGCATCGACCGCGTGCTGCTGCATCCCCTGCTGGGATTGCCGCTGTTCCTGCTGGCGATGTTCCTCGTGTTCCAGGCCGTGTACACCCTGGGGGCCCCACTCCAGGATGCGGTCGCCTGGCTGCTGGATGGTTTCCGCGCCGCGGCGCTGGAACCCCTGAAAACCGTCCTGCCGGCCACACTTTACGGCTTTCTGGTCGAGGGCCTGTATGACGGCATTGGTACTGTGGCCTCCTTCGTGCCGGTCATCATCCTGTTTTTCTTTTTCATGGCCATGGTCGAGGACAGCGGCTATCTGGCGCGCGCGGCTTTCCTGACCGATGCGCTGATGGCGCGGCTGGGACTCGACGGCCGCGGCTTCGTCATGCTGCTGATGGGCTTCGGCTGCAACGTGCCCGCGCTGATGGGCACCCGGGTGATGCGCAGCCGCTCGCTGCGGCTGCTGAGCATGCTGGTGATCCCGTTTTCGCTGTGCTCGGCGCGGCTGCAGGTATTCATCTTCATTGCTACAGCGATGTTCACCCCGAAACAGGCGCCGCTGATCCTGTTTTTCCTCTACCTGGTGAGTTTTGCCGCAGCGTTTCTCACCGCCCTGATCTTCGGCCGGCGGTTGAAGAGCGACGAACCCTTCGTGCTGGAACTCCCGCCCTACCGGTTGCCGGTGGCACGTCAGGTGCTGATGCGCGGCTGGCACGAGGTCTACCATTTCCTGCGCCGCGCCAGCACCTTCATCATCACGGGTGTGGTTCTGGTGTGGCTGCTGACGCACTACCCGAGCGCAAGCACACCGGGCGGAGCGGGATCCTATGCAAACATGCTGGGCCAGTGGATGAACCCGGTGCTGCAGCCGATCGGCATCAGCCCGGACATGTCCATCGTGCTGCTGTTCGGCTTCGTGGCCAAGGAAATCGTCATCGGCGCCATGGTCGCCATGACCGGCCTGGAGGGTGGCGCGTTGACCGGCTACCTGCACACGCAGATGGACAGCATCCAGGCCATCAGTTTCATGCTGTTCGTACTGCTGTACACGCCCTGTCTCTCCACGCTTGCCACCCAGCGCAGCGAATCACGCAGCTGGAAATTCGCCGGCTACAGCACGGCCTGGTCATTGTTTCTTGCGTGGACGGTAAGCTACGGCTTCTATCAGGGCGGGCGCCTGCTCGGCTACTGAGGAGTCGCCGCGGGACGGAGCCGCAACATCGTCGCTCACACTGGCTCTTCATGACGCCGCCTCGAGTGATACCATTCCCCTGATGACACCCCGCAGTGACAGGGGCAAACAGCGATTCAGGAGGATGTCATGCATGTCACCCTGGTACAGGTTCACGTCAAATCCGAACACATCAACGACTTCATCGAGGCCACCAGACGCAACCACGAAGCCTCGATCCGCGAACCGGGCAACCGGCGTTTCGATGTGCTGCAGGCGCCCGATGATCCGGCGCGGTTCATCCTCTACGAGGCCTATGCCGGTTCCGCCGAGGCCGCCGCGCACAAGCAGACGCCTCACTACCTGAACTGGCGGGAGACGGTGGCCGGCTGGATGGCGGAACCCCGCCAGGGCATCGCCTGGCACGGGCTGTTCCCCGCATGATGATTCAGCGCTTTTCCATTGCACGTTTCCCGCGCATTGAATTTGGCGCCGGGGTAATCGATAAACTGCCGGGAATCGCGGCGAGCTTCGGCAACCGCGCCCTGCTGGTCAGCGGTGCGGCGTCCCTGCAGCAGTCACACCGCTGGCAAACGCTCACGCAGGGACTGCGGCAGGCCGGCATTCAGTGGGAACACACCACGGTCAACGAGGAACCCTCGCCCGAACTGGTTGACAACGCGGTCAGCCGATTTCATGACAGGCAACCCGATGTCGTCATCGCCATCGGCGGCGGCAGTGTACTGGATGCCGGCAAGGCCATTGCCGGGCTGCTGCGCACGGGCGACCCGGTGATGGATTACCTGGAAGGCGTTGGACCGGAAAAGCCCTACGCGGGACCCGCCGTGCCGTTCATCGCCGCGCCTACTACCGCCGGCACCGGCAGCGAGGCGACCCGGAACGCGGTGCTCAGTATCCAGGGCGAACACGGGTTCAAGAAGTCCTTCCGCGACGAACGGCTGGTTCCGGAATACGCCGTCGTCGACCCCGATTTCCTCGCCAGTTGCCCGTCCGGACAGATCGCGGCCAACGGCATGGATGCCCTCACCCAGTTGATGGAATCCTATGTCTCGACCCGGGCCAGCCGGATGACGGATGCCCTGGCCCTGGATGGCATGCGGGCGGCGCGGGACAGTTTGATGCCGTTATATGAGGATCCCGCAGAGGCGAGCGACGCGCGGGCAGGGATGGCCTATGCCGCCCTGCTCTCGGGCATCACTCTGGCGCAAACCGGCCTGGGTTCCGTCCATGGTCTCGCCTCTCCGCTGGGGGCATTCTTCCCGATCCCGCACGGCGTGGTCTGCGGCACTTTGGTGGCCGCCGCTACCCGGGTGAACATCGAGGCCATGCAGGCGCGCGAACCGGAGAATCCCGCCCTGGAGAAATACGCCCGGCTGGCCGGTCTGCTGTGCGAAACGAAATTTACCGATACACAGCATGCACATGAAGCGCTGATCAATCTGCTCGAAGACCGGGTCCGGCGGCTGGATATTCCGCGGCTCGGCCGGTTCGGCGTCAAGGCAACCGACTTCGCACGGGTTGTCGCAAACAGTCGGGGCAGCAGCATGAAAACCAATCCCGTCGAGCTGACGGACGATGAAGTCGCCGCGATCCTGCAGCAGCGACTGTGATGCACACACCGGATTACCGGCATGAGACACCGGACATGAAGCAATACTCGGAAGCTTGCGAAGAAAACAAGGATCCGATTCTGGCTGTCCTGCAGCGAGAACTGGCCGACTGCCGGTCAGTGCTGGAAATCGGCAGTGGTACGGGACAGCATGCGGTTTACTTCAGCCGTCATCTGCCCCACCTGACCTGGCAGCCGAGCGATCTTGAAATCAATCATGCCAGCATCAACGCCTGGCGAGACGAGGCGGCGCTTGCCAACCTGTTACCCCCGCTGATCCTCGATGTTGCCGGCGATCACTGGCCGGACTGCCCTGTTGACGGTGTATTCAGTGCGAACACCACGCATATCATGGCCTGGCCGGCCGTTGTCGCGATGATCACGGGAATCGGCGCCATCCTGGAAACAGGGGGAGTCTTCTGCCTTTACGGGCCGTTCAACTACAACCGGCGTTACACCAGCGACAGCAACGCACGCTTTGACCTGTGGCTGAAACAGCGGGATCCGCAGAGCGGCCTGAGGAACATCGAGGACCTGGTTGAACTGGCAAGCGCCAGTGGTCTGTACCTGAAACAGGACTATCCCATGCCGGTCAATAATCGCCTGCTGGTCTGGAAGACCGCCTAGAGATGATGCGGGTGTGTTCTGCGAGCGGGCATGGCCAGGTCAACCGCCGAGCGCTCGCTCATTTTGCGATCCTGCCGACTGGCGACAGCCTGTATCCCCTGTTCATCCATCAGGCGCCCCAGGGTAATGCCATTGAGGAACCGGTAGATCTGCCGGCTGAGGTCATCCCACAGTTCATGGGTCAAACAGCGTTGACCTTCCTGGCAATTCCCCGCACCGTTGCAGCGTGTGGTTTCCACCGCCTCGTCAACGGCCGCGATAATCTCGGCGATCGCAATCCGGTCGGCGCTGCGGCTGAGGGAATACCCGCCACCGGGACCGCGGGTGCTGGTGACCAGGTCCCGCCGGCGCAATCGAGTGAACAGCTGCTCGAGATAGGAAAGGGAGATAGCCTGTCGTTGCGAGATCTGGTTCAGGGTAACCGGGCCCGCCTGTGAGTGGAAGGCCAGATCCAGCATGGCGGTAACCGCGTAACGTCCTTTACTGGTGAGCTTCACGTAACCGGGCCATCAGGATATGAACACCAGTACACGATGACATAACCCACTGTTTCAGTCAAGATTTACCCGATGTATTGTCCGGTTGTCCCGGGTCATCGGATTCGCCGGGCACATGGATTTCCCTGTCTTCGACATGATTCAGCTCGCAGGGACTCAGGTCCGGCATGTGCAACTCATCCATATCGACCCCGAGGCTTCTCAGTTCCCGGCACATCTGTTCGAGTCGCTCATCCATAACATGCATATGATCGAGAATTCCGTTGATTGCGGTCGCCACCGGGTCCGGCATGTCCCGCGTCGCGCCGTAGGCATCGAACCCCATCTTCCTGGCGATCGCCTGACGCCGGGAATCCGGTTCGGCGGGTGTCTTGATAGTCACCACGCGGCCGGGAACCCCCACAACAGTGCTGCCCGCCGATACATCCTTGAGCACCACTGCGTTGGATCCAATCCGCACACCCTCATTGATCATAATGGGACCCAGCACCTTGGCACCCGCCCCGATAACGACATCCCTGACCAGCGTGGGGTGGCGCTTGCCCTTGTCCCAGGTGGTGCCCCCGAGGGTGACGCCGTGATAGAGGGTGCAATCATCGCCGATTTCGGTGGTCTCCCCGATGACCACCCCCATGCCGTGGTCAATAAAAAAGCGCCGGCCGATGGTGGCGCCGGGATGTATCTCGATCCCGGTGAGCAGTCGCGCAATATTGGAAAGAACCCTGGCCAGCCATTTGAGCTTCATGCGCCACAACCGGTGACTCAGTCGATGCAACAGCACGGCATGCAGTCCCGGGTAGGTCGTCAGTACCTCGAAGGCAGTGCGTGCGGCCGGATCGCGTTCAAAGACGCACTGGATGTCTTCTTTGATTCTTTCGAACATGGCGTTTGATCACGGCCGGTTGGAAAACCCGACCCGGTTGTTCTTCGTCACTCGTTTACCTTTTGTGCCGCCGTAAGAATACCGCGCAGGATGTTGACCTCATTCGCATCGGGCCTTGCCCGATTGTACAGACGCCGCAAGCGTCGCATCAGGTGCCGCGGATTAACCGGGTCGAGGAATTCGAGTTGCACCAGCGCCGCCTCGAGGTGTTCGTAGAAGCGCTCCATCTCGCCAGCGCTCACGGGTACATGCTGCTGCACGTATCCGCCTTCTTCGGATTCCTTTGTAACATGCGCGACAAACAATTCATAGGCGATGACCTGCACGGCGGCCGCCAGGTTCAGGGAGGCGTAAACCGGGCTGGCCGGTATCCGGACCAGGTAATGGCAGCGGTCGATCTCGGCGTTGCTCAGACCGGATTGTTCACGACCGAAAAGCACGGCCACCCTGCCCTGGTCACTCTCTTCCCTGACCAGCGACGCGCACTCCCTCGGACCGAGCTCCGGGCACGGGATGCTGCGGCTGCGGGCGCTGGCGCCAACGACCAGGCGGCAATCCTCAAGGAGGTCGTCCAGGTGCTGGCGGACCTGTGCGCTCGCCAGTATGTCATCCGCGCCCGAGGCGCGCGCCGTGGCCTCGGCATCAGGAAAGTGCAGTGGGTCCAGCAGCCACAGGTCAGTCAGACCCATGGTTTTCATGGCACGGGCAGCGGCCCCGATATTCCCGGGATGACTGGTGTTCAGCAATGCCACACGGATATTCGACAGCATGGGAGCGTAGTCAGCCGGAAGTAAACACGGGACACAGCGAAGCCCTTTCCTGCCGTGCCCGACGATTCGTCAAACCGGCGACAGACACCCCGGTCGGTCTGCGGATCATCTGCGGGGTTATCGTTCTGCCGGTATCCATGGGCGTGCTCATGATTCAGGCGGTTCCCAGCGGAAACACCATGACCTCATCGATATGGCTGACCCCGCCGGCGATCATCAGCAGCCGGTCGATCCCCAGGGCAACACCGGCACAGTCCGGCAATCCCGAGCGCATGGCCGCCAGCAGACGCCGGTCTGGCTCGATGGCGGCGAGATGCCGGGCGCCGCGGCGCGTGTTGTCCCGTTCAAAGCGCCGGAGCTGTTCCGCCGCGTCGGTCAGTTCGTGGTAACCGTTGGCGAGTTCGACACCGTCAAGGTAAACCTCGAAGCGCGCCGCAACCGGCGGCTCACCGGGTAGCAGCCGGGCAAGCGCCGCCTGGCTGGCGGGGTATTCACTGACGAAAACCAGCCCGGGATCCAGCGCAGGTTCAATAACGTGCGTCAGCAGCAGGTCAAGCCAGCCGTCGAATTCATCCTCCGCCAGTCCGGGTGGCGCATTGCTTCCCTTTGCCTGCAAGACCTGCCGAATTTCACTGACCGAAGTGGCGAAGGGATCAATGCCCGCATACTCCACGAACAGTTCACGGTAGGTCCAGTGTCTGGCCGGCGCCAGGGGCAGAAGATCCCTCAACACCTCGCGCAACAGGGCTTCCACCTCGACCATCAGCGCCACATGATCGAAACCGGCGCGATACCATTCGAGCAGTGTATACTCCGGATTGTGGCGGCGCCCGGATTCACCATCGCGAAACACCTTGCAGATCTGGTAGATTGAGCCGGCGCCGGCAGCCAGCAACCGCTTCATGGGAAATTCCGGCGAGCTATGCAGGTACAACCGGGATCCATGGCACGGACCCGGTCCGTGATAGGTCGTAGTGAAACTTTCTATGGCGGGATCGGTGGTCCCTGCGGCCGACAGGACCGGAGTCTCAACCTCGAGCACGCCGGCGTTCACGAAGAACTCCCGGATTCGTGTCAGCAGCATGGCCCTCAGCCTGAGGAGATTCAGTGACGCCGTCGGTCGCCATTCCTGTTCTTCCCTCAACACGCCATCACCGCCAGCTTATGGACCGCCGTATCGACTACTCTTTCGCGCGCGCCACATATTCACCGGTACGGGTATCAATCCTGAGCATGTCCCCGATTTCGATGAACAGGGGCACGCGCACCACGGCCCCGGTTTCCAGCGTGGCGGGCTTGCCGCCGCCGCCCGAGGTGTCGCCACGCACACCGGGGTCGGTATCCGTCACCGCGAGCACCACAAAGTTGGGGGGTGTGACGGCAATCGGTGCGCCGTTCCAGAGCGTCACTTCGCACAGGTCCTGTTCCTTCAGCCATTTGGTGGCATCGCCGACGGCGGTGGCATCAGCGGCGATCTGCTCATAGCTGTTTGGATCCATGAAGTGCCAGAATTCCCCGTCTGAATACAGATACTGCAGCGAGGTATCCATAACGTCAGCGCCTTCCACGCTTTCCCCCGATTTGAAGGTGCGTTCAATGACACGCCCGGTCTTCAGGTTGCGGATCTTGACGCGGTTGAATGCCTGGCCTTTACCGGGCTTGACGAATTCGTTTTCAATGATGGAACAGGGATCGCCATCCAGCATGATTTTAAGACCGCCACGGAATTCATTGGTACTGTATGTTGCCATATCTGCCCTTTTCGACTTAGTAATGTCCTGAAATGGTGTTAAAAATAGCCGTCATGATACCCCGAATGAACACATCAAGACAGTTGCCGGCATGGCAAACGGCGCTACGCCAGGCGGTCAGTTCCGTGGAGGAACTACTCAGGCTGGTCAGATTGGAAGCCACCGGGCCGGATCTCTTCCTTGATGCCCGGGAGTTCCCCTTGCGGGTTCCACACAGTTTCATACGCCGTATGGAAACAGGCAACAGGAACGACCCCCTGCTGCGCCAGGTCCTGCCAG
>Ga0210095_1000426_pt1 | contig 10647 bp, 7 predicted proteins | sample China_Galinas_PW_FD_184861 | JGI IMG/M metagenome (GOLD analysis project Ga0210095, IMG submission 184861) | Wetland microbial communities from San Francisco Bay, California, USA, that impact long-term carbon sequestration - China_Galinas_PWA_D1... | ecosystem: Environmental > Aquatic > Marine >...
GCTGGCCGGCGTCGAGGTGCGGGTGGACGGCAACCTGGCGCGCGTCGGCTTCGACCTCGAGGGGGCGTTCAGCGACGACTTCGTCGAGCAGCTCGAGAGCGGCCTGCCGAGCGGCTTCGTCTACGACCTCGAGCTGCTCAAGGACCGCCGCTGGTTCGACAAGACGCTGGCCACCAGCCGGCTGCAGGTGGTGGCGATGTACGACGCCGCCACCCGCGGCTACCTGGTCAACTACAAGCTCGACGGCAAGCTGGTGGAGAGCCGCATGGTGCGCGACGTCGCCGACGTCGAGCGGGCGATGACCCACGTCGAGGACCTGCCCGCCTTCCGCCTCGACGCCTACCCGCGGTCGTGGCGCCTGCTGGTGCGTGCCCGCGCCGCCGTCGGCCCGGGCACGCTGCTCTTCTTCATCCCCACCCACGCGGTCACCGACTGGCGCGCCTCGCGCAAGTTCCGCACCTTGAACGAGCTGCCCGACGAGCCCTAGTCCGGTCCGTCCCCACCCCGTCGCCATGACGCTGCGCGAACGCCTCCGCCGCCACTCCCGGGACAACCGGCTGATCGTCTCGGCGCTGCTCGGCCTGTTCGTCGTCCTGGCGCTGGTCTTCTACCTGGTGCTGCGCAGCCGCGACCTGCCGTCCTACCTGGTCACCGACCGGCTGCTGCTGTTCGTGCTGTTCTACGTCAACGGCATCCTCATCCTCACCATCCTCTTCGTCCTGCTGCGCAACGTCTACAAGCTGCTCGTCGAGCGCCACAACCGCATCCTCGGCTCGACCTTCAAGATCAAGCTGGTGGCCTCCTTCATCGGCCTGTCGCTGATCCCGGTGCTGCTCCTCTTCTTCATCGCCACCGAGCTGTTCCAGGGCACCATGGACCGCTGGTTCTCGACCCAGGTGCGCGAGGTGCGCGAGCAGGGCAACGCGGTGGCCGAAGCGCTCTCCGACCAGGTGGAGTCGATGGCGCTGCGCGACGCCGGGCAGGTGCGCCGCGCCATCGCCGACCTCGACCTCGGCGATCCGGCCACCAAGCCGGAGCTGGCGCGCCGCCTCGGCGCGCTGCTCGACGAGCTCGACCTCGACCTGCTGGCGGTCTACGACGGGCGCGACTTCGTGCAGGCGACGGTGGACCCCCAGGCCGGCATCACCGACCTGCCGGAGGCGCCGCGGGAGCTGCTGGCCGAAGCGCTGCGCGACGGCCACGGGGTGCGCACCCTGGAGCCGGCCGGCGTCCCCGGACCGCTGGTGCTCGCCGCCGTCGGTCCGCCGCCGGCGGCAGGGCCGGAGGGCGGCGCCGGGGCCGGCGACCCGGCGTGGGCGCCGCCGCCCGCCGCCCGCCGGGGCGCGCCGCTGCAGGGCGCCGTGGTGGCCGCCGGCGTCCTCCTCGACCCGCAGCTCGCCCGCCAGATCCGCGACCTGCGCCAGGCCTACCTCTCCTACCGCCAGGTCGAGGTGCAGCGCGACAACCTGGCGGCCAGCCACCTGCTGACCTTCCTGATGGTCACCCTGCTCATCCTCCTCGCCTCGTCGTGGACCGGCCTCTACCTCGCCCGCCGGGTCACCGTGCCGATCCAGGCGCTGGCCGCCGGCACGCGGCGCATCAGCCTCGGCGACCTCGACCACCAGGTGGAGACCGCCGCCGACGACGAGCTCGGCGTGCTGGTCGACTCGTTCAACCGCATGACCCGCGAGCTGAAGCGCAACAAGGAGGTCATCGAGCGCTCCAACCGCGAGCTGCTGGCGGCCAACCGCGACCTCGCCGAGGAGCGCTCGCTGATCGCCGCGGTGCTCGACAACGTCGCCGCCGGCGTCATCTCGGTCGACCCCGCCGGCCGCATCCTGACCTGCAACGGCGCCGCCCTGGCCATCCTGCAGCAGGACGCCGACGAGGTGCTCGGCCGCCTCGCCGGCGACGCCTGGGCGGACCCCGAGCGCGCCCGCCTCGCCGCCCTCGTCCAGCCGGCCGCCGGCGCGGTGACGGACGGTGCGGTGCCCGGCGGTGCGGTGCCCGGCGGTATGGTGCCCGGCGGCCGCCTGACCCAGGAGATCCACCTGCGCCTCGGCGGCGAGTGGAAGGTCCTCGAGGTCAAGGTGACCCCGCTCGCCACCGGCGACGACGCCGGCCGGCGCGGCGGCCTGGTGCTGGTGCTCGAGGACCTCAGCGAGCTGATCAAGGCGCAGCAGCTCGCCGCCTGGAGCGAGGCGGCCCGCCGCATCGCCCACGAGATCAAGAACCCGCTGACCCCGATCAAGCTGTCCGCCGAACGGGTGCTCAAGCTCTACCGCCAGGGCGACCCCAACCTCGGCGAGGCGCTGGAGGAGGGGGTGGAGCTGATCGGCCGCGAGGTGGCGACCCTGCAGTCGATGGTCGACGAGTTCTCGCGCTACGCCCGCATGCCGCGGCCCCGCCCGGTCCAGGTGGACGTCGGCCGCCTGGTGGGCGAGACCCTCGACCTCTACCGCAACCTCAAGGCCGGCGTGGCGATGGAGTCGGCGGTCGACGCCCGGATCGGCGAGGTGTCGCTCGATCCGCAGCAGATCCGCCGCGCCCTGATCAACCTGATCGACAACGCCATCGAGGCCACCGAAGCGCCGGGACGGGTGACGGTGGGCGCCCACCGCGCCGACGGCCACCTGGAGATCCACGTCGCCGACACCGGCCGCGGCATCCCGGCCGAATCCAGGGACAAGCTGTTCCTGCCCTACTTCTCCACCAAGGGGCGCGGCACCGGCCTCGGGCTGGCCATCGTGCAGCGCATCGTCACCGACCACCACGGCCGCCTGCGGGTCGAGGACAACCGCCCCCACGGCGCCGTCTTCACCATCGAGCTGCCGTTGCGCTGAGCTGCCGTTGCGCTGAGGTGATCGAACCTGCTGCAATTGCAAAAATAGAATGCTACTGATGCAGAGTTCCCTATGGTACCCTCGCAACGTTCATCTGTAGGTAATCCGCTTCGCTAGGTACTCCGCTGTCGCTCGACGCTGGGTCGGATGGTTCCGCGGGCGGCTCCGGCCATCGCCGGACCGTTCGCCGGTGGCTTTGCCAGACGCGCGGTCGAGTGCCGCGCCCGAACCCCATCTTCCGGAGGTCCGATCCCATGAGTCGTCGCATCCTTACCGTCCTCACCCTGGCGGTGCTGCTCACCGCCACCGCCGCCCACGCCGACCTCGCCTGGCTGCAGGAGGCCGGCGACGCCGCCAACGCCGCCCTCGCCGCTTCCGGCTCCGACCTGCGCCTGGCCTACGCCGAGGTGCTCACCGCCGGCGACGAGGCGGGCCAGACCTTCTACTTCGGCAACGTCGGCAACAAGCAGCTCAGCTCCGACTGGGTGCCCTTCGACCCGCGTCGCACCTGGAACTCGACCGGCGGCATCACCTACCTGGTCGACGCGAGCGACGGCGACACCACCACCCTGACCAATGCCCAGACCGAGGCCGCCATCGACCGCGCCATGCAGACCTGGGACTTCGCCACCACCTGCTCCGACCTGCCGATCTTCAAGGTCGCCGATCCGGGCGTCGATCCGGACCTCGTCGATTTCGCCTACGGTTTCGGCCCGCCGCCGGGCCCCGGCTGGCCCTTCGCCGACATCGTGCAGGCCGGCTGGACCACCTTCTTCCCGCCGCCGATCCTCGGCATCACCTTCACCTACATCTGGACCAACGGCGGTGTGGCCACCGACATCAACAACGACGGCAAGACCGACACCGCGTTCCGCGAGATCTACTACTCCGACAACTACGTGTGGAACATCAACGGCAACATCGACGTCGAGACGGTGGCCCTCCACGAGTCCGGCCACGGCCTCTCCCAGGCCCACTTCGGCATCCTGTTCCAGACCGACGCCAACGGCAAGTTCCACTTCGCGCCGCTGGCGGTGATGAACGCCGGCTACACCCAGGTGCAGCAGGACTTGAAGCCCACCGACCTGGCGGGCCACTGCTCGCTCTGGGGCGACTGGCCGAACAAGTAGCGGCACGCAGGATCCGGCCCGTCGAGCGGGCCGCGGCGGCGGCGGGGGCGGGCCCTTCGCCGCCGCCGTGCCGTATCAGGGCTGCCCGACCACCTGCCGCTCGTCGCCGAGGCGGCGGGTGGCGCCGGTCGAGTCGAGGTGCTCGAGCCAGGGGATGGCCCACTTGCGCGACAGGCCGAAGCGCTCCTTGAACTGGGCGACGGTGAAGCGCTCCCAGCCGCTGGCGGCGAGGTCGCGGCGCAGCGCGGCGACGGCGGCGGCGGAGACCACCAGTCCGTCGGGCAGGCGCACCAGCGTGCCGCGCTCCACCAGGTAGCGCACCAGGCCGTCGACGATCTGCGGCTTGGCGCCGAGCCGCGTCGCCAGCTCGGCCGGCGGCGGCGGCGCCAGGCCGCCTTCCTCGACCGCCGCCGACAGCGCCTTCGACAGCCCCGATTCGTCGTCGGTGAGCTGCGCCTCGCGCCCCGGCAGGTTGACCTGGTCGCCGTGCACCACCAGCACCTTGTGCTTCGCCAGCCAGTCGAGGTAGACGTCGGCGAGCTCCGCCGCCCGCCCCGGCAGGATGCGCTCCACCGCCTCCGCCTTCGGCATGCCGCGCGCCAGGCGCTGGCGCGCGAAGTAGTCCGCCAGCACGCCGGCGGCGCGCTCGGCGATGCGGCGGAAGGCGCCGGGGGTCACGAAGCGCCGGCCGTGGCCGGCGCCGGCGGGCACCTCGAGCAGGCGGCCGTCGCCGGCCAGCCGCTTGAGCCGCGCCTCCACCCGCGCCGGCTCGGCGCCCAGCCGGCGCGCCAGCGCCTCCTCGCCGCACCCCGCCTCGCCGGCGCGCTCGACCCAGGAGAGGAGCGTCTCCTCGAGGCTGCCGGTGAGGGCGGCGAGGGCGGCCTTCGCCTCGCGGCCGCGGCCGAGCCGCCAGGCCGGGTCGAGGATCACGCCGCCGCCGAGGGTGGCCGGCGGCGACGGCCGGCGGACGATGAAGCGGTCGCCGCGCACCGCCACCAGCGGCGCCGCCAGCCGCACCTCGACCAGCCCCTCCTCGCCGGGAGCCAGAGCGTCGCGGTCGAGCGGGCGCAGCCGCCCCATCACCTCGGCGGCGAAGCAGTGGACGCGCACCGGGGTGAAGCCCGAGAGCGGCTTGGGAGCGTCGGGCAGCAGCGTGAAGCGCGCCGCCAGGCGGCGGACGAGGGCGAAGCGGTCCGGCGTCACCAGCTCCATGCCGCGCTCGACCTGGTCGAGGCTGACGCCGGTGATCTGCAGCGAGGTGCGCTCGCCGGCGCGCGCCTCGTCGCGCCCCTGGCCGTGCACCTGGATGCTGCGCACCCGCACCGTCCCGCCCGCGGGCAGCAGCTCGAGGCTGTCGCCGGGGCGGATCGTGCCGCCGGCCAGGGTGCCGGTGACCAGCACCCCGAGCCCCTTGAGGTGGAAGGCGCGGTCGATCGGCAGCCGCACCGGCGCCTGGTCGCGGCCACCCGCCTCGAGTCCGCCCGCGTCGAACCCGCCCGCCGTCGCCGGCTCGGCGGCCTCGGCCGCGGCGGCGAGCAGCGCCGCCCTGAGCTCCGCCACGCCCTCGCCGGTGACGCTCGACACCGCGAAGCGCGGCGCGTCGGCGTACGGCGTGTCGGCCAGCAGCTCCGCCACCTCGAGCTCCGCCAGCTCCAGCAGGTCGGCGGCCACCAGGTCGGCCTTGGTCAGCGCCACCAGCGCCCGCGGGATGCCGAGCAGGCGGCAGATGTCGAGGTGCTCGCGGGTCTGCGGCTTGACCCCCTCGTCCGCCGCCACCACCAGCAGCACCAGGCCGATGCCGCCGAGCCCGGCGAGGGCGTTGTGCAGGAAGCGCTGGTGCCCGGGGACGTCGACGAAGCCCACCTGGAGATCGCCCTCGGCCAGCCAGGCGAAGCCGAGGTCGATGGTGATGCCGCGCTCCTTCTCCTCCTGCCAGCGATCGCAGTCGATGCCGGTCAGGGCGCGCACCAGGGCCGTCTTGCCGTGGTCGATGTGGCCGGCGGTGCCGACCACGGTGCGCCGCGAGGGGGTGGCCGAGGCCACCGTCAGCCGTCCGTGCGGGCGAGCACCTGGCGGGCGATGCGGTTGATGGTGCCGCCGTCCGAGCGGACACCGAAGTGCTGGATCATCGCTCCCATCACGCGGCCGATGTCGCCCGGCCCGGAGAGGCCCTGCTCGGCGACGAAGCGCTCGACGGTGGCGCGCACCTCGTCCTCGCCGGCCTGCTGCGGCAGGTAGGCGCCGAGGATCTCCGCCTCGCGCTCCTCCTTGGCGGCGCTCTCCTCGCGGCCGCCGGCGCGGAACTGCTCGGCGGCCTCCTGGCGCTGCTTGACGGCCTTGCGCACCAGGGCCACGAAGCCCGCCTCGTCCACCGCGGCGCCGCGCCGGATGCGCTCGTTGTCGATCTCCGCGACCAGCATGCGGAGGGTGGACAGGCGCTCCTTCTCACCCGCCTTGAGGGCTGCCTTGAGGTCGCTCTCGATGCGCTGCCGTGGTTCGCTCATGAGGCGATTATAGAGCTGGGCCGGCACGCCGGTTGCTACCCTTGAAGAGCGATGGACGGCCGCGCCGCCGGCCGCCCCGCAGGCCGCCGGCGGGCGCTACAATGGACCTGGCCGACTCGAAGCCTGCGGGCGCCACGAGGCGCCCAAAGTCCCTCTCACAGCGACGAAAGCGAGGGCACAGCATGGATCTGATCTCCAAGCAGGAGCTAGCCACCCTTCTCGAGGGCCGCGGCGAGACGCCGCACGTGTCGATCTTCCTTCCCACCGTCCGCGCCGGGGCCGAGACGCAGCAGAACCCGATCCGCTTCAAGAACCTGTTGCGCGAGGCCCAGGGCCGGTTGATCGAGAAGGGCGTCGAGAAGGACGAAGCCGAGACGATGCTGAAACCGGCGCGCGCGCTGGTCGACGACTTCGACTTCTGGCAACACCAGGAGGACGGCCTGGCGGTGTTCCTCGCCGACGGCTTCTTCCGCACCTATCGGCTCCCGCTGGAGTTCCTCGAGCTGGCGGCGGTGGAGGACCGCTTCCACGTCAAGTCGCTGTTCCCGCTGTTCAACATCGAGGGGCGCTTCTTCGTCCTCGCCCTGTCGCAGAACCAGGTGCGGCTGCTCGAAGGCGACCGCTACCGGGTGCGCGAGGTGCCGCTCGCCGACGTGCCGCAGAGCCTGGCCGACGCCCTCGGCCGCGACCTCACCGAGCCGCACCTGCAGATGCACACCGGCAACCGCGCCTCCGCCTCGGCGCGCACCCCGATCTTCCACGGCCAGGGCGCCGGCGAGGAGGACGCCAAGGAGGAGATCCGCCGCTTCTTCCACATTCTCGACCGCGGCATCCAGGACTTCCTCGGCGGCGGCCAGGCGCCGCTGGTGCTCGCCGGCGTCGACTACCTGCTGCCGATCTACCGCGACGCCACCAGCTACCCGCACACCGTCGAGGGCGGCGTCACCGGCAACCCGGACGGCCTGTCGGCACAGGAGCTGCACGCCAGGGCCTGGGCGGTGGTCGAGCCCGAGTTCCGCCGCCAGCGCCAGGAGGCGATCGAGCGCTTCGGCTCGCTCAAGGGCACCGGCCGCGCCACCGGCGAGCTCGACGAGGTGGTGCCGGCGGCGGTGGACGGCCGGGTGGACACCCTGTTCGTGCCGCGCGGCGTGCGCCGCTGGGGCAGCTTCGACGCCGACCAGCGCCGGGTCGAGCACCATCCCGAGCAGCTCACCGGCAGCGAGGACCTGCTCGACCTCGCCGCCGTCCACTCCTACCTCAACAGCGGCACGGTCTACGCCGTGTCGCCCGAGGAGGTGCCGGACGGCGGCCAGGTGGCGGCGGTGTTCCGCTACTGACGAGCCTGTCGAAGGGCGGGGGTCAGCTCGGCGACGACCCGGCGCCGCTCCCCGGCAGGCCGCGCAGCACCTCGCGCTGGTCGCGCCACTTCGACAGCGCTTCGATGTAGTCGGCGTGGGTGAAGTCGAGCTCGCTGGCGATCTGGCGGATGCGCGCCTCCTCCTGCGAGGAGATCGAGCCGTCCGCCGCCGCCACCTCGCACAGCGCCGCCAACAGCTCGCGGCGCTGCTCCGGCGTCGCGATGGCGGCGAACTCGCGGGTGACCAGGAAGTCCTCGGTGCCGCCGAGCAGGCGGTTCTGTGCCTTGGCGATCTGCACCACCAGCACCGCCTGCTCCTCCGGCAGGCCGCCGAGCCGGCGGACGATCTCCTCCATGCGCTCGGTCTCCTGGGGCGAGATGTCGAGGTCGGCGTGGGCGACGCGGGAGAGGACGTAGGCGAAGGCGGCGACGTAGCGGGCGCGCTCCGCCGGCATCGCCTCGAGCGCGCCGACGATCTTGCGTACCGTGTCGGTGTCGGCCTGCGAGTTGGAGCCGCGCCCGGAGGACGAGGCGTGGCCGAGCAGGCGGTCGAAGAAGGACATGCGGCGATCTTACCTCCGGCCCGGTGGTAGATTCCCCGCACCTCTCCGCCGCAGGACCTGCCGTGAGCCACGCGGCGGCGCCCCCCTCGATCCGGTCGCCGGGGGGCCGCCGCCAACGAGGAGCCGATGACCACCCAGCACGCCCCCGTCAAGAAGCGCGAGATCTTCGGCTGGGCGATGTTCGACTTCGCCAACAGCTCCTACACCACGGTGGTGGTGACCGTCGCCTTCAGCGTCTACTTCACCCAGCTGGTGGCGCCGTCCGGGCGCGCCGACTTCCTGTGGAGCGTCGGCGTCACCCTGTCCAACGCCCTGGTGGTGCTGCTGGCGCCGCTGGTCGGCGCGGTGGCCGACGACTCGGGGCGCAAGAAGCTCTTCCTCTTCGCCTCCTACGTCGTCTGCGTCGCCGGCACCGCGTCGTTGTGGTTCGTGCTGCCGGGCATGGTGATCCTCGGCCTCACCCTGTTCATCGTCTCCAACGTCGCCTTCTCCTTCGGCGAGAACTTCGCCGGCGCCTTCCTGCCGGAGATCTCGACGGCGAAGAACATCGGCCGCATCTCCGGCTTCGGCTGGGGCCTCGGCTACTTCGGCGGCCTCGCCTGCCTGCTCGCCGTCTTCCCCCTGCTGCGCGGCGACTTCGTGGCCGCCAACCTCGCCCAGCTCCGCCTCGCCTGGGTGGTGACCGCCCTCTTCTTCCTGATCGCCGGCGTGCCCACCTTCCTGCTGCTGCGCGAGCGGGCGCCGCGCGGGCCGCGGCGCAGCCTCGGCGGCTACGCCCGCGAGGGCTACCGGCGGGTGGCCGACACCGTCCACGCGCTGCGCCACTTCTCCCAGCTCGCCCGCTTCCTGGCGGTGTTCTTCGTCTTCACCTGCGGGCTGGCGGCGGTGATCTACTTCTCCGCCATCTACGCCAAGCGCACCCTCGGCTTCGCGGCCGGCGAGCTGATCGTCCTCTTCTTGGTCGTGCAGGTGTCGTCGGCCGCCGGGGCGCTGGGGTTCGGCTGGCTGCAGGACCGGCTGGGGGCGATCCTCACCATCCGCATCACCCTGGTGCTGTGGATCGGCGTCTGCGTGGTCGCCTACTTCACCGGCAGCAAGACCACCTTCTTCATCGTCTCGCTGGTCGCCGGGCTGGGCATCGGCTCGCTGCAGTCGGCCAGCCGCGCCATGGTCGGACTGTTCTCGCCGCTCGAGAAGACCGGCGAGTTCTTCGGCTTCTGGGGGCTCGCCGGCAAGGCGGCGTTCGCCTTCGGGCCGCTGGTCTTCGGCGCCCTGTCGTCGCTCACCGGATCGCAGCGCGTCGCCATCCTGTCGACCGCCATCTTCTTCATCGTCGGCCTGGTGGGGCTGGCGCTGGTCGACGAGACGAAGGGGCGGGCCGCGGCGGAGGCCTGGGACGAGCAGAGGCGCAGCGTCGGCGGACCTGAAGCCGGCGGCGGACCCGGGACTGCCGCGGGGACCGATGCGGCCCCCGCCTGAAGGCTGGCTGGTGGCCCTCGACCGGGCGCTGCTGGCGGGCTTCTTCCGCAGCATCGAGGTCGAAGGGATCGAACGGCTGCCGCCGGGCGGACCGCTCATCGTGGTGGCCAACCACGTCAACGGCCTGATCGACCCGATGCTGGTGCTCGGCACCCTGCCGCTCTTCCCCCGTTTCCTCGGCAAGAGCACGCTGTGGGACATTCCGGCGCTGCGCCCCTTCCTCGCCTGGGCGCGGGTGATCCCGGTCTACCGCCGGCAGGACGCCGGTGTCGACATGGCGCGCAACCGCGAGGCCTTCGCCGCCGGCCGCCGGGTGCTGGCCGAGGGCGGCGTGATCAGCCTCTTCCCCGAGGGCAAAAGCCACAACCAGCCGGGGCTGACGACGCTGAAGACCGGCGCCGCCCGCCTGGCGCTGGAAGCCGAGATGGAAGCCGCGATGGGAGCCGCCGCGCCGAGCGGACCGCCGCTCGACGTGCGCATCCTGCCGGTGGGCCTGTCGTTCGACGCCAAGGAACGCTTCCGCTCGCGCGCCCTGGTGGAGATCGGCGAGCCGTTCGCGGCGCTGGCGGCGGCGGGGATCGGGCGCGACGCGCTGCGCGAGGCCGCGCTGGGCGGCGGCGCGGATGGCGCGGTGGCGTCCGGCGCGGTGGCGTCCGGCGAGAGCCGCGGCGGCGCGCCGCCGGACGCGGTGCGCGCCCTGACCGCCGCCATCGACGCCGCGCTCCAGGCTGTCACCGTGCGCTTCGACTCCTGGGAGGAGGCGCGGTTGCT
>Ga0210095_1000427_pt1 | contig 10645 bp, 9 predicted proteins | sample China_Galinas_PW_FD_184861 | JGI IMG/M metagenome (GOLD analysis project Ga0210095, IMG submission 184861) | Wetland microbial communities from San Francisco Bay, California, USA, that impact long-term carbon sequestration - China_Galinas_PWA_D1... | ecosystem: Environmental > Aquatic > Marine >...
CGGCGAGGGCGGCGAAGGCCTGGCGGACGCGGAGGACGGGCAGGGCCGGGTGGTCGCTACCCACCGCGGCGACGCCACCGGGGTGCTCGACGGCGGCGGCATGGAGCGCCTGGTAGAGGCGTTCCCCGAGGTCGGCACCGCGCTGCGCCACGGCGTCCACCGTGGCGCCGGGCGGCACCGCGAGGGGCCCGGCGGCCGATCCGGCGCGGGCCACCTCGGCGGCCAGGTCCGGCAGCGGCGAGGGATCGTCATCGATCGCGCCACCGTCGAGCGCCCAGGCGAGGCGCAGGCGCATCTCCGCACCGATCGGCGCCGCGCCACCGTCGGGGGCGGCGACGGTGGCGGGCAGCAGCCGTTCCACCAGGTCGCCGAGGAACGCCGCATGGAGCCGCGCCGCCTGCTGCGGCGACAGCCGTCCACCCCCCTCCCCGGTCAACCGCGTCTTCACCCGCCCCGCCCGCGCGGGCTTGGTGAACAGCAACAGGCAACGGGCGGGGGGAGGCGTCGGGACGGGCACGGGGAAAGTCTATCGTGCGGCGGTGGCGCAGGATTGCGGCGGCCCTTCGACAGGCTCAGGGTAGGTCGGTGGTTAAACGACCGGACAGGCTCAGGGCAGGTCGGTGGTGGGGAGATCCGTTCGCCCTGAGCCTGTCGAAGGGCCGCCGACACCCTCCGCACCATTCCTGCCAACGGCGAAGCCGACATTGGGGGTGAAGGCCCAAGAACCACGCTTCTTGGGCCGAGGGGGGCTGGAACAGACCCCCATTGAAACGCCGCGAAGGCCCAAGAACCACGCTTCTTGGGCCGAGGGGGGCTGGAACAGACCCCCATTGAAACGCCGCGAAGGCCCAAGAACCACGCTTCTTGGGCCGAGGGGGGCTGGGACAGCTCCCCTTGAAATGACGATACTCTGTCCTCGATGACCACCCTCACCCTGCTCACCGACTTCGGCACCGACGACTACTACGTGGCCGCGGTCAAGGGCGTGCTGCTGCGCCTCGCTCCGGGCACCGTGGTGGTCGACGTCGCCCACCGCCTGCCGGCCGGCGACGTCGAGAAGGCCGCCTGGATGCTGGCGGCCACCGCGCGCTGGTACGCCGCCGGCACCGTCCACCTGGCGGTGGTCGATCCCGGCGTCGGTAGCGCTCGCCGCATCCTGGCCGCGCGCGCCGGCGGCTCCTACTTCGTCGCTCCGGACAACGGGTTGTTGACACCCATCCTCGACGGTGCCGCCGCCTCGGCGCCGGCGGCCGAGGAACGAGGGGTTGCCGACGCGGCCGACGCGGACGCGCAGCCGGTCGCGGTGCGCACCGTCACCCGCGACGATCTCTACCTCCCCGGTCCCGGCACCACCTTCCACGGCCGCGATCGCTTCGCGCCGGTGGCCGCCTGGCTCGCCCGCGGCGGGGACTTCGACGCCCTCGGCCCCGCCTGCGACGACCCGGTGCGCCTCGATCGCGAGCCGCCGCGGGCCGAAGGCGAGCCGCCACGGCCGGACACCGCCGGCGCCGTGCTGCGCGGCCAGGTGGTCCACGTCGACCACTTCGGCAACCTGGTCACCGACCTGCCCAGCGCCTGGCTCGGCACCGCTCCCTGCATCGTCGAGGTGGAGGGCCACCGGGCGGTGGACCGCGCCGACCACTACCAGCAGATCCCGCGCGGCCACGCCGCCGTCCTGCCCGGCTCGCTCGGCACCCTCGAGCTGTCGATGGACGGCGACGACCTGGCGCGCCGCTGGGGGGTCGAGCGCGGCGCCCGCGTCACCGTGCGGGTGGCACCCCACTCCCCGGGGTGAGGCCCCGGCGGCGCTCTCGCTGATAGGAAGAAAGGACCGTCGCGGAGCGGATCACCACCGGCAAGGAGGGGGAGCGATGACCAAGTGGGAGTACACCGTGATCAACATCCGCAGCGAGAACTACCGCCTCGACCCGGCCTGCTACAGCGAGCTGAACAAGTACGGCCTGGAGGGCTGGGAGCTGGTCGGCCTCACCTCGGTCAACTTCAAGACCGGCGCCACCGACAACATCGCCATGGTGTTCAAGCGGCCGCTGGACTGAGCCGCCGCGGCGCGGCTACTCGTCCCCGGCGGGCAACCTCCCCTGCTTGCGGGCGCGGCCGCGCAGGGCGATGGACAGTCCGACCGTCGCGGCGATCAGAGCGGTGAGCAGTCCGCGGCCGCGCGGGGCGTGGCCGGTCTCGTCGGCGATGGCGCTGCGCACCGTGTGCAGGCGCTCTTCCACCGCGCGGCGGCGGCGCCCGATCCGCTCCTCGCCCTCCTGCAGACGCTTCTTGCTCATCGCAGCTCCTTGCGGCTCTCGCCGCCGACCGGCTCGGGGTCGAGGCCGTCGCGGCCGTCGCCACCCTCCTCCGCCAGCAGCCGGTTCTCCCACCAGTCCAGGTGGTCGTCCCAGCGCCGGCCGACCGTGTCCACCGGGTTCTGGATCGACTTCAAGCGCGCCCAGCCGAGGCCGGCCAGCACCGCCATGACCAGCAGCAGGACGAGCAGCGCGACGCCCGCCGCCGCCCAGGTCGGCAGCCACAGGGCGAGCAGCTCGATGACGAAGAAGGCGAGCACGGCGACGAACCAGAAGGCCACCATGAGGGCGGCGAGGAGCAGGGCGACGCCGATGCCGAGCTTCTTGGCCGACACCCCCAGCTCGCGCAGGAGCTGATCCCACTCGGCGCGCAGCAGGTCCACGAACGACTGCCCGAGGGCGCGGAACATCTCGACCCAGGAGCGCAGCACGGTCTTGCCGAACATCATCGCGAGATCATCCTTTCGAGCGTTGGCCGGGGCGCGCACCCACCTGCACCGTGTCGACCACGAACGACTGCCGGGAGGCGATCTCGTCGCGCACCCCGACCGAGATCTGCTGCCGGCCGGGACGCATCAGCAGGCTCACGGTGTAGCGGTAGTACTGCTTCTTCGCCCGCTCCACGTCCTCCGACGGGATCGAGATCGGCACCGAGACCTGCTGCACCGGCGAGGTGTCCCCGTCGTCGTCGAGAGCGGCGAGGTAGAAGCGCATCCGGCCCTCGTGGGTGCTCTGGCGAGGGACCAGCACGAGCTCGTCGATCGGCACCTCGACGGACACCGGCAGGACGTAGAAGCGGCCGTCCTTGCGCACCGGCTCGCCGAACGACAGGCGGACGCCGAGCGGGTTGTCGTGGAAGCCGAAGCGTAGCGCCGACAGGGTGCCGTCGTTCATCTGCGCTTCGATGGTCTTGTCGCGGTAACCCTTGCGGTAGCGCACCACCAGGTCTTTGCGGCCCTTCACCTCGACCCGGATGTCGTGGTAGCGGCCGGTGCCGGCGTGGGCCGGGCTGTAGCCCAGCGAGTAGTAGGTGCCGAAGTCGTCGCCCACCGTCTTCAGCCGCGGCAGGATGCGGTTGGTGTTGACCACCGCCACGCCGCCGGTCTGCTCGGCCATCAGGCGCAGCGAGTTCTGGTGGTTGTTGTTGTACACCGAGTCGACCTGGATGCCGATCGACGGGTTGGCGTTCTCCGCCGTGAAGGTGGAGGCGAGGCGCAGGCCGGCGGCGTCGATGGTGTAGAAGGTCACCCGGTTGGCGTTGGCAGCGGCGGTCAGCTCGTCGAAGTCGCGCGACGCGTCGTACTGGAACGAGTCGGTGATGCCCAGCGAGCTGCCGAACTTGCCGTTGATGGCGTGGAAGACGTCCTGGCCCGGCACCAGCGGGACGCCGTCGGAGAGGTAGAGGATGGCCTTGCGGCCCGGCAGGCCGCCGAGCTGGCCGATCAGCTCCTTCAACGCACCGACGGTGAACTTGAGGTCGTTCTGCATCGACTCGGCGTGCAGGCGGGCGTAGCCCAGGGCCTGGGCCTCGCTATTCGAGTCGCCGATGCGCTCGAGGGTCTTGCGCCGCTCGTCGTCGCGCGTCACCGCGTGGCCGGTGAGCCGGCTCAGCTCGTCGAGGGCATGGGCGACGACGTCGGGATCGGCGGTGAACGGGCGGCGCACCTTGAGCGAGCGGTCGTAGGAGACCAGCATCACCTCGTCGCCGGTCTGCACCTCGGTGGACAGGAAGTAGCCCAGGTCCTCGAGCACCCGGTTGCGGTTGGCGGGGTGGATGTTGAAGTTGTCGATGTAGACGACGAGGAAGAGGCGCTGCTCGGAGGGCACCTCCTCGCTGCGCTGGCGATAGGCCAGCGGCACCTCCGGCGACGTCGCCGGATTGGCGCGGGCGGCCCTCCCGGCCTCGTCGCCGCCCACCTCGTGGCCGCCCTCGACGGCGTAGAAGTTGGTCACCTTCACCGGCCGCTTGTCCTCGTACAGCTCGAAGTCGTCCTTGGTCAGGCCGGTCACCCGGTTGCCCTGCTTGTCGGTCACGTAGACATCGACGTTGACCACCTGCACGTCCACCGTGTCGACGAAGACCTGCAGGTTCTCCGGCTCGCTCGACGGCTCGTAGACGCCGCGCTCGGCGGTCTCCGGGGTCGGCGCCTGGCTGGCATCCTGGGCGCTGTCCGGGGTGGACTCCGGCGCGGCGGCACCCGGCGGCGCGGCGTCTTCCGACTGGGCCGCCAGGCGGCCGGCCAGGGGGCCGGCGGCGGCCAGCGCCAGCAACCCGAAGAGGAGGATCGAGAGCCCGCGCGGCGAGCGGCGGGCGGGCGGGGTGACGAACGGGGAACGCATCGGATTCATGGCAGCTCGGAGTCCAGGCGGCTCCAGGATCGGGTGGTGCGAAACGGATGCCAGGGATTGGAGGGAACGGCTCGACGACCGGCCGATTCTACATGAGGCGCCCGGCGCGGCCGCGCCGGGCGCCCTTCGCTGCAGCACGCCGCATCCGCCTCGCGTCTACGGCGTCACCTCGACGCGCTGGGTCAGGCTGCGGCCGCCCACCACGTCGCTGACGCTGACCACCAGCACCTGCTCGACGCGGCGCAGCTCGAGCTCGGTCTTGTAGGGGATCGCCTTGTGCGCCTCGGGCTGGTGCTTGAAGCGGAACTCCAGCGGCACGCTGGGCACCTCGGACTGCCGCGAGCTGTCGTCCAGCGCCGCGACCCGCAGCTCCACCTTGACCACCCAGGAATCGCCGTCCTGGATCGCGGTGACCGCGTCGGTGGGGATGGCGACGGTCAGCGGCAGCTTCATGTTGCGCCGCCCGGAGCGCACCGGCTCGCCGAGCTCGACCACCAGGCTGCCCTCCGCCGCCGGATCGCCGAACAGCAGGGCGCTCTCGACCGACATGGTGCGCTCGGCGCCGGCCGACATGTCGAGGAAGCTGTCGCGGGTCCGCACCTTGAAGCCGGGCCGGGTGACCGCGACGCGGATGCGGTGGCGCTCGTCGTCGCGCTGGCGCTCCGGCGTGAAGCCGAGCCAGTAGTAGGAGCGGGTGTCCTGGGCGGCGGCCTGCAGCGCCTCGTTGCCGCGGGAGTTGATCAGCGCCTCGCCCCCGGTCTCCTCGGCGACGTAGCGCAAGGTGTCCTCGATGTTGCTCTCGCGGTCGATGCTGACGGCGGTGGTGGTGTCGTCGAAACGCGCCTCCGGCTCGACGTCGAGGCCGGTGGCCAGGCGGCCGCCCTGCTCGACGTCGGCCCCGGAAGCGGAAGCCAGACCGGGGACGTCCACCGGGTAGATCGTGTAGCCGGTGAGGTTGGCGGTGTCCACCAGCGGCTCCAGCAGGTCCTCGCCGTTGGGCACCTGGCCGGTCTCCAGGATCGCCCGCTGTCCCACCGTGTAGGCCGCCGGCGAGAACGGCCAGCCGCCGGAGAGCAACAGCATGACGCGCCGCCCGGGCGGGCTGGCGAAGCCGCGCAGGGTGGCGGTGGCGGCGGCCACCGATCGTTCCACCTTACTGGCCACCTGGTTGGCGAACACCCGCTCCTCCGGATTGAGCTGGCGGAGGGCGTCATTGCTACGCGCCGTCCGCGCCGCGAACAGGCTGCGCTCGTGGCCGCGCAGCTCGGAGAGGCGCTGCAGGCCGAAGGCGGGGCGCGCCTGGGCGTCGGAGAAGACGCGGCGCAGCTCGCGATCGCTGTCGGTCCAGCTGGTCAACATCTCGACCTTCTTGCCGTCGAAGGCCACCACCGCCATCTGGTCGCCGGGGGCGAGGAAAGCGGTGTCGTCGGCGATCTGCTGCAGCAAGCTGTTGCGGTCGCGGGCGATCGAGAAGTAGTCGTCGATGAACACCAGGTAGCGGGTGCCCACCGGCTCCCCGGGGACGGCGGCGGGAACCCCCTGGACGGCACCTTCCCCGGCGCCCTCCGGGCGCTCCACCGCCGAGCCGCCGACGATCTCGCTGAAGTACTCGATGGGCGTCTCGTCGCCGTCGACGAAGAGCCGGAAGTCGTCCGGAGACAGGCCGGTGACGCGGTTGCCGTCCTTGTCGGTGACCACCACCTCGAGGTTGACCACGCGCACCTCGATCGACTCGCCGAAGATGTCCTGCGGAGCCGTTTGCGCCGCCGCCTGCTGGGCGCCGGCGGCGAGAGCGAGCGGCAGCAGGAGGAGCAAGGCAAGAAGACGGGAGGGATGACGGGTGGGTCTCATGGGATCAGGTCCTTTGTCTCGAAGGCCCGCGAACGGGCTGCAGCGAGGGGATGGGAGGTCGGCGACTCGGGGAGTCCGGGTTCGCATGCCGTTCAACTCGAGCAAGGGCTGTGCCCGGACGCCGCGGCGGAGGGGCTGGACGGCGGTGCCCGACTGCAGGGGCGAAAACGCCAGGCCGCAGGCGTGGATTCCCCCGCCACCCGTCCCGCACTCTAGGATGGCACCGTCCCCGCGGGAGGACGGGTCCAGAAACCGATCAACCCTGAGGAGGCCGCGAAGCGGCGGTCTCGAACCTAGCCGCGCAACCGCTCCACCAGGTGCCCGACGATCTTCGGCGCGTGCTGGCGCGAGTTCTCGATGAAGATGCGGTCGGTCGCCTTGCCGGCCAGCAGCGTTCCGGCGATGTAGAGGCCCGGGACGTTGGACTCGCAGGTCTGCGGGTCGTGGGCCGGGATCAGGGTCTCCCGGTCGATCTCCACCCCGGCCCGCGCCTGCAGCGTGACGTCCGGCTCGTAGCCGATGAAGACGTAGGCGGCATCCGCCGCGATCGACTCGACCGCGGCCTCCCCGCCGTCGCCGCCTGCGGCCCGGACGGCGGCGGCCCCAACATCCACGAAGCGCCCCTCGCCGTCCTCCCGGAAGCCGCACACCACGGTGCCCCACAGCGCGCGGACCGAGCCCTCGGCGATGCGGTTCTCGACGTCCGGTTTGAGCCAGTACTTCACCGAGCGCTTCACCTCGTGCCCGCGGTTGACCAGGGTGACGCGGACGCCGTTGCGCCACATGTCCATCGCCGCCTCCGCCGCCGTGTTGCCGGCGCCGATCACCACCACGTGCTGGCCGTAGTGGCGGTACGGGTCGAGGTAGCGGTCGCCGACCCACGGCAGGTCCTCGCCGGGCACGCCGAGGCGGTTCGGGTTGTCGAAGTAGCCGCTGGCGACGGCCACGGCGCGGGCGCGGCGCAGCCGTTCGCCGCCGCGGTGGCGGCTCTCGACGCTGAACCAGCCCCCCGCCTCGGCCGGCGGCACCACCCGCAGCACCTCCTCGTGGAGGGCCAGCGGGACGCGATAGCGCTCCACCACGCTGCGGTAGTAGACGATGGCCTGGCGCCGGCTCGGCTTGTCCTCGGCGATGGTGAACGGCACGTCGGCGATCTCCAGCAGGTCGCGGGTGGTGAAGAAGGTGAGGTCCGTCGGGTAGCGCTGGATGGCCGCCACCAGGGGGCCGCGGTCCAGCAGCAGCACCGAAAGGCCGCGGCTCCGCGCCTCGGCGCCGATGGCGATGCCGGTGGGGCCGGCGCCCACCACCAGCAGGTCCAGGTCCGTCGTCGCCGCGCCGCCGCGGCCGTCTGCGTTGTCGTTCTCGCTCACGTCGTTCTCCGTCCGGTTCATCACTTTTCGCGTGCGGTTTTCTCGTCTGGCGCTTCTCGTCCGACGTTCGCCGCTCGGCTCACGCCGGCACGGCGTGGTTCACCGGCCCGTGGCCGGAGCCTAGCGGGTAGGCGGCTTCCATGGCGCGGCGCAGGTAGGCGATGGCCCCCTCCACCGCCGCCGGCAGGTCGGCGCCAGCGCCGAGGCGGGCGGCGATGGCGGACGACAGGGTGCACCCCGTGCCGTGGGTGGCGCGGCCGGCGATGCGGCGGCCGCTCCAGCGGTGGTGCGTGAAGGGCGCCCCGCCGCCGGCGGCCGGCACCACCAGCAGGTCCGTCACCTCGTCCCCCTCGCCGTGGCCCCCCTTCACCAGCACCGCCGGCCCGGCGGCGGCCAGCGCCTCCCCCATGGCCAGGCGCGCCTGCAGGGAGTCCGCCTGCGGTGAATCCGCCTCCGGCGCCGCGCCGCCCACCTCGCGCAGCAGCCGCCGCGCCTCCGGCAGGTTGGGGGTGATCAGGGTGGCCAGCGGCAGCAGCTCCTCGACCACCGCTCTCACCGCTTCGTCGGCGAGCAGGGCGTCGCCGCTCTTCGCCACCATCACCGGGTCCAGCACCACGGGCACCCTGCCGTCGCCGCTGCGGCCGGCGCCATGGCGCCGCAGGGCGTCCGCCACGGCGCGGGCGATGGCGGCGTCGGCCAGCATGCCGATCTTCACCGCGTCGACTCCCAGGTCCTCGAAGACGGCGTCGATCTGCGCCGCCACCAGCTCGGCGGGCAGGGCGTGGACGGCGCTCACCGCCCGCGTGTTCTGCGCCGTCACCGCGGTCAGCGCGCTCATGCCGTAGGCGCCGTGGGCGGCGAAGGTCTTCAAGTCCGCCTGGACGCCGGCGCCGCCGCCGGAGTCGGAGCCGGCGATGGTGAGCAGGCGCGGCGGCGTGTCGCGGCATGGAGACGTGCTCGCTGCGGTGTTCAGAGGGGCGTTCATGTCCTCGCTACAGACTGGCAAGATCGCTGCCAGATCTGCGTCGTCAGCCCGCGGCGGCGCCGGCGCGGGGCCGTGAGCGCCAGCGCAGCCAAAGCACCGCGGTGAGCAGCAGGATGCCGAGGCTGATCACCTGCGCCAGGGTGAGACCGGCGAAGAAGCGGTCGTCCTTGGCGCGCAGGAACTCGATGGCGAAGCGCTCGCAGGCGAGCAGCGTCAGCATGGCGAGGGCGGTGCCGCCGCTGCGCACGCGGCGGCGCAGCAGGTAGAGGCCGACGAGCCAGATGAGAAGGCCGAGGGCGGTCTCGTAGAGCTGCGTCGGGTGGACGCGGACCAGGGAGTCCGGAGCCAGGTTGGCCGGCAGGTCGAGACCGTACTCGGCGCGCAGGTTGGCCACCGTGGTGCGCGGCAGACCGTGGGGGAAGGCGACGCCCCACGGCAGGTCGGTGGGCATGCCGTAGTCGTCCCCGACCAGGAAGCAGCCGACGCGGCCCAGGGCGTAACCCAGGGGGACGCCGGAGAGGGTGACGTCGGCGACCGGCACGAAGGGCAGGTGGCGACGCCGCAGCACCCACATCACCAGCAGGCTGGCGAGGACGAAACCACCGTACCACACCAGGCCGGCGCGGTCGAAGAGCAGGTGCCAGTCGCCGTAGAGCACGGCGTAGTAGATCTTCGAGCCCAGGATGCCGCCGATGCCGGCGGCGAAGATGATGGACGAGGCGTCGTCCTCGTTGCCGATGCCGAGGTGGCGCAGGCCCCAGTTGAGATGGAAGTAACCGGCCAGGAAGGCCGCCACCATCATGACGCCGAAAGGGCTGATGGCGAAGTTGCCGATGCGGAAGAGCTCGGGGATCATGGGGTGGCAGGCGGCGTGGCGCGGCTGGCGACGAAGGGCTGGCGACGTGGGCTGGGCGGCGACGCGGCCGGGGGCGCGGCCGGGGAGGCGGACCGGCGCGTAGGATAGCACCCCACGGCGTCGCGCAGAACGCCGCCCTGCTGCTACGGCCGGTCGTTGAGCTGCCAGTCGTAGTCGAGATACTTCACCGACGGGTCCCGCTTCCCCAGCGTCGCCGCCAGCTCGCGGTCCCCCAGGTGCTCCACCACCCATTGCAGCACGCGGCCGCGGGCGAAGAAGGCCACCACCGTGGAGCCGCCGGTGAAGTCCCCCGCGTACCACTTGAAGATCGACGACAGGTAGACGTCGTTGCCCGAGGCGTCGTAGCGCAGGCCCTTCTCCGTGTTGGCCAGGAAGGAGTGGGTCTGGTCGCGCAGCTGGGCGTCGACGCGGGAACCGACGTAGGCCTCGCCGCGCAGGTCGGGGCACGACGTCGAGGCGCAGACGACGGCGAAGTGGACCCGCACGTCCATCTCCCGCGCCTGGCCCTCGATCTGGTCCAGGGTCATGGCGGTGCCGCCCAGCGGGAAGGTCAGCTCGTCGAAGAAACCGTCCACCTTCTTCACCGACTCGATGCCCGGGTAGCGTGCGAGGACGAAGGAGGTGGTGACCGCGTTGTAGGCGTTGATCCACAGGGCCAGGCGGTCGTCGTCGGAGAGCGTGGCGGGGTCGGTGTGGCGCAGGAAGTCGAGGTAGGCGTCCAGGTCGGCGCGGTCGGCCTTGAGGGCCGCGTAGTCGAGGCCGCCGTCGCGGCCGTGGGCGTGCAGCGCGCGGTCCCACGCCGCGGTGGCCGCGGCGACGGCGGCGGCGGCCCCGCCCTCGGCGGTGGAGCCGGACGAATCGGCGGTGGCATGGCTGCACGCCGGCAGCAGGAGCGCCG
>Ga0210095_1000428_pt1 | contig 10643 bp, 6 predicted proteins | sample China_Galinas_PW_FD_184861 | JGI IMG/M metagenome (GOLD analysis project Ga0210095, IMG submission 184861) | Wetland microbial communities from San Francisco Bay, California, USA, that impact long-term carbon sequestration - China_Galinas_PWA_D1... | ecosystem: Environmental > Aquatic > Marine >...
CTACCCCTTCGCCGGCGCATTGTGGGGACGGCGCTACGAGCTCCAAGCCTCGCCGGAGGGGCTCGACCAGGCGGCCCTGGAGGAGGCCGCGGCGGCGGTGCGACAGGCACCGGACGACGCCGCCCGGCTGCGTCTGCTCGCCGCCTGGGGGGTGGGCCGCTTGATCCTCGGCCGGCCGCTGGATCAGACAGCGGCACCGGGAGCGTCGCCGGCGGCGGAGCTGGTCTACGAGGCGCCGAGCTTCGGGCGGCCGATCCGCGTCTACCGCCTGCCGCGCGCCGCCCCCGCCGTCTACCTCGCCGCCGGCCGCGTCCACCTGCGCCCCGGGGCGCCCGCCGCGGCCGCCGCCGCGGTGCTCGCCGACCGCCGCTTCCGTCCCGGCGTCGACGTGGTCCTGGAGTCCGCCGCGGCGCCGCCGCCGGCGGACCCGGGCGCGGCGCCGCCGCGCCTGCGGGTGACGACCGCCACCGCCGGGCGGCTGGCCGTCGACACCACGGCGGCGCGCCCCACCCTCCTCGTCTGGCAGCGCGCCCGGCTGCCGCTGCACCGGGCGGCGGTGGACGGCACCGCGGTGCCGGTGCGCACCGTCAACCTGTTCCGCGTCGGCGTCGAGGTAGCCGCCGGGGAGCACCGGGTGGAGGTGTGGGTGGAGCGCTCGCCCCTGGCCGGCGCCGCCCTCGGCGCCCTGGCCGGCGCCGTCGCCCTGCTGCTCCTCGCCTGGGTCGCCGGCCGCGGCGCTCCCCGCCGCCGGGGTGGCGGCGCGGCGACCGCGCCGGGCTAAGATAGCGCCGCCCCCGAGCTTCGGTACCCCCCCACAAACCTGGGAGCAGACGACGAGACCATGAGCGAGCTCCGACCGATCCGCAAGGTGCTGGTGGCCAACCGCGGCGAGATCGCCGTCCGCGTGCTGCGCGGCCTCGCCGACCTCGGCATCCGCAGCGCGGTGATCTACTCCGAGCCGGACCGCCGCAGCCTGGCGGTGCAGCTCGCCGACGAGGCCTATCCCATCGGCCCGGCGCCGTCGGCGCAGAGCTACCTGCGCGGCGACGCCATCGTCGAGCTGGCGCGGCGCATCGGCGCCGACGCCATCCACCCCGGCTACGGCTTCCTCTCCGAGCGCGCCAGCTTCGCCCGCCAGTGCCGCGACGGCGGCGTCATCTTCATCGGCCCGCCGCCGGAGGCCATCGACGCCATGGGCTCGAAGACCGAGAGCCGGCGCCTGATGATGGACGCCGGCGTCCCCGTGGTGCCCGGCGGCGCCGAGCCCCTGGCCGACCTCGCCGCCGCCCACGAGGAGGCGGTGCGGGTGGGCTACCCGGTGATGATCAAGGCGGCGGCGGGGGGCGGCGGCAAGGGCATGCGGCGGGTGGACGAGGCCACCGAGCTGCCCTCCGCCTTCCGCGCCGCGCGTTCCGAGGCGGCGGCCAGCTTCGGCGACGACGCCGTCTACATCGAGAAGTTCATCGTCGAGCCGCGCCACGTGGAGATCCAGGTGCTGGGCGACGAGCACGGCCGCGTGGTGTCCCTGAACGAGCGCGAGTGCTCGTTGCAGCGCCGCCACCAGAAGGTGGTGGAGGAGGCGCCGTCGCCGGTCGTCGGCCCCGAGCTGCGGCGCCGCATGGGGGAGGCGGCGGTGGCGGCGGCTGAGGCGGTGGGCTACACCAACGCCGGCACGGTGGAGTTCCTGCTCGACGAGAGCGGCGAGTTCTTCTTCCTCGAGATGAACACCCGCCTGCAGGTCGAGCACCCGGTGACCGAGCTGGTGACCGGCATCGACCTCGTCACCTGGCAGCTGCGGATAGCGCGGGGCGAGGCGTTGCCCGAGTGGATGGAGCACGTCGAGCCGCGGGGGCACGCCGTCGAGGTGCGCCTCTACGCCGAGGACCCGTACCGCGGCTTCGCCCCCTCGCCGGGGGTCATCCGCCACCTGCGCTTGCCCGAGGGCCCGGGGGTGCGCAACGACTGCGGCGTCTACTCCGGCGGCGAGGTGACGGTGCACTACGATCCCATGCTGGCCAAGCTCATCTGCTGGGGCGAGGACCGGCCGCAGGCCCTCACCCGCCTGCGCCGCGCCCTCGGCGAGCTGCGCGTAGAGGGCATCCAGACTACCGTGCCGCTGTTCCGGGCACTGCTCGACGACGCCGACTTCCTGGCCGGCCGCATGGACATCGCCATGCTCGACCGCAAGCTGGCGGCGGGGGAGCTGCAACCGCCGGAGGGGGCCACGGCGGTGACCACCGACAACCCGGACCTGCCCCTGGTGGCGGCGGCCCTGGCGCACTGGGAGGAGGCGCACCGGCGCACCGCCGGCGCCGGCGACGCCGCCGCCCGGCTGCGCGCGCGCTGGCGCCGGGTGGGACGCCGCGAGGCGCTGAGGATGCCGCGATGAAGCGGCGCGACGAGAGGGGCGGGCCATGAAGCTGGTGGTGCGCAGCGGCGAGCGGGAGGAGCAGGTGGAGGTGGTGCGCCGCGGCGACGGCTTCGTGGTGACGGTGGGGGACGCCGCCCACGAGGTGGACGCGGCGGCTCTGGGGGACGGTCTGTCGAGCCTGCGCATCGACGGCGCCCAGCACGCGGTGGCGGTGTACCCGGTGCCGGTGCACGGCGGCGACGGCCACGGCGGCCTCTACCGGGTGAGCCTGTCCGCCGTGCTGCCGCCGCAGGAGGTGGAGGTGCTGGACCCGCTCACCCACCTGGCGCGCAAGAGCCGCGGCGGCGACGCCGCCGGCGGCCGCCAGCAGGTGCGCGCCATGATGCCCGGCCTGGTCAAGGAGGTGCTGGTGGAGGAGGGCGCCGAGGTGACCGCGGGACAGGGCGTGGTGGTGCTCGAAGCGATGAAGATGGAGAACGAGATCGTCGCCGAGGCCGCCGGCGTGGTGAGCAAGATCTTCGTCGCCACCGGCGAGCACGTGGACGGCGGCGAGCCCCTGTTCGAGGTCGAGTAGGGCTAGCCCAGGCGGCGCAGGGCGAGCCAGCCGGCGGCGGCCAGCAGCAGGGCGAGCAACGCCAGACCGCCGGCTCCGAGGGCGGGGACGTAGGGGGGGATGGTGAAGCAGGTGGGGTCCTCGCTGCCCGGCAGCTGCGGGTCGTCGCTGAGGATGGGCACCGGCACCAGCAGCTCCCCCTGGTTGCACACCACGTCGCCCTGCACGACGTTCTGCAAGCTGGCGTTGATGGTGATGGTCACCGCGCCGCCGGCCGGCAGGCCGCCGTTCCAGGTCACCAGGTTGCCGGCCGTCGCCACCGTCCCCGAGCTCGCCGTGGCGCTGACCAGCGCCAGCTCCCCCGGCAGCGTGTCGCTGAATTCGTCGCCGACGCCGTCCGCCACCGCCGGGCCGCCGTTGAGCAGCAGCACCTGGTAGATCACCGAGCCGCCCGCCACGAGCTGGCCGTAGAGCAGGGACTTGAGGACGCAGACGCCGGAGGACGGCAGGACCAGGGTGGAGACGGAGTCGGCGTCGTTCGTCGGCTCGGTGTTCGTCACCCCCGGCCCGGCCACCACCACGGCGGCGTTGTCCAGCGGGCCGCAGAACGCGGGCGGCAACGTGCCGACGACGGTGAAGGTGGCGACGCCCCCGGCCGGCAGCCCGACCTCGGCGTCGACGTCCTTCTCTCCTTGCGGCTGTAGCGGGCAGACCACCCCCGGCGTGCCGGTGCAGCTCCAGGTGACGGTGGAGAGCACGTCGGGCACGTCGTCCACCACGCGGGCGGCGACGGGGCCGTCCGGACCGGCGTTGGTCACCGTCAGCGTGTAGACCAGCGTGCCGCCGGCGACGGCGGTGGTGGGGGCGGTCTTGGTGAGGCTGAGGTCGCTTTCACAGGGGGCGGCCGGCAGGACGACCTCGGAGATGCTTTCCGCGCCGGTGGCCGAGCCGAGGTTGCAGACCGGCGTGTCGGCGGCGACCGAGATCGCATGGCTGACGGCGACCGTCGTGGCGCTCTGCGAACAGGAGGCCGAGGCGGCGTAGACGAAGGTCAGCTCGCGGCTGGTGCCGGCCGCAAGGCCGCCGAGCGAGCAGACGCCGTCGCTGCACGAGGGATCGGCGGAGAGCAGGCTGAATGGCGCTCCCGGGGAGGCGAAGGTGGCGCTGACGCCGTTCGCCGGGCCGGGGCCGGCGTTGCTCACGGTGACGCGGTAGGTGAGGGTGAGCGGGCCCTCCAACACCTGACCGACCGCCGGCGCCGGATCGACGTAGGCGACGCCGAGGTCGTAGGAGGTCGGCGGCACGACGACGGCCGGGCAGGTGAACGAGTCGTTCCCAGCATTCCGGTCGCTGACGGCGGACGTCGGCACCACGGACGCGCTGGCGGTGAGGGAGGAGCCGGCCTGGCAAAGGGGCAGCGGCGCCGTGATGGTGAAGGGGCCGCTCGTCGCGCCCGCCGCCAGCAGCGGCACGGCGAGGGCTCCAGGTGCGCAGGGCACCACGGCGCCACCCGGCGAAGTGCAGGTCGGCGTGACGCCGGGAGGCGACGGCGGGACCAGGGTGAGGGCGGCGGAGGAAGGGGTCGGGCCGTTGTTGGTCACGCTGACGATCCAGCTCGCCGCCGCGCCGGGGACGGCGCTGCCGGGGCAAGCGATGGCAACCCCGAGGTCGGCCAGCTGGGTGGGCGACGGGCAACCGGGCACGCATGGACAGCCCGGCGTGCAGGGGCACTGGCCCGGCGGCGGGCACACCCGTGGCATGTCCGTCTGCACCTCGCACACCAGCCCGGCGTCGCTGCCGGCGTCGTCGTCCAGGTAGGCGCCGGCGATGAGCTGGTCGCCGGCCAGGGCCACCGCGTAGCCCAGCTCGTCGCCGCTGCCGGGGGTCTCCTGCTTCAGCTTCTGCACCGCCCGCCAGCCGCTGCCGTCGGTCGCCGGACGGAACAGGTAGACGGCGCCGGAGTCCATGGCTTCCTGGTCGTCGAAACGGGCGCCGACCAGCGCCAGCTCGCCGTCCTCGTCCGCTCCCAGCGCCACCGAGACGCCGAGCTCGTCGCCGGCGCCGACGCCACCGTCACCCGCCGGCACGGTGAGGCGTTGCTCGGCGGCGAATTCGCCGCCGGCGCGGCGGTAGAGGTAGGCGGTGCCGGCGTCAGGGCCGGCGCGGTCGTCGCCGCGGGCGCCCACCGCGGCGCGGCCGCCGACGACGTCCACCGCGTGGCCGAAGAGGGAGCCGCCGCCGCCGTCGCCGGTGAGCTTCTGCGCCTCGTTCCAGCCGTTGTCGCCGAGACGGAAGACGTACGCCGCTCCCGCCTCGCGCCCCGGGCCGTCGCGGTAGGGCGCCCCCACCAGCAGGGTGTCGCCGGAGAGCGCCAGGCTGGCGCCGAAGCCGTCGCCCACCGCGCCGTCGGAGGCGGTCAGCTTGGCGAAGGGTTGCCAGCCCGTCTGGCCGCGGAAGAACAGGTAGACGGCGCCGGCGGCGTCGCCGCGGTCGTCGTCCCCCGGCGCCCCCGCCGCCGCCCACGGACCGTCCAGGGCCACCGCGTAGCCGAGCTGGTCGGAGCCGTCGAGACCGCCGCCGAGGGAGCCGACCGAGAGCTGCGCCTCCTCGCCCCACCCTGCCACGCCGGCCTGGCTCGGGGCGAACACCCAGGCGCCGCCGCCGTCACGGGCGGCGCCGTCGTGGAAGGGGGCGCCGGCGACGAAGCGCTCGCCGTCCGTCGCCACCGCGAAGCCGAGCCGGTCGCCGGGGCGCAGCGCCGTGGCGGTCACCTTGGCCACCTGCTGGAAGCCGCCCGCCGCGCCGCCGCCGCGGTAGACGTAGACCGCCCCGGCGTCGGTGCCGGCGCCGTCGTCCTCGACCGAGCCGACCACGGCCAGCGTGCCGGCGGCGTCGAGGGCGCAACCGAAGAGGTCGCCGGGCCGCAGCTCCCCCGGCGTCAGGACGGCCCGGCAACGGACCGTCTCCGGCGCAGCGGGTTGGGCACCGGCGGTAGCGGCGACGAGCCAGATCACGTTCCAGATCACCGCCCACACCGCCGTCGCCCAGCCCGAGGCGGGCAGGCTCGCGGTGCATCGACACATCATGCTGTCTCTTAAGTCCTGTAAGGATACCATAAGGGTAGAGATCCGATCTGGCGAGGAGTGGGGGAAGGCCGGCCCGTCCCGCGCCGCCCGCGGCTCTCACTTGCTGGTGAAGGTCTCCACCCCGTCCCAGTCCGGCGGCGGCGGTTCCTGGAGGTAGCGGCGGCAGCGCTCGACGTAGAGGGCCGCCGGGCCGTCCCCCACCACCGCCAGGGCGTCGAAGGCGGTCTCGGCGGCGGCGAAGTCGCGGCCCCGGTAGAGCTCCAGGGCGGCGGCGAAGCGTTCGGCCAGCTGCACCGTGTCCGGCGCCGCCGGCCGCGCCGCCAGCAGCTCGTAGAGCGCCACCGGCTCCTGCTTGCCCTTCACCCGCACGCGGTCGAGCTGGCGGAAGAGGAAACCGTCGCCGGCCGCCTCCACCGTCGCCTCGGCGACCAGGATCTCGGTGCCGTAGACCTTGTTCAGGCCCTCGATGCGCGAGCCCAGGTTCACCGCGTCGCCGATCACCGTGTAGTCGAAGACGGCGTCGGAGCCCATGTTGCCCACCGTCATCTCGCCGCTGTTCAGGCCGATGCCGATGCCGAGGCCCTTCTTGCCTTCGCCGAAGCGCCCGTCCCGCCGCCAGGCCTCGTTGAGGCGCGCCAGCTCCTCGCCCATGGCCAGCGCCGCGGTGCAGGCGCGCCGCGCGTGGTCGGGTACGTCCAGCGGCGCGCCGAAGAAGGCCATCATGGCGTCGCCCATGTACTTGTCGAGGGTGCCGCCGCGCTCCAGCACGAGGGCCGTCATGGGAGTGAAGAACTCGTTGAGCAGGGTGACGACGGCGGTCGAGTCCAGGTGCTCGGACATGTCGGTGAAGCCGCGGATGTCGGAGAAGAGCACCGTCATCACCCGCTTCTCGCCGCCCAGCTCCACCCGCTCGCGGGCGAGCAGCTCCTCGACCACCTGCGGCGACACGTAGCGCTGAAAAAGCCCCTTGACGCGCTTCGCCTGGCGGTCCACGGTGCCGATCTGGTAGCGCAGCGCGGCGATCAAGGCGAGGCCGCCGGCGAGCATCGGCGCCACCACCTGGAGGTGCCAGCCCGAGAAGCGGAAGACGAGGTTGCAGAGCACCGGCCAGGCGAAGACGACGGCGATGGCGAGCAGCGAGCCGACGAGATGGCGGCGCACGGTGGCCACCAGCAGCGGCACCAGCATGCCGAGGGCGAAGAGCGCCGCGGACGAAAGCAGGAGCTGCGGGAAGCCGTCCTGGACGGAGCGGCCGGAGAGCAGGTTGCCGGCGACGTGGGCGTGCACCTCGACGCCGGGCATCTCGCCGAAGGGGGTCGACACCAGGTCGCCGACGCCGACCTCGGTGGCGCCCACGAAGACCAGCTTGCCGCCGATCCTGGAGGCCAGCTCCGGCGTCGGCAGAGAAAGCACGTCGAGGACCGAGAGGGTCGGGTAGTGGTCCTCCTTCTTCGGTCCGGCGTAGTCGATCCACAGCCGTAGCGCGTCGTCGGCGCCCACCTTGCGCTCGCCGAGACGCAGCTCCGGCACGTTGCCGGCGTCGACGATGCGGATCTTCTCGCCGCGGTACCGGGCCACCGCCGCCAGCGCCAGGGCCGGGTAGTAGAAGTCGACGCCGCGCTCGTCGTCCAGGCGGGTCACCAGGTCGTAGCGCTGCTGCACCCCCTCCTCGCGTTGATGGCTGAAGAAGCCCATGGCGGCGCCGGCCTGCTCGAACAGATCGAGATTGGGCTCGGCTTCGACGGCGGGCTTGAGGCCCCAGGGGCCGCCGCCGACGTCCAGCGCGGCGTTGTTCAGCGGCACCTCGTCGCTGCTCGGCGGCGCGTGGCAGGCCAGCGGCGCGGTCACCTGGCGCGGCGCCGGGCCCGCCTGCTGGCGGAAGAAGAAGCCGAGAACCACGTTGCCGGCTGCGGCGAAGGCGTCCGCCAGCTCGCGGTCCTGCCACGAAAGGTCGACCCCCGGCGGCGAACGGGTGGGCTCGGAGAAGACGACGTCGAGGGCGATGGTCTTCGCCCCCGCCGCGTCGAGAGCGCGGATCACCGTCGCGAAGCAGTCGCGGGGCCAGGGCCAGCGGCCGAGCAGGTCGATGGACTCTTCGTCAATGGCCACCACCACCACTTGCGGCTGCGCCGGCCGCGAGCCGCGCCAGCGCATCTGCTGGTTCATGACCACCGACTCCAGGGGTTGCAGCAGGTCGGTGGCGAGGAGCGCCACGACGAGGCAGGACGCCACCAGGCCGAGGGCGAGGGACACCCGGCGGGCGCGGCGGCGCGCCGTCGCCGACAACCCGCGGGTGGATCTCTCGGCCATCGGGGGTCAGCGCTTACCCGTCGACCGGGTTCCCCGAGGAGTCGAAGAGCGCTGGCGGCTGGTCGTCGTTGCCGCGGCCCGGCGGCAGGTTCTCGCGATCGCCGGGCAGCGGCGGCTCCTCGAAGCCCGGGTCCGGCTCCGGCGGCAGCGGCAGCACGATGCCTTCGGCGGCGCCGCTCTTCGGGTCGAAGGGCACGGGCGGCGTCGGCGCCGCGCCGCGGGCGACCACGGTGACGTAGCCGCTGTGCAGCACGATCGAGTCGCCGGTGTCCTTGGAGGTCACCGTCAGGTCGTCGCCCAGGGCCTCGAAGGCCCACACCGTGGTCTCGCCGTCGGCGATCACGCGGACGCCGAAGACCGTGCCCTTGACGCCGATGGTGGCGGCCGGGGTCTCGGTTTCGAAGCTGCCCCGAAAGAGGCTCGACAGCGAGGCGCGAACGTAGCCCAGGAAGACGGTGATGGCGCCGTCGGAGACCCCGGACTCGTCGAGCTGGGCACGGTCGAGGGTGACCTCGGTCTCGGCGCCGAGGCGCAGCCGGCCGCGCGGCTCGAAGGTGAGGGAGGCGCCGGAGTCCTCGCCGGTGCGCAGCCGCATGTCGAGGACCACCGGGTCGTTGTCGGCCAGCGGGGCCGCGGCGCCGCCGGGGGGTTGGCCGGTCACCGTGCCGCGGGTCCACACCACTTCGCCGACGCGGTCGCCGCTTTCCTGCGCCGCCGCCGGCGGGGCGACGAGCAGAGCGCTGACGGCCAGCGCGGCGAGCACGGCCAGGGTGGCACGGCGGGCGGGCGCCGGCAGGTGCAACGTCTCGGTTCCGCGGCGTCTCATCGTCCACCTCCCAGCAGGTACCAGCTCACGTTGGCGGTGATCACCGCGCGATCGTAGTCGTAGTCGAAAAAGGCTTCCACCGCCTCGCCGACCCTGACGTCGGCGTCGCTCCAACGGCCGCCGAGGGTCACGTACAGCCGGTCCATGGCCTTCCAGGTGAGGGCCGCCGACAGGCGGTTGCGGGTGTCCTCCCGCGGCCGGTCGGCGAGGAAGAAGGAGAAGCCGGGATTGGACTCCAGCTCGTCGTACTCGACCTCCTCCCGCGCCGCCCCGAGGAGCAGCCGCCAACGGCTGCCGAAGGGTAGCGACAGCTCGCCGCGGGCCTCGTAGGACGAGGCGTCGAAGGCGGCGCCGGCGTCGCGCTGCCAGGCGCCGACGCCGAGGGAGAGGTAGCGGTGGCGGTCGGCGAAGAAGAAGAGCTGGTCGACGCCGGCGGAGAGCTCGCTGCCGGAGCGCTCGAAGACGCCGCCGTCGTCGCGCTTGTAGTCGCGGTCGGTCCACGAGCCGGACACCCGGGTGGCGGCGGAGCGGCCCTCGTTGACGGTCACCGCGGCGCCGGCCTGGAGGCGGGTCTGGAAGGCGTCGCCGTCGAGGGAGTCCTGGCTCCAGCCGGCCTGCAACAGCAGCGACACCGGCGGCCGGCCGAGGGGGACGCGGGCGTAGCCGAGGGGTCCGGCGAGGAAACCCGCCGGGTCGCCGCCCCAGGCCAGGGAGGCGGTGGCCGACAGGGTGCCGAGATCCAGGAAGTCGAAGTCCGAGTAGCGGCTCTCCGTCGCCTCGCCGCGCAGGGAGAGCGTCCAGTCGCCGCCGCTCCACGGCCGCACCTCGCCGCGCAGGCCGAGGCGCAGCAGATCGTCCGACTGCGGTCCGACGACGAAGCCGCCGCCGGGCAGCAGGGCGACGTCGCCGTCTTGCAAGAGCAGGGGGTTGTCGTCCTGGCCGTAGCCGGCGGACAGGCGCAGCTCCCACGGCGGCAGGGCGCCGTAGGTCGCCGGGCCGCCCAGCCCGGGAGCCGCCAGCGCCGCCGCCTGGCCCGCCGCCAGCTGCCGCGCCCGCTCCAGGTCGGAGCGCACCCGGGTGCGGTAGTCGGCGGGCAGGGAGCGGTCTCCGGCGGCGGTTTCGAGAGCCGCCTCGGCGCGCCGCGGGTCGCCGGCGGCGAGGTAGGCGAGACCGAGCCAGTGGTGGATGCGTCCGTCGCCCGGGGCCGCCGCGGCCGCCGTCTCCAGCTCCTCGACGGCGCTCGCGTAGTCGCCGCGTTTGAAGGCGGCGACGCCGTAGGCGAAGGCCACCTCGGCGTCGGCCAGGCTGCCTTCGTCGCCACCGGGCTGCGCCGCGACCGGCGGGGCCGCGGCGAGCAGTGCCAGCAGCAGCGCGGTGGCCAGAGTGGCCAGGTAGGTGTTTCGTCGTCGTCGTCTCATCGCGATGCTCCGGTCAGCGCAACGCCGCCCGCGCCTGGGCCTCGAAACGGCCGAGGAGGTTGGCGAAGCGGCGGTGGTC
>Ga0210095_1000429_pt1 | contig 10636 bp, 6 predicted proteins | sample China_Galinas_PW_FD_184861 | JGI IMG/M metagenome (GOLD analysis project Ga0210095, IMG submission 184861) | Wetland microbial communities from San Francisco Bay, California, USA, that impact long-term carbon sequestration - China_Galinas_PWA_D1... | ecosystem: Environmental > Aquatic > Marine >...
AAAGAGCCGCGCCGCCACCGTGTGGCGGACCAGCAGGCCGATCGCATCGGCACCTGCGATCTGCCGGCAGCCGAACCCGTCGGCGGCCGGATTGAGGACGCATATCGCCGCCACCGGCTGGCGAGGCTCGACAGCCGCTCCGGGTTGGTCCTTCTGGGGCAGCTTGAGCTGTGGAAAGGCCACCAGGGCCTCGACACCCCGCTCCGACAGTTCGACCGGCAGGACATCGTCGGCGAGGCGACGATGTCCCTGATCGGCGAGACATGCCGCCAGCGTGCTCTTGCCGGTGCCACTGTCGCCAAGGAAGAGCACCGCGCCACTCTCGACGGCGACGGCGCTGGCGTGTGGGCTCCAAACGCCGCGGGTAGCGAGGCAGAGAATGAGCCCAGGACCGAGGACGACCTCCTCGACGAACGCGCGGGGCAGTCCTGAACGCAGGCCGCGGGCATCGATCATGTTGCCGTCGGCGGCGACCCGCAGCGTCCCCAACCCGTCAAAGTGGAACACGAGGCTGCCGGGCACGATGTGGCGCCAGAAAGGTCGCCTGCGTCCGGCAAGGAAGATCGAGGAGCCCGGTGGCCCGGAAGGTTCGAGGCGGGTGGGAAGAGGATCCTGCCACTCTCTCTCACCAATCTCGCCGCTCACTTCGAAGGAGCGCAAAGAACGGATTTTCGATGTGGAGTCGATCCGCCTCTCGGCGACCCGGTAGCTGGCGGGTTCGACCGGGTCCGAGAGGATGATACGCAGCGGCACCTCCGAGGCATCGCCGGAGGGTGACGCCTCAGCCGAGCAGACTGAAGAACCCGCCTCCGCTTTCGGGGTCGGGGCCGCTCGCCCCACAGGTCAGGCCTCTCAGGTCACCGTGACTGTGCAGCGTCGGCGAAGAGTACAGCCGGCGCTCCGATGTATCGACCACCCGCTCCTTCGTCACGCTGCGGGTGTGCTCGTTGTCCCTCTCTCCGCTCACCATGGAACTCAAGTCCTCCAGTAAACGCCAACTTCCCTTTAGCTGGCCGATGTTAGCACGCAACATGTGTCTTTACCCAGTCGGCATATGCGAGACAGCGCCAGGCGATTCCCGATGCCCGGGGCTCGGGTTCGGCGGCCTGCAGGCGTTCGCGGAGCCAATCGCGCCTGACCCAACGGCCCCACAGCTCCACCGTCTCCTCGAGCCTCTTCAGGAGCTCGGTGAGCACCGAGCTCCTGAGACCCGCTGCGATCCAGGCGAACAGGTTGGCCGGCCGATGCTGCTCGCGCACGGCCTCAGGCAGCAGGCCCGTCATCGCCCGACGCTGTAGCCGCTTGCTCTCGCCCGGCCGGTAGAGGAGATGAGCCGGAAGCCCCAGGAACAGCTCGACGACCCGGCGGTCACGATACGGAAAGCAGACCTCGACGTCCTCACCGAGTGCGAGTAACCGGAGACGGTGGGCCTCGTAGCTCCAGTAGCCGGCCAGCGCACCCCAACGGTCGATCTCGCCGCGTCCGGTACGCGGCCCATCGGAATGCTCGGACCGCGAGAGCTCCCGAGCGCGAGGGGTGAGCCACGGGGCCACCGCGGCGGCGCCGCCACGCCAGCCGGCGAGCCGAGCCGCGGCGCTTCGCAGGGTCCGGCCCCTCGGCCGGGCACCGGCACCGCGCACCAGGAGATGCCCAAGGCCCACGGCCGCTGCCCGGATACGGCCCTCCGTCACCAGGTCGCGCAGCCAGTAGTCGCCGCCTGCCCACAGCTGGTTGGCGTGGTGACCGGTGAGCAGCCGGTCGATTCCATGCTCGCGGGCGGCCCGAAGCGCGGCGACGAGAAGGGGCCGGTAGGGATCGGCGCCGGGGAAGTCCGCCGGATGCGATAGGCCGGCTGCGACCTCGGGGCGCAGGCCGTCGCCCGGCACGGTGATCAGATCGATGCCGAGCTGGCGACCTACCTTCTCGCTCAGTGCCCGCTCGTCGGCAGCCGGGAGCCGGTCGAACCCCCAGGACACCGCCGGCACCCCCTGTCCTCCGCCAGCGCGGTCAACCGCCAGCGCCGCCAGCGAAGTGGAGTCGAGACCGCCGCTCATCAGCACTCCGCACCTGCGGCCGCGCGGCCGTAACCGGCAGCTCACCGCACGGCCCAGCGTTTCGCGCAGCTCCTCCTGGCGCTCCCCGTCCGTCGCCGCCGACGAACGGACGATCCGTACTCCGTCGAACCTGGTGAGTTGCAACCCGGAATCGTCCGCATTCAGTACGAACCCGGGAGGGAGCTCGTGAATCGTCTCGAAGTAGGTCCTTCCAACCGTCGGCCCCTGGTAGGCAAAGTAGCGGGCGATGCTCGTTTCGTCGAGCCGGCGGTCGAGTCGCCGGTCGGCCAGGAGCTGGTGCTCGCCGCTGGCCACCAGCAGAGCCGGCCCGTCGACCGCGTAGACGAGGCGGCGGTCGCCGAGGACGTCGCGCGCCGCCAGCAGCCTTCTCCCCCCCGCTTCCACGGCGACGAGCACGAACGGCCCTTGAAGTCGGGGAAGGCAGTCCTCCCGCCAGCGCAGATAGGCGGCGAGGGCCAGCGCAGAGTCCCCGGGAACGGGATCGGCGGAAAGTCCGAGAGCCGACGCCAGCTCCTCCCGGTTGTCGAGACGGCCCGCGAAGAGGACGTGAACGTCACCGCCAGCGACCAGCGGGGACTCGCCTCCGTCGCTGGTATCCGCTCGCTGACCCAAGGCCGCGAACGGAAGCAACGACAGCGAGCCCGGCGGCGCGCCGGCGACTCCGAGTGCGGCCAGGCTGCGATTGGCGCGCCCGGTGTCGGGCGGCTCGCCGCCGAGACCAGCGTGGACGAAGAACGATCCCACTTCCAGAAACCCCGATCCGTGCCGTCAGCCGGCCAAGCTACGGCGCGACGAGCAGCGCGGGATCACCGAGCAGCGTCCAACCGAGGATGGCGTCACGGCTGCCGGGCATCGAGGCCCCGACCTGCCGCTTGGCGGCGATGACGGCGTCGCCCAGCACCACGGGCCCGGCGGCGAGCTGCTCCATGAACGGCAGGCTCAGGGCCCTGGCCGAGCTGGTCTCGAGCAGGGTCGCCGAGCCGAGCACCGCGGCGGCACCCTGGTCGCCGGCGAGCAGGAGGCGGTGGCCGAGCGTGTTGTAGGCCGGCGAGACGTGGAAGGCGTTCCAGCAGCCCCACTGCACGACCAGGCTCGGACGCCCGAGATTCTGTAGCGCGCTGACGTCGCTGGCACGCAGCAGGCCGCTGAAGCTCCAGTTGTTGGGCCCCGAGTGGCCAACGTAGGAGACCAGCGCCGGCCCGCTGTCGAAGTCGTCCAGCAACCGCTGTCGCGCCGCGGTGAATCCGAGGCTGTCGACGTAGGCGCGGTCGGCGGACCAGCTCCCGCCGAGGCTGGAGATCATCAGGTTGCTGTCGAGGGTGAAGGAGACGCCCCCCGGTTCCGATTCATCGGCACCGAACACCGCCGAGCTACGGTCGATGCGGCTCTCGTAACCCAGGGTCTTGGAGACCAGCAGTTGGAGCTCCTCGACGGTGCGGGCCGGGAAGCGGCCGACCGGCACGTCGGGCACCTCGTCGCCATCGATGTCACCGAACAGTGGATCGACCGGTGCCCACAAGACCAGGTCGCCGGTGGGCGCATAGAGCGTCGGTACGAGGCTCACGGAGCCGATACCGAGGGCGTCTTTGTAATCGAGCGTGTCACCACCGGCGAGCAGCACGTAGTGGACGCCCATCGAGTGCACCGCGTCGATCACGTAGTCGTGGATCGCCGCGGCGTCGACGATGCCGTAGCTGTACTGGTCGTAGATGTCGGCGACGTCGACCATGCGCACCGAGTGGCCCTGGGCTTGGCGCTGGGTCACCAGCGGCTGCAGGGCGCCGAAGAAGGCACCGGGCGCGATGATCAGGTAGTCGGCAGAGCCGGCGGTGAGGTCGACCTCGTCGCGCGCCGGCGAGACCTCGGCCATGCCGCGGGCTCCGGCGGCGTCGACCAGCAGGTAGTCGGCCATCGCGGCGGTACCGCGGAAGGAGAGGACGCCGCCCGACAAGCTGGCACCGGTCAACCGCACCGGACCACCGGCGTCCAGGCGGTAGAGCACCGGCGAGGCACCCGCGTCGGCGACCTGCAACACGTCGCCGGCGGCGCGGAAGCGGAACTGCGCACCCTCGCGGACGAGCTGACGCGGGTAGGTCAGGCTGACGCTGTCGACGAACACCCTGTCGAAGGCCAGCCCCAGATCGGCAGCCACCTCCACGACCAGCGAGTTGGAAGCAGCGAGGAGTCCGGGGGGCACCTCGGCGGAGATGCTCTGGGTCCGGAAGCCGTCGAAGTGGGCTTCACCCAGGGTCACGCCGTTCAGCTTGACTCGCACGTGGTGATCCGGGTCCGCCGGCAGGTCGTTGCCGCCCCCGAGCTCGACGTGGATCGTCGGGGCGACGCCGGGCACCGACACCAAGCCGGTGGCGGCGAGGCTGAAGGTGGTGGAGCGCGGCGAGGTCCCGGCCGGGAGGTAGCGCAGGTACCAGGGGTCGCCCGGCGAGCTCACCGAGTAGCCGAGGTCGTCGTCGAGGGTCAGCGTAGCGAGGTACCAGTCGGTCGCCGGCCCGGCTCCGGGAGCCGCCGACTCGACCTCCATGCGCTGGGCCTGCTTGCGATCGGCTGCCAGGTGATAGACGTTGGTCGTGGTGTAGAAGGAGTCGATCGCCTCGGCGTAGAGCTCGAGATAGGAGCCGGGGCCGAAGGTCCGGCCGTTCGCCACCACGTCGAAGGGAACGCTCGCTCCCTGGTTGAACATCGCGAGGGTGTTCGCCGCCACTCTTGACGGATCGATGCCGGCGGCGACGAGGTCGTCGTAGCCGACACGCACCAGCCCGTTGCCCTCGGTTCTGAGGTCGGCGTCGATCCCCGGCTTGCCACCGCCGTTGCCCCCCTTGCTCGACGCCCAGATGCCCCGGGCGCCTCGCCGCTCGGCCGTGCGCTCTTCGTGCACCGCCTGCCAGTCGATCGGCATCAGCTCGGCGCGGTGACCGCTCTGCGCACCCACCCGGAACGGACCGTGGCGGCGGGTGCGGCCGCTGGCATCGACGTCCTCGATGAGGAAGCGCTGGCCGGCGGCGGACTCCGGGACCGTGAAGCGGTAGTCGGACGGAGTGAAGGAGTCGCCGCTGTGCGACAGGATCAGCTCGTCGTTCACCTTGCGCCACCCGTCGTCGCTCTCCACGAAGACGTTGAAGCCGACGTTGGCGGTCTCGGTGGCGGTGGTCCACTCGACGTCGAGCCCCTCGCCGGCGCGCCGCGACGCGACGTGGGCGACCGTCACCGGCGTGGTCGACACACTCGTCGTACAGGTCACCATGTCCTGCTGCCGCGGGTCGTCGAAGACGCCCATGACCGGGGCGTTCCAGTTCCAGAATGTGTTCATGGTGAAGTTCAGGTCGGCGGTCGAGGAGTTGTTGGTGTCGAGGGTGTAGTCGAACGTGAGGCTGAAAGACCGCTGCGGCCCGATGATGTCGAGCGTGTTGTTCAAGCTCATGGGATCCCAGCGGATCACCTGGTCGCCACCGCCGAGGTAGCTGGTCGCGATGCCCGTCGTCCCACCGTCTCCGGCCACGATGTTGCTCACCGAACCGCGAGTCTCGTCGTAGTCGATCTCGAACTGGATATAGGCCACGGTCGCGCACTGGAGGTTCTCGGCCGGGGTCGGCGTCGGGTTGAGGCAGGTCGCCGCCTGGTTGTTGTAGTAGACCGTGCAGCGGGTGGTCTCGCCGTTGTCCAGCAGGCCGTTGCCGTTGTCGTTCTGGATCGCGCAGGCCATCATGCCTTCGGTCGGCCCCGGCTGTCCGTCGGAGGAACAGAAGAGGTCGGGGGCGGGCACGTTGGAGAGCACGTCGTCGCACTGGCACTTGGCCGCCGTGCCGGCGCTGATGTCCCAGACGTCCGTGCAGTCGCTGTCCGCATCGTCCGTCCGCCCCTGCTGGGAGTCCAGGACGCGGGCGTCGTCGACCTGGTCCACGCCGTTGCCGTAGGTGAGACACGACGGGATCGCGACGAATCCGTTGGAGGACGGAACGCACGCCAACGTCACCGGCTCGGCGAAGGTGTAGATCGTGTCCGGCTGCAGGTTGTCGTTCGGCGCCCCGTTCATCTCGTCGCCGGTGCACGTCTCGTTGCTCGTGTTCGACAGGTCGGCGCAGTCGTCGCCGTCGAGGTTCAGGTACGGACCCGTTCCGGCGGGGTCGTTCGGGTAGCAGGCCGGATCGGAGGTGACAGCCGTGCTCGGCACCACCGAGACACGGGTGCACATCCCACCCGTCTTCGCCGACATGCCGTCGTTGGCGACCCAGATCCCCAGGTCGTACCGGTTCTGGGCCGTCGAGTTTCGGATCGTGGCCTGGAGATAGATCGCAGCCGTGTCGGTGGGAGACACACAGCCGTCGTCGGCAACCCCGAGGCCGAGCAACACGAAGGTCAGGTCGTTCGCGGTGCAGTTGACCCCGCTATCGCTGACAGCGTCCAGGCAGAGCCCTTCGGCGCGATAATCCTGCGCCTGGGCGATCGGCGCGGCAATCGCGACCAGGAGGATGAGAACGAGCACCGGCAGCATCCAGCGGACGGCCTTCTTGCGAGTCACCATGGTCATCCCTTCCCTTTTCAGTGCTTCAGATCCAGTCGCTCGGTCCGGCGCGAGTGAGACCGGGGAGTATACCCCGAACCTCTTTGTTCGTCGTGGGTTATCGGGTGCAATGCGTATTCGCTCGAAGGTCGCGACAGGCGCTTCCGAGCTCTCCGGCGAGCCACCGTTCGGCGGCTCCATCTAGCCGTCGGCACCGTCTCCCGATCGAACCCTCCTCTTCGAAGTTGGCTCCACGGGGCGGACCATTTCAGGTGCCCGGTCCCGTTCGCTGCCGCCGACCCTGCGGCCGAGGTACTCGGCCAGCTCGCCAGCGTCCTTCGCATAGCGCTCCTCCCCGGTCTGCAGGTCGCGCACGTAGGCGCGCATCGATGAATCTCCGTCCACCGCATCCTGCGACTCCGACCACAGACGAACCAGGAACGACCGCGTCCGCTTCGCCGACGTGGCGCGATCGGACAGTTGGGGTGCATGCCTCATAGCATCGGCTTCCTCGACGAAAGCAAAGTCATCCGCGTTCAATGATGGCGGGGTGGCGTCAGCTCGACGTCAGGACCTCGACTCCGCGGTGACGCCCCACTTTCCGCCATCGACGTCAGGAATACGTCAGGCCGGTGGCTGAACCGTGCACCGCGTTCACATCGGTGTAATGATCGGGAGTCTCCTCGGCTCGAGGTCAGGAAAGTGCCGAGGTTCGCTATCATCATCCGGACGACGTCAGAAAACGAGATCGAAGTGGACAGCCCGCCGCGATTGGAGATCCGCCTGCTCGGGGGGTTCCGCGTCTCGCTCGGCGGAGAGGTGGTGCGCGGTTTCGAATCGCAGAAGGTGCGCGCCCTGCTGGCGCTGCTCGCCTGCCACCCCCACCGCGAGCTCACCCGCGAGCAGCTGGCGGACCTCCTGTGGCCCGACAGCGAGCCCGACGCCGGGCGCCGCAACCTGCGCCAAGCGCTCTACAACCTGCGCAAGGGTCTGGGCGCCCGGGGTCGCGAGATCATCGACGGCGGCGGTGGCCAGGTCGCCGTTCGAATGCGCCTCGACGACCACGACTTCCTGGACGTCGCCGCCTTCCTGGCCGCCTGGCACCGCGGCCTCCCCGGCTCCGACGAGGTCGTGGCGGGCGAGCTCGTCGAGGCGGTCCAGCTCTACGAGGGCGACTTCCTGGCCGGCTTCCTGGTGCGCGACAGCCCGCGATTCGAGGACTGGCTGGTGGCCGAGCAAGAGCGCCTGCGGGACGCCGCGGTGCAGTCCCTGCGCGCCCTGGTGGACCACTTCTCGGCGCGCGGCGAGTTCAGCACGGCGACGCGCTACTGCCGCCGCCTGCTGGCCATCGACCCGATGTCGGAGGAGGCGCACCGCGAGATGATGCGCCTGTACGTGCTCGCCGGGGCGCGGCGCCGAGCCCTGTCCCACTACACCGACCTGGTGGCGCTGCTCGACCGCGAGCTCGGCGTCGAGCCGATGCCGGAGACCCGTGCCCTCCACACCGGCATCCTGTCCGACGACCTGCCGGCCGGCGCCGAGGCGCGCTCGAAATCTCCCCCTTCGCAGCCCGCCGGCCCTTTCGTACCCCTGGTAGGACGCGCCGGCGCCCTCGACGAGCTGAGCCGGTCCTGGCGCCGCGCCACCGGACACCGCGCCGCCGCCCCCGGGCCCAGGCTCGCTTTGGTGGAGGGAGAGCCGGGAGTCGGCAAGTCGCGCCTGCTGCGCACCTTCCTCAACCAGGTTTCCAGCCGGCCGGACACGACGGTGGTGCAGGGGCGATCCTGGCTGCCGGCCCCCTGGCACGGCGGCGAGCCGTTCGCCAGCGTGCTCCAGGGCCTGCGCACCCGGCTCCTCGCCGATGGCGACCCGCCGGTCGAGGCGGCCGCCGATGCCATGCCCACCGTCGCGACGCTCGGCGCCGCGGTGGAGGGGGTGTTCCGCGCCGCCTCCGCGCCCGTCGTCCTCAACCTGGACACCCTTCACCTGGCGTCCGCCGCCGCCGCCGGCGTCGTCGCCGGGCTGCTCGACGCCTGCGCCGGCCGGCCGATGTGGATCGTCGCCACCTGCCAGCCGGCGGAGCTCGCCAGCGGCGGGCCGCTCCACGCCCTGGCGCAGCGTGCCGACGTCGACCGGTTGCTCCTCGCGCGGCTCGAGGACGACGACATCGTGGAGATCTGCCGCAGCCTGGTGGGCACCGATCCGACCCACCTCCAGCTTGCCGGGCACCTGTTCCGGGCCAGCGAAGGCCTGCCGCTGGCGGTGGTCGAGTCCATCAACTCGCTGTGCGACCTCGGCCTGCTGGTGCCGGCCAGCCGCCGCCGCTGGTCGCTGCAAGGGACGCCGCCGGCGGTGGAGGCCACCGGCGCCGAGCTGGAGCGCCTGGTGGTCGAGCGCGTCGAGCGGCTGCCCACCTCGGCGCGCCGCCTGCTCACCCTGGCGGCGGTCATCGGCCCGAGCTTCGACGTCGAGCTCCTGCAGCGCGCCGCCCACGAGCACATCGGCGTGGTCGAGATCGCCATCGAGACGCTGCTCGAGCGCTGGCTGCTGCGCCCGTACGCTCGCCGCTGGAGCAAGGACCCGCGGGAGCGCGACCTGGTGCTGTGGGCGCAGGGGGCGCGGCGGGGCGGCTTCGAGTTCGCCCACCGGCTGCTCCACCGCGCCGTCTACCATGGCCTGCCCGACGACCGGCGCCGCGCGCTGCACCGCCAGGTGGCCGACATCCTGGCCGAGCGCCACGGCCCGGACGGTGGCGACCGCCCGGAGCGCATCGCCTTCCACTACCTCGAGGGCAGCGCCGGCGAGGCCGCCCTGCCCTTCGTCGCCGCCGCCGCCGAGCGGGCGCTGGCGATGGACGACGAGGACACCGCGGCACGGCTCGTCGAGCGCGGGCGGATCCTCCTCGAGCGGCCGTCGATCCGGGTCGGCGACGAGCTGGCGGAGCGCTGGCGGAGCCTGCGCCGGCGCGCCGGCGCGGACCCCGCGGCCACCCCGCCTTGAGTGCCGGGACGTCGGGCGATCGCTAGTCGCCGATCGGGTTCGGGCCGCGGCGGATCGGTGGCTGCACGCGCACCACCCGGACCGCCACCGACGGCCAGCCGATCTCCGGGAACTCCAGGGCGACGTTCATCTCCTCGCCCACCGACAGGATCAGGTCCACGGAGTCGACGGAGCCGCCGCTGTCCCGCTCGGCGTGCACCTCGACCTTGCCGACCGTCTTCTTCGACACCGTCGGCGTGAAGCGGAAGATGCCGTCCGGGCGCTCGTAGGTCACCGTCTGCCCCTCGCGCATCTCGATCGTCTCGGAGGCGCTGTCGGCGAAGTACACCCACAGCCAGATCAGCCGCTTGGTCACCTTGCCCTCGGACGACACGACGCCGACCTGGCCGCCGTCCGCCGCCATGGCGGCGGGCTCGCCGCCGGCCATCGCGCCTTCCGCCTCGCCGCCGGCCGGCGCCGAGGCACAACCGCCGAGGGCCAGGACCAGCGCACACACTGCCAGCGGCGGGACGACGCCCGCCAGGGACCGCGATATCCACCGTTGCAAGAGCATGATCGTCACCCGGCACTCCTCTCGTCGTTGATCGGTCGCGTCGTTTCAGCACATACGTTCGCCCGATCTTACGGGATCGGCCGCCGCGGCGTACCGGCGGCTCACGCGGGCGGGGCGGAGGATTCGGCCACCAGCGCGTGCAGGGCGCGGCGGAGGGCGTCCCGCGAGTGGCCCTCGGCGAGGCGGCTGCGGCCGGCGGTGGCGAGGCGACGGGCGAGGCCGGGATCGTCAAGGATGCGCAGCACGGCTCGGCTCCATTCGCCGGCCGTCTCCGCCACCAGGAGGTCGAAACCGGGCCGGCCGCCGGCGCCGGCGGCGGCCCAGCGGGAGGCGACCACCGGCACCCCGGCGGACCACGCCTCGAGCACCTTCACCGGTACCCCGGAGCCGGCGCGCAGCGGCGCCAGCGCCACCTGCGCCGCGGCCAGCACCGGCGCCAGCGACGGCGGCGAGTCGACCAGCTCCACCCCCGGCGCCCGCGCCGCCCGCCGC
>Ga0210095_1000430_pt1 | contig 10633 bp, 7 predicted proteins | sample China_Galinas_PW_FD_184861 | JGI IMG/M metagenome (GOLD analysis project Ga0210095, IMG submission 184861) | Wetland microbial communities from San Francisco Bay, California, USA, that impact long-term carbon sequestration - China_Galinas_PWA_D1... | ecosystem: Environmental > Aquatic > Marine >...
GCTGATCGGTTGCAGGGTTTCCGGGACGAGTGGATCATGTATTGGGATGCGGCCAACCGCCGCGGGCTCAACATCATCATCGTGTGCGACCCGGCGAACGCCAAGCGCCCGGAGAGCGACCTTACGGTGTTCTGGGTTGTCGGGCTCGGCGCCGACGGCAACTGGTACGTACTGCACATGGTTCGCGACAAGATGAACCTTCCGGAACGGATCAGCACGGCGATCAGGCTCCACCAAGAATACAAGCCGATGAAGTTCGGGTGGGAGGAATACGGGCTGACGTGCGACGTGCAGGCGCTCGAGGAGAAGCAGAAGGATATCAACTACCGTTTCCAAGTCACCAGCCTTGGCGGGCAGATGGCGAAGGACGATCGGATCCGGATGCTGATCCCCTTGTTCGAGAACGGCCAGATCTATCTCCCGAAGTCGATCATCGTCCGCAACTACGAGAACAGGGCGGTCGACGTGATCCGGCAGTTCGTTGACGAAGAATACGTTCAGTTCCCGACGTGCGCCACCAAGGACATGCTCGACAGTCTCGCGAGGATCAAAGACCCGAAGATGAAGATCAACAAGCCGGAAGTCAGCCTTGGAGCCTCATCCAGCGGCTTCGACATCAACAAGGCGCTTGGCCGCCCAAATCCGTACAACAATGGTTGGATGACAATTTGATGAACCCGATCACTTTCGACGTCTCACCCTGCGAGCTTATGGTCACCAAGGCCGGCACCATGAAAATGCCGGGTAAGTTCGAGGGCAACGAAGCCGTGATGACATCCGCGTGCGTCCATGCTTGGGCGAAGCGGTTTGGCGGGACAACCCCAATGCACAACGCGGCAAGCACGATCGCGATGATCCAGGATGGCGGCGCTTGCATCTGCGTGACGAGGCAGAACAAGAAATCGTTCCAGTTCACCATTGTCCCCATGCCGGCGACGGTGCAGCAAATTTTTGCGAACAGCTTTGTCGAGGTTAATCACTGATGGACGGGATGCCGCAATCCATCACCTCCGGCTTTATGCCGCAGCAGGATCAGTACCGGGCGCAGATCCTTGTCGACAGGTGGGTGCGGGACGCCGAAGCGCTCCAGCAGTGGTCGCCGCTTGCGAAGGAATGCGTGGAGTTCGTTGAGGGCAAACAGTGGAGCGAAAAGGACATCAAGCACTTCGACAATATCGGCCGGCCGCGCGTAACCATCAACAAGATCAACCGCCTACTGCGGCTCGTCTACGGCTACTACAGCGGGAACAGGACGGATATCTCGTTCACCCCGGGCGATGACAGCCTGTCGACCGAGCAGGTGGCACAGGTTCTCTCCAAGCTCTACGCTCAAGAGACCGGCACGAACAAAACCATCTTCGAGGACGCTCAGGTGTTCCTCGACGGCATGAGCACGGGCCGCGGCTTCTGGGATATCAGGCAGAATTTCGAGCGCAACGACCTTGGCGAAACCGTCGCGGTAGCCCTTGATCCGTTCTCAACCTACCTTCAGAGCGACGCGGACAGCTACGACACGCAGCAGCACTCCAGAATTTCCACATCGCGATGGGTGTCGCTCGATGACATCGGGACGGAATACGGAGAGATGGCGGCGGAAGCCGTGCAGCAGGTGGTTTCCGGCGATGGATGGAGATCGTTCCCGCAGAGCTATTATTGGGACGCCACGGAAGAGGTAACGCCGGTGCGCAAGTTCGGCGGCGAAACCGGGCCAGACGGATTGTCGGAGTGGTGGGTGCAGCGTCAATCCTATCTGGTCGACAACTACCTGAAGAACGTTCGAATTCTCGACATGCAGTACAAGGTCCGCCAGCGGGCCGCGTGCTTTGTCGACCTGGAGACCGGCGACTGGAAGCGCATCCCTGAGCATTGGGACAACGACAAGATCGGCAAGGTTCTCTACCATGCGGAGAAACTACGCAACCCGATCAAGGTTGTTCAGCGCGTCATCAACCGCATCCGGTGGACGGCTATGGTCGGAGACATCATGATCTGGGACGATTGGAGCCCATACGACTGGTTCACGATCACCGGCTTTTTCCCCTACTTCCGCCGCGGCAAGACGCGCGGGATGCTTGATGACCTTCTCGACCCGCAGCGCGAGATCAACAAGAAGCGCAGCTTGCGGGTGGAGATCCTTGGGCGCACGGCCAACGGCGGATGGTCCATCCATGAAAATTCAATGTCGCAGCCAGAGGAAGAAAACCTGCGGAAGTTTGGATCCGCCCCCGGGTTCGTGATGAAGTGGTCTGGCTCGGAACCGTGGATGAAGCCGGAGCGTCTCGACCACCAGCCGCGAAACCTGGAAGCGCAGACTCAAGAAGAAAACTCGGCCGACGACCTGTTCGAGATTTCCGGCGTCAACCAGAGCGCGGCCGGCGACCTTGACCGGGTGCAGTCTGGTAAGGCGATCCTCGCCCGCCAGCGGCAGGCCGTCGTCGGCACACGGCTTTACTTCGACAATTGGGGGCACTCGACCGAGCTCAAGGGAGACCTGTATCTTAACAACTTCCAGCGGTTCTATACGGAGGAACGTGTTGTCCGCGAGGTCGGAGAGACAGGGCAAATCGGAACGATGATCCTTAACCAACGGCTCACGTCGCCAGATGGCATGAGTGTTGTCGGTCGCCTGAACGACATCACGCTCGGGCGGTACAGCGCGAAGGTCCAGCAGGTGCCGCACGCCGACACCTACGAGGCGACGCAGTTCGAGGAAATGCTGACGATCTTCGAAAGCCTTGGCGACATCGGCAAGCAGGTGGCCATGACCAACCCGGCCCTCGTGGTCGAAATGTCGACGCTCCCGCGCAAGAACGAGTGGAAGCAGGCGATCCAGCAGGCGATCGGCATGAAGAACGCCGAGGAACAACAGATACAATTGCAGGAAGCCGCGAAGCAAACCGGCGCCACCAACGTTCCCAACACCGTGAGTGCCGGCGGGCGTGTCACGCCGCAGCCGGCCGCCCCACAACAGGCGCCGGCGCTGCCACAGCCCCAACCGACAGGAGTACCGAATGGGTAAGATCGATAGAAAATTGAATATTTCCGTCAGAATGGTGCTTGATGAGGGCGACCCGTTCATCGGGTATATGCCCACCGTTTTGTCTGATGTAGGAGAACATCATCGTAGACTGTCCGAAGACGGGCGGCTCAGCAATTATGGACAGTGGGAGCATCCGGAAACCGGAGCGTTGGTCTCATGGACGGCAGAGTCCAAGGTGGTGCCGAATGGGTAACCCCCACAAACTCACAGATGACCTCCTCGCAACCCCGGCGCTCCAAGAGCGCTTTTTTCTTGAGTCGCTGTTCGATGGAGCCGGCTACAAGAGCGGGTACTGGTTCCTCCGGCAGCGTGACAACGGCGAGTTCTCCCGCAAGGCCGTCAAGTATGTTCCCGAACACCCCGTCGTCCGTTTGACGGAGATGATCCTTGGCAACCTGAACAAGCGCGTCTCCCAGGGTGGCGCGTGGGTATCGGCTTGGGTCAACGAAGGCGACAAGCTGATCAACCTGTGGCTCGACAAGGACGGAGACGTGCAGTTCACGGTGGAAACTGACGCCGCTGACCTGTTCCATCCGGTCGAGTACCGGCGATTGGACCTGGATGACCTCGTAGCCAACTGCTTCGAGGCCTGGCGCCTATGGCACCACCACATGGTCGACGTCTTGGAGACGCGCGAAGGGAAAGACACCTACCGGCGCGCTCAAGGCGAACTTCCCCCATCCGCAAGGTAGAAACGAATGGCTTTGATTCCTGTTCTTGGCGGCGGCGCAAATCTGACCGGTGCCCAAATAAAAATGCTCTACGAAGCCGAAGCCGACACGAACGCTTTTGACGATGCAGCAAAAGCCAAGCTCGACGGCGTGGACGAAAACGCGGCGGACGATCAGACCGGCGCGGAGATCAAGGCGGCCTATGAAGCCGAAAACAACACGAACGCTTTTGACGATGCCGCGAAGTCGAAGCTCGCAAATATAGAGTCGGGCGCGACAGCGGATCAGACCAACACCGAAATCCTGAATGCGTGGCAGACTGCGACGGGGCGGAATGCCGCCAATGACGGCGGCAAGCTGGACGGGATCGAAGCGCTCGCCGACGTGACCGACGCGACGAACGTCAACGCCGCCGGCGCCGTCATGGAAGCCGACACGTCTACAGCGACGTTCTCGTTTGTCATTGACGAAGACGACATGAACTCCAACCTGAACACGAAGGTGCCGACGCAGCAGAGTGTGAAGGCGTTTGTCGACAATGCCGTTATCGCCGCCGGCGCTGGCGACGTGGTTGGCCCGGCGTCGGCAGTAGACGAGCAAATCGCGGTTTTCGACGGAATAACTGGCAAGCTGATTAAGGACGGTGGCGTCGGTGTTGCGCTAATCTCAACAGCCAGCCAGCCGGGCGACAACATCTCCGACTTCACGAACGACAGCGTGTTCATTACTGCGGCTGACGTCACGTTCGAAAACCTGGACACGAACAGCGACGTTGGGACCGGGGCCGCCCAGGTCGCGGCCGGAAATCACACGCACACAGGAGTTTATGAGCCGGTCGACGCTACGATCATCCGGGAGGCCGACGTTGATGACGTGGCGGTAAACGGGGTAACGACGGCCCCTATCTCAAGCAATTGGGCCTACGATCACGAGAACAACACGGCAAACCCGCACACCGTCACAGCCGCGCAGATCGGCGTTGAGTCGGGCGCGACCGCCGATCAAACCGGGGCGGAGATCGACGCGCTCCTGGATACTGAGATCGGACATGCCAACTGGACCCTGGACTGGACCGCAGCGAGCGCCAACTTTGCGACAAGCGGTACGGCGGCAACTGGAGTGCTCACGGTTACCGGCACGATAGCAGCGACGCACACGGGCGGCAATGACGCCTATGCGGTAACTCTTACGTCATCGACATCGAGCGGGGAATTCCTCAACTGCGTTGGTTCAACTGGAAATGCCAGCGTTCAGATCCGGCAGGCGGGAGCGGGGCCGGGGACCATAGAGGTCTACGCCGGGGATGCTGGTACCGCCAAGCATGTCCTTGTGGGCGACACATCAGACCCTTATGCCGTTCTCGGCGGATATTCATCTGATCGATCTGGCACGGCGACGCTGACGGTTGTAGGTGACTTGGCCGCAACAGGGGTCATCGGCGGACAGATCCAGAGCTTGGCGAACTTCGCCGCGCTGGCAAGCAATACGGCACAAACTGGTTTTGCTTACATCGCAGAGCATACATCCGGTGGATACGGCGGTGGATTCTTCATCCCGACCGAGAGAACAACCCCATTAACGGCGGACGGCGGAAACGTATCGGCGCACGGCTCCGGGGGCGACTTTAGATGGGAGCGGCTTGGTCCTGGCGGGCAGATCGAGGCCGACGCGGGCCGCGCGGACGTGTTGAACTTTGGCGCCATCCCCGACGGCGCGACGGATTGCAACTCGGCGTTTGCCGCGGCGATCGCTGCCGCTGATGAGATCCTCGTGCCGCAGGGAACGTTCCTGACCGGCACACCGATCAACCTGACCGCAAATAAGAAGCTGACCGGCGTCGGCGAACAGACGAAGATCATCATTGAAGGCGACAGCGTGACCGGCGGCGTGATCCAGGGGAACACTGGAACGGGATCAAGCGATGCAGCCGGTATCTGTGTTAGCAACATCATGATCCAAGGAAGTTGCGACTACGGGCTGTATTTCCCGGCGAACACGTCATGCCACCTTAGCAAGATCCGCTTCGCATTTACGGCAGGGAACCTAAGCACGGATTGCATTTTCATCGCCCAATGTTGGGGTGAGTCAACGATTAAAGACGTCTTTGCATTCGTGGCCGAAGGTGGGGCACAGGCCGACGACTTGGACGGGAGCGCTTCACAGTCGGTTATACATGCTGACGGCGATTGCAATGGGTTGAACATCGACGGCGTGTACACCATCGCTCAGACCAAATATGGCATCATCGTCACGGATGCGGTGCTGACCTCCGGCAACCCGTATGGCATCATCATCAACAACGCCACATTGCAGCGCCACCAGATCGGCCTTGCGATACATCAAGCTCGCGGGATTACGGTTAGCGGTCTGAAAACCGAGATTGTCCAGTACCCGATAGTTCTCGGGGATCGAGATAACAATCGGGCGTGCCGCGGCGGAACATTCAATTCATTCTCGTGCTTCCAGATGGACGCGAGTGCTCAGGGGTGGAATGACAACGACACAGCAGCCGTGGAGTTGTCGTTCGCTCACGGGAACGTGTTCAATGCTCCGCATTTCGGTAACGGCAGGGACGATGACGGATACAATGCGTTCCTTCTCCGCGACAGCCTAACCAACACGATGATCAGCGCGACGGCTAACCTTGACGCGCAATCCCCGTTCCATGCGCAGCGGGACTGGCGCGGCGCGATTGAACTGCACGCATCTTCCATTGATGATGCAGGGATCGAGGTTATCGGGAATGGCATTTACGGGCGCGAGCACATCATTCCAGATGACGATCACGCCACCTCCGCAAACTTGCATCAGGTATTTGAAATAACCGCCGGCGTCCCCTCTTATACAGAGTGGACCCCAGATACGATCGCGTAAGGATTAGAAATGGCAAATGGCGACAAAAAAATAGTTCCGGTTGTTTCATCAACAGCCAACTCCGGAACGCTGGCGGTCTCTGATGGGGCTGGCGGTATCCAAGAAATTGCGGGCGTCGCTGGCGTTCGCGCATTTGAGAACATGGCCGCTCTCGTGGCGCAGGCAGGGACAACAGGCGATAGCGCGTTTCTCGACGGGTACTATGAAAGAGGCGATGGCGGCGGCGGTGTGTTCACATGGGATGAGGACTCGACCGAAGACGACGACGGCGGCATTGTTATCGACCCGACAGGGGCAGGCGCGGGACGATGGGTGCGATCGGACATTGGAACGTCGCTGAACGTTCGCTGGTTTGGCGCGAAACTTGACGGAACCACGGACGATACGGCGGCGATCCAGGCCGCTCTCGACACCAAGAAGGGTGCCGTATTTATTCCGCCGGTTCAGCCGCTATCCGTGAGAGGCGCGGTCATCACGCAGATCGTCATGTACGAAGGGTCCAAGCTATTCGGCGTTGGCGCCGGGACTTATGGCAACTTCGGGTCGCGGTTGTGGCAAAAGGACGGCTCCGATATTGACATGATCGTCAATGATGCCTCGGCACCCCCGAACCACTATCTCCACTCAACGCATATCGAAAACTTGCTGCTTGAGGGTCTTGGGTTGCGGTCACCATCTGGCCTCGCTGATCCCGGTAGCGCGGCAGCAGGTGGGTGCGGAATTAACTTCACGCATTTTAGCGGCGAGACGTTTGAAATCAGGAACGTCAGGTGTCGTTATTTCAGGGAAAGCGGGATCAGGATTGGCGGCGGGTCGACCCCAGGGCTCATCACAAACTGTGCATCGTTCTGGAACGATGAATATGGTTTCGAGTTGACAAAGCCAGGTGGTCGCGTTTGGCACCAAATGGGGCTGCGTAGCATATCTGGCGACAACAACGGTCTGGGCGTTTTACGTATCCACAGTGTTGGGCAAGCCTATGATGGGATATTCGTTGACGGCGTAAAGGCAGAAACGAGTACCATTGACGGAATTGATGACGGCGATATCCAGCAAGATGTGATCGTTCTCGACACACTGAACAACCACCCGGTGTCTATCTCCAATGTCGCGAACTATTGCGGCAGCGGCAACACGATGAACTCGGTTATCAAGATCGTGAACACGGGCGCGCGTGTAATTCTACGTCATATCAGGTCGCACACGGACTGTGACAATTACATTGATGACCAGTCGGCTTCGCAGGTGCTCGCGCGTTCTGGATCGGCAAGTCACGGGCTTGTGGATGGCTTCTGGTCGAGTGCTCTTGGTGCTGATGCTTACAAGAACGTACGGTTGGTGGCTGATTACACTGCGGATGGGTCACTTACGCAAGACATTCAGGACTACGTTGACGCACAGACCGTCACGCCAAAGCAGGTGTTCAAGGCGTATGGGATGCCAGATGCGACAAACCCGGTTGTCGAGGAACTAGTCAGCGGCGGGCTCCTATCAAAGTTCGCGGTCGGAGATAAGACCGTCTTCATGGAGCCATGTGGGATTGACACCGGCGTCTCTCACAAGTTCACGATGAAATGCGTATCAGAGAACGATGAAACTGGCGATGAATGTGCATTTGAGATCAGCATTCGGAACAGATCGGACGATCCGCAAGGTGTTGGCGCCTATGATACAGCGAACGCGAGCGGGGACGTTGCCCTGGCCGCAGACAACGATACTGAATTCGACGTCTCAACGACCATCACAAATTGGGACGGTGTATCTGCCGGTGACATTATGCAAATTGAGGTCGAACGTGTTGCTATTGCGGATGGAACGGAAGCAACCGGAGGTATCTATCTTCTCGGTATGATCTTGGAGCCTGCGTAATGGCAATGGGCCTCGACGGCACGGAACGGAAAGTGCTTGATGCGACTGGTCTCGTTTTCCCCGCTGCGGACACAACCGAGTGGGTAGTTGTGATACGCGTCAATTTGACAGGAACAGATGATCGTAAATTCATCATCGGGCATTACAACCCTGCAGGTACGGAAGGTTCTTTCAACACATTCAGTCTTTTGCTTACAGGCACTGGTGCATATAGGTTCTACCTTAAGGGGAATGGCGGAACAGGGTTCCAGCACGTTTCAGGCAACACGCCAGGGGCCGATGATGTTGACCGTCTTTTTGTAATGCAGAACAATGCCACGTCTGGGAATATTGAATTTTGGATGTGTGACGCCGGTGGCACGGCGGTAAACGAGGATAACGACCCAGACACGGGGATGCTAGCAACAACCGAATCGTGGCCCGCGTATCTTGGCGCAAACGCTGACACGACCGCAGGGGAATTTCTCCAGAGCGGTAGCAAGGTCGGCGAGTTCTGGCGCGGCGATGGCTTCTCTTTAACCCAAGCGCAGATTGAGGGGTTGGCTTCCGGGTACTTACATCCACAGTTTCTCGGGCACGATCTAACATTCTACCACCCCATGCGCGAGGTCGCGGATACGATGATTGACCGGCGCGGGAATTATGACTTGACCGGCGCGGGTATCGGGGCAACGACGCCGCACTTCCAAGTTTTCCAAAGGGACCGCTGACATGCTGACTTACTTCCCTGCATCGTTGGTCCCAGGGCCAGAGTTCGTCCTTGACCTCACGGATGTTGCAACCTTCGACGTACCATCAGGGTTCGATGATAGCGAGGGTACATTATATCTCGAAGGCCCAACGGCCGGTGGAACAGTGCGCGTTGCGTATGCTTGGGATTCTAGCGGGTTCTTGCACTCTATCGACGGGGCAATTGCTGAATATGACCAGTGGCCTATCCCCTGGACCGATCCGCAGCAGGACACGCCTGGGTCTACCTACTATGTGGACAGCACTGCGGGTACTGGTGGCGACGGTTCTCAGGGTGATCCATGGGATGCTCTCGCGGACATTCCAACGCTATCCGCTGGTGACACCGTGGTTTTCGTGGATGGCAGCGTGTTCACCGGGACGCTCGATATCACAGAGTCCGGCGAGGCCGACAACGTAATCAAGTTCACCCGCTCCGGTGGCGGCGCCAAGCCGATCATCCAGGGTGATGGCGCAACGACCGACTACGCCATGCAGATTTACGCTCAAAGCTACATTTGGGTTGACGGAATCAGGTTTCGCAACGCCGGTTACGGGATCAACAACGAAGCGGATGGGCAGATACGCATCACTGGCGGGAATGAGACGACGCTGCTATGCGATTACGTCACGCTGACCAACATAGAATGTCACAACAGCGGCACGACCGGCGGGTATATGAACGACGATGTGCACCACTTCACGCTAAAAGACTGCAACGTTTACTCCAACCCGCAAAATGGGTGGTTGTTCAATTCTGGAGACACAGACACCAACGCATTCAACGTCATGCGCGGGGTAACGTTCTGGGATAACTGCTCTGCCGATGCGGGGGATCATGTTGTAAACGGCATCGGGGGCAACACCGCAGTGTTCGGTTGCCGCTGGTATAACAACCATAACACGGACCATTATCTCTACAGGGGCCATACGCCCAAGGGGTCACTTGATGCTTGGTACGGTGCGGTCAAGGTGTTTGAGTGTTCATTTGAGGAAGGCGACACCAACCGATCAAACTATCCGTTGGGCATGAAGGGGCAGGGCCTGCACGCATACAGGGTTTGGACATCTGGCTGCACCCAATGGGCATACTGCCCGCAGTTACCAACGGGAACGGGCGCCCTTGGGGATCTCAATCTTACCGATTGCCACCATTCCATTGCTACTGATGTTGATAAATCCGGGGTGGCGAACGAGGCTCATTGCATTGGTGTCTCGAACCTGACGGGGTTTGAGGCCGATGGCGAAGCTGATCTGGCTTTCTGGAACATGACGTTGGTAGATGCCGCTTACGGCTTCCACGTCGACGCGACCAACATGGCCGGGATCGACACCACAGAGTTCGTTGCGACGAACTGCATCATCCAGGACATGACGGACGGCGGCGCGCGGTTACAGAAAGACGACGGGTTCGCCGTTCTCAAATACGATTACAATGCGTATTACAACG
>Ga0210095_1000431_pt1 | contig 10599 bp, 9 predicted proteins | sample China_Galinas_PW_FD_184861 | JGI IMG/M metagenome (GOLD analysis project Ga0210095, IMG submission 184861) | Wetland microbial communities from San Francisco Bay, California, USA, that impact long-term carbon sequestration - China_Galinas_PWA_D1... | ecosystem: Environmental > Aquatic > Marine >...
AATTTAACCTTATTGATTCAGTGGTTGCTTTAAATGCGGCATTTTTTGTGAACGCTTCAATATTAATTCTGGCAGCAGCAGTTTTTTTTACCAGCGGCCATTCGGAAGTTGCATCCATTATCGATGCGCATGCTTTGCTGGCACCTCTTCTCGGTAATAGTTTTGCTCCAATAGCTTTTGGAGTTGCTTTACTTGCTGCAGGACAGTCCTCTACAATTACCGGTACTTTTGCAGGCCAGATTGTTATGGAAGGTTTTATCGGGCTAAAAATCAGGCCGTGGCTGAGGAGATTAATTACACGCATAATAGCAATTGTACCGACATTATTTGTACTTAAAATTTCAGGCGATCAAGCAGTTGATGAATTGTTGATTTTATCACAGGTTGTTCTGTCCCTTCAGCTTCCTTTTGCTTTAATTCCACTTTTACATTTTACTGCCAGTAAAATAAAAATGAATGAATTTGCCTCCAGAAATGTGTTAAGAATAGTTGCCTGGTTTTCCGCCGGTCTGATCATCGCTTTAAACTTAAAACTAGTTTTTGATTTTGCTTCTGAAAATATTTCCGGTCAGGGAATGTTGCCAATATTTATTAAATTTGCCTTTATTCCGTTTAGCTTTTTTATGGTTTTGTTGCTATTGTGGATTACAATAGAACCTTATTTAAAGAGAGAAAAACTGGAGAAAATCCTTCCTCCTGTAGTAACGCTTAAGAAAACGAAACATCACGAGAGAGAAACGATGGGGTATAAAAAAATTGGAATAGCCCTTGAAGGAAAAATGAACAGGGATCAGCAAATAGTTGAGGGAGCTTACCCGTTTATAAATTCAACCGATGCGGAAATTTATTTTATACATTGTGTGGAGACAGCAACAGGAAGATTTATTGGCGATATGGTTGCCGATAAGCGGGCCAATGAAATGGATGAGTATTTAAAACAATTTTCAGGAAAATTAGAAAAGGAAAATTTTACAACCCACACTGTAATCGGAGGCGGTGAACCTGAAGATGAAATTGCAAGAATCTGCAAAAGTGAAAATATTGAATTGCTGATTGTCGGAAGTCACGGACATAAATTTGTGAAAGATATTATTTATGGTTCAACAGTCAATGAAGTGAGACACAGGGTACGAGTTCCGGTTCTCGCAATTCCTGTTGATAATTAATATTTCTAAAATCAAATAAAAATATTTACAATGGAAAAACTTGATAAAGAAACTATTAGTACCTGGAGATACCATCTGCAGGATGAAATAGATGCGGCATTTCTTTACCGAACATTAGCAGAGCTTATCCATAACGAAAAAAGAAGAAATATTTATTTGCAATTAGCAAATGTTGAGGATAAGCACGTTGAAGCGTGGAGAGATCTTCTGATAAAAAATGAAATAAAAATCAGAAAAGAAGAACCGTCAACTAAAGCAAAAATTACCGCATGGTTTTCTAATAAATTTGGTCCTGCATTACTTACAAAAATGATGCTGCAGGAAGAAGCTACTGAAGTAAAATCCTATCTGGGTTTATATAAGGATAATCCGGAAGGACAGACCGGCGATATTGCACTTCGACTTGCACGCGATTCTGCCGAACACGCGAACAAATTAATGGATACTGATGATATAAGCGAGGAGCCGTGGCACAGTTCGGAATCAGGTGGAATTTTAAGGAATGTAGTTTACGGGTTTAATGATGGGCTAACGGCAAATTTTGGTTTGATTGCAGGAGTAATTGGTGCGAGCGCAGCTCCACATTTAATTTTAATTTCAGGTATGGCAGGATTGATTGCCGACGCCCTTTCGATGGGGTCTTCCGGATATCTTGCTGCAATAAGTGAAAAGGATGTTTTCGAGCATGAAAAAAGAATGGAAAGGGATGAAATAAGATTGATGCCGGAGCTTGAAACAGAAGAACTTGCATTGATTTATGAATCAAAGGGTATGAATCCCGATGATGCAAAAAAGTTAGCTGTTGAAGCAATGAAAAATCCGGAACAGGTGCTTGATGAAAAAGTACGAGAAGAGCTTGGCATGGTTGAAAACCCTCAGAGTCCCCTGAAAGAGGGATGGATAACTGGTCTGGCAACTGCAATCGGGGCATTAATTCCCGTTTTTCCATTCTTTTTCTGGGAAGGCACGATTGCAATAATTATTTCATTTATAATTTCAATGACGGCCCATTTTGGTGTCGGCGCTGCAAGAAGTTTTTTTACGGGACGCGGTATTTTCAGAAGCGGTTTTGATATGTTCGTGGTAGGTTTTGGTGTTGCCGCAGTTGGTTATTTTATTGGGGAATTAATTCTGAAATTTTTATAAATAAAAAAGAGTTATGGTTATGAAGAAAATCAGAATATTGTCCTGGAATGTTAACGGACTTAGAGCAGTTCACAAAAAAGGTTTTCTGGATTGGTTTAAAAAAGAGCAGCCGGATATTCTTTGTCTGCAGGAAACAAAAGCGCAGGAAGAACAATTACCGGACGAAGTAAGAAATGTTGAAGGATATCACTCATATTTTTCATCAGCTGTAAAAAAAGGTTATAGCGGCGTTGCTATTTATAGCAAAGAAAAACCAAAGAGTGTAAAAAAAGGATTTGGCATTGAAAAGTTTGATAGTGAAGGGAGAATTTTGGTCGCAGAATATTCCAATTTTACGTTGATAAATATTTATTACCCAAACGGGAAAGCAAGAGAAGAAAGACTTCGTTACAAAATGGATTTTTACGATGCATTTCTTAAATTCGCAAACAAGCTGAAGAAAAAAGGCAAAAATTTAATAATCTGCGGTGATGTAAACACGGCCCACAAAGAAATTGATCTTGCCCGCCCGAAACCAAATGAAAAAGTGTCCGGATTTCTTCCGGAAGAAAGGGCATGGATGGATAAATTTTTTGCTAATGGTTATCTGGATACATTCAGAATGTTCAACGAGGAGCCGGAAAACTATACCTGGTGGGATGTGATAAGCCGTGCGCGTGACAGGAATGTTGGCTGGCGTATCGATTATTTTTTCATCAGTGAAAGCCTGAAAAATAAAATTAAAGACGCATTTATAATGTCAGATGTTATGGGTTCCGACCACTGCCCTATAGGAATAGAAATTTAGTCCGATGATAGAAGTTAACCCCCACAGGATAAGATTACTTCAGGATGGAAAAAAATTACCCGGTCCTGTTATTTACTGGATGAGTCGCGATCAGCGCGTTCACGATAACTGGGCTCTTTTATTTGCACAGAAACTTGCCCTGGGAAACAATTCTGAACTTGCTGTAGTTTTTAATCTCGTTCCCGATTTCCTTGAAGCTACAATACGCCAGTATGGATTTATGCTTAAAGGATTGCAGCAGGTAGAGAAGGAATTAAATAAATTCAACATTCCATTCTATCTTCTGCAAGGGAAACCCGATAAAACAATCTCAAAATTTATTTCCGGGAAAAATATCAGCATAATTATTTCTGATTTTGATCCACTGCGGGTTAAGATATTATGGAAAAGAGATCTTGCGAAAAAAATAAATATCCCATTTTACGAAGTAGATGCGCATAATATAGTCCCTTGCCTTTATGTCTCGCAAAAAATTGAATACGGGGCTTATACTATCAGACCCAAAATTCACAAAGCTCTGCCGGAGTTTCTTGAAGAGTTTCCACAGGTAATTAAAATGAAAAAACCAGGGAAGTTTTCTTTTCAAAAAATTAACTGGGAAGGAGTAAGAGAAAATCTTAAAGTAGATTTTTCAGTTACGGAAGTTAATTGGATAAAACCAGATGAAAAAGAAGCACGAAAGTGTTTAGGTGAATTTATTCTTGAAAAGCTTGATAAATACAACGATGAAAGAAACGATCCCACTAAAAACGGACAGTCTAATTTATCTCCTTATTTACACTTTGGACAAATATCGGCTCAACGTGTTGCGCTCGAAGTGCAAGAACTAAAAAATCATTCCGACTCATCAGAAGCATTTCTGGAAGAATTAATTGTAAGAAGAGAACTGTCAGATAATTTCTGTTATTATAATTCTGAATATGATTCATTCAAAGGATTTCATGAGTGGGCGCAGAAATCATTAAACGAACATAGAAAAGATAAAAGAGAATTCGTCTACTCATTAAAGCAATTTGAAAATGCAAAAACACATGAAGAGTTGTGGAATGCAGCACAGATGGAATTAATGAAAACAGGCAAACTTCATGGATATATGAGGATGTACTGGGCAAAAAAAATTCTTGAGTGGACAAAATCACCGGAAAATGCACTGAGTATAGCCATTTATTTAAATGATAAATATAATTTAGACGGGCGTGATCCGAATGGTTATACTGGTTGTGCGTGGTCAATCGGTGGCATTCACGACAGAGCATGGACAGAAAGGCCTGTCTTCGGAAAAATCCGTTACATGAATTACAACGGATGCAAACGTAAATTTAATGTTGAAGTGTACATTAATAAATTTTCTTAGTGTAGCTCATTGATCTTAGTGCCATTGTGGTGAGAAATAAGTAACCACAGCAATTTTATAAAGCTAATTTAGCCCAATATTGGTATTTCGATATATATCTGAATTCCTTAAATTTACCGACCACATTTCAAAAAAATAGCCTTAATAAATAATGAAAAATTACAGAGTATTATTGTTTTATAAATATGCCCCGGTACAAGATCCTGATACTTTTATGCAGGAACACCTGGTGTTTTGTAAATCTATTAACCTGACCGGACGTATTTTTATAGCAACCGAGGGAATAAATGGAACGGTGTCTGGAAAAGTAAATGATATTGAAAAGTATAAATCCAAACTTAGAAGTTATCCGCAGTTCGCTGATATTATTTTCAAAGAGGATGAAGAAGAAAAACCGGCACATTCAAAAATGCATGTGCGTGTTAAAAATGAGATAGTAAATTCAAAATTATTTAATACAAAGCATGCAAACGGGGGAAAAAGATTAACCCCTGAACAATTGAAAGAATTTTATGAAAACGGAAAAGACTTTATTATTGTAGATGCGCGAAACTGGTATGAAAGTGAGATAGGTAGATTTAAAAATGCGATAACTCCGCAAATTAAAAAATTCCGTGATTGGCCTACAGCAGTCGAAGAGTTAAAAGAATATAAAGACAAAACGGTAGTCACGTATTGTACAGGTGGTATCAGGTGTGAAAAAGCCTCGGCTTATATGGTTGAGCAGGGTTTCAAAGATGTTTACCAGCTTGACGGTGGGATAGTAAGTTACACTAAAAAATTTCCGGATACCTTTTGGGAGGGCGCTATCTGGGTTTTTGATGAAAGGTATGTTGTAAACCCGAATACAAAAAATGAACTAAGAGAAATTGCTAACTGTGTATTTTGTGGAAAGAAAACTTCGTATTATATTAACTGCCATAATCTTGAATGTGATAAAATTCTGATTTGTTGTCATGAATGTAAAAAAGAAATGGATTATTGTTGTTCAGAAGAATGCAGGAATTCCCCGAGAAAACGTGATCATTATTACGGCTGAAAATGAATAAAGACCTTGTTCCTTATAGCAGATGGGACGAATTAAAAAAATGGATACCATCCTTAATCATCCTTCCAATGTGTGTTTACCTTGTTATGGATCGGGGAAATTACGGATTAATTGATAATGCCGATCTTGTTATACACGAAGCGGGTCATTTCTTTTTTAAATTTTTCGGCAAATTTATCTATGCTGCAGGTGGAACCCTGATGCAGATAATACTGCCATCAATTATCGCTTTTTATTTTCTTAAAAATATGTACAGACTGGGTGTTCAGGTTAGTTTGCTGTGGCTCGGTCAAAATCTTATTAATATAAGTGTATATGCTGCAGATGCGCGGGCACAAAAACTTCCGCTGCTTGGGGGAAACAACGTTTATCACGACTGGCATTATCTGTTAGGTGAAATTGGCCTGCTGGATTACTCTTCAGAAGTTGGTTGTTTTTTCGTTGGTCTTGCAATACTTGTTTTTATTATACTTCTGATAATGCCATTAATTATAATTGATTAAATCTTAATGAAATATCTTGTTTTAATATCTTTATCAATAATTCTTATTTTTTCAGCACTTCACGCACAGGAGATTGTAAAAAAATCTTATTATTCCGGAGGAGAGTTAAAATCAGAAATTGTATATTCGGATAGTTTACGTGATGGTGAGGCAAAATTTTATTATCAAAATGGTAATCCCGAAGAGATAAGAACCTATGTGAACGGACGTGTTGAGGGAACTGTTAAAACCTATTATGAAAATGGCAAGATTAAAGAAATCTTTACCATTACTGATGGCAGACGGGACGGACCGACTTCACTTTTTGATTCCACAGGAACATATTTAAAAGATATTGTTTACACAGGTGGAAAATTAAATATAGATGAACCGACGTCTGTACAAAAAGAAAATGGGGATTCTCTTTTTGCAGCAAAAATTGAAAAACTTAAAAGAAGCAGCACAAAAGCTGCTGTTCCCCCTGATTTTACCAATGAACACTTGAAAAATGACCCTGTTTATTTTACCAAACCGGAAGTTCCCGCCAAACCATTGGGCGGAATGGCCTCAATTTATAAAAAGCTGGTTTACCCGGATAATGCACGAGAAAACAATATACAGGGAATTGTTGATGTAATAACTTTTATTGATGAAAAAGGAGATGTGGTTAATACAAAGATTGAAACAGGCTTAGGATATGGTTGTGATAAAGCAGCAGAATCTGCGATAAAATATACAAAGTTTAAACCGGCTAAATTTAAAGGGGAGTCAGTTAAATCACAGTTAAAAATTTCTGTAGAATTTAAAAGCTATAACAACTAATCAATTAAGTTAAATCCAAAGGTTTTTAAGAAAGATTGTATTACAGGATTACTATTTATTAATTCTAAAAAGTAGTTCGAAAATTCCCTTCTAAGCGGGTAGTCCTTTCTTAGTTTATCAAAATATTTCCCTTTTTTGTTTTCCTGCAATTCCAAAATATTCCTTAATTGTTTATCATCATTTTTAATCCTATAAATTGCAGAAAATAGTTCTTGCAGGCTATTTGTTTCTTCTTGAAAATTTATCTTAATTATTTTCTCAGGTACTTCCGGAAAAACAGGTTCCCATTCTGGTTTTTTATTCAGGAAATTACAAAGCGCATTATATAACATTACAGTTCCATTTACTTTTCCCTCGTAAGAATATCCGGCAATATGTGGAGTGGCAATGTTTGTTCTTTGCAGCAGATCGTTATTAATATTAGGCTCATTTTCCCAGACATCCAGTACCATAGAAAGGTTATTTTTATTCTTTATATCTAATAGTGCTTTATTATTAATTACGGCTCCTCGCGAGGCATTAATAAGTATGGTATCTTCTTTAAGCTTTTCCAATTTTTGATGATCAAATAAATGGAATGTCTTATCAACGCCATCCATATTTAAAGGAACATGCAGAGTAATAATATCGCATTCCAATATTTCATCCATCTCAATATAATCTTCTCTTTTTGTTAATCTTTTTAAGGGTGGATCATTTTTCAAAACCTTCATTCCAAGAGATGAAGCTAATTTTGAAACACGGCTTCCAATATTTCCAACACCTATAATGCCAATTGATTTTTCACTGAGAATAAATTGCTTTTCGCTCGCAATTTCAAAAAGGGAAGTAAAAACATATTCAGCTACGGCATCAGCATTGCATCCTGCCGCATCGATAAAAAAGATTCCCTGAGATGTAAGATATTCCTGATCTATATGATCCCGCCCAATTGTTGCGGTTCCTACAAATTTAACTTTTGAGTTATTGAGCAGATTTTTATCAACTTTCGTTACTGATCTTACCAGTAGAATATCAGCATCAATTACTTCCTTGTTGGTAATTTTTCTACCCGGCAAAAGAAAGACGTTACCCAGAGAAGAAAAAGCTTCGGAAGCGAGTATTATATTTTCATCGGCTACAATTTTCAGCATGGATATTATCCTTAAAGACAATGTCAGGAGAGCACTTTGTCACTCTTTTACTTGTTGATCGTTATATTGTTTTTTCACATATTAAAAAGTATCTTTGCAAGCCACAAAATAAAATTAATAAACACAAAATATGTAGAAACTTACAAAAATAATCCGGTCACTTTAAATTAAGGAGCTATAAGATGTTAAGCCAATTGCTTCAACCAGAAATCACATCACTAATTGAAGAAAGGAAACTTAGCACCTTAAAAGAGATTTTAAGTGAATGGACGCCCGCCGATATTGCAGAACTTATATCCCAACATCCTGAAAACGAACAGGCAATTATATTCAGAATTCTTCCCCACTCAACAGCAACAGATACATTCGAATACCTTGAATTTGAACAGCAAATGAACCTTTTAAAGGCGATGGGCAAAGAAGAGGTTGCAACAATACTAAATGAAATGTCACCTGATGACAGAACTGCATTGTTGGAAGAATTACCCAGTTCGGCAGCAAAACATTTAATTATGTTACTCTCACACGAAGAAAGAAAAGTAGCTCAAACGCTTTTGGGTTATCCGGAAAACAGCATCGGAAGGTTAATGACTCCGGATTATCTGGCCGTTCAACCAGAATGGACTATAAAAGAAGCGCTGGATTATATCAGGAGTAATGGGAAAGATAGCGAGACACTTAATATTATTTTTGTGGTAGATGATAAAGGAAAATTGATTGATGATATAAAAATCAGAGAATTTCTTTTAACTCCATTGGATAAGCGTGTACTAGATCTAATGGACGAAAATTTTATTGCAATGCACGTAAACGATGATCAGGAAACGGCGGTTGAAATATTTAAGAAATATGACCGTATTGCTTTACCTGTCGTAGATAGTCAGGAAGTTTTAATTGGCCTGGTAACAGTCGATGACGTATTAGACGTTGCTGAAGAAGAGGCTACAGAAGATATTCATAAACTTGGTGGTGTTGAAGCCCTCGATGAATCGTATTCAACAATTTCTTTTGCTAATATGATTAAAAAAAGAGCGGGGTGGCTGGCAATACTGTTTGTCGGTGAAATGTTTACCGCTACAGCAATGGGATTTTTTGAAGGTGAATTAAGTAAGGCGATAGTTCTTGGTTTGTTCCTTCCATTGATAATTTCCAGCGGTGGAAATTCGGGTTCGCAGGCATCAACACTTGTTATTCGTGCATTGTCTTTGGGAGATATTTCCCTAAAAGATTGGTTTTTTGTAATGCGACGTGAATTCATTTCCGGAGTTGTTCTTGGAGCTATCCTTGCTGCAATCGGATTTTTAAGAATCTCCATTTGGCAGGCAACAAGCGGAATGTATGGCGCTCACTGGATGCTTGTAGCATTTACGGTTAGTTTTGCTCTTCTCGGAGTTGTTATGTGGGGAACTCTTGCTGGCTCTATGCTTCCCATAATACTTAAAAAATTCGGAGCAGATCCCGCTGCCTCATCAGCTCCACTTGTCGCAACAATAGTCGACGTTACCGGGCTTATTATTTACTTTACTGTTGCAATAGTTATTATGCACGGAACTCTTTTATAAGATTACCTTTCTGTAAATTTTCATTCTGCAATAGGAGAACAGGTTTATTCTGATAAATATTATTATTTTTATAATTGCAACATTAAATGACTTAAAGGAATTAAAATGAAGGGAATTGTACTGGCCGGGGGAGCGGGCTCACGCCTCTATCCAATTACAAAAGTATACAGCAAACAGCTGACTCTTATTTATGATAAACCGCTTATCTATTATCCGGTCTCGGTTTTAATGTTAGGTGGAATTAAAGAAATATTAATTATTTCTGATAAGGAGACTATTCCTCTTTATCAAAAATTATTTGGTGATGGAACGCAGCTGGGGTTAAAGTTTGATTATGTAGTACAGGATGCTCCAAATGGAATTGCAGAAGCATTTATTCTTGGAGAAAAATTTATAGGGAATGACAGCGTTACCCTGATTCTGGGAGATAATATTTTTTATGGCTCGCTCGACTTCCTGTACAGAGCAGTTAAAGGAAATGACGGTGCCACAATATTTGGTTATCGGGTTCGTGACCCTCAGAGATATGGTATTGTGGAGTTTGATAAAAATGGTATGGCAATTTCAATTGAGGAAAAACCGGAAAGTCCCAAATCACAATATGCTGTTCCCGGAATTTATATTTACAATAATAATGTGATTGAAATTTCTAAAAACCTTAAGCCTTCGGCAAGAGGGGAACTGGAAATAACGGATGTTAATAAAGAATATTTGAAAAAAGGTAAATTAAAAGTAGAAAAAATAGGAAGAGGAATAGCCTGGTTGGATACAGGAACACCCGAGGCATTGCTGAAAGCATCAAACTTTTTTGGATTGATTGAAGAAAGACAAGGCTTAAAAGTTGCCTGTCTGGAAGAAATAGCTTTGATTAAAAAATTTATTTCAAAAAATAATTTTGAAAAACTTTTGTCAGAAATGCCGAATTCCATGTATCGTGATTACCTGAAAAATTTAACAAAAGAGTTATAAAGTCAGATGAAAGTAGAGAAAGCAAACCTTGAAGGCCTTTGTATTATTAAACCCAATGTTTTTGGTGATACCAGGGGATATTTTTTTGAATCTTACAGCACCGGGAAATACCGGGAGATTGGGATAGACG
>Ga0210095_1000432_pt1 | contig 10579 bp, 10 predicted proteins | sample China_Galinas_PW_FD_184861 | JGI IMG/M metagenome (GOLD analysis project Ga0210095, IMG submission 184861) | Wetland microbial communities from San Francisco Bay, California, USA, that impact long-term carbon sequestration - China_Galinas_PWA_D1... | ecosystem: Environmental > Aquatic > Marine >...
GTATAAATGACAAGAATATTAGCTTCAATCAGATGCTTGATGAATATAAAAAAGGAGCCATTATATTTAAACTGCAGCAAAATGAGGTTTGGAATAAAATTAGTATAGATTCAACAGGACTCAAAAATTATTACGAGGCAAATCAAAAGAAATATATTTGGCCTGACAGAGTATCATTCACAGAATTGTATACGCACAGCGATTCTCTAATTCATTATTATCAAACTTTATTACGGAAAGGTGCAAATTTTGATACTTTATGCGCTAAACATTCAGAAAGACGTGACTTTAAAGTAAGATCCGGACATTGGATATTGGATAATAAAAGTCATAGCGTACTTTATCAAAAAGCCTGGAAAATGAAAAGGATGGGAGAATATTCTGAGATATTCAAAAACCCTGGTGGATACTCAATAATCAGATTAGACTTGAAAGATCCGGCTCATATCAAAACATTTGAGGAAGCAAAAACAGGGGCTACTTCTGATTACCAGGAGTACCAGATGAAGAAATACGAAGAAGCTTATCGCAAAGAGCTTACAAAGAGATATCAACCTAAAATATATATGGATCAGTTTGAAAAGATCTATAAAAATAATAAATAAATATTTCGTCTTTCTTACAATTTTAGTTACTATTGGTGGCTGTTCAAAAGAATCACCGAAAAAAAATTATATTGCAAGAGTTAATAACAACTATTTGACAGCCGATGAGTTTAATAGCCTTGTAGATTCAAGCAAACAAAATCTTTATAAAAATGAGATTATAAGGAACTGGGTTAATAAAGAGCTCCTTTATCAAAAAGCACTAAAAGATGGAATAACAAACAATAAAAATTTTGAAAGAATACTTGCGGATACAAAAAAAGAATTAGCTGTTTCAATGTACCTTGATAATCTTTATTCTAAAGAAAAAGTTACTACGGTAGAATCAGAAATTGAAGAATATTATAGCCAAAATAAAAATGATTTCAAGCTATTTTATGATGCTTATGTAGTAAATATAATTGACTTCAGAAATGAAGATAATGCAATTAAATTCAGAGGAGCTCTACTGGGTAGCAATTGGAATAAAACGGTTAATGTTTATAAAGGAGATTCATCAATATTAGATATTACAAGCAACAGACTTTATTATGGATATGAATTAGAACCAACTTCCCTTACCAGAATTGTAAAAGAATTAAACCAGGATGAAATAAGCATAGTATTCAGTGACTATAAAGACATTTACACAGTTGTTCAGCTTGTTCAGAAAATTAAAAAAGGAAATGTACCACCGCTTGGGTTTATAAAAGAGCTTGTAAAGAGAAGATTAGAAGCCCAAAAAAAAGAAGAATTTTTAAAAAACTATATCAAAGAACTTTACTCTAATAATGACATAGAGGTTAAAAATCAGGAATAATATGAAATTTAAATTTTTTGTTTTCTTAATGTTTTTTCTTGCATGTAATATCTACTCACAGGAAGTACTGGATAAAATAGTTGCCGTTGTAGATAATGAAATAATTCTGAAAAGTGAACTGGATTTTCAGACACAACTCTACGCAGCACAGAGAAAATTAAATCCAAACCAGCCCGGACTTGAAAAACAAATTCTCAACACTATGATTGAAGAAAAACTTGTTTATGCACAGGCAGAACTGGATTCAATCACAGTTTCTGACGAGGAACTGAATCAGAGGATTGACTACCAGGTAAATCTTTTTATTCAGCAATATGGCTCAAAAGAAAAAGTTGAACAAATCTACGGAATGAGCATCGAAAAGATTAAACGTGAACTTCGTGATGATGTTAGAAAAAATGTTATGATCCAAAAACTAAAAGAGAAAAAATTTGCTGATGTACATGCAAGCAGACGCGAAGTAGAAGATTTTTATGATAAATATAAAGACAGCCTCGGTGTTATCCCCGAGAAAGTTCAAATTGCACATATTCTAAGAATTCCTGTAGCAACGGAAAAGACTAAAGAAAAATATAAAGCATTTGCACAATCGATATTAGATTCTATTAAAGCAGGAGCTGATTTTTCTGAAATGGCAAAAAAATATTCAGAAGATCCCGGCAGTGCTAAGGAAGGCGGTGACCTTGGGTTTGTAAAGAGAGGTGTGTTTTACCCGGAATTTGAAGCCGCTGCATTTGCTCTTAAGCCCGGTGAAATTTCTGATATAGTTGAAACGCCTGTTGGTTTCCATATTATTCAATTACTGGATAAGAGAGGAGAATCAATTCATACAAGGCACATTCTAATTAAAATAAAGAAAAGCGATGAAGCTGATCTTAAAGCTATTGAATTTCTTACATCAGTAAGAGACAGTATCATAAGCGGCAAAGGGACTTTTTCTGATTTTGCAAAAAAATATAGCGAAGATAAAGACACTGCTCCATTTGGAGGAGAACTTGGAACATTTTACCTGAACCAGCTTGACAAATCAGTCCTGGATATTATTACAAAAATGAAAACCGGGGAAATTAGTTTCCCTAAAAGAATTGATTACGGAAATGGAAGCTATGGCTACCATATAGTAGAGCTTGAAAAAAGGACAGCGCAGCATCCCGCCAGCCTGGATGCTGATTACACTGAATTGCAGAGACTTGCTGATCAGTATAAAAAGCAGGAAAAATATGAGGAGTGGATTAAAGAACTTAAGACGAAGATTTATTGGGAAGTTAGACTTTAATTATAGCAAACAGGGAAAATAATTTGAAACCCGAAGAGATTTTAAAAGATGATGTTCAATTAGTCGGACAGTTAAATTCTTCTGTAAAAAAAATAAAATCCGAAATTGCGAAAGTAATTATCGGGCAGAATGAGATTATAGACCAATTGATTATTTCCCTTTTGGCCAGAGGACACTGCTTGCTGGTTGGCGTACCCGGTCTCGCAAAAACACTTCTCATAAAAACGCTTGCCGAGGTACTGGATCTTAAATTCAGTAGAATACAATTTACTCCCGATTTAATGCCCGGCGATATAACCGGAACCGAATTGGTTGAAGAAGATCCTGTTTCTAAAAAAAGAAATTTCAGATTTATACCCGGACCAATTTTTGCAAATGTAATTTTGGCAGATGAAATAAACCGGACACCACCTAAAACGCAAGCTGCATTGCTGGAAGCTATGCAGGAACACAAAGTGACAACTGCCGGTGTGACAACAACACTGGAGGAACCTTTCTTTGTACTTGCAACACAAAACCCTATTGAGCAGGAGGGTACCTATCCCCTTCCGGAAGCTCAGCTTGACAGGTTTATGTTCAACTTGTGGCTAGATTATCCTTCTTTTGAAGAAGAGATGAAAATTGTTGAAGCTACCACAAGCGAGTATAAACCGGAACTAAATAAAATTATTGGCGCGAAAAAAATTATCAGCTACCAGGATTTAGTAAGGAAAGTACCTGTAGCGGAAAATGTAATTAAATTTGCCGTTGAGATCTCTAATAAAACCAGACCTAATAAAAAAAACTCACCAGATTTCATAAATAAGTGGATTAGCTGGGGTGCAGGTCCAAGAGCATCCCAATATTTAATTTTAGCTGCAAAAACCCGTGCAATAGTTCAGGGTAGATATTCCCCAAACATCGATGATGTAAAATCTGCAATGGTGCCTGTATTAAGACACAGAATTATCACAAACTTTAATGCTGAAGCTGAGGGTATCTCATCAGTAGATGTAATTAATAAATTAATGGAAGAATAATTCTCCTGAATTATTTCTGGAATGATAGTACTGGTACAACTTCATTTTCTCCCTAACTGTAAGTTCCATCATTATTTCCCTTAAAGACACAATATAGTAATTCCATTATTTCGATACATTTACTGCTAACCGTATTAGTTATTGTAATGCAGAATAAATTGTCATAAATTTATAATGTATTAATATTGCTTCAGTAAACATTGAGTAATGTTCGAATCTAAAGGGGAGTAAATGATTCGCTTCAGAACTTATCTTCTATTATTTATTATAATTTTTGCCGCCCAATCCTTTATGGGCTGCGAAGAATATATTCTTAATCCGGATATACCCGAAGAAGAACTAGTTGGTACCTGGAATCTGACAAAAATTATCGCATCGTATCCTTCCAGCAAAAAAGAACTTTCTCCCGAAGAAGAAAACCTGACGATGAAGATTAGACTAAACAGTGATAAAACATACAATCGGAATCAAAATAACAGAGGCGATATTATTAATGATAGCGGAAATTGGAGTATTACTAATTCTGTTTTAACACTCGTATCATCTGAGGGAATTTTCAGGTTTCCATGCCGGTTAAATGAAAATATTTTACAGACAACAGCCACAATCATAGATCCTGATAGTGGGAATATGTTACCGGTAACACTTGAATTCACAAAGGAACCATAATGTTTGCAAATAATAAATACATAAAAGGATCCCGCCTATTAATTGAGCGTAAAAATGGAAATAAAAGTGTCTAGAATTCCATTTCCCGTAAGCAGGCTTGTTATGCTCGCTATTATTTGTATAATTCTTATTTCAGATTTAAAAAGTCAGAGTTTAAGTTTCAATGGTCAAATTTCATCATGGGGCACAGGAGTTAGAATTAATGAAAACTGGAATGGAAGTTATGGATTGAGATATATTCCGCAATTCAATTGTAATTATTACCTGAACGAAGATGATGTACTAAATACAGAAATATTGTTAAACACCTATTACATAACTGATTTTACAACGAGTGAATTAAAGTTTAAACTTTACAGGGCTATCTTTCGCTACTCTACAGTACAGAGTGAATTACAAATTGGCCTTCAGAAGATAAACTTTGGACCCGCTAAACTATTACGTCCTCTTATGTGGTTTGACAGAATTGATCCCAGGGATCCTCTTAAACTTACTGATGGAGTTTACGCCCTGCGTTTCAAATATAGTTTCCCAAATAATTCCCTTTTGTGGTTATGGTGTCTCTTCGGCAACACTGATACCAAAGGTTATGAACTCTTACCTACCGAAAAAAGAGCACCCGAAGTCGGGGGACGTTTCCAATTTCCTGCTTTCGATGGAGAAATTGGGACTACATTTCATACAAGAAGAGTTGATGCTTCATTTTATTATTATTGGGAAAATCGCTATGCATTGGACGGACGCTGGGATTTCGGGATTGGACTCTGGTTTGAATCAGTCTGGCAGCAAAATATTTCAAGTTTAACGACTTATAAATGGAACAGAATGACCACACTTGGAGCAGATTATACAATCCCTGTAGCAAACGGCATTTATATAATGGCGGAACATTTGCAAATAACTTCTTCATATTCGTTTTGGAATACAAATCAAAGCAGGCAGATATCGGCAACGATGATTTCATATCCAATAGGTATGCTTGATAATATTTCCTTACAAGAATATTACGACTGGGATAATAAAAACATCTATCAATATTTTCAATTCCAGAGATCGTACGATAACTTCATAATAAATTTAGCCCTGTTTCACTATCCGGAAAATGGCGGAAGTTTATTTTTGAACGGAGGTACATCTTTGCTATCCGGCTACGGATTACAAATGATGCTGGTTTTTAATTACTAATCCTGATCAAAAGGAATATTTTATGACCGATTCCAGGATAATAGAAGTAAATAACCTTTTCAAAGATTACGCAATGGGTAAGCGATTTTTCAGGGCGCTGAATGACATCACTTTTTCCATCAATGAAGGAGAGTTTTGTGGGTTTGTTGGGCCAAGCGGCTCAGGGAAAACTACTTTATTGAATATAATAGGCGCTTTAGATAATGCCACAGGAGGCGATGCTTTTGTAATGGGAAAAAGTATCAATGAATTAAGACATAAAGAAGCGGCAAAACTCAGGAATGAATCAATCGGATTTATTTTTCAGACCTATAATCTTTTACCGGTTTATACGGTTTTTGAAAACGTAGAATTCCCGCTTCTGCTTTTAAATAAAGATAAAAAGGAAAGAGAAAGATCTGTAATGCGGGCACTGGAATGGGTTGGGCTTTCCGATAAAGCACATTCAAGACCAAATCAATTATCCGGAGGCGAAAGTCAGAGAGTTGCTGTGGCAAGAGCAATGGTAAAATTACCGAAAATTGTAATTGCAGATGAACCTACTGCAAATCTTGATTCAGCAAATTCTCATAACATTCTTAAAACTATGGAGAATTTAAATCAGGAACTGAAAACGACATTTATTTTTGCAACTCACGATGAAAAGGTAATAAGATATCTGCATAGAAAAGTAGTCCTAAATGACGGGAAAGTCATAGATGATGTAAATTTGAACTAAGCGCCGGAAGCTAAAATGTTATTGTTAAAATTGGCTATTAGAAATATTACCCATGCCGGGTTAAGAACCTGGCTGAATGCATTAGTGCTGTCTTTAGTCTTTGTCTCTATAGTACTGACAGAAGGGATTTATGACGGAATGTCAGAGCAAATTAGAGATTCAGAAATTGATTCAAATGTTGGAGGTGGACAATTCTGGCAGACAAGCTATGATCCTTTTGACCCATTTTCTTTAGAGATATCACATTCGGAAGTCCCGTCTGATTTGAAAAATGAGATCCTAAGTGGAAATGCAACGGCTGTATTAATTGTATCCGCTTCAATATTTCCTAGAAATCAGTTACAATCTGTCCGGCTAAAAGGTATTGATCCGGATCAAATAACAGTAAACCTACCCTCTTCATTCCTTAAAAACCATATTGACTCAAACTCAATACCCGGGTTTATTGGTTCCAGGATGGCAAAAAGTTCCGGTTTGCAGGCAGGTGATTATGTCAGCGCAAGATGGCGGAATGTTAAAGGAACATTTGATGCAGGAGACATAAAAATAATTAAGGTAATTGATATTACAGCACCATTAAGTGACAGAGATCAAATTTGGATTCCTCTTGAAAGGCTTCGAAATATGATGCAGGCACCGGAGCAGGCAACTATTATTATTGTAGAAAAAGATAAAACCAATATTCATTCAAATAGCGGGGATTGGATATTTAAAGATCAAAATTTTCTTCTAAAAGACCTTAATGAAAATATAAGTAGAAAAAAGATATACTCCACTTTCCTATATTTCATTCTTATTGGAATTGCTCTCCTTGCAGTATTCGATACCCAGGTTCTTTCGATCTTCAAACGACGTAAGGAAATGGGAACCCTTATGGCTCTTGGAATGACAAAATGGAGTGTAATTATTTTATTTTCCATTGAGGGATGCCTGACCGGCATAATAGCTTTTATTGTCGGCTCTCTCTATGGTATTCCTATTCTTTACTTCCTGGCAAAAAAAGGTATTGTTTTGCCGCAGATGATACTACAGTCACAATTTGCACTCGGCCTGACACTGTATCCTAAATACGGACTCAGACTTTATGTTGTAACCGGACTGATACTATTTATCTCTGTGATCATTATTAGTTTTTTGCCCACACGAAGAATTACGAAACTAAAACCAACTGATGCTCTTAAGGGAAAGTAATAATGATAAGATTTTTAATCAAAGGTATGTTAAGAGATCACCACAGAAGTTTGTTTCCTATAATAGTGGTTGCCGTTGGAGTATTATTAACAACAGTTGTTTATTCATATATAAATGGTGAAATGAATGACCTGATTAATTCGAACGCCAGGTTTGAAACAGGACATGTTAAGGTAATAACACGAGCTTTCAACAAATCTGCCAGCCTGCTGCCTAATGACCTATCGCTTACAAGTGTAACAAAGCTTATAGAATCTGTAAATAATAAATATCCGGAATATGAATGGGTACCAAGGATACGATTTGCAGGTCTTTTAGACCTGCCTGATGAAAAAGGTGAAACAAAAGCCCAAAGATCTGTTTTCGGGTTAGCGGTAGATCTACTGGGGAAAAACTTCAATGAAAAAGAGCGGCTTAACCTGGACAAATCCATTGTACGGGGACGGATACCTGAAAAGCACGGAGAAATTCTTATCGGCGAGGAACTTGCGCACAATATTGGTGCAAACATAGGGCACTCAATCACACTGCTTTCAACAAACTCAGGCGGTTCAATTGAAGTACAAAATTTTATCATCTGCGGTACAATTAAATTCGGTGTCTCGGCAATGGATCGCGGAGCGATGATTGCAGATATCTCTGATTTGCAATATGCTCTTGAAATGCCGGACGGAGCAACAGAAATACTGGGATTTAATAAAAGTAGATTCTATAATACTGATGAAGCTGAAAAAACAAGAAATAATTTTAATAGTCAATTCATTAATTCTGGCAATCGGTTTTCACCTGTGATGTTAACGCTCGGAGATCAGAATGGGTTGAACGAATACATCCAATACGTCAATATAATTGGATTACTTATAGTAGGAATCTTCCTGATTACAATGTCTATTGTCCTGTTGAACACCGGACTAATGTCAGGAATACGGCGATATGGTGAAGTTGGAATGCGTTTAGCACTTGGTGAGGCAAAAGATCGTATTTATAAATCTCTATTGTATGAGTCACTTGTAATCGGTTTTACAGGTTCAATTCTAGGAACTCTTTTAGGTCTTGCAATATCACTTTACCTTCAGGAGCACGGAATAGATATAAGTGGAACCCTTAGAAATTCGTCCATTATGATGCCAAATTTATTACGCTCAAAGATAAGCTTTACAAGTTTCTATATTGGGTTCATTCCGGGTTTATTGGCAACAATAATAGGAACAACATTCTCTGGTATCCAGATTTTCAAAAGACAAACAGCATCTCTTTTTAAGGAACTCGAAGTATGAAAAAATTACTGGCTGTCTCAGGATTTATTTTTGTGTTTACATTTAATGGGCTTGCGCAAATTCCTACGGGTTCTTATGTGCTAAAGCAAATTGATAAAAACCTTGTTTTGGATAAGGCGATAAGTTTTACAACCATGATAATCCATGGTAGATCGGGTACAAGAACAATTAAATCCAAAAGCTGGATTGAAGGTAAACACAAAGCATTTGTCGAATATACAGATCCTCCAAGGGAACGTGGAAAAAAAATGTTGAAACTCAGTGACCAGGTCTGGCTTTATTTCCCTGAACCGACTGATAGAATAATTGCTATTTCCGGACATTTACTCAAACAATCGGTTATGGGCTCAGATCTCTCATACGAGGATATTACCGCAAATAGAAAATTGATCGATATGTATAATGCTAAAGTTATCGGCTCCGAAAAAATTGACGGGAGAAATTGTTATGTAGTTGAGCTTACAGCTAAGATTGATAATATTTCATATTATAGCAGGAAACTTTGGGTTGATAAAGAAAGATGGCTTCCATTGAAGGAAGAAAGATATGCAAAAAGTGGCAGGTCATTAAAGAGAAGTAAACTGCTTGAAGTATTCTCTGTTGAAAACCGATGGTATCCTAAAAGGGTTTTATATCATGACCTTATGCAGAGCGGGGACGGAACTGAGTATATTATTGATAAATTAGAATTGCATGTCAACATAAACGAAGCCCGATTTACAAAAGGCGCTCTTAAAAAATAATTACAATAAAACTGGCAGAAAAAATGATTTACTTATCACCCTGACTGCCAGTTTCCTTAATAAATCTCAGATCCAAATTTTGCAGTGTAATTTGCTATAAGTTTTGAACAAATTATAAGCTGTTATTTATTAAAAAATATAGAATACCCCATACTAAAAGCAAGGTTATTGAAACCATTCCTGTTGCTTGCACCACTTGGGCTCAGGTTAAATAATATATAAGAGATACCAAAACTAACAGCTCCGCTGTTACCCACAATTAATTTAGCCCCGCCTTTGGCTCCGAAGCTAATGCCGCTTAAATCTGTACCACCCTGTTTAAGAGCGGTATAACCAATCATTGCCTGAAAGTATGGAAACAAATTACTTTTCATATTGAATGTATAACCCGGCACCAGAAAAAGTGCGTAACCTTTTATGGATTCTGTTGCGCCCGCCGGACTCAATATTGTAATCCCCGGGCTAAGTGCTACGGAGAAATTATCATAAAGAAAATAACTGGCGTATGGCTGGAACTGAAAGAGTGTGTTTGCATCGCTTGCTGTATTGCCGTCAGAAACCTGGGTAGTGCTCGAATAAGATATAGATCCGCCTAATTCAACTGTATTTTTTTTAGCATATTGAGCGTGAACATTGCAGGCCGAGATGAAAAGAACCAGAAAAATGATTGTTACTATTGCCAAAACTTTTTTCATAACTCCCCCGATTTTTACAAAAAAATTATTTTAAGAGCAGATTCCCTATATGAAACTTATCTAATTAAGAGATAATTTCCAATAGATTGAAATAATAATCGTTATCTAATATTTTAGACTATTAATATCCTCAAATAGTTATTTTCGCCCGAGCTTTATTTTCATTGAGAGAATGTAGAAAGAGAGTACCAGCGTAATTGTATTGGCCACTGTAACAGGCAGAGCATGGATCATAAATCCGTACACATCCCACAGGGCAACACCAGCGGTCATGAGAAGAAACATTCCCAGAGATATATCATCAGCTTTTCTGGTTCTATAAATCTTAAAAGCCTGTGGAACAAAGGAAACAGTGGTACAGATAGCGGCCAGAAATCCTATGAAATTATCCAATTTTATTCA
>Ga0210095_1000435_pt1 | contig 10531 bp, 10 predicted proteins | sample China_Galinas_PW_FD_184861 | JGI IMG/M metagenome (GOLD analysis project Ga0210095, IMG submission 184861) | Wetland microbial communities from San Francisco Bay, California, USA, that impact long-term carbon sequestration - China_Galinas_PWA_D1... | ecosystem: Environmental > Aquatic > Marine >...
ACCGCCAAAGGCCACCTCCTCACCGCCGCCCTCTTCGCCGCACGAAGAGCCAGCATCAAGCAACTCCTCGCCTGTGCGGCCTAGAAATCCGCGCGCCCTACGACGATTCTCGGAAGTAGTAGATCAGAGGGTGACGACCGACTCCGCCGCGCGCACCAGGCGCTGGAAGGTGGGCCAGCCGACGATGGCGTCGACCTTCGCCTGCACCGCGGCCGCCGGCAGGCCGAGGATGCGGCTGGAGGCGGAGCAGGCGAGGAGGCGCAGCCGACCCTCCGCCCGGCCGGGAGCGAGCAAGGAGGTCAGCGGCGGCAGGTCGAGCTCGCCGAGGCGTGCCGCCGACACCGTGCGGGCCGGCCGCGGCGCGTCCCAGCGCTCCCCCACCCAGGCGTCGAGGGCGGCGAAGAACAGGCCGACGTCCACCCGCTGCCCCGCCGCCACCGCCGAGGCGGCCAGCGAGGTGACCTGGAAACGGCTCTCCCAGGCGTCGCCGTGGGCGAGGATGACGAGGCCGGCGGTTCGCTGTGGCGTATCGGTCAAGGGCGTTCGACCCGGAGGTAGGGGTTGGGAACCCGCCCTTCGAGACGCCCGCGGGGCGGGCTCCTCAGGGCTGGTCGGGGGTGGCGCCCTCGCGCACCTGGCCGTCGGCGCCGACCGTCCACAGGTCGCCGCGGTGCAGCAGGTCGTCCAGCGAGCCGTCGCCGAGGCGCTGGCGCTCGCGTTCGATCTGCGCCACCACCTCCTGCTCGTAGGCCGGCTCCTCCACCGCCCGCACGACGCCGATCGGGGTCGGGAACTCCGGCGGCAGCAGGTTGGCGGCGAGCCAGGCGAGGGTGCGGTCCGTCTCGTCCCACACCAGCACGTCGTCGACGGTCGCCTCGCCGGCCTCCAGGTCCACCACCTTCGGGCGCAGGCCGTCGAGCGCGATGCCGCGACGCCCTTCGGCGAACAGCATCGGCTCGCCGTGCTCGAGATAGAGCACCTGCGAGGTGCGGTTCTCCTTGTCGGTGACCTGGGTGAAGGCGCCGTCGTTGAAGATGTTGCAGTTCTGGTAGATCTCGACGTAGGCGGTCCCCGGGTGGGCGGCGGCGCGCTGCAGCACCTGCTTCAGGTGGGGCACGAAGATGTCGACCGCGCGGGCGACGAAGGTGGCGCCGGCACCGAGCACCAGCGAGAGCGGGTTGAACGGGTTGTCGAGCGAGCCGACCGGCGTCGAGGCGGTGCGCTTGCCGCGCTCGCTGGTCGGCGAGTACTGCCCCTTGGTGAGGCCGTAGATGCGGTTGTTGAACATCATGATCTTGACGCCGACGTTGCGCCGCAGGCAGTGGATCAGGTGGTTGCCGCCGATCGACATGGCGTCGCCGTCGCCGGTCGCCACCCACACCTCGAGCTCCGGCCGCGACAGCTTGAGGCCGCTGGCGATGGCCGGCGCACGGCCGTGGATGGTGTGGAAGCCGAAGGTGTTCATGTAGTAGGGGAAGCGCGACGAGCAGCCGATGCCGGAGACGACGACGAAGCGCTCCTTGGGGATGCCGAGGCCGGGGAACACCCCCTGCACCGCCTTGAGGATGGCGTAGTCGCCGCAGCCCGGGCACCAGCGGACCTCCTGGTCGCTGGCGAAGTCCTTGAGGGTGAGCTCGGCGGTCGCGGCGTCAGCCATGGAGCATCTCCTTGATGCGGTCGTAGATCTCGGTGCGGAAGAACGGCTTGCCCTCCACCTTGGCGTAGGAGGTGACGTCCACCAGATAACGTCCGCGCAGCAGCAGGGCGAGCTGGCCGCTGTTCATCTCCGGCAGCAGCACGCGGTCGAAGCGGGCCAGCACCTCGCCGAGGTCGGCGGGGAACGGGTTGAGGTGGCGCAGGTGGATGCGGGAGACCGGCAGGCCCTCGCGGCGCGCGGCGTTGACGGCGCCGGTGATGGCGCCCTCCGTCGAGCCCCAGCCGACCACCAGCAGGGCGCCGCCCTCGGGGTCGCCGTGGACCTCGGTGGGCGGGATGTCGCGCGCGATGCGCGCCACCTTCTCGGCCCGCAGGTCGGTCATCCGCTGGTGGTTCGCCGGGTCGTAGGAGACGTTGCCGGTGACGTCCTCCTTCTCCAGCCCACCGATGCGGTGCTCCAGCCCAGGCGTGCCCGGCACCGCCCACGGGCGTGCCAGCGTCTCCCCGTCACGCTGGTAGGGCGCGAAGCCTTCGGCCTGGGTGTGGAAGTCGCGCCGCAGGTCCGGCAGATCCTCCACCTTCGGCAGCCGCCACGGCTCGGTGCCGTTGGCGATGTAGCCGTCCGACAGCAGCACCACCGGCACCATGTAGCGGGTGGCGATGCGGCAGGCCTCGAGGGCGACGTCGAAGCAGTCCTTCGGCGACGACGCGGCGAGCACCGGCAGCGGCGACTCGCCGTTGCGGCCGAACAGCACCTGCAGCAGGTCGGACTGCTCGGTCTTGGTGGGCAGGCCGGTCGACGGCCCGCCGCGCTGGACGTCGACGATCACCAGCGGCAGCTCGATCATCACCGCCAGGCCGATGGCCTCGGCCTTCAGCGCGATGCCCGGGCCGGACGACGCGGTCACCGCCAGGGCGCCGCCGAAGGAGGCGCCGATGGCGGCGCAGACGGCGGCGATCTCGTCTTCCGCCTGGAACGTGGTCACCCCGAACTGCTTGTAGCCCGCCAGCTCGTGGAGCAGCGACGAGGCCGGGGTGATCGGGTAGGCACCGAGGAACAGCGGCAGGCCGCTGCGCCGGCTGGCGGCGACGAAGCCGAGGGCGAGCGCCGAGTTGCCGAGCACGTTGCGGTAGGTGCCCGGCGCGGAGACCGCCGGCTCCACCTCGTAGCGGACCTGGAAGATCTCGGTGGTGTCGGCGAAGTTGAAGCCGGCCTTGAGCACGCGGACGTTGGCGTCGGCGAGATCCGGGCGCTTGGCGAACTTGCGCTCCAGCCAGGCGGTGGTCTTGTCCAGCGGCCGGCTGAACATCCAGTAGACCATACCGAGGGCGAAGAAGTTCTTGCAGCGGTCCTTGGCCTTGGTGTCGAGCTCGGTGTCCTCCAGCGTGCGCCGGGTGAGCGTGGTGAGCGCCACCTCGTAGAGCCGGAAGCCCTCCAGCGAGCCGTCCTGCAGGGGGTCGGCGTCGTAGCCCGCCTTGGCGAAGTTGCGGCCGTTGAACTCGTCGGTGTTGACGATCAGCACGCCGTTGGGCTTGAGGTCCGGCAGGTTCTTCTTCAGCGCCGCGGGGTTCATCGCCACCAGCACGTCCGGAGCGTCGCCCGGGGTGTGGATGTCGTGGTCGGCGATGCGCACCTGGAAGGCCGAGACGCCGGCCATGGTGCCCGCCGGGGCGCGGATCTCGGCCGGGAAGTCCGGCAGCGTCGACAGGTCGTTGCCGACCAGGGCCGAGGTGTTGGTGAACTGCGTCCCGGTGAGCTGCATGCCGTCGCCGGAGTCGCCGGCGAAGCGGATCACGACCTCGTGGAACCGCTCCCGCGCGACGGCCCTCTTCGGCTCCCGGTCTTCCAAGGCGGTGGTCATCGACTCTCTTTCCCCCTGCTGGCTGCTATTGCGGACGGCACCGGTCCACCCCGGCGCGCACGACCGGCGGACGGACCGGCTCCGGGGTCCATCCTACACAATGGGGTGGGCGGTGGGTGGGGTCAATCCGGCCGATAGGAGCCCGTCCGCACCTCGTCGAGGATCGACGGGCGGCCGGGGCTCCAGCCGGTCAGCTCGCGGGTGCGCCGCGAGGAGACGCGCTGGTCGAGGGCGAGGGCGTCGGCGAAGGCGCCGAGCCGCTGGCGGGCAACCTCGAGCGTCACCGGCTCCACCGGCTCGCCGCGCACCGCTTCCGCCGCACCGGCCAGGTCCGCCATCGTCACCTGCCCCGCGATGCCGTGGAGCACCGTGCCGCCGGCCGGCGCCGTCAAGGCGCGCAGGTAGAGGTCCGCCAGGTCGTCGACGTGGACCGTCGTCCAGTGCTGGCTGCCGTCGCCGATGAGCGGCAGGTCGCCGGCGACCAGCATGGCCGGGATGCCACCGCCGCGGCCGTAGACGATGCCCGGCCGCAAGACCACCGGTCGCACGCCGCGTCGGGCCGCCGCCAGCACCTCCCGCTCACGCTCGGCACGCCACGCCACCAGCGCCGCCGCCGCCGCCGTCGACGCCGACTCGTCCACCTCGCGGCCGCCGGTGTCGCCGAGCACCCAGACGCCGCTGGTGTAGACGAACGGCTTGTCGGAGCCGTCGAGGGCGCGCAGGAAGGCGGCGACGGCGGCCCCGTCCACCTCGGCGGCGTCGGCGTCGTTGGTGTTGGCGACGTGGACGACGGCATCGGCCGCCGCGGCGGCGGACTCCAACACCGCGGCCTGGCGCAGGTCGCCCGCGACCGGCGTCCAGCCCTTGGCGCGGATCTCGTCGCCGGCACCGGGGCGGTGCGCCAGCGCCCGCACCTCGTGGCCGGCACCGCGGATCGCCTCCGCCGCCGCCTCTCCGACGTATCCCGTCGCTCCGGTGATGAAGACCTTCATCGGGGACCCTCCTCACGTTGTCGATCGTGCACGATGTCGACCCGTACCACCATCAAACGAGGAAAGCGGCCGGCTGTCAAGCTCCGGCGGCGGCGGTCCACCGCCCGTCGCGGGAGTCAGAACACCAGCAGCAGGACCGCCATCAGTACCGCCAGGGTGAGCACCGAGGCCAGCAGGTAGGCGAGGAGGGCGCGGGGGAAGTCAGTCTCGTAGAGCCAGCGGATGGCCAGGGTCTGGGCGACGAGGGTGACCAGCGTGGTGCCGAGAGCCTGGGTGCGCTCGGAGAGACCGGTGCCGATCAGGGCGTAGGGGATGGCCAGGGGGAGACTGAAGAGGATCGTCACCGGCAACACCGCCAGCGCCTGGCCGAAGCCGCCTTCGAGCCCGGTGAGCGAGGTGCCGACGTAGACGGCCACGGTGGACAGCAGGTAGAAACCGAGGGCCACGGCGACCAGCGTGCCGCACGAGAGGCCGAACAGGGCGAGGAGCTCATGCATCGATCCGGGTCCTCCGGGGCTGGCGTCCGGCCCGGCTCATCCCAGGAGCCAGCGGCGGCTGACCAGCGCCACGCGGGTGGATGGGCCGGCCAGCACGAGCAGCGCCTGCTTGCCGTCGCGGGCGCGGAAGGCGAGGACGAAGACGCGGGCCCGCTCGTGCCCCTCGGGCCCCAGCGCGTAGGTCACCGCGGTGGCCGGTGAACCCTCGACGACGACGTTGCGCGACCGCATCTGGCGGAACGGCAGGCCGACGGCCTCCAGGCGTCCGCGCACCCGGGCCAGCAGGACCTCGGCGGGCACCTCGTCGCCGAGCCCGCCCGGGTGGAAGAGCAACACCGTCATCGCCAGTTGCTCCTCCGGCTCGTCGCTCTCCGCGAGGACGACGAATCGCCGGCCCGCGAAGGTGAAGATCGCCGCGTCGTCGCACTCCCGGGGGACCTCGAAGCCGGACAGCCGCCGGAACTGGGTCCGCGCGTTGTCGAGGTTGGTGGAGCCGCCGAACATGACGCTGATCCACACCCCCTGGAGCAGCAGGTAGACGACCCCGACGGCGAGCAGCGAGAAGCCGAGGTTGCGGCCCAGGAAGGTGTCGCGGACGCGGCCGCCGGCGGGCTCCTGCGGCTGCGGCGTGTAGAGGCTCGCCACCGCCCCGGGAGCCGGATCGCCGGCCGCGGCCCGGCCCGCGGCCGGGTCCTCGCCGGCGTAGAGATCACCGGGCAGCGGACCCTCGTAGAGCTGGCCGGGATCGGACGACGCCGCGGCGGATTCGCCGGCCTCCCCGGTCCCGGCGGCCTCGGCGATCCCGGCGGCCTCGGCGGCGCCGGCAGGCGGCGAGGTGCCGGCGGCGCCGCGCCAGCGCGAGTAGACGATGCCGCAGTACGGGCAGTCGAGCGACCCCGCCAGCCTTGGCTGACCGCACTTCGGGCACACGTCCGCCTCGTGGGTGTCCATCGCTTGCGCTCCGGGACCGTCCATCCGCTTTGGGCTGAGCTGGCGGGTTTATATCAGGGCGGCCGACGGCGGGCAAGACGCCGCGGGGTGGGAGGTCGAGCTGCCGGGCGCAGGCGGCTGCCGGCCCGGGCTACTCCGCCGGGACGCGGGCGGCGGCCTCGTCGCCGGCCTCGCCGGCGCGCGCCTTGGCGGCGGTCACCAGGTCGAAGGCTTCGCGGCGCATCTCGGCCCGCCGTACGTCCTCCTCCGGGAAGTGCGGGCGGTAGCCGAGGCGCTCCGGATTGAAGGTGTAGGGCTTGACCAGCTCCTTCTTGCCGACGACCGACTGCTCGCGGTTGAAGTAGGCCATGTCGTAGTTGTTGGACATGATGATGGCCTCCTCCGGGCAGGCGTCGACGCAGTAGCCGCAGAAGACGCAGCGCAGCATGTCGATCTCGTAGACCAGCGGGTACTTCTCGATGTTCTCGTCGGGATGCTCGCCGGCCTCGATGTGGATGCACTCGGCGGGACAGGCCTGGGCGCACAGGAAGCAGGCGACGCAGCGCACCGAGCCGTCGGGCCGCGAGGTGAGGATGTGGTGGCCGCGGTAGCGGTGGCTGTAGGCGCGGCGCTCCTCCGGGTACTCGATAGCGTAGCTCTTGCGGGTCCCGAACAGGTTGCCGAAGAAGTGGCGGATGGTGACGCCCATGCCGGAGAGCAGCGGCAGGTAGAGGCGCTCGGGCCAGCTCATGCGCCGCGGCTCGAGCTCGCTCGGGTGCGGCGGCGGCGCCGTCGGCAGGTTGGTCCGCGTCGGCGGCGGCGAGGAAGCGTGGGGCGAGGGGCTGGCGGCGGTCATCGTTCGAGCTCTCCGGCGATGATGTTGAGGCCACCGAGGGTGGCGATCAGGTCGGACACGGAACCGCCGTTGATCAGGCGCGGGAAGGTCGAGAAGATCGGGAAGCAGGGCGGTCGTACCTTGATGCGGTAGGGCTTGCCCGAGCCGTCGGAGACGACGTAGAAGCCGAGCTCGCCGTTGGCCCCCTCCACCATGCCGTAGCGCTCCCCCTCCGGCACCTGGATGCCGTCCATGATCAGCTTGAAGTGGTAGATCATCGCCTCCATCTGGTTGTAGGCGGCGTCCTTGGGCGGCAGCGCCACGTGCGGGTCGTCGACGATGTGCGGACCCTCCGGCATGCCGCGGTCGAGGAGCTGGCGGATGATGCGCAGCGACTGGTCCATCTCGGCCATGCGGACGCGGAAGCGGTCGTAGACGTCGCCGCCGCCGTAGGTCGGGATCTCGAAGTCGACGGTGTCGTAGAGGTCGTAGGGGTGGGCGCGGCGCACGTCGTAGGCGACCCCGGAGGCGCGCAGGCAGGGGCCGGTCCAGCCCCAGGCGACCGCCTCCTCGCCGGTGATCGCCGAGATGCCCACCGAGCGGTCCATCCAGATGCGGTTCTTGGTGATCAGCTTGTCGACGTCGGCGAGGAACGGCGGGATCATCTCGATCAGCCGGTAGCAGCGCTCCATGAAGTCCGGCGGCAGGTCGGCCAGCAGGCCGCCGATGCGGCAGCCGGAGACGGTGAGGCGGGCGCCGAAGCAGCTCTCGAGCAGGCCGTAGATCTCCTCGCGCGGCTGGAACATGTACCAGAAGTTGGTCAGCGCGCCGACGTCGACCAGCGTCGAGCCGTTGCACACGCAGTGGTCCATGATGCGGCTGAACTCGGAGAGGATGGTGCGCGCCCACACCGCCTTCGGCGGCACCTCGAGGCCCAGCATCCTCTCCACCACCCGGCAGTAGCCGACGTTGTTGATGAACGACGAGCAGTAGTTGAGGCGGTCGGTGTACGGGATCACCTGCTGCCAGGTGTGGGTCTCGCACATCTTCTCGAAGCAGCGGTGCAGGTAGCCGGTCTCGACGTCGGAGGCGACGATGGTCTCGCCGTCGAGCACCGCCATCACCCGGAAGGTGCCGTGCATCGCCGGGTGCGACGGGCCGATGTTCACCTCCATGCGCTCGAACATGTCGTCGTCTTCGCCGGCGACGCTGTCGTCGAGGCCGACGTACTTCGGCTTGTACTGCTTGTCCTCGGTGAGGATCCAGCGCCGCGCCGGATCGTAGTCCTTGCGCAGCGGGTGGCCCTCGAAGGCCTCGTGGGTGAGCAGCCGCGACAGGTTGGGGTGATCCTGCACCTGGAAGCCGAACATCTCGTACATCTCGCGCTCGAACCAGTTGGCCGCCTTCCACACCGGGATCAGGCTCGGCAGCCGCAGGTCGCCCTCGGCGAGCGGCACCTTGAGGCGCAGGCGCTCGCGGCGCCGGACCGAGTAGAGGTGGTACACCGCCTCGAAGCGCTCCGCGCGCTCCGGCCAGTCGACGCCGCAGGCGTCGAGCAGCAGGTCGAACTGCGTCTCCGGGTCGTCGCGCAGCGCCCGGCAGACGTCCACCAGGGAGTCGCGGGAGACCACCCAGGTCGGCTGGTCGAGCCCCTCCTGGGGAACCACCGCGCCGGGATGCGTTTCGTTCAGGGTGTCAAGCAGGGAGGACTCCGCCAGAGCTGGCACTCTCTCTCTCCTCGTCGACCGCGGCGTTCCTCTGCTTCGAGGCCCGCCTGTTGGTGTCCCGCTCTCGCGCGACCTTCTCCTTGAGCTGGAGGATGCCGTAGATCAGCCCCTCCGGCGACGGCGGACAACCGGGAACGTAGACGTCCACCGGGATGATCTCGTCGATGCCCTGCATCACGTGGTAGGCGCGGTAGAAGCCGCCGGAGCAGGCGCAGGCGCCCATCGACACCACCCACTTGGGATCGGCCATCTGATCGTAGATGCGCTTCAAGACCGGCGCCATCTTGTCGTTGATGGTGCCGGCGACGATCAGGATGTCGCTCTGCCGCGGCGAGAAGCGCACCACCTCGGAACCGAAGCGCGACATGTCGTAGTGGCTCGACACGGAGCTCATGAACTCGATGGCGCAGCAGGCGGTGCCGAAGGGGAAGGGCCAGAAGGAATGGCGCAGCGCCCAGTCCTCCAGCTTCTCGTACTTGGTGGTCATCCAGCTCTGACCGATCATGGCGTTCCTCTCCGGGGCTGTCTCGATACCGGCGTTGCCGGATACGGCGTTGTCTACCGGCGTTCTCGGTTCCGCGGCGCGGTGGGCGGCGACCCGTCTCGGCTCTCCGGGCCGCCCGAATCCTACCGCATGTGCGTACCCGTCACAAGCGACGCAAAAGCCGCGCCGGGCGGGGTTTTTCGCCCCTTCGAAACGGGCGCGGCTCAGCCTTTCCAACAGGCGCTGCGGAGGTGGGATTCCACTCCGGCCGCGCCGCCTCCGGGGCGGTGGCGTCAGTCGTGGGCTGCCGACTCGGCCGCCGGCGGCAGGCCGACGTCGCCCTTGGCCGCCATCAGCTGGCGGCGCAGATCCTCGAGGTGCGACAGGTGGCCCTTCTGGCGCTCCATGACGCCGACCAGCACCTGCCGCGTCGCGTCGTCCACCTCGCGCTCCATCTTCGGGTAGAGCACGTCGTTCTCGTAGCGCTCGGCGGAGATGGCGTTGCCGATGTCGGTGCCCTCGCCGCGCGCCTGGCCGGCGGCGCCGAGCAGCTCGATGGCCAGCCGGTCCTTCTCGCCGGCGAGCTGGCGCCAGTGGCGGGCGAGGTTGGGCAGTCCGTCGTCGTCGGCCTTGGCGGCGTAGGCCCGGAAGCGGGCGGCGCTCAGCGCCTCGGCCGTGAAGCCGGTCTTCAGGTGCTCCTGGAATCGCGGAATCCTGGACAACGTGCTCTCCTCCTGGGACGGGAACGCGCGGCTGGCGCGGCGGTATCGCGTGGAAGCGGTCTTCGCACAGGCTCGCATGGGGCGGCGACGGGAGGCCGCCCGCACGGTGGCAAGCATACTACGATGGGCGCCAGCGGCGAGCCGGCGGAACAAGCGGTCGCGCATCACGTAGTCTAGGGAAACGGGCCGACCCGGGCACCAGCCGACCGCGAAGCCTCGCCCCGACCCAGCGCGCCGCGTACCGCCCCAGGCACCGCCCCCACTCCGTGAAGATCCCCCGACTCCTCCTCGCCACCCTCGCCGTGCTCGCCGCCTGCCTGGTGGTGGCGCTGCTCGACCTGCCGGTGCTCAGCGTGCTCGCCAAGGTGGCGCTCACCGGCGGCCTGGTGTTCCTGCTGCTGTGGGGCCTCTGGCGCCTCTACCAGGGCTTTCTGTGGAAGGTCGGCCGGCGCCTCGCCTTCTCCTACTTCCTGATCGGCGTGCTGCCCATCCCGCTGGTGATGATGGTGCTCGCCGCGGTGGCCTACATCCAGGCCGGCTACGTCCTCGGCCACCTCTATCGCGACGCCGCGCGCAGCGTGCAGAGCGACCTCGACGCCGACGCCGGCCTGCGCCTGGCGCAGGCCGGGCGCGACGGCTCGCGGGCGGCCGTGGACGATGCCGGCGGCACCGTCGTCTACGCCTTCTACCGCGACGGCCGGCGGGTGGCCGGCAGCGACGCCCTGCCCGCCACCTGGCCGCGGTGGATCGCCGACTCCGCGAGCCCCGGCCGCGGCGACACCGAGCCGACCGCCGCCCCCGACGAGCCGGCGAGCGGCTGGATCCC
>Ga0210095_1000436_pt1 | contig 10503 bp, 7 predicted proteins | sample China_Galinas_PW_FD_184861 | JGI IMG/M metagenome (GOLD analysis project Ga0210095, IMG submission 184861) | Wetland microbial communities from San Francisco Bay, California, USA, that impact long-term carbon sequestration - China_Galinas_PWA_D1... | ecosystem: Environmental > Aquatic > Marine >...
GCCGAGCCGCTGCCGGTGGAGCTGGTGGTGCGCTTCGCGCCGGCGGTCACCGCCACCCAGCAGGTGCTGGTGCTGGTGCTGGTGCACCCGATGCAGCCGCCCGGGGAGGCGGCGGGGCGCTCGCTGGCGCTGACCGCGGTGGCCGAGGTGACCGACCCCGACCGCGTGGCGGTGAGCGCGTCGCTGCCGGCGGGGGAGTACCTGGTGCGGGTGCAGATCAACGGCGTCACCAGCCCGCTCGAGGCGAGCGACGGTGCGGTGACCGGGCCGCGGGTGGTGGTGCCGTGATCGCCTCCAGCTTCAACCTGCGGCTGCACATCGAGCACCTGCGCCTCGAGGGGGTGGGGCCGATGACGGCGGAGGAGCTGGCGGCGGACATCGAGCAGCAGCTGGTGCACCTGGTCGACGCCTACGGCACGCCGCCGCCGCTGGCCGGGGGCGGCTCGCTGCGCCTCGACGGCGCCCGCGTGCGGGTGGAGGCCGGTTGGAGCCGCGAGCAGGTGGCCGTCGCCATCGCGCGGCAGCTCTTCGAGCAGTGGTACGGGCCGTTGATCGCGGTCACCGGCCCGTGGGCCGGACGGGGCCTGACGCCCGGTCCGGACTTGACGAGGGTTTCGAAGGAGGAGACGTCCTGATGAGCAGCAGCACCACGCCGCAAGAGACCACCTCGACCGCCACGGTGGTGGCGCCCTACCCGCCGCAGAACCTGCTCAAGGGAGCGCTGATCGCCACCGTCCGCGGCGCGCCGAACCCGTCGCAGACCTACGTCGTGCCGTTCCAGTACAACCCGCAGACGCTGAGCCGTACGCTCACCCCGAGCTACTACCGGGAGCGCAGCGAGCGCTTCACCGGGCCGGCGAAGCAGACCATCGACGTCACCGTCCAGCTCGAGGCCAGCGGCAGCCCCGACGACGCGCTCGGCAACGGCGTCCTCGCCTACCTGGCGGCGCTGGAGATGATGATCAACCCGTCCAGCACGGACCTCGAGACCTACGTCTCGGACACCCAGAGCAACAAGATGAAGGCGGTGCCGCCGCTGGCGCCGCGCAGCCTCTTCGTGTGGGGACCCAACCGCCTGCTGCCGGTGCGCCTGACCTCGATGACGGCGACCGAGAAGCTGTTCGGGCCCAACCTCAGCCCGATCGTCGCCGACGTCGCGCTGAAGATGGAGCTCTACCCCTTCAAGGAGGCCGACGACAAGGACTACCAGCTCCTGCTCACCAACCTCAAGCTGCTCGAGACGCTGCGCGCCGACGTGCCGACGACCGGCGCCGACCTCGGCGTCGACGTCGCCAGCGCCCTGTGAGGACGACGACGGCATGTTCACCAAGTCCAGCCGCTACTACCCGCTGCGCCATCGCACCTGGCGCGCCCCCGACGGGCACGAGGTGGTGTACGTCGAGCGCCGCCTGGTGCCGCGCGTGCCGCCGCCCACCGATCGCCACACGGTGATCGAGCCCGGGGAACGCCTCGACCTGGTGGCGTCGCGCACCCTCGGCCGCGGCGAGCTGTTCTGGAAGCTGTGCGACGCCAACGGCATCCTCGACCCCTTCGATCCGATGGAGCGCCGCGAGGCCGAGCAGGTCGGGGGACGGCGGCTGCGGGTGCCGGAGGAGTAGAGCGTGGCGACCACCACCATCGATCCCGCCACCACCACGGTCCGGCTGCTGATCGGCGAGGGGCAGCCGCGCGACGCGCCGGCGGACCTGCTGGCCAGCCTCGACGCCATCGAGGTGTACAACGGCAGCGCCTGCCCGGCGGGCTTCCGCCTCTCCTTCGTCGGCGACCGCTACCCGCCGGAGCCGGGGCCGATGCCCGAGTACCCGCTGCTCGCCTCCGGCCTGCTCGACCCGTTCAACCGCGTGCAGGTGGTGATCCAGCCCGAGGGCGACGCGGCCACGGTGCTGATCGACGGCTTCATCACCTACCAGGAGGTCAGCGTGGAGGCGGACGGCAAGACGACGATCAGCGTCCTCGGCGAGGACGTCAGCGTCAAGATGGACCTCTTCGAGGTGTCCGCCGAGTACCCGAACCTGACCGACTCGGCCATCGTCACCCAGATCCTCGGCAAGTACGGCGACCTCGGCATCGAGCCGCAGGTCACCGCGCCGAGCGACGAGTCGGCGCCGCAGGACTACGTGCCGCAGCAGAACTCCACCGACCGCTTCTTCCTGCAGGCGCTGGCCGCCCGCCACGGCTTCCTGTTCTACATCCAGCCCGGCTCCTCGGCGGGCAGCAACACCGCCTACTGGGGACCGCCGGTGACCAGCGGCACCAGCCAGAAGGCGCTGACCCTCAACATGGGGCCGGCCAACAACCTGCGCTCGCTGGCGCTGCGCTACGAGGCGCTGGCGCCCACCGTGACCTACGGCCGCGTGCTCGACCTGACCCAGCAGCCGGCGGCGCCGGTGGACGTCGGCCTCGGCGGCGCCAGCCCGGAGGGCGGGCTGGCCGCCAACCCGGCCATCCCGTCGTCGGCCTCCAGCCTGGCGCAGGACCCCTCGGGCACCAGCTACGCCTCGCAGCTCGCCAGCGTGGCGGTGCGCGGCAGCCTGCTGCTCCACCCCGGCTTCACCAGCGCCGAGACGCGCAGCGCCGGCCAGGGCAAGGTCAACCGCTCGGTGCAGGAGGCGGTGGTGGTGGAGGGCGAGCTCGACACCGCCGACTACGAGGACGTCCTCATCGCGCCGGGCCTGGTCGACCTGCGCGGCGTCGGCACGCGCTACGACGGCACCTACGTCGTCAAGCAGGTGCGCCACCTGCTGAGCTTCGAGGAGGACCAGGTCCTCTACACGCAGAAGTTCGTGCTCACCCGCGGCGGCGTGGGCTCCACCATCACCGAGGTCGACGAGACCTAGCGCGCACTCCGGGAGAGCCCCGATGGCCGACGAGCACACCGACGTTCTGAACCAGCCGGCACGGCGCAGCGAGGGCCGTTACTTCGGCAAGTACCGCGGCCTGGTCAAGGACAACAAGGACCCGCTGAAGATGGGGCGCCTGCAGGTCACCGTGCCCGCCGTCCCCGGCATGGCGACCAACTGGGCGCTGCCGTGCGCCCCCTACGCCGGCGACCAGGTGGGCTTCTACACCATGCCGCCGGTCGGCGCCCTGGTGTGGGTGGAGTTCGAGGGCGGCGACCCCAGCCATCCGATCTGGGCCGGCTGCTTCTGGCAGGCGCCGGAGGTGCCCAGCGAGATCGGCGACAACGCCGACGACCCGTCGCAGGTCAAGGTGTTCAAGACGCGGGTGATGACGCTGTGGATCAACGACACCGACCAGCAGGGCAAGATCACCCTGCGCTTCAACGATCCGACGGCGTCGGAGCCGATCACCGTCACCCTGGTCATCGACTCGACCGGGGTGAGCCTCACCGTCGCCGGCTCCAGCGCCACCAGCACCATCGTGCAGACGCCGGAGGACATCAACACCAACAGCACCACCCTCGAGACCACCACCAGCAAGGACACCACGATCACCGCCCAGGGCAACCTCACCGCCAACGCCGACCAGGACGTGACGGTGACGGCCGGCAGCAACCTCAGCGCCACGGCCACCAGCAACGCGACGCTCCAGGGGATGAACGTCACGGTCAGCGCCGACACCGCGCTCGACGCCTCCGGCGCGACGGTCAGCGTCAGCGGCGACACCAGCATCAGCATCTCCTCCACCGGCACCCTCTCGGCCACCGGCACCGGCAGCGTGACGGTGAGCTCGGTGGCCTCCACCACCGTCTCCGGCTCGGCGTCGCTCACCCTCGGCGGCGCCACGGTGAGCTTCGTACCGGTATGAGCGATCCGATCGACTCGCGCAACGCCGTGCAGGTCGGCTTCCCGTTCCGCATCAGCCGCTACGGGCGGCTGGCGGACCCGGACTACGAGCAGCACGTCGAGGAGATGATCGAGCTGGTGCTGTTCACCGCCCCCGGCGAGCGGGTCAACCGGCCGGAGTTCGGCTGCGGCCTGCTGGAGCTGATCTTCAGCCCCAACACCGAGTCCGCCGCCACCGCCACCCAGTACCTGGTGCGCGGCGCGCTGCAGCGCTGGCTGGGCGACGTCATCACCGTCCGCGAGGTGGAGGTCGAAGCCCGCGGCGGCTCGCTCGGCGTGCGCATCGCCTACGTGCTGCTCGCCGACGGCGTCGAGCGGGTGGCGACCTTCGACTCCGGAGGCTTCCGGTGATCTCCCCCGGCGCCGCGGCCGACCGTGCCCGCGACCAGCGGCGGGCGGCGCTGATGCGCAGCCCGCGGCTCAAGGGCCTGGACCACGTGACGGTGGCCGGCGAGCCGCAGCGCCTGCCGCTGGCCGGCGGCGGCGAGGCGCAGCGCTGGACGCTGCAGCTCCACTTCGTGCCGGCGGCGCCGGGCAGCGGCAAGCAGGCGGTGCCGGACCGCCTGCTGCCGGAGCAACTCCGCTTCACCCTCGACGACGCCCGCGACCCGCGGCTGCAGGTCGAGGAGCTGCGTTCCGGAGCGGAGCCCAACCAGCTGGTCGCCGTCGTCCGCGCCTCCGAGCCGCTGGCCGCCGATCCCCACGAGCCGCCGGTCTACGACCTCGAGCTGGTCGGGGTGACGGACCTCGACGAGCGCTTCAGCTCGGCGCCGGTGCGCCTGGAGAGCGGCGAGCCGTCGACCTGGAAGCTGCCGCGCTTCGGCGCCGAGCCGTCGCGCCGCGACACCCGGGTGGCCGACTACCTGGCCAAGGACTACGACAGCTTCCGCCAGATGCTCCTCGAGCGCATGGCGTTCTTCGTGTCGGCGTGGCCGGAGCGCAACCCTTCGGACCTCGGCGTCACCCTGCTCGAGGTGCTGGCCTATGCCGGCGACTACCTCTCCTACCAGCAGGACGCCGTCGCCACCGAGGCCTACCTGGGCACCGCCCGGCGGCGCATCTCGGTGCGCCGCCACGCGCGGCTGCTCGACTTCATGCTGCAGGAGGGGATCAACGCCCGCGCCTGGGTGCAGATCGCGCTGCGCCCGCGCTCCGACGGCGAGGCGGCGGCGGACGGGGCGGCGGCGGACGGGGCGGCGGCGGACCCCGGCGGCGCGGCCGGCCGGGCGGTGCTGCCGGCCCGCACCCAGCTGCTCACCACCACCGAGCGCCAGCCCGGCGTCATCGAGCCCGGCTCGCCGGAGTACCGGCGCATGCTGGACGAGGGGGCGCTGGTTTTCGAGACCCTCCACGACGCGGTGCTCCACCCCGGCCACGACAGCTTCGACGTCTACACCTGGGGCGCCGCGGACTACACGCTGCCCCGCGGCACCACCTCGGTGGCGCTGATCGGCAGCTGGCCGCACCTGGCGGCGGGGGACGTCCTGGTGGTGGAGAAGCGGCTCGGCGTCAAGCGCCAGGGGACGGCCTCCGGCGACGGACCGAGGCCGCGCTCGGTGGAGGAGATGCGGCGGGCGGTGGAGCGCGAGACCAGCGCCGTGCCGGACCCGCGGGCGCGCGCCGCGGTGCGCCTGAGCGCGCCGCCGCGCATCGACCGCGACCGGCTCACCGACGTCGTCTACACCGAGGTGCGCTGGGCCGACGAGGACGCCCTGCAGGAGGATTTCCCGGTGTCGCGCGCCGAGGGCGCGGTGCGGCGCCGGAACCTCACCCGCCTGCACGGCAACATCGTCCTCGCCGACCACGGCCGGCGGGTCGAGGAGCTGCTGCCGGCGGTGCCCGCCGACGGCGAGTACGCGCCGGTGCTGTCGACCCACGAGCTGACCCGCCGGGTGCCCTTCGACGCCGTTCGCGCGCGCGGCGTTCCCGCCGCCCACACGCTCGAGCAGCCGCTGCGCCAGGCGCTCCCCGACGTCGAGCTGATCGAGATCCCCGGCCACGGGGCGCCGGGGACCGCCGAGGAGGCGCGCCACCGGGTGCGCCCGTGGTCGTTGCACTGGCGGCCGCGCTTCGACCTGCTGGCCAGCTCCCGCTTCGCGCGCGAGTTCGTCGTCGAGACCGACGAACGGGGCCAGCCCCACCTGCGCTTCGGCGACGGCGGCTCCGGCCTGCGGCCGCGGCCGGGCAGCCGCTTCCTGGCCCTCTACCGGGTGGGCACCGGGCCGCGCGGCAACGTCGGCAGCCAGGCGATCCGCCACGTCGTGCTGGAGGCGGAGCTGCGGCGGCGCCTGGCCGCGGCCGGCGCCGTGGTGATCAGCGCCCGCAACCACCTGCCGGCGGACGGCGGCAGCCACCGGGTGAGCGCCGACTACGCCCGCGTCTACGCCCCCGACCGCCTGCACAGCGAGCAGTTCCAGAGCCGCTGCGTCACCGAGGCCGACAGCGCCCGCCTCGCCGGCGCCCACCCCGAGGTGCGCGGAGCGGTGGCCCGCCACGTGTGGAACGGCAGCACCCGGGTGGTCAAGCTGTACGTCCAGCGCATCGCCGGGCGCCCCGTCGACGACAGCTTCGAGGCGCGCGTCGGCGCCTGGATGGAGGGCAAGCTCCTCGCCGGCTGGGAGCTGGCGGTGCGGCCGCCCCACCACGTGCCGCTGGACATCGAGGTCACCGTGTGGATCGAGCCGGGCGAGCAGGTCCAGCGCATCTACCGGCGCTTCGTCGAGGAGCGCGAGGGGCGCGGTCAGCGCGTCTTCGACCCCGAGCTGTTCGCCTTCGGCCAGCCGATCTACATGAGCCAGGTGACCAGCTCGATCCTCGCCGTGCCCGGCGTCACCGACGTGCGCGTCGACGCCTTCCACCGCTGGGGCCGGCCGCCGGCGGGCGAGCGCGAGGCCGGGGTGATCCCAATCGGGCCGCTGGAGGTGCCGCGCCTGGACAACGACCCGGACGCACCGCAGCGCGGCACCTTCCGCGTGCGCTTCGAGGAGGAGGCGCCGTGAGCCCGGCGGGCGGCGATCCGCGACGCGGCCTGGCCAACCCGCCCGGCCGCGGTGAGCTGCGCTACCGCGTCGGCACCTACGACAGCTTCGTCGCCCAGATGCTCGACCGCCTGGTGCTCAACCTCGAGGTCGAGGCGTCGGGCTTCGCCGGTGCCAGCAGCGAGGCCGGCGCCGTCGGCACCCGCCACTTCGTGCGCTTCAACCTCGACGAGGCGGACAACTGGCTGATCGCCCTGACCCGCTCGTGGGCGACCGTGGCCGACGTCCTCACCTTCTACCAGGAACGGCTGGTCCAGGAGGGCTTCCTGCGCACCGCGGTCGAGGAGCGCTCGGTCTACGAGCTGGTCGACATGGTCGCCTACCAGCCGCGGCCGGGGGTGTCGGGGCGCGCCGACCTCGCCATCCAGGTCACCGACGTCAAGGGGCTGCCGCCGACCCTCGAGCTGCCGTCCCGCCTGGTGGTGCGCAGCGTGCCGCCGGCTGGCGCCGAGCCGCAGGCCTTCGAGACGATGGAGGCGCTGTTCGCCGACGCCGGCTTCAACGCCCTGACGCCGCGGCCGCTGCCCCGCGAGGTGCCGCCGGACGTCCGCGCCGACGCCACCGGCCTGCGCCTCGCCGGCACCGCCACCGGCCTGGCGGTGGGCAACTACCTGCTGCTCGTCGCGGTCGCCGACGGGCGGCCGATCTCCCGCCTGCGCCGGCTCACCGCGGTCGCCGCGGTGCCCGGCGAATCGCCGCACACCGAGGTCGCCTGGGAGGCGCCGTTGATGACCGCCGCGACGGGGGTGGCGGCGGAATCGCGGCTGGCCGAGGTGAAGGCCTTCTCGCTGCGCCGCCAGGCCGGGCTGTTCGGCCGCAACGCACCGCCGTGGAACGAGCTGACGCCCGACCTGCGGCGCAAGGTGGAGGGTGTCGACGGCGGCGTGGTGGTGCTCGAGGGGGACCGCTGGGTGTCGCGCAACGACGGCCTGCCGGTCACCACGACGGTGCTCAGCCTGCTCGCCGACCGCCACGGCAACCTCTACGCCGGCACCCTCGACCAGGGCGTCTTCCGCTCCACCGACGGTGGCGCCAGCTGGCGGCCGGCACGGCGCGGCCTGCAGCAGCTCGACGTGCGCTGCCTCGCCGTCGACCCGCGCGGCGTGCTCTACGCCGGAACCTCGGGTGGCGGCGTCTTCCGCTCCACCGACCAGGGCCAGATCTGGGAGCCGGCCAGCGGCCAGCGGACGGCGGCGGCGAGCGGCCGGCGCTGGCCGTGGTCGCGCGGCACGGCCGGCACGGCCACCCTGCCGCAGGCGGTGATCCACGACCTGCTGGCGGCGCGCTGGGGGGACGTCTCGGTGGTGCTGGCGGCGACCGGCGCCGGCATCTACCGCTCGACCGAGGGCGGCCAGACCTGGCAGCCTGCCAACCACGGCCTGGCGGGCACCGACGAGGCCAGCGGGACCACCGACCTGGCGGTGCAGGCGCTGGTCGCCGGCGCCGCGCCGCAGGAGGTCTACGCCGCCACCGCCCGCGGCGTCTTCCGCTCGACCGACGGCGGCCGGCGCTGGCAACCGCGCAACCGCGGCCTGCCGGCCACCGATCCGTTCACCGGCTTCAGCGCCACGCCGGTGCACGCGGTGGCGGTGGTGGCCGGCCGGCGCCAGCCCGGCGTGCGCCTGGTGGCGGGCACCGCGCGCGGTCTCTTCGTGTCCGACGACGGCGGCGACCACTGGCAGGCCCGCCCCCTCGGCGCCACAGCGGCCGAGCCGCCGCCGGTCACCCGGGTCACCCTCAGCGAGGACCCGATGAGCCTCGATCGCCGCCTGTTCGCGGCGGCCGAGGACCGGCTGTGGCAGTCGACCGACGACGGCGAGAGCTGGCAGCCGGTGGTGCCGTTCCAGCCCGGTCCGGTGGCGGCGGTGGCGGCGGTGCCGGTGAGCGGCGGCGCCACCGCGCTGGCCGCGGTGCCGTTCGGCGGCTTCGGCGACGAGTGGCCGGGCTTCCACCTGAGCGACGGCAACGTCGACCTCGACTCGCTGGTCGACGGCGTGCTGCCCGGCAGCTGGCTGGTGCTGGTGCCGGCGGGGTCGGAGGATCCGTCGGCGGTGGGCATCTACCGGGTCCGCAGCGTCGGCACGGTGCACCGCCGGGACTGCTCGCTCGACGCCATGGTCACCCGCCTGCAGGTCGACGACCCCGACGGGCGGCTGGCCGGCTTCGACCTGCGCGAGACGCGGGTGTGGCTCGACAGCCGGCCGCTGCCCCTGGAGCGGCGGATCGTCGAGAACCACGGGGTCGCCCTCGAGGTGCTGCGCGTCACCCTCGACGGGTTCGATCCGCTGCGCCGCCTCATCGTCACCGGCGAGCGGCCGGCGCGGCGCTTCGAAGCGCCCTTCGAGCCGGGCGGCCACAACGACGAGCTGCGGGCGATCGCCGACGAGATGAGCGCGCTCGACCCGGACCTCGAGCTCGTCGTGCGCATGTGGCCCGCCGGTGCCGCCGCCGATGCCGCGCCGACCAGCGAGCTGCTGCTGTCGCTGGCGGACCTGATCCGCAACCTGCGTCTGCTGGCGGCCGCCGACGAGCCGGACCGGGCCGCCGCCGCCGACGAGGCCGGCGCCGAACGCGACCCGGACGCGGTGGCCGCATCGCTCGCCTCGCTGCAACGCCTGGTCGGCGGCGCCGCCGGCGACGGCACGGCGCCGGAGCTGACGATGGCCGCGGCGCGCGGCGTCGTCGGCGCCCTGCGCTTCGCCTTCGTCGTCCCCAGCTGGACCGACGGCTGCGCGACCACCGCCGCCGAGCTGTCGAAGAGCCTGCGCCAGCCGATCGCCACCGACGCCGTCGACAGCGGGCTGGCGGTGCACCTGCCGAGCCGCGAGCCCGAGCCGGGAGCGCTGGTCGACTCGGCGAGCCTGCGCGTCTACGGCAACGTGGTCGCCGCCGTCGAGGGCACGACGGTGGCCAACGAGGTGCTCGGCGACGGCGACGCGACCCAGGCCAACCAGACCTTCACGCTGTCGCGGCCCCCCAGCTTCCGCCTCGAGCCGGAGGGCCTGGTCTCCACCGTCCGGGTGCGCGTCCAGGGGCAGCTCTGGCACCCGCAGGAGCAGCTCTACGCCGCCGGCCCCGAGGACCACGTCTACCGCCTGGACGTCGACCAGGACGGGATCGCCACGCTGGTCTTCGGCAACGGCGAGAAAGGGGCCCGCCTGCCTTCCGGCCGCGACAACGTGGTGGCCACCTACGGCACCGGCATGTCGACGCGCAGCGTGCCGGCGAAGGGGGTCAGCCTGCTGCAGAACCGCCCCCTCGGCCTCGACTCGGTGCTCAACCCGCTGGCCACCACCCCGGGCGCCGATGCCGAGCCGGTCGACGAGATCCGCCAGCGGGCGCCGCGCTCGGTGCGCACCCTGGACCGCGTCGTCTCGCTCGTCGACTTCGCCGACTTCGCCCTCGCCTTCCCGGGCATCGCCAAGGCCGGCGCCTGGAGCCTGCGGCGCGCCGGGCAGCCGCTGGTGCAGGTCACCGTGGCCGCCGCCGGCGGCCACCCGATGGAGGACGGCGGTGCCCTGCTCGACGAGCTGCGCGACGCCGTCGACCTGCGCCGCGCCGGCGGCGCGGCGCTGTCGCTGCTCGACTACGAGCCGGCGGTGATCGAGCTGACCGCCAACCTGCTGGTCGATCCCGAC
>Ga0210095_1000437_pt1 | contig 10497 bp, 3 predicted proteins | sample China_Galinas_PW_FD_184861 | JGI IMG/M metagenome (GOLD analysis project Ga0210095, IMG submission 184861) | Wetland microbial communities from San Francisco Bay, California, USA, that impact long-term carbon sequestration - China_Galinas_PWA_D1... | ecosystem: Environmental > Aquatic > Marine >...
GGTGTCGATCACCCCGGGCGGTGCCAGCTCGAGGCGGCAACCGTGGGCCAGGGCGCACCAGATCTCCCCGGTGGAGGCGTCGAAGGGCAGCGGCGCGATCTGCAGCACGACGTCGTCGGCCCGCAGGTCGACGTAGCTCGGATCGGCGACCAGGCGCAGGACGCCGCGCTGGGTCACCGCCACGCCCTTGGGGCGGCCGGTGGAGCCGGAGGTGTACATCAGGTAGGCGAGATTGTCGGCCAGCGCCGGTCTCGGCACCGCCGCGGCCGCCGGCTCGGCAAGCGGCTCGTCGACCCGGACCACCGGCAGGCCGGCGGCCGCCGGGCGGCTCGCCAGCCCGTCGGCGAGGCCGGCGCGGGTGAGCAGCAGCCGCGGCGCGGCGTCGGCGAGCAGCAGGGCGAGCCGCTCGTCGGGGTAGCCGGGGTCGAGGGGCAGGTAGGCGGCGCCGGCGAGGGCCACCGCCACCAGGGCGACGACGGCCTGCGGCGAACGGTCGAGGTAGAGACCCACCAGCGACTCCGGGCCGACCTGCCGCGCCGCCAGCGCTGCGGCCAGCGCCTCGGCCCGCGCCGCCAGCTCCGCGTAGGTCGTCTCGCCGCCGTCGGCGTCGACCAGCGCCACCCGCTCACCGTGACGCCGCGCGCTGGCGCGGAACAGCTCCGCCAGGTTGCCGTGGCGCGGGTAGGCGCTGGCGGTGTCGTTCCACTCGTCGAGGATCTGGCGGCGCTCCGCCGCGCCGAGCATCGGCAGCGCCGACAGCGGCCGCGCCGCGTCGTCGACCACGGCCGCCAGCAGGGCGCCGTAGTGGCCGATCATGCGCTCGATGGTCGCCGGCTCGAAGAGGTCGGTGTTGAGCTCCCACAGCATCTCGAGCTCGCCCGACTCGGCGTCGCCCTGGTCGCGGCCCAGGCTCTGCTCCTGCGGCAGGCTGGTGGTCAGGTTGAGGTCGAACTTGGCGGAGCCGTTGGGCAGCGCCATGTTGCGCTCGAGGTCGACCCCGGGCAGGCCGAGGTCGGCCAGCGGCGCGTCGTGGAAGCCGAAGCACACCTGGAACAGCGGGTTGCGGCTGGCGTCGCGGGTCGGGCGCACCGCCTCCACCACGCGGTCGAAGGGCACGTCCTGGTGGGCGTACGCCGCGCGGGTGGTGCTGACGATGCGCTCCAGCAACGCCTCGAAGTCGAGCTCCCCGCCACCGCGGCTCGACAGGTCGCCGCGCAGCACCAGGGTGTTGATCACCATCCCGATCACCCGCTCGAGCTCCTTGAAGCGACGGTTGGCGATGCCGGAGCCGATGCAGAAGTCGGTCTGGCCGCTGTAGCGGTGGAAGAGGGTGAAGAAGGCCGCCAGCAGGGTCTGGTAGAGGGAGGCGCCGCGGCGGCGGGCGAAGGCGCGCAGCGCGTCGGCCGTGGCCGCCGGCAGGAAGCGGCGGATCACCGTGCCGCGGAAGGTCTGCGCCGCCGGGCGCGGATGGTCGAGGGGCAGCTCGAGGGCGGGGGGATCGCCGGCGAGCTGGCGCCGCCAGTAGTCGAGCTGGCGCCGGTAGTCGGCGCTGCCGTCCCAGCGCCGCTGCCAGAGGGCGAAGTCGGCGAACTGCACCGGCAGCTCCGCCAGCTCCGGCTCGCGGCCGGCGGCGAAGGCGCGGTAGCAGGCCGCCAGCTCCTCGAGGAAGACGTGCAGCGACCAGCCGTCGTGGACCAGGTGGTGCTCGTGGTGGAGCAGCATGTGGTCGTCGCCACCGCCGCGGCCACCGACCAGGCGGAAGAGCACCCAGTAGACGATGGGCGGGCGCTCGACGTCGAAGGGACGGCGGTAGACCTGGCGCACCCGGCGCCACGCCTCCGCCTCGCGGCGCTCCGCCGGCAGGCCGGTGAGGTCGACCCGCGGCAGGCGCAGCCGCGACGGCGGGTGGATGTGCTGCACCGGGGTCCCTTCGCGGGAGGGAAAGCTGGTGCGGAACGCCTCCTGGCGGTGCACCACGCGCTCGAGGCTGCGGCGCAGCGCCTCGGTGTCGAGCCCGCCGCCGTCGCGGCCGCGGAAGCGCAGCACGCCCTGGAAGTTGTATGCCAGGCTCTCCGGGTCGAGCTTCTGCAGGAACCAGATGCGGGCCTGCGGGAAGGACAGCGGTACCTCGTCGCCGCGCTCCTCCCGGCGCGGCGGCGGCACCGCCTCGCCGGCCGCCTCGCGGTGCGCCTCGATCCACGCCGCCGCGGCGGCCACGGTGGGCGCCGCGAAGAGGTGGCCCATCGGGATCTCGACGGCGTGGAGATCGCGCAGCCGGGTGATGATGCGGGTGAGCGCCAGCGAGTGGCCTCCGAGCTCGAAGAGATCGTCGTCGACCCCCACCTCGTCGATGTCGAGCATGCGGGAGAAGACCGCCGCCACCTCCTCCTCGAGGGGCGTGCGCGGCGCCACGTAGTCGGCCGAGATGCCCGGCCGGTCACCGCCGGGAGCGATGGCGGCGAGCGCCCGGCGGTCCACCTTGCCGTTCGGGTCGAGGGGCATCCGGGCGAGGTGGACGAAGGCCGCGGGCACCATCCACTCCGGCAGTCGCTCGCCGAGCCAGGCGCGCAGCTCGGGCACCGGGACCGCCGCCGGGTCGGCCTCCAGGTAGGCGACCAGCCGCTTCTCCCCGGCGTCGCCGGCGGCCTGGCGGGCGAGCACCGCGACGACGGCGACCGCCGGGTGGCCGGCCAGCGCCGCCTCCACCTCGCCCGGCTCCACCCGGTAGCCGCGCACCTTGACCTGGCGGTCCTCGCGCCCCTGGAACTCGTAGACGCCGTCCGCCCGGCGCCGCGCCCGGTCGCCGCTACGGTAGATGCGCTCCCCCGGGAGCTGCGGCCGCGGATCCGGGACGAAGGCCGCCGCGGTGTCCGCCGGCCGTCCCAGGTAACCCCGCGCCAGCGCCTCGCCGCCGATCGCCAGCTCGCCCTCCGCGCCGTTGCCGTCCACCGCGCCGCCGTCGCGGCCGAGGAGGAGCAGGCGGGTGCGCTGCAGCGGCACGCCGATGGGCACCGAGGCGGCGAGCTCCGGCGCGGCGTCGCCGGTGGGCATCGGGTGGGCGGCGGCGAGGGTCGTGCACTCCGTCGGCCCGTAGCAGTTCACCACCCGGTCGCGCACCCGCTCGAGCGCCCGCCGGACGTGGGGCACCGACAGCGCGTCGCCGCCGGCCAGCAGCTGGTGGAGGCCGTCGAACAGGCCGGGCTGGGCGTCGATGAGCTGGTGGAACAGGCCGGCGGTCAGATGCAGCGTCGTCACCCCGCCGGCCACGATGCCCCGTGCCAGCTCCTGCAGCGACGGCGTTCCCGGCGGGAAGATCGCCACCCGCGCCCCGGCCACCAGCGGCATCCACAGCTCGAGGTTGGTGGCGTCGAAGGACAGCGAGGCGAACTGCAGCATCGTCTCACCCGGTCCCAGGCGCACGAACCCGGGCTCGGCGATGAGCCGCGCCAGGCCCCGGTGGGTGGCCCCGACGGGCTTCGGCCGGCCGCTGGAGCCGGAGGTGAAGTTGACGTAGACCAGGTTGTCCAGGTGGAGGTCGACCGCCGGCGGCGTCGCCGGCAGCGCCTCCAGCGCAGCGGCCTCGCGCGCCGGATCGATCCGCGGCACGCCCATCTCCGGCAGCGTCTCGACCAGCGACCGCTGGGCGACCAGCAGGGCAACGTCGCACGCCCCCACCATGTAGCGCAGCCGCTGCGCCGGGTAGTCGGGATCGAGCGGCACGTAGGCGCCGCCCGCCTTGACGATGGCGGTGAGCGCCACCAGGCAGTCCAGGCCGCGCTCCATGGCGACGGCCACCTGCACCTCGGGCCCGACGCCGGCGCGGCGCAGCAGGTGGGCCAGCCGGTTGGCGCGGCGTTCCAGCTGGCCGAAGGTGAGGCGGGCGCCGGCGCAGCTGGCCGCCACCGCGTCCGGCCGCACCTCCACCTGTCTTGCCAGGAGCTCGGGAAGCGTGGCCAGCGGCGGTGGTTCCGTCGCGCTACCTCGCGCCGACGGCGATGTGGGTCGCGCCATCAGATCGGACATGAGAACCTACAGGTTGATTTTATACAAGAACTTACTTGACTTATGCATTCCGGGACCGGCCGCACGAACGCTGGCTCGAGAGGCCGCACGCTTCCTACGTGTCCCTCCCCACCCGTTTCGGGACAGCCGGCCGGCGACGGCGGGGTCCGTTGTCCCCCATCTGCGGGCTCGGCGCACATAGGTCGTACAGGGCGGCATTGCCACACCTCTATGAAGTCGAATTGCACATGGACGTCAATCGCGGCTTTCTGGAAGTGCGCGCATTCGGACTCTGAAACTTATCCTTTCTTTCAAGTACAGAATCTCAAGGGAGATGCACCCGATGACCACCCCGACCGTGCCGGCTGAGGGCCCCGGCGACTCGGCCCCCTGGGGCTACCAGCTCATCGTGGACTGTTTCGGTTGTGACTACGACGTGTGTTGCGACCTGGACAAGGGATACGAGTTCCTCGACCAGATCTGCCAGCACCTGCACATGACCAAGCAGACCCAGCCCTACATCTTCAAGACTTGCGAAACCGCGTTCCCGGGACGCCCGGGCTACAGCGGCTGGGTGCCGATCATCGAGAGCGGCATCCAGGTCCACACCTCGGCCCACAACCACTTCATCAGCGTCGACATCTACTCCTGCCGTCCCTTCGACCAGGACGACGTCGTGGCGTTCGTCAAGAGGTGGTTCGAGCCCGAACAGATCGACACCGCATTCCTCCTTCGCGGCAAGGAGATTCTGCACCGGCGGACGAAGCAGGCCGCGCCCGCTGCCGGCTGAGCTCCGGCAGCATCGTCCGTTTCCTGAGTTCTAACCTTTTTTGGGAGACACGCGCATGAGGAACACTACGTACGTATGTCGCCTGGCCGTTCTCGGCCTGGTGGCACTCGCTCTCACCACCGTCACCGTCAGCGGTCCTCTCTACGCCGACGGCGGCGTCGTCTACAACGACATCAGTCTCAACCCGGCCTCGGGCCTGGCCTGGAGCCGTACCCCGTCGCCGCACCGCCTGGCGGTCCGCGACGCGGCGGTGGCCAAGTCGCCGTACCCGCGCCCGACCATCTTCGCCATCCGCTCCGAGGAGACGCCGCAGAAGGCCTGGGGCGCTCCGGGCATCGTGGTCTTCGACTACGACAACGACGGCGATCTCGACCTCTACGTGACCAACGGTCCCGACACCTCGAACAGCCTGTTCTCGAGCCAGCTGGTGGAGACCGGCAACCTGACCTTCGTCGACGTCGGCGTCGCCTCCGGCGCCGACGCCTACAGCCAGGAGAGCTCCGGCGCCTGTGCCGGCGACATCGACAACGACGGCGACCAGGACCTCTACGTCCTCGGCACCGGCGTGCCCAACATCCTCTACGAGAACCAGGGTGACGGCACCTTCGTCGACATCACCGCCGCCGCCGGCGTCGCCGGCTCCGGGCGCCACGCGGTCGGCTGCTCCTTCGGCGACATCGACAACGACGGCCTGCTCGACGTCGTGGTGGCCAACACCTACGACAACTGGGACCACCGCATCGCCACCTTCCACGTGGGTTCGACCTACGAGGGGATGGAGCACAACTACCTGTTCAAGAACCAGGGCGGCAACGTGTTCGCCGACGTCTCGGCCTCCGCGGGCATCGAGAACGTCTCCAACATGTCCGGCCCCGGGCTCACCGGCGCCGCCTTCACCTGGGCCATCGCCATGGTCGACCTCGACGAGGACGGCGACATCGACATCCTGTCGGTCGACAACCAGGGCGGTCCGCCGACCCGCTTCTCCGAGGAGCGCGGCTGGAACCGCTTCTTCGAGAACGACGGCAGCGGCCACTTCACCGACGCCACCGCCTCCCACGGCCTGATCCGCTGGGGCGGCTGGATGGGCAGCTCCTACGGCGACTTCAACTGCGACGGCTACATGGACTTCTTCGCCACCAACCTGGGCGGCTTCGTCACCGGTCCGGTGGCCAACTCGCAGTGGTTCCTCGGCGGCCCCGGCGGCGTCTTCACGCGGCCCGGCGTCGGCAGCCTGATCGTCACCCCCTTCGGCTGGGGCACCGTGGCCATCGACTACGACAACGACGCCGACGCCGACATCGTGTACCACGGCAGCGTCGACATCTTCACCCTCATCGCCGCCGACAACCCGGGCGTCATGCTGACCAACGACGGCAGCTGCAGCGCCAACTTCTCCTGGGACCAGGGCGTCTTCCTGCGCGACCACCAGGTGCGCGACGTCAACGGCGTCGCCTCCGGCGATCTCAACGGCGACGGCTTCCAGGACCTGGTGTCGGTGTCGAACTTCGACTTCGTGCCCAACATCTACGACCTCTTCGCCGGCATCCTGGTGCCGTTCTCCGGCAGCCCCTTCGACGCGGTGTCGCGCTTCGAGCCGGGCACCAAGCAGCTCACCCCGGGCTTCGACCACTACCTCTACCCGACCTTCCTCCCCGGCAGCCTGTCGGTGGAGATCAACAGCGCCGACAACGGCAACCACTGGGTCGAGACGACGCTGGTCGGCGGCGTCGGGGTGATCGGCGGCGCGATCAACAACCGCGACGGCATCGGCGCCATCGTGTCGTTCACCCCCGAGGGCGGCAAGACCTCGATGCAGCCGATCCTCGGCGGCTCGAGCTACGCGTCCCAGAACTCGCTGACCGCCGGCTTCGGCATGGGCGCGGCGGACGAGGGCACCCTCGACGTGCTGTGGCCGGGCGGCGTGCGCAACCGTCTCTACGACGTCGGCCACGGCGAGAAGATCACCTTCCCGGAGATCCCCTGCTCCTACGACGGCACCTGGGGCAACAAGGGCCAGTACGTCGACTGCGTGACCCACGCGCTGAACGACGCCAAGGCCGCCGGCGTGATCTCCGAGAACGGCAAGGCCCGCTTCCTGCTCAGCGCCAAGCAGGCGTTCGACGACGAGCAGTAGACGCGCTTCGTAGCTTCGTAGTCCTGCCGTACTTCGACGCCCGCCGCACTTCGCGGCGGGCGTTTTCTTGTTGCTTCGTCGCAGGCTCGGAACGACCCGGGCGGCGAGAGGCTGCCGGCCTACTCGCCGCCGCCGAGGTACTCGGCGAGGCCCGGGAGGAGCGGCTCGGCGAGCGGCGCGGCCTGGCCGGAGGGAAGCCAGTCGAGGGCGTCGCGCCAGGCGCCGGCGGTGGAGAGGGAGGATTCCTCGGGACCGGCGGCGTAGCCGAGGCCGCGCCACAGGCGGTCGGCGGCATCCGGCATCACCGGAGCGGCCAGCAGGCCGGAGAGCTTGGCGGCCAGGGCCTCCAGCGCGATGCCGGTGCGGCGCTCCTCACCGCGGCTCGGCACGCTGTCCCAGTGTTGCTCACCGGCGGCGAAACGGCGCGCCTCGCGCACCAGCTCGGCGAGCACGCGGGTCGCCCGCTGTACCGAGAAGCCCTCGGCCGCGTAGGCCTCGCCGGCGTCGCGCAGCAGCTCCTCGAGGCGATGGTAGAAGCGGCGGTGCTCGCCGGTCCAGTCGCCGGTGGCCGGAACGCGGCCGTCGAAGCCGGCGGCGAGGCGGCGGCCGAGGTCGGCGATCCACCCCTGCCAGCCCGCCAGCAGCTCGCGGCGCACGGTGGCGCGGAACTCCTGGCGCGTGAAGTTGGTCTGCTCGCGCTCCGGCGCGCTCCACGCGAGGTAGAAGCGCACCGCGTCGCGCGGCGCCTCGGCGAGCAGGTCGCGGCCGAGGATGCGGTGGTCGCGGGTGGTCGAGAACTTGGCGCCGTCGAGGCGGTAGAACTCGTTGCCGACGAAGGCCGCCGGCAGCCGCAGGTCGGGATCGAAGGCGTGGAACAGGGCCGGCAGCAGCATGCCGTAGTAGAAGCTGTTGTCGTAGCCGAAGAACTGCACCACCCGCGCCTCCGGCGCTTTCCAGAAGCGCTCCCAGCCGGCGTCGACGCCGCGCTCGTCGTTGACGTGCCGGGCGTAGGCGAAGTAGCGCGGCGCCATCTCCAGCCAGACGTAGATGCGCTGGTCGTCCCAGCCCGCCACCGGCACCTCGATGCCCCAGTCGGTGGGATGGGTGACGGCGACGTCCGGCGGACCGTCGGCCAGCACGCCCTCGACCAGCGCCCGCAGGTGGTGGTTCATCGCCACCCGGCGGTAGTAGTCGCGCAGGAAGCCGGCGTGGCGGGAGAGCGGGAAGACGAGGCGCCGCAGCGGGCGCATCCCGGGCACCGCGCCGCACTGCGCGCAGACGGCGTCGACCACGTCGCGGGCGTCGTGGACGCGGCCGCAGCTCTCGCAGGTCTGCCCCAGCACGCCGTCGCCGCAGTGCGGGCAGCGGCCGCGCACGTAGGCCTCGAAGAGGAAGCGGCCGCAGCCCTCGCACCACGGCGCCGGCGCCTCCTGCTCGACCAGGGCGCCGCGCTCGTAGAGGGTGCGGAAGAAGTGCCGGGTGAGCTCGCGGTGGTGCGGCGAGGCGTTGGGCCGCGGCAGCGCGGTGGTGGCGACGCCGGCCAGCGCCAGCGTCTCCTCGATGGCGTCGGTGAAACGGGTCGCCGTCTGCTGCGGCCCCAGCCCCAGGCCCTCGCCGCAGGTCTTGACGTAGATCGAGTTGTCGTCGCTGCCGAAGACGAAGTGGGCGTCGACCCCCTGCAGGCGCCGGGCGCGGGCGTAGACGTCACCGCACAGGTACGGCCCGGCGAGGTGGCCGAGGTGGAGGTCGCCGTTGGGCGTCGGCGGCGCGGCGGTGACCAGCTCGCGCTCGATGGCGGCGGCTTGGGCGGCGGCGGCATCGGCGGCGCGCGGCGGCGGCGCGGCGGCGTGCGGGTGGTCGCCGTCGTCCCCGTGCTCGCGGTGGTGCTCCGCCACCGCCTCCGGGTCGGCCGCCCAGCGCCCCTTGTCCTCCCAGAACACGGTGAGGAACAGCAGGTCCTCGGAGTCGGAGGTGTTGGTCAGCACGTGGTTGTGGAACGGCTCGTGGAAGGTGACGGCGCCCGGCCCCACCTCCACCCGCTCGCCGTCGATCGAGAACACCCCCTGGCCGCGGGCGATGAAGAAGGTCTCGCACTCCTGGTGGGCGTGCGGCTTGGTCGACTCGCCGGCGGCGAGCACCGCCCAGGCGGCGCCGAAGGGCGGCTCGACGACGCCCTCCCACGGGTAGAGCATCTGCAGGTCGACGTTGTAGGCGTGGACGAAGGTCTCGGGGTCGAGCTTGCGGATCAGCACTGCCGGGGGTCTCCTCGCGGTGGTCGGCGGTGGTCGCTCTTGCGGCGGGCGGGTGCGCGCGGCGGCCGATCAGGTGGCCGTCACCGCCTCGGCGTCGCGCCGCGCGCCGGCGGCCAGCCGCTGCTCCAGCGACCGCCAGATGTCCTGCGCTCGCATCGGCAGCAGCGACATCACCGTCTCGCCGATGCCGTGGGTCGACTCGCAGTACCCCTGCAGGTAGACCCGCGGCTCGAAGCCGCCGTGGGTGGTCAGCCCGTAGTCGCGGTCGACGGCCCAGCCGCCGCCGTCCTCGGCGGCCACCAGCCACGGCGCCAGCGGCTCGAGCAGCGGGTGGCGGTTGCTCCACTCGAAGCCGGTGGCCAGGATGACGGCGTCGGCGGCCAGCTCCTCGTGCTGCTCGGGGTGCAGCGCGTGGCGCAGCTCGGCCACCGCGCGGTCGCCCTCCTCGCGGAGGCCGGTGAGCTGCCGGTACGGCAGCACCCGCGCGCGCTGGCGGCCGACCACCTTCTCGTCGTAGAGGAAGCGGTAGATCTTGCGGATCAGCGGCGCGTCGACCACCGCGTAGTTGACGTCGCGGTAGCTGTCCACCGCCCGCTGGCGTACGCCCTCGGGCAGGTCGTACACGAAGTCGACCATCTCGGGGAAGAAGACCTGGTTGGTGAACTCGCTCTCGTCGACCGGCTTGTAGCCGTAGCGGCGCATGGTGGCGGTGACGTCGGCGTTCGGGTAGCTCTTCACCAGGTGGAGGAAGAGCTCGGCCCCGGTCTGGCCGGCGCCGACGACGACGAAGCGGTAGGGCGCGTCGCGGTCGGGGAAGTCGCGGCGCATGCGCATCAGGAAGTCGCGGGCGTGGAAAGCGCGGCCGGTCGGGCTCAGCTCGATGCCGGGCGGCGTCCACGGCCGGCCGCCGGTGGCGACGACGGCGTTGCGGCTGCGGAAGCGCCGCATCTCGCCGGTGGCGGCATCGGTGGCGACGATCTCGAGCAGCTCGACGCCGTTGCCACCGGCCGCGTGGACGGGCTGGAGGCTCTCCACCCGGTGGCCGCAGCGCAGGTCGCGGGCGAGCTGGCCGGCGACCCAGCCGAGGTAGTCGTTGAACTCGATGCGGCCGGGGAAGAGGTCGCGCAGGTTGAGGAACTCGAAGAGGCGGCCGCGCTCCTGCAGGTAGCAGAGGAAGGTGAACCGGCTCTGCGGGTTGCGGACGGTGGCGAGGTCTTTCAAGACGGTGATCTGGATGAGCGACTCGTCGAGCAGCAGCCCGGGGTGCCACGCGGGCTCGGGCTTGGCCTCGAGGAAGAGGCGCCGCACGTCGCGGC
>Ga0210095_1000438_pt1 | contig 10490 bp, 11 predicted proteins | sample China_Galinas_PW_FD_184861 | JGI IMG/M metagenome (GOLD analysis project Ga0210095, IMG submission 184861) | Wetland microbial communities from San Francisco Bay, California, USA, that impact long-term carbon sequestration - China_Galinas_PWA_D1... | ecosystem: Environmental > Aquatic > Marine >...
CGGGACTAGATCCTAAGTCTAGCGCGTCTACCAGTTCCGCCACTTTCGCACGCTCGGACCCGCGTGGGGAACGGCATCGGATGGAGCCAAGGTGAATGGTGAGCCGCCAGGGACTCGAACCCCGAACCCGCAGATTAAGAGTCTGCTGCTCTGCCAGTTGAGCTAGCGGCCCACGAACGCGGCAGTATAGCGACCGCGCCGGGCATTGACAACCTCGGGAGCCGGCGGCGCATTCCCGCCCGCGCCGGCCTCTTCACCCCCGACCCGCCTAACCGCCCTGCACGAACCCTACCACCTCCACGCGGTCCTCGCCTTCGAGGGTCGTAGCGTCGTACTCGTGGCGCGGCAGGATGCGGCCGTTGTGCTCGACGGCGACGCTGCGCGGGTGGCGGCCGAGCTCGGCCAACAGCTCCCCCACCGAGGTGCCGGCGGCGACGCGGCGCGCCTCGCCGTTGAGCAGGATGGTGACGGCGCCGCTCACAGGAGCTGTTTCAGCTCGGCGCGGCCGAAGTCGCTGACCGCGGTGATGATGAGGGCGGCGGTGCCGCGGCCGAGGCGCGGCACGTCGAACTTCAAGTGCAGGCTGCCGTCGGCGCCGGTGCGGCCGGAGACCAGGCTGCGCGGCTCGGCGACGGTGGAGATCATGCGCACCGTGACCTCGGCCCCCACCACCGGCGAGCCGCTCTTGCTGGACGCCGCCCGCAGGTGCACCGACGAGGCGTGGCCGACGGCGAAGTCCGGCTCGCCGTCGATCATCAGGATGAGCTGCTCCTGCTCGGCCTCGCTGGACAGGTAGTCGAGGATCACCTGGTCGAGGGTGCGGTCCCCCTCCTCGTCGAAGCTGCCGTGGGCAGACGCCGCGGCGGGAGGCGCGGCGCCGGCAGCCGCGGCGGCGACGTCGGGCAGGGGGCCGGTCGACACGCGGCCGCCGGCGGCCCTGCCGCCGCGCCCGTCGCCGAGCATCTCGGCCAGCTTCTGGTCCAGCTTGCCGCGGCGGATGGCGGCGATCATGGCCCGGTGCTGCTTCTCCATGCGGGCCAGCACGGCCTTGACGCCCTCGCCGCCGTCGAGGAGGTCGGTGTAGCTGGCGCGCCGCGCCGCCAGCACCTGCCCGCCCACGTAGACGAGGCTCTCGATATAGGGGTTGTTCTCCCCTTTGTCCTCCGTCTGCACGTGGAAGACGACGTCCTGGTGGCGGACGTCGGTGTTGTAGCCGGTGATCATCCGCGGCGTCGATTCCTCGGGCAGCCCCCAGCGCGAATTAGACGAAAGTACGCATCGAGTCCCGAACCCACGGATTCTAAGGGCGCCACCCGGAGCGGTCAACTCGGACCTGCGCAAGCTTCCTCCTATACAATGAGCGCCGCCCGGCCGCGCGGCCCGCGCCGCCGGCCCACTCCTGAGATTCGCCCGTACGACACACACCGCGGCCCGCCGCTGCGCGCCGCGACACCAACCTCACCACCGGAGGAGCCCCCATGGCCGAAGCGAACACCACCCCCAGCGACCGCACCCTGGTGCGCTACGAGACGCGGGAAGGCGTCGCCTACGTCACCCTCGACGACCCGCCCGCCAACACCTACACGTACCAGATGATGCGCCAGCTCGACGAGGCGGTCCTCAACGCCCGCTTCGACCACGACGTGCACGTCATCGTGCTCACCGGCATGGGGCAGAAGTTCTTCTGCGCCGGCGCCAACATCTCGATGCTGCAAAACGCCGAGCCGCGCTTCAAGTACTACTTCTGCCTGCACGCCAACGAGACCCTGAACCGCCTCGAGCAGACCCCCAAGCTGGTCATCGCGGCGCTCAACGGCCACACCGTGGGTGGCGGTCTGGAGATCGCCATGGCCGCCGACCTGCGCATCGCCAAGAAGGACTCGGGCAAGGTCGGCCTGCCGGAGGTGAGCCTCGGCGTGCTGCCCGGCACCGGCGGCACGCAGCGCCTGGCGCGCCTCATCGGCAAGACCCGCTCCATCGAGCTGATGGTCACCGGCGACCTGCTCTCCTTCGAGCAGGCCAAGGAGCTGGGCATCGTCAACCGCATCTACGAGGGCGACGACTACCTCGACCAGATCCACGCCTTCGCCAAGAGCTTCTGCCCGCCCAACCGGGCGTCGAAGGCGGTGGGGCGCATCAAGCGCGCGGTGCAGTCCGGCGCCGAGGTGCCCTTCGAAAGCGGCCTCGCCATCGAGCGCGAGCTGCAGCAGCAGCTGTTCGAGAGCGGCGACGCCAAGGAAGGGCTCAACGCCTACGTCGAAAAGCGCAAGGCCGACTTCAGCGGTCGCTGATGCCCCGCCTGACCACCCCCCTCTACCTGGTGGCGCCGCTACGCACGCCCATCGGCCGCTTCGGTGGCGCGCTGGCGCCGCTCAGCGCCGCCGACCTGGGCAGCGCCGCCGCCGCCGCCTGCCTGGCGAGGGCCGGCTGCGACCCGGCGGCGGTGGAGCAGACCGTCTTCGGTCACGGCCGGCAGGCCGGCGGCGGCCCCAACACGGCGCGCCAGGTGGCCCACCGCGCCGGCGTCCCGGACGAGCGGCCGGCGTGGACCGTCAACCAGGCCTGCGGCTCCGGCCTGCAAGCGGTCCTCGCCGGCGCCCGGGCGCTCTTGACCGGCGAGGCGCGGCTGGTGCTGGCGGGCGGTACCGAGTCCATGTCCAACACGCCCTACCTGCTGCCCCGCGCCCGCTGGGGCTACCGCCTGGGCCACGCCGAGATCGTCGACGGCATGTACCGCGACGGCTTCGACGACCCCCTCTCCGGGATGGTGATGGGCGACACCGCCGAGGAGCTGGCGGCGGAGAAGGGCATCACCCGCCAGGCCGCCGACGCCTACGCGCAACGCAGCCAGCAGCGCTGCCAGGCGGCGCGGCAGCGCGGCCGTTTCGGCCCCGGCGACGCCGGTGAGGTGGTGCCGGTGGAGGTACCGGGCCGCAAGGGCAGCGTCGTGGTCGACGCCGACGAGCACCCGCGGGACGACGTCACCCTGGAGCAGCTCGCCCGCCTGAAGCCGGTGTTCCGCGACGACGGCACGGTGACCGCCGGCAACGCCTCCGGCATCACCGACGGCGCCGCGGCGGTGCTGGTGGCCTCGCAGGCGGCGGTGGACGAGCTCGGCCTGCAGCCGGCGGCCCGCCTGCTGGACTGGGAGGTGGTGGGCGTCGAGCCGCGCATCATGGGTATCGGCCCGGTGCCGGCGGTGCGCCGCCTGCTGGCGCGCCGCGGGCTGGCGCTGGACGACGTCGAGGAGATGGAGCTCAACGAGGCCTTCTCGTCGCAGGTGCTGGCCTGCCTGGCGGAGCTGCCCTACGACCCCCAGCGTCTCAACCCGGACGGCGGCGCCGTCGCCCTCGGCCATCCCATCGGCGCCACCGGCTGCCGCATCCTGGTCACCCTGCTGCACGGCATGGCCGAGCGCCGGCGCCGCCTCGGCATCGCCACCCTCTGCGTCTCCGGCGGCCTCGGGCTGGCGGCCCTGGTGGAGCGGTTGGAGGACGGCGGGGCGCGGTAGACTACAGGCCATGGCGCTGACCGACAAGGTAGTGGTGGCGGCCCACGAGCGGCGGGAGGCGGCCGCCGTCCTGGAGGCTCTGCGGCTGGTCGGCGTCGCCGGCGAGCGCCTGCTGCCCCTCTACTCCGAGGACGGCCCGGTGGACGCCGCGGCGGCCGTCGCCCAGGCCGCCGGTCTGGTGCTCGCCGGCGGCGGCGACCTGAACCCGGCCTACTACGGTGAAAAGCCCCTGCCCGGAGTGCAGATCTCGCTGCAGCCCGGGCGCGACGAGATGGAATGGGCGCTGCTCGCCGGCGCCCGCGACGCGCACCTGCCGGTGTGGGGCATCTGCCGCGGCATGCAGGTGCTCAACGTGTTCCTCGGCGGCAACCTGTGGCAGGACCTGCCGATCCAGGTCGCGGGCAGCGTGATGCACCAGATGGCCCACCCGCGGGACGCCCTGGTGCACCGCGTGGAGGTGGTGCCGGCGGGCCGCGGGACGGGGCTGGGCCAGCTCCTGGGCCGCGAAACGGCGCTGGTCAACAGCCGTCACCACCAGGGCGTGCGCCGGCTGGCCGAGGACCTGATCCCGGTGGCGACGGCGCCGGACGGCTTGCTCGAAGCCGCCGTGCTGCGCAGCGACGAGTGGTGGGTGGAGGCCGTCGAGTGGCACCCCGAGAACCTCATGCCGATGCCGCAGCAGCGCGCCCTGGCGCACCGCTTCGTGGACGCCGTGGAGGCCCACCTGCGGCGCAAGCACGCCCTCGACCCCCACGCCGAGCCGAACGCCGAGCCGACCCACCACGAGCCCTCTCCTCAGCCGCCCGCCGGCGCGGTGGCGGGGCAATGACCGTGGCACCGGCCGACGCCGCCAGCACCGCCGCCACGGTGCGCGTGGAGCACGCCACCCACGGCGAGCGCACCGCCACCCTGTGGCTCGACCGGCCGCCGCTGAACGTTCTCGACCTCGCCACCCTGGCGGCCCTCGACGACGCCGTCGCCGGTCTCGCCGCCGGCGGCGAGACCGGACCGCCCCAGGTGCTGCTGCTGCGCGGCACCGGCGAGCGGGCCTTCTGCGCCGGCGTCGCCGTGGAGGACCACGTCGGCGATCGCATCGGCCCCATGCTGCGCCGCTTCCACGGCGCCCTGCGCCGCCTGCGCGACCTGCCCTCCGTCACCGTGGCGGTAGTCCATGGCCACTGCCTGGGGGGCGGCATGGAGCTGGCGGCGGCCTGCGACCTGGTGATCGCCGCCGAGGGCGCCCGCTTCGGCCAGCCGGAGATCAAGCTCGGCTGCTACCCGCCCTGGGCCGCCGCCGCCTACCCCGCCCTGCTCGGCGCGCCGCGCACCTTCGACCTCTTGCTCACCGGCCGCCCGTGGACGGCGGCGGAGGCGGCCGCGGCCGGTTTCGTCGCCCGCCTCGCCGCCGACGGCGACCTGGCGGACGCCGCCGCTGCTCTGGTCGCCGAGATCACCGCCCACAGCGCCGCCGTCACCGCGCTCACCAAGCGAGCCGTTCGGGCCGGCCAGGGCGACGCCTTCGAGGCCGCCCTCGCCGAGTGCGAGCGCCTCTACCTGGACGAGCTCGCCGCCAGCCAAGACATGCACGAGGGGATCGCCGCCTTCCTCGCCAAGCGGCCGCCGCGCTGGAGCCACCGATGACCGCCCTGGGACTGCCATGAAGCCCGAGGCATGAAGCCCGAAACGCAGCCGCGCGCCCACAGCCCGAGCGAGGAGGTCGAGGCGATCCACCGCATCGTCGAGGAGCGCCTGCTACGCATCGCCTTCCAGCCCATCGTCGACCGCCGCACCCGGCGTACCTTCGCCTACGAGGCGCTGGCGCGCAGCCCGTTGCCCATCTTCGACGGCCCGGTGCAGCTCTACGAGGCGGCGGTGCGCGCCGGGCGGGTCGGCGAGATGGGACGCCTGCACCGCGAGCAGGCCATCGCCACCTGCCCCGACTGGCCGCTTTTCCTCAACGTCAACCCGAACGAGTTCGACCAGGGCTGGCTGGTGCGTCCCGACGACCCCATCTTTCGCCACAAGCCGCCGGTGTACCTGGAGATCACCGAGTCGGCGCCGCTGATCTACTTCGAGCAGTGCCACAGCGTGCTGGCGGAGATCCGCACCAAGCGGGTGATGCTGGCGGTGGACGACTTCGGCGCCGGCTACTCCAACCTGCGCTACATCTCCGACCTGACGCCGGAGGTGGTCAAGCTCGACCGCCAGCTCATCGCCGGCATCCGCCAGGGCTCGCCCCTCTACCGCCTCGTCGCCTCGCTGGTACAACTGTGCAAGGAGATGGGGTCGCGGGTGGTGGCGGAAGGGGTGGAGACGCGGGAGGAGCTGGCCGCCGTCGAGAGCGCCCGGGTCGACTACTGCCAGGGCTTCCTGCTCGCCCGCCCCGGTCTGCCGCCGCCGTCGGTGAGCTGGCCGACGGGTCCGTGAGCCACCGCCCGATCCCACGCCGCAACGACAACACGAACGTCCAGCCCAGAGAACCCGTTTCACCGAGGAGGAGACCGATCATGGCCGAGACCATCCTGGAGGCGCGCGAAGGCCGCGTCGCCGTGCTGACCATCCACCGTCCCGACAAGCTCAACGCCCTCAACCAGCAGGTGCGCGACGACATGCTGGAGATCCTCGCCCGCCTGGAGAGCGACGACGCGGTGGGCGCGGTGGTGATCACCGGCGCCGGGGAGAAGTCCTTCATCGCCGGCGCCGACATCGGCGAGTTCGCCGGCCGCTCCCCCTTCGACCAGCGCCACGCCATGCGCAGCCCGCGCATCTTCGACGTCATGAGCACCTTCCCCAAGCCGGTGATCGCCATGATCAACGGCTTCTGCCTCGGCGGCGGCTGCGAGCTGGCGCTGTCCTGCGACCTGCGCATCGCTTCCACCAAGGCGCGCTTCGGCCAGCCCGAGATCAAGCTCGGCCTCATTCCCGGCGGCGGCGGCACGCAGCGCATGTCGCGCCTGGTGGGGGTGGGCCAGGCCCTGCGGCTGATCCTCTCCGGCGACATGATCGACGCCGCCGAGGCGCTGCGCATCGGCCTGGTGGAGATGGTGGCCGAGCCGGCGGAGCTGCGCGCCACCACCCTCGAGCTGGCGCAGCGCATCGCCGGCTTCAGCCCCCTCACCCTGAAGGTGGCCAAGCAGGCGGTGCGGGCCAGCGAGACCATGTCCCTGGAGGACGGCATCCGCTACGAGCGCGACCTTTTCTGCCTCTGCTTCTCCTCCGCGGACAAGGAGGAGGGTGTGGCGGCGTTTCTGGACAAGCGGCCGGCAGAATGGACGGGGCGCTGACGGCCATGACCGAGGTGGTGAACGAGCGGGCGGCGGACGACCGTGATCTGCTCGCCTGGCGCGCGGAGTTCCCCATCCTCGCCCACACCACCTACCTGATCAACAACTCTCTCGGCGCCATGCCGCGGGGCGCCCGCGCCGAGCTGGGCCGCTTCGCCGACGCCTGGGAGCAGCGCGGCGTGCGCGCCTGGGCCGAGGGCTGGTGGGAGATGGCGGTGGAGGTGGGAGACCTGCTGGCGCCGCTCCTCGGCGTCGCGCCGGGGCACGTCTCCATGCACCAGAACGTGGCGGTGGCGGCGGGCCTCTTCCTGTCCTGCTTCGACTACCCGCCGGAGCGCAACCGCATCGTCTACACCGAGCTCAACTTCCCCAGCGTCATGTACCTGGTCGAGGGTGAGCGGCGGCGCGGCGCCGAGGTGGTGGTGGTGCCGTCGGACGACGGCGTCGGCGTGCCGGTGGAACGGCTGCTGGCCGCCATCGACGAGCGCACCCGGGTGGTGCCTGTGTCCCACACCTATTTCAAGAGCGCCTACGTGCAGGACGCCGCGGCGGTGGCGCGGCGCTGCCGCGAGGTGGGGGCGGTGCTGCTGCTGGACGTCTACCAGTCCACCGGCGCGCTGCCGCTGCAGCTCGAAGAGTGGGGCGTCCACGCCGCCGTCGGCGGCTCGGTGAAGTGGCTTTGCGGCGGCCCCGGCGCCGGCTACCTGTGGGTGAGCCCCGAGCTGTCGCCGAGCCTCGAGCCGCGGTGGACGGGATGGCAGGCGGACGCCGAGCCCTTCGCCTTCCGCCCCGGCCCCATCCACCGTGCCGACGGCGCCTGGCGCTTCCTCACCGGTACCCCCAACGTGCCGGCCCTGCACGCCTGCAGCGCCGGCTACCGCATCGTCGCCGGGGTCGGCGCGGCGCGCATCCGGCGGCGCTCCCTGCACCTGACGAGCCGGCTCATGGCGGCGGCCCGGGAGGCCGGCTTCGAGGTGCGCACGCCGGACGACCCGGCGCACCGCGGCGGCACCGTGTCGGTGTGGCACCCGGAGGCGGAGCGCCTCACCCGGGAGCTGCTGGCGCAGGAAATCCTCTGCGACTTCCGGCCCGGCGCCGGCGTCCGTTTGTCGCCCCACTTCTACAACACGGAGGAGGAGTGCGACCGCGCGGTGAGCAAGCTGGTTGAACTGGCGCACCGCTGAGCGCCGTAGCTCGGGGTGTACGGGGACAAGACTCGTGCAAGAAGCGCATTACGGCGCTCGCCGAGTGGTAAAGTACGCATCGACATCGGTAATGCTCCGGGTCTCCCCGACGCCTGTTGCATCGCAGGCAGGTGGCCGGGGCGGATCGTGGGCAGCGCGGGGTGCCGGGCACATGCTTCTGGGTGGCGCCTTCGGTCGGTGCGTCTTGGTCTGCTGAGATTCAGGGTCCGACAGGTGAGGGACGGTGCGCTAGCGTGACGGATCGCCAGCGGGTGCCGGCGGACGGGCCGCCCTGGGAGTGTGAGAATCCGGTTTCCGGCCGCGGCCGGACCGAGACGGAAACGGAGAGCGAGCTTGGCAGCACAGCGGGCAACCACGAGCAGCAGCGGTCGCACCGGCGGCGTCGGGGTGGGATTCACCCGCGCCTGCCCGGCGCACCGGGCTCGGGCGCCGCGCCGCGCTGCCCTCACCGTCGCCGCTGTGACCTTCGCCGCCCTGCTGCCGGGCCTGGCCGCCGCGCAGGCCGACCGCGCCGCTTCCACTTCCGGAGACCTGAGCGCCTTCTGGCTGCTGGTCGCCGCCGTCCCCACCGTCGCCTTCGCCGTCTGGATGCTGGCCCGACGCCGCTCCGTCAGCGGACTCCTCCGCCGCTCCGGCCGCCGTGCGCCGGACCTGTGGAGCGACGGCGGTCACGACGGCCCGCGGCAGGGCGCCGGCGGCGGCGAGATCCGCGACGCGGGCTACGGTCTCCTGGAGCTGGAGGGTCTGGAGGGCACCGACGACGGCGACGGCATCCCCGCCGCATTCGCCTTCTACGGGCAGACCTTCCGCACCCTGGTGACCTCCCTGGGCGTGTCGCACAGCGACCAGGAACGTTCCTACATCGAGGTCATCGGCGCCATGGTGGCCACCGCCCACGCCCGCGACCACGAGACCATCGGCCACTCCTTCCGCGTCGCCCGCTACGCCGTCACCCTGGCCGAGCGCATGCAGCTCGGCGGCGAGACCCTGACCGCCATCGAGTGGGGGGCGCTGCTCCACGACGTCGGCAAGATCGCGGTGCCGGAGGGGGTGCTGCGCAAGACCGGGCCGTTGACCGACGAAGAGATGGAGGTCATGCGCGAGCACCCGCGGCGCGGCTACCAGATGCTGCGCGGCCTCGTCTTCCTCGGCACCGCCCTGGACGTGGTGCTCAGCCACCACGAGCGCTGGGACGGCCGCGGCTACCCCAACGGTCTGGCCGGCGAGACGATCCCCCTGTCGGCGCGCATCTTCGCCGTCGTCGACACCTACGACGCCATCACTTCCGACCGCCCCTACCGCCCCGCCCGCGGTCACGCCGAGGCGATCGAGGAGCTGCGCCGCGTCGCCGGCACGCAGCTCGACCCCCGCGTCGTCCAGGCTTTCCTGGAGATCCCCGAGGTGGAGCTCACGGAGCTGCGGGATCTCACCCGCGCCGTCGCGACCGGCCCCGACGCCCCGTCCCTGCGCACCGCCTTCGACGCCGGCGGCAGGAACCTCAACGGCAGCCCCACGGCGGCCGGTGGAGACGACGAGGAGCCCTACCCCGACTGGCGCGCCAGCGAAGTGGGCTGAGCGGCGCCCGTCAGCCTGCGGCCACCCGCGTCAGCACCGGCAACGCCGGCACCTCCCCCTGCGCCGTCTCCAACCAGGCATGCCAGCGCGCCGCCGCGGCGCACACCGTCTCGAGCTCCACCCCGCCCGCCGCCGGCCGCAACGGTTCCAGTCTGCGCAGCCCGCGCCCCAACACCCGCCGCGCCGCCGCCCTCCGGCCGTTCACCAGAAAGTGGTGCAACCCTACGGCGACCTGGACCAGTCCCTGGAACAGCTCCCGCGGCTGCGGCGTCGTCGAGCGCCAGATCTCCTCGAACGCCTCGTGGCAGTCGTAGAACCGCCCCGAGTTGAACAGCTCCACCCCGCGCCGCAGCAGCCACTCCCGCTGCGCCGGCGTGAGCTCGGGATGCAGCACGCCGGGACATAGGGGCACGCCTTCGACCTGACTCATCGGCCTACGGAATCCCGAACCGTTTCCGCTTCGCCCACAGCGCCTTGCGGCTGATGCCGAGAAGCTCCGCCGCCCGCCCCTGGTGCCCCCGCGTGTAGGCCAGGGCGCGCCGGATCTCCTCCTCCTCCACCTCGTCGAGAGGCCGCGGCGCCTCGCCCGGCCCGGCCGGCGGACGCGGCGAAAGCACCTCGTCGTCGTGCAGCACCAGCTCGCGCTCGAGCAGGTTGCGGAGCTGCGTCAGGTTGCCCGGCCAGGGATGCCCTTGCATCCACTCCACGGCCTGCGCCGACAGCCGTGCGGTGCGTCCGAAGCGCTCCCCCAGGTCGGCCAGCAGCCGCGCGGCCAAGCGCCCCACCTCGCCGCGGCGCTGACGCAGCGGCGGCAGGCGGAAGGCGAGCACTTCCAGGCGGTAAAAGAGGTCGGCGCGGAAGAGACCGCGCTCGACGCGTTGCGGCAGGTCCGCCGGGCCCACGGCCACGAAGCGC
>Ga0210095_1000439_pt1 | contig 10484 bp, 7 predicted proteins | sample China_Galinas_PW_FD_184861 | JGI IMG/M metagenome (GOLD analysis project Ga0210095, IMG submission 184861) | Wetland microbial communities from San Francisco Bay, California, USA, that impact long-term carbon sequestration - China_Galinas_PWA_D1... | ecosystem: Environmental > Aquatic > Marine >...
GCACGGTGAAGTGCTTCTGGATCCCCGCCGCCTGGATCTCCCGCGCCATCGCCTCGCCACGCTTGACGTCCATCCAGAAGATGTCGTCGGTGATGAAGACGTTCGGCGCCTCGATGGTGCGCAGCTCCTCGACCACCCGCTGCGGCGACTTCTGGCGGAAGGTGCTCTCGTGGAACTTCCACACCGAGCAGAAGTTGCACACGAAGGGGCAGCCGCGGGCGGTCTCCATCAGGGCCAGCGGCTTGCGGAAGTTGATGTAGTATTCGCTGGCATAGTGCGAGATCAGGTGACGCGCGGGCAGCGGCAGGCTGTCGAGGTCGTCGCGCCGCGGCGGCCGCCCGGTGTCGACCCAGGCGCCGTCCCGCTTGAGGTGGAGCCCGGGCACGCCGGCCGGATCGGCGCCGCGGTCGAGCGCCTCGACCAGCGCCGGCAGCACCTCCTCGCCGTCGCCGAGGGCCACCGCGTCGAGCTCCGGCCACTCGAACCAGCCCGGTTCCCGCGAGCTGTCGTGACCGCCGAGCACCAGGAAGGCGTCGGGCATCTCGCGGCGCAGCCGGCGGGCCAGCCGCAAGGTGCGGTAGCGCTCGGTGGTGAAGTTGCATTGCAGGCCGACGACGTCGGGAGCGAAGCGGCGGCAGGCCTCGATGCCGGCGTCCTCGCCGTCCAGGCGCAGGTCGATCACCCTGCACTCGTGGCCGTCGCGCTCGACGCAGGCGGCGACGGCGATCAGCCCGAGGGGCTCGACGAAGGTCAGCATCTCGAGTCCGAGGATGCCGCCGATGGGCGACTTCAGGAAGGCGACGCGCATGGGCTCACCTCAGCTCCGGCCGATCGTGGATCTGCTCATGGATGGCCGAACCATACCATCGACCGGCCGGAGGTGGTCGATTTCGTTCCGGGAAGTCCCGCCGGGTCGCTCTCGATCCAGCGCTTGATTTGCAATGTATTGATAAAAGCTTATGGCTCAGAGCGGATGGATTTTTTACCGCTCGCTGTTGTATAAAAGCAACACACTCACGTGCGGCCGTCAGGGGCGGGCCGCACCAGCCGGCAAGGAGCCATGCGAGCCGACGACCGTGGGATCGCCCCCCCGTGCCCCGATGCCGCCGTGCTGGTGGAGGCGGCGCCCGAGCCCGCCTTCGCCACCGACGCGGCCGGTGTGGTGCGCTGCTGGAACGAACCGGCGAGCCGGTTGCTCGGCTTCTCGATCGAGCTCGCCTGCGGCCGCCACGTCGATTCCCTGCTGCGCCCGCGGGACGTCTACGACAACCCTTTCGCCGACCCCAACCTCCCCGGTCTCGACCCGGCACTGCGCGCCGAACCGGTGCACCCCTTCGAGATGTCGCTACGCGCGGCCGGCGGCGAGCGGATCCCGGTGCAGGTCGGCGTCGTCGTGGTGCTGTCGGCGGCCGGCGACGCCGACCACCGGGTCGTCTACCTGCTGCAGCAGCGCTTCCGGCGCCGGCGCTCCGACGAGGTGATCGAGCGGCTGCTGGCGCAGCCCGGCTGGACCGCCACGGCGCCGCCGCCGCTCCCCTCCTCGCCGCTGACGCCGCGGCAGCTCGAAGTCCTCGGTCTGCTGGCCCAGGGCCTGGCGCCGCAGGAGATCGCCGACGAGCTGTCGATCAGCGTCTATACCGTGCGCAGCCACCTGCGGGCGGTGTTCGAGCGGCTGGAGGCCCACAGCCAGTCCGAAGCGGTGGCCAAGGCCTTCAAGCTGCGCCTGCTGTGATCCGCCGCCCGCAGGGGCGATTGCGCTGCACCCGGCTCACCGCGCCGAGCTCGAGTCCTCCGAGCAGTGGCCCGGGCCGAGCAGGCCGTTGTTGTACATGTCGAGCACGCCGGCCAGCTCGAGGAAGCGCGGCCGCGGCGGCTTGTTGCCCTTGAGGGCGCCGATCTCGGCCGGGGTCCAGGTCTCGAACAGGTCGGTCGCCTCGCTCCAGGCGTCCACCACCTCCGGCGGTGCCGAGGCTCCGGCGAGGAGGTTCAGCGAGGCCGCGGCGTAGGCGTGGCCGAGGATGTAGTAGGCGTTGCCTCGCGGCGGCGTCCACAGCATCTCGTACCAGCTCTGGCCGCTGGCGAAGAACGCCGTGTCGGCGCCGCCCGGCAGCTCGGCCCAGGTGTCGTCGTAGGGCGCCGGACCGTGCGTCGAGTGGGTCTTCCAGTAGCCCGGGGTCAGGGTGCAGCCGACGTCGCAGGGCACCTGGACGGTGACCGTCCACGAGTCCTCGCCGGTCGCGCCGGTGTCGCCGGCCGTGAAGTCGACCGTGTTGGTGACCTCGTTCTCGCCGCACTCGTCGGGCGCCTCGAACGGTCCGACCTGCAGGCTGTACGACAGCGTGGTCGGCGCCTGGTCGGCGCACACCGCGCCGAGCGGACCGTAGAGGCTGTCGCCGAGGTCGATGCACTCGTCCAGCTCGCTGCCCGGGGCTCCGAAGGTCACCGCCACCGCGGGCGAGCTGAAGTCGGTGCTGCCGGCGGCCGTCACCGTCCCGTCGGCGGCGATGGAGACGTTCTGCAGCGTCGCCGTCGCCGTGTTCGTACGCTCGCTGCCGTCCGGCAGCGCGGCCTCGTAGGTGCACACCAGGGAACCGCCCGCCGGCACGCTGCTCGCCGGACAGCTCACGCTTGCCGACACGCCGCCGCTCACCAGGTCCGACACGGCCAGCAGCGGCGCCGGCGCCGACGGATGGTGGTTGACGATCGTGATGGCACCGGAGACCGCCCAGTCACTGTCGCTGGCGACCGCCGACACCGCCACCTGGTAGCTGACCTGGTAGGTCTGTCCCGGCGCCAGGGTGAGCTCCGAGACGTCCGCCGACTTGACGGCATCCCAGATCCAGGTCCGGGTGTAATCCGTCGCCGCATCCTTGGACACCGACAGGTCGTAGCAGGCGACCCCCACCGTGGCGTCGTCGCTCTGCCCGGTCTCGACGATGGTCGCGACGTTGCGGTGGCCGCCCTCGTCGCCGTCGCAGCGGAAGATCACGTCGTAGGTCCAGGTCGCGCTGTCCGACACCGGGCCCCAGGAACCGCCGTTGCTGTCGGCGACGTGGACCTCGGCGTCGACCTGCGTCGTCGGGTCGCCGAAGACCACCGCCGCGTGGGCTTCACCGCCGCCCACCACGCCGGTGGTGGTCACCGTCGCGGTGTTGGAGCGGGTGGAGCCGTCCGGCAGCGCCGACTCGTAGGTGCAGCTCAGGGTGTCGCCCGCCGCCAGCAGGTAGGGGAAGGAGACGCCGCAATCCAGCGACGGCGTGATCCCGCCCGAGATCTGGTCGCCGACGCCGGTGACCATCGCGTCGAAGGGCGTCTCGTTGGCGATCGAGATCCCGCCGCTCACCGACCAGTCGCTGTCCGTGGAACCGGTCCGGGTGACCGACACCGCATACCGCGAGGTGCCGGAATCGCCGCTGAACAGCGCCCAGGAGGCCGGCGACACCGACTTGTCGATGCTCCAGTGCCAGGTGCGCGTGAAGTGGGTGGTGGCGGACTTCTCCACCGTCACCTCGTAGTCGTAGCAGACCTCGATGTGGCTGATGGCGTAGGGATCCCCGTTGTTCGGGTTGATCGGCGGGTGCAGCGCCGTGTCGCCGAACGACTCGGTGGCGTAGCCGAAGACGTTGGCGTTGGGACCGCCCTTGACGATCACCGCGTCGAGACCCAGCGTCGAGCTCCAGTCGAAGTAGGTCCCGTCGCTGTTGGAGAGGGTGAGGGTGTGGCCGGGGTCCTCCGGCGCTCCGCCGGTCAGCGAGCCATCGGCGCTGGTGAAGGAGAAGGTCCCGTTGGGGCCTCCGTCCACCTTGAAGCCGAAGTCGAAGCCGAGGTCGGAACAGTCGGGGTTGCCGTCCACCACCTGGGGGAGAACGCCGTTGCCGGACGGAGCGCCCGGGGTGGCCTGGGCCGCCGCCGGCGCAGCCAATGCGAGAATCGACAGAACGGCCCCAGCGAGGCCGAGAGTCTTGCGGGTCGAACCGAGCTTGAACATCCGCCGCCTCCTTTCGAGAAGGAAATGGGCTCGTGAAAGCACGAAGCCGTCCGGAGGTGGAAATCCGGTCGCCCCACGCTACGGCGCGCCGCAGGGCGATGGAATCCAGCGGATGGATGGTTCGACCCGTCTATCTTGACCAGGCGGAGGACGCCCGGCTTCGCTACTCGTAGCGCAGGGCTTCGATCGGGTTGAGGCGGGCGGCCTTGCCGGCCGGGTAGATGCCGAAGAAGACTCCGACCGCGGCGGAGAAGCCGAAGGCGAGCAGCATCGCCCACAGCGGCACGTGGACCGGCGGCAGGTCGAACGGCAGGACCGCCACCACCCCGGCGCCGATCCCGTACCCCAGCACGAGACCGATGGCGCCGCCGAGCAGCGCCAGCACCACCGCCTCGATGAGGAACTGGAGCAGGATGTCGTGCTTCTTCGCCCCCACCGCCTTGCGGATGCCGATCTCCTTGGTGCGCTCGGTCACCGACACCAGCATGATGTTCATGATGCCGATACCGCCGACGAGCAGAGCGATGCTGACGATGCCGCCGAGGATCAGCGTGATGATCTGGAGGAACTTGCCGAAGGTCTCGAGGAGGTCGTCCTGACGCCACACCCGGAAGTCGTCCGGCTCCCCCTCCGGGATCTTGTGGCGGCGGCGCAGGATGCGGCGGATGCCGTCGGCCACCTCGTCGACGGCGTCCGGATCGGTCTTCATCTGGAGCTGGACCTGCTCCCCCGCGCGGCGGCCGAAGATCGACAGCGAGGTGTCGAACGGAACGTAGATCAGGTCGTCCGAGTCCTGCCCCAGCGCCTGCCCCTTCTCCTCCATGACGCCGATCACCGTCGCCGGCAGGTCGCCGACGTAGATCTCCTTGCCCACCGGGTCGTTGCCGAGGCGCAGCTCGTCGACCACCGTCTGCCCCACCACCGCCACCTTGCGCCGGTGGGAGAGGTCGATGCCGCTGAAGAAGCGCCCCTGGTCGACGAAGAACTGGCGCACCTCGGGGAAGTCGCCGTTGACCCCGAGCACGTAGCCGGGTTCGTGGCGCCGGTCGCGGTACTTGACCTCGCTGCGGCCGACGATGACCGGGGTGATCAGCTCGATGCCGGGCAGCTCGCTCTTCAGCGCCTGGCCGTCCTCCCAGCTCAACCGTACCTGCCGCGAGGTGGTCACCCCGGTCTGCTGGAACTGCGGGACGACCTGCAGGAAGTTGCTGCCCAGCGACTGGAACTCGCCGACGATCATGAACTGCAGGCCCTGGATGATCGACACCACGGCGATCACCGCCGCCACCGCGATGACGATGCCGAGGGTGGTGAGCACCGCCCGCATCGGGTTGGCACGCAGGGCGCCGAGGGCGATGCGCAGGCTCTCGAAGATGGCCATCGCCGGCCTCCCGCGGCCCCTACACCGCCGCCGGAGAGGCGGCGTCGTCGGACGGCGACGCGCCGCCGGACGGCGCCGCGCCGTCGGACGGCGCCTCGCCGTCGGACGGCCCGTGGCTGTCGGACAGCACCCTGCCGTCGCGCAGCACCACCTGGCGCCGGCAGCGCCTGGCGATGTCGGCTTCGTGGGTCACCAGGACGATGGTGTTGCCGCCGGCCGACAGCTCGTCGAAGAGGTCCATGATCTCCGCCGAGGTGGCGGAGTCGAGGTTGCCGGTCGGCTCGTCGGCGAGCAGGATGGAGGGCTGGTTGACCAGGGCGCGGGCGATGGCCACGCGCTGCCGCTGGCCGCCGGAGAGCTCGTTGGGGCGATGGTCCATGCGGTCGCCGAGGCCGACCTTGTCGAGCGCTTCCTTCGCCTGCTCGCGCCGCTGGCGCCGCGGCATGCCGGCGTAGACCAGCGGCAGCTCGACGTTCTCCAGCGCCGAGGTGCGCGGCAGCAGGTTGAAGGTCTGGAAGACGAAGCCGATCTCCTTGTTGCGGATCGCCGCCAGCGCCTCGTCGTCGAGCTCCTCGACCGGCGTGTCGTTGAGCCGGTAGTGGCCGGAGGACGGGGTGTCGAGGCAGCCCAGCAGGTTCATCAGCGTCGACTTGCCGCTGCCCGAGGCGCCCATGATGGCGACGTACTCGCCGCGCTCGAGGTCGAGGTCGACGCCGTCCAGGGCGCGCACCTCCTCGGTGCCCATCTGGTAGACCTTGTGCAGGTCGCGGATCTCGATCAGCGGCATCTCACTCCTCCCCGTCGTCGTCCTGGTTGCCGTCGCCGCCGTCCTCGTCCTTCCTGGCCTTCTTCGCGGCGTCGGTGTCGATGCGCACCGCTTCGCCGTCCTCGAGCTTGCGCAGCACCCGGTAGGGGCCGGTGACCACCGTGTCGCCGGCGGCGACGCCGGAGGTGATCTCGACCTCGGTGGCGTCCGAGATCCCCGTCTCCACCGCGCGCTGGTGCGCCGTGCCGCCGTCGACCACGAACACCACCGGCACCTCCACGTCGGCGTCGGCGCCGCTCTCCGCACCGCCGCCGTCCTCGCCCTCCGCCGCCAGCGGCGGTCGCTCGACCACCGCCTGGATCGGCACCACCAGGGTGTCCGGATGGATGGCGGTGACGATGGAGGCGCGCACCGACATGCCGGGCTTCAGGGCCTCCGCCGGCTGCTCGAACAGCACCTTGACCTTGAAGAAGGTGACGTCGGGCTGGTCGGCGCGCGAGAAGCCGGAGCTGCCGACCTCGACCACGCTGCCGGCGAAGGTCTCGTCCGGCATGGCGTCGACCGCCAGCTCGGCGTCCTGCCCCACGGCGACGTGTACGATCTCCGTCTCGTCGACGTCCACCACCGCCAGCACCTCGGAGAGGTCGGCCAGGGTGGCGATCACCGACGCCGGGTTGTTCATCGTGCCGGAGACCACCACCTCGCCCTCCTCGGCGTTGAGGTCGATGACGCGGCCGGAGATCGGAGCGTAGATCGTCGTCTTGCGCAGGTCGTCCTCGGCCTTGTCGAGGTTGGCCTGCGCCTGGGCCACCGACTCGCCGGCCTGCTCGAGGGCCACTTCGGCGGAGGTCGCCGCCACCTCGGCCTCCTCCTGCTGCTCGTCGGACACCACGCCCTCGCCGGCCAGCCGCTCGTAGCGCTGGCGGCGCAAGCGCGCGCTCTCGACGTCGGCCTGCGCCTTGCGCACCGAGGAGCGCGCCTGGGCGAGGCGGGCGCGCCAGTCCTCGACCACCGCCTCGAAGTTCTCCCGCTCGAGCTGGAGCACCGGCTGCCCGGCCTCCACCTCGTCGCCCTCTTCGACCCACAGGTGCTCGATGCGCGCCACCACGTGGGCCGACAGCTCCACCTTCTCGCGCGGGTCGACCACGCCGCTCGCCTTGACGATGCGGCGGATCTCCTGCTGCGCCACCGGCTCGGCGTCGACCAGGGTGCCCTTTTCGCCGCCGCTGCGGCGCACACTGAGGATCACCACCGCGGCGAGAACCACCACCGCGGCGACGATCAGGAGGATGCGCTTCACCTCAGCCTCCGGGCGCGCCGCCGCCGAAGGCGGTGAGCAAGGCGGCCAGGGCGCCGACCCACAGCACCCACAGCAGGCCGACGATGCCGCCGGCGGCGACCATCGACAGGCCGCCCGCCAGGCTGACGCCCAACGCCATCAGCACCAGCGCCCAGATCTGGAACAGGTCGATGCTGGCGAGGACCACCACCACCGCCGGTGCCGCTCCCTCGGGAGCGAGGACGGCGAGGTTCGAGGTCAGCAGGCCGCCGCTGCGTTGCAGCTCGGTCGGATCGAGGTTGCCGCTGCCGGCGTAGGCCACCACCGCGGTGAGCAGGTAGGCGATCACCATCGGCATCAGGGCGTGGGTCACCACCCCCATGGCGCCGTGGAACGACAGCTCACCGCCCAGCAGATTGGCCAGCACCATCACCAGCAGGCCGATCACCAGGCAGATGATCGGCGCCAGCACCACGCTGCACGCCGGACCGAGTTTCTGGAACTTCTCGATCTGGGCGAGCTGCTCGTCGCTCACCGTCTGGCCGCGGGCCTCCATCGCCTCGACGGTGGCCTGCCGCACCTTCTGCATGTCGGAGTTGGCGATCACCGCGAACTGGCTGGCGACGAAGCCGAGGGTGAACACCACCAGGGCGAGCACCCAGGTGGGGCGCCGCGCGATGGATCGGAAGGTCGGCGCCGGCGCCACCAGGGCGCCGACGAGCCTGCCCGCCGTCGAATCGGTCCAGCTACCGGGGCCCTCCGGGGGCTCGGTCATGGTCCACCTCCAAGCTCAAGCGATCAACATGGTCAAAGCAACACAGCCTTCATCGATCGGTCAATGGAACAGGGAGAAGAACGAGCCTCGCTGCGGCGCCGGGTCCTCGGGGCCGAGCAGCTCGACGCGGTCCTGTTCGAGCAGGTTCCCGATGGAGCGATAGTAGTCCACCAGGGCGATGCGGTAGTTGGTCACCGCCGTCACCTCGCGGCTGCGCGCCGCGGTGAGGTCGTTCTGGATCTGCGCGATGCGGAAGCTGTCGGACATGCCGTTCTCGTAGCGCTTCTGCTCGGCTTCGAGGTTGCGCTGCTGCAAGCGGCTGGTGGCGCGCGCCGACTCGATCTGCTGCGCCGCCGTGCTCACCCGCCGCGCCGCCGCGCGCACCTCGGTGGTGACCCCCAGCTCGACCTGGTCGAGCTGCGTCTTGCCGCGATCGAGCGCCAGGTCGGCGATGGCGGAGTTGGCCCGCGCGGTCCGGTTCTGCAGCGGGTAGGACACCGTCAGGCCGATGGTCCAGCCGATGAAGTCGCGGTTGAACGCGGTGCTGAAGGCGTCGTTCAGGTCGGTGCTGACGATCCGCGTCCCGCCGCCCGGCAGCGCCACGGGCCCGGTGCCGGCGTCGCCGGACGAGTCGTAGCCGAGGCGCAGGTCGGCGGAGGGCAGCTTCTGGTTCTGGCGGTACTTGGAATCGATCTCCAGGCGCTGCACGGTGAGCCGCTGAGTGCGCACCTCGGTGCGCTGGTCGAGGGCGGTCTGGATCGCCTGCTCGACGTCGATGTCGACCTTGTCGGTGCTCGGCTTGGTGAGCGGCTCGATCTCCAACCCCTGGGCCATCGCGTCGGGCAGGTTGAGCAGCCGCAGCAGCTCGTCGCCGGCGTCGCGCAGGTTGGCGGCGGCGGTGATGATGTCCTCCTGGCGCAGGGCGATGGTGGCCTCGCTCTGTACCAGCTCGATCGGCGCCAGGGTGCCCACCTCGACCTGGATGCGGTTGCGGTGGTCGAGATCGTTGGCGAGCTGCAGGCTCTCCTGGGCGACCACCAGCTGCTCCTTCGCCTCGACCAGGTTCCAGTAGGCGCGCTCCACCTGCTGCAGGATGTCGGCGACCTGGCTCTCGAAGCTCTCGCGGCTGATGTCGCTGTCGATGCGGGCGACGAAGATTCCCCGCTCGGTGGGCAGGCGACCGAAGTCGCGCAGCAACGGCTGGGTGATGCCGAGGCTGAGGCCGGCCGAGTAGTACGGGTTGAGCTGCTGGTTCCGGCTGTTCGTGGAGCTGCGCAGGGAGTCGATGGTGGCCTGCGCCTCGCCGCCCCAGGGTGTCAGCTGGGTGAGGCTGAAGTTCGCCCGGCGTGTGTCCTCGGTCAGCACCGACACGCCTTCGAGCTGCGTCGCGTTCGGCCGATCGGTCTGGTTGACCGAGAGGTCGAGGGAGCTGCGCAGGTCGTAGATGCCCCGGTTGGCCGTCGTCCCGAACAGCGCCTGCTCGCGGTCGTAGCGCTGTACCGCGATCTCCAGGTTGCGCGACAGGGCGATGCCGATGGCGTCCTCGAGCTGCAGCCGGATGGCGCCGTCCTCGACCACCAGCTCCGGCGCCGCCGGGATGCCGGTGGAGACGGTGCGGACGGTCAACATGCCGGCCTTGCCGGCGGCCGGCATCCCGTCGTCGGCCATCGGCTGTTGCATCGCCGCCGGGTCGTCGCCGGCCATCGGCGCGTCGCCGGTCTGGGCGGCGGCGGGGCTGGCGAAGCCGAGGCCCGGCGCCGCGGCCAGCAGCACCACCAGCAGCGCCGCAGCGGCGCGCCGCAGCGGGTTGTCTTGACAAGCCTGTAGAGCAAGAAGTTTCATCGGAGTCCCTCTGTCGAGATGCGCCTCTGTCGAGATGCGTGAGTTCGAGAACCGGCCGCGGAGTATGCCGCGGTCCCGCCCCATGCTACGAGCTACGGGCGGATTTGTTCCAGCTCAGGGTCGAGTTCGTGGTCCAGCTCCCCCGGGTAATGACATGCCACCGCGTGGCCCGGCCGCCGCTCGACGAGCCGCGGTGCCTCCGCGGCGCAACGCGGCCGTGCCACCGGGCAGCGCGGATGGAACGGGCATCCGGCGGGCCGCGTGCCCGGGCGCGGCGGCTCGCCGGCCGGGGCCGGGCGTGGCCGGGCCGGCTCGCCTCCGCCGCCGGCAGGCGGCGGTCGGCGCTCCGGCACCCGCGCCACCGGCACCGCGGCGAGCAGGCTCACCGTATACGGATGCTGCGGCGTCGCGAACAGCACGCTGCGCGGCGCCCGTTCGACGATGCGCCCAAGA
>Ga0210095_1000442_pt1 | contig 10438 bp, 9 predicted proteins | sample China_Galinas_PW_FD_184861 | JGI IMG/M metagenome (GOLD analysis project Ga0210095, IMG submission 184861) | Wetland microbial communities from San Francisco Bay, California, USA, that impact long-term carbon sequestration - China_Galinas_PWA_D1... | ecosystem: Environmental > Aquatic > Marine >...
CAGGGCCGCGAGCAGGCCGCGGCCGTAGGTGGCGGGGGTCAGGCCGCCGGCATCGAGAACCCGCTCGTCGCACGCCGCCTCGCGAGCCGCCGTCAGCTCGCGGCCGGCGAGGCGCGCCAGCGGGTGGAAGAACCAGATCGACTCGACCACCGCCTGCAGCACGACGGCGAGGTCGTCCCGGCGCGCCACGTGCGCCATCTCGTGGGCGAGTGCCGCCTCGGCCGCCCGGCGGCCGGCGGCGAGCAAGGCGGCCGGCAGCACGACCACGGGACGGAAGGCGCCGAGGGTGAACGGCGGCGCGCTGTCCGAGGTGATGCGCAGGGCCACCGGACGGCGCACTCGGAGCCGGCGTCGCCAGCCGGCGAGGTTCGCCAGGAGCCATGGATCGGTCGCCGGCCGAGCCCTCGATGCCAGGCGGCGGAAGCGGCGGCGGGTGGCGGCGACGCGGCCGAGCCGCCAGGCGGCACCGCCGAGCCACAGGGCGACGAGCAGCCAGGCGGCGGCGAGGAGCGGCGAGGCGGGCCGGCTCTCGTCCGCAGCCGAGTTCGCCGAGTCCGGCAGCCGCTCCAGGTCGAGCCAGCCCGGCTCGGTGGTACCGGCCCGCAGCGGCGCGGACGAGGCCAGCCAGTCGCCGGCCAGCCGCGCCGGCGACCATGGCGCCGAGAGTCCCGTCGGCAGCAGCAGGCGGACCAGCACCAGGCTCCACAGCGCGGCGTGGAGGGCGGCCCGTCGCGATCGCAGCCACCGGACGAGCGTCCAGACGGCGAGGAAGACGAGGCCCGCCAGCACCGCCTGGCGCACGCCGAAGGCGAGCACCGGCAGCGGCGACAGCCCGACGGCCAGGGCGCCGCGCCTCGGCACCGCTTCGGCGGCTCGCCGCCGGCCGGTCGGGAGCGAGGCTCGGGACGCGACGTCAGGCCGGTGTCTCGGGCTGGTCAAGGCTCCCCCTCGCCGAGGACGTCGTCTCCGCCTCGGTCCCGGACACCGCCCACCTCGTCGGTCGACAGGAGGCGTTCGAGCTCGGCGATCTCGGCGTCGCTCAGGGTGCCGCCGTCGGCGAACAGCGGCACCACCGCGGCGGGCTCGACCTCCAGCACCCGCGACGCGAAGTCGCGCACCAGGCGGGCCAGGCCGGCGGGCCGGCTGAGCCGTGGGCGGTAGAGGTTGAGGCCGTGGAACGGCTCCTTGGCCAGCGTGCCCTTGCCGACCAGCCGCTCGAGCATGGTGCGGGTGGTGGAGTAGGCCCAGCCGGTGGCCTCCTCGACCCGCTCGTGGACCTCGCGGGCGGACAGCCGCCCGGCGCTCCACAGCACCTTCATCAGCTCCAGCTCGCCGGGGGACAGCTCCGCACCTCCGCTCGCCATGGCGCCTCCGCCTCGTCTTTGGTGTTCACGCTACTCGTGTAGCAATTCGGCGACTATAGAGGCACCATAGACCCCTGTCAAGCGCGATGAGAGAGAGAGGGAGAACCTACCGTGCGCGGAGCGAGCGGTGAGGGCGGGGTGGGCGGCGAGGGCCGGGGCGGGGACGTCTGGAGCGGGCCAAGCGCAAGATCGACCGGAGTCGTGCGTCGATGGAGGCCCGCGGAAGCCGAAGCGAGCTGTTCCCCGCCCCGGCCCTCGCCGCCCACCCCGCCCGTCTTCCACCGGCCGGGGTCCGCCCGGCTCGCGCTATGCCTTGCGGTAGATCTCGCCGCCGCCGCGCTGGAACTCCTCGGCCTTCTCGGCGAGGCCGGCGCTGAGCGCCTCGTCCTCGCCGAGGCCGTGGCGGGCGGCGTAGTCGCGTACGTCCTGGGTGATCTTCATCGAGCAGAACGCCGGGCCGCACATCGAGCAGAAGTGGGCCACCTTGTGGGCGTCCTTGGGCAGCGTCTCGTCGTGGAAGTCGCGCGAGCGCTCGGGGTCGAGGCCGAGGTTGAACTGGTCCTCCCAGCGGAACTCGAAGCGCGCCTTGGAGAGCGCGTTGTCGCGCAGCTGCGCCGCCGGGTGGCCCTTGGCGAGGTCGGCGGCGTGGGCGGCGATCTTGTAGGTCACCACGCCGTCGCGCACGTCGTCGCGGTCGGGAAGGCCGAGGTGCTCCTTGGGCGTCACGTAGCACAGCATGGCGGTGCCGTACCAGCCGATCTGCGCGGCGCCGATCGCCGAGGTGATGTGGTCGTAGGCCGGCGCGATGTCGGTGACCAGCGGGCCGAGGGTGTAGAACGGCGCCTCGCCGCAGATCGCCAGCTCCTTGGTCATGTTCTCCTGGATGCCCTGCATCGGGATGTGGCCCGGGCCCTCGATCATCACCTGCACGTCGTGCTCCCAGGCGACCTGGGTCAGCTCGCCGAGGGTCTCGAGCTCGGCGAACTGGGCGCGGTCGTTGGCGTCGGCGAGCGAGCCCGGGCGCAGACCGTCGCCGAGCGAGAAGGAGACGTCGTAGGCGCGCAGGATCTCGCAGATCTCGGCGAAGTGGGTGTAGAGGAAGCTCTCCTGGTGGTGGGCGAGGCACCACTTGGCCATGATCGAGCCGCCGCGCGAGACGATGCCGGTCAGCCGGTGGGCGGTGAGCGGCACGTAGGCGAGGCGCACGCCGGCGTGGACGGTGAAGTAGTCCACCCCCTGCTCGGCCTGCTCGACCAGGGTGTCGCGGTAGAGCTCCCAGGTGAGCTCCTCGGGCCGGCCGCCGACCTTCTCCAGCGCCTGGTAGATCGGCACCGTGCCGATCGGGATCGGGCTGTTGCGCAGGATCCACTCGCGCGTCTCGTGGATGTTCTTGCCGGTCGAGAGGTCCATCAGCGTGTCGGCGCCCCAGCGCGCCGCCCACACCAGCTTCTCGACCTCCTCGGCGATCGACGAGGTGACCGCCGAGTTGCCGATGTTGGCGTTGATCTTGACCCGGAAGTTGCGCCCGATGGCCATCGGCTCGAGCTCCGGGTGATTGACGTTGGCCGGGATGATGGCGCGGCCGCGCGCCACCTCGTCGCGCACGAAGTCCGGCGTCACCTCGTCGGGCAGCGCGGCGCCGAAGGCCTCGCCCGGGTGGTGGCGCAGCAGCTTGGCGTAGCGCGGGTCGCGGCGCATCTCGCCGAGGCGGGCGTTCTCGCGGATCGCCACGTACTCCATCTCCGGCGTCACCGTGCCGCGCTTCGCGTAGGCCATCTGGGTCACCGCGGCGCCGCCCGTGGCGCGCCGCGGCCGGCGGCGGTGGGCGAAGCGCAGGGCGTCGAGCGAGGCGTCGGCGAGGCGGCGGCGGCCGTACTCCGAGGTCGGCGCGGCGAGCTCCTCGGTGTCGCCGCGCTCGGCGATCCACGCGGCGCGCAGCGGCGCCAGGCCGCGCAGCAGGTCGATCGTCGCCTGCGGGTCGGTGTAGGGGCCGGAGGTGTCGTAGAGCGGGATCGGCGGGTTCTCCTCGTCGCCGCCGCCACCGAGGGTGGGGCTCTGACTCACCTGCCGCATGCCGACCCGCAGGTCGGGCCGCGAGCCCTGGACCCAGGTCTTCTCGGAGCCGGCGTAGGGACGGACGACCTCGGAGGAGAGCCGCGCCGTGCGGTCGTGGAGGGCGGGATCGAGGAGCTGGACGGGTTCGGCGGTCATGCGGGTCTCTCCAGGTGGATGGCGGGGTGGACTCCCGGTGGCTCTACTCCCACGGCGCGTCGGCCGGCATCAGCAGGCGCTCGACAGCGGTGCCGTCGCCGAGCACGGTGGCTTGCAGGATCTCTTCCACGTCGTCGCCGGTGACGCCGCGGTACCACAGGTTGTAGGGCCAGACGCCGACGGTGATGCCGTACGAGCAGTGCTTGAGGCAGCCGGTGCGGGTGACGATCACCTCGTCGCGCACCCCGAGCTCGCGCACCCGGTCCTTGAAGCGGCGGTAGAGCTCGTCGCCGCCGCGCGGCCCGCAGCTCGGCTTGCTGGCCCCCGGCGGGCGCTCGTTGGCGCAGACGAGAATCTGGACCCTGGGGATCGGCATCGGCCCATCTTATCGCCGGGCCGAGGGAGAGGGAGGCTGAAAGAGTGTTGACAATTTCAAAATCGAATCTTAGATTTGTCAGGCCATGACCTTTCTCCCACGCCGCCTGCTGGGGCCGCTCCTCGCCGCGTCCGAAGCCTTTCCGGCGATTCTCGTCACCGGTCCCCGGCAGTCGGGCAAGACCACGCTGCTGCGCGAGGAGCTGGGCGACACGAGCGCGTACGTCAGCTTCGACGACCCCCTGGAGCGCGATTTCGCGCGCCGCGATCCGCAAGGGTTCCTCGATCGGTTCACCGCCGGGCCGGCGATCCTCGACGAGGTGCAGTACGTCCCGGAGCTGCTCCAGTACCTGAAGATCCGCATCGACCGCGATCGGCAGGCGCGGGGGCGCTGGCTGCTCACCGGCTCGCAACAGTTCGGCCTGATGGCCAACGTCACCGAGTCGCTGGCCGGCCGGGTGGCGATCCTCGAGCTGCTGCCGCTGGCCGTCGACGAGCTGCCGGAAAACGAGCGTGGAGACGCCGAGCGGGCGATCTGGCTGGGCGGCTACCCGGAGCCGCGCCTACGCCCCGAGGTCCGCGACCTGTGGATGCGCTCCTATATCTCCACCTACGTCGAACGCGACGTGCGGCAGCTCCAGAACGTGCAGGACCTGCGGACCTTCGAGACCTTCGTCTCGCTGTGCGCTGCCCGCCATGGCCAGGTGCTCAACATGGCGGCGGTATCGCGCGAAGCGGGGATCTCGCAGCCGACGGTGAAGTCGTGGATCGGCGCCCTCGAGGCGACCTACCTCGTGTGGCTGCTGCCGCCCTATTTCAAGAGCTTCGGCAAGCGCGTCGTGCGCTCCCCGAAGCTCTATCTCCTCGATCCCGGCCTCGCCTGCACCCTGACCCGTCAGCCGAGCGCCGCCGCGGCCCTGGCCGGCGCCATGGGCGGTGCCCTTTTCGAGGGTCTGGTGGTCGGCGAGACGGTGAAGGCCCTGGCCAATCTGGGGATGCGCCCCGAGCTCTACTACTGGCGCTCCCACGACGGCCTGGAGATCGACCTGCTGGTGCCGCTGCAGGGCAAGCTCCTGCCGGTGGAGATCAAGTCCACCGCGACGCCCACTTCGCGCCACGCGCAACCGTTGGACCGTTTCCGCGTCGCGGCCGGCGACGACTCGGCGGGGCACGGGTTGGTCGTCTGCCGCATCCCCGAGCCGCGACCACTCCCCAACGGCCACCTGGCGATGCCCTGGTCGCAGTTCCCCGGTTGGCTCCGCGAACGCCTGCGGTAGCGGCAGGTCAGCGGGAGCCGGGTGCGCCTTCGTCGCCGTCGACCCGTCGCCACGTGGTGGTGCGACCGAACAGCGGGATGCCGACGTAGCCGCGGATGTCGAGGGTCGGGTCGTCCACGCCGGAGAGGTACATCTTGGCCTTGTAGGTCTTGCCGTTGGCCGGGTCGTAGATCGTGCCGCCGCTCCACGTGCCGTCGCCGTCGTAGGTGAAGCCGTCGAGCAGGACGAGGCCCATCACCGGCCGGTCGCGCAGCGCCGGGTCGGGGTTCTCGAGGTCGGTCTTCGCCTCCCCCTGGTGCGGGCCGTCCGGGAAGTCCGGCTCCTCCAGCCACACGATGCGGCCGACGAGCTTGCCTTCCTCTTCGCTGATCTCCACCTGCGCCCGTCCCCCCTTGTCCCCCGCCTCGGTGAGCCAGCGGCCGGTCACCGCGTCCGCCGGCTGGGCGGCGGCGGGGAGGGCGGCCGCAAGGGAGAGCAGAGCAGCGAGGAGAACGGTGCTCGAGACGGAACGACGGGCGACGAACGGGGAGGTGGACTCGCGCATGGCGCGCATTCTAGCCTGCCGGAAGGGTCAGGAGGCGGCCCGGGCGGGCTGCCAGGACCGAGCTCGCTCCGCCAGGTCTTCCACGATCTCGGGCCACTGATGGAGCGTGGCGGGATCGAAGTCGGCTCCGTTGGGCCAGACGAGCGTCCGGATCTCGGGATCGAGCTGAACTCGGGAGAACAGCGCGGGATCGTGCAGAGCCTCGAACAAACCGCCGTGCAGCACGGGCTCGAAGTCGATGACCCGTCGGAGCCCGTCTTCGAACTCGACGCGGAGCGTGTAGGTCCCGATTTGCTCGAAATCGGTGACGCGATGGATCTCGTGGCTCATGGATCTCACCTCAGCGGCTCGATTGTACCGGGAAGGTGGCCGGACTGTAGAGCGTCCCAGCAATCACGCAGCTCGGCCGCATGGATCTCGGCCCAGGCGAGAGCCAGGCGCTCTCGCTTCGGTGGCAGGCCTCCGGCGATCACCTCCACCGGCTCGAACCCGACGATCGCCACCTGTCCTTGGTAGTAAGCATGGAAGTGGGGTCGGTGGTGCCGTTCGCCGGTTTCGACGAACATGCGCACGACAATCCCGAAGAACCTGCAGATCTCGGGCATCGATTCAGCCTCCCGTCCGCCAGACCCGTCGATACTCCGGTGCCAAGAGCGCTCGCCCGCCGCCGCCAACGATGCCGCTCCCGCCGGCCACCATCCGCCGCCCCTTGCCGCCCGCTACCCGACGTCGAACTCGACGCCCTGGGCCAGCGGCAGCTCCTCGCCCCAGTTGAGGGTGCAGGTCTGGCGCCGCATGTAGGCCTTCCAGGAGTCGGAGCCGGCCTCGCGGCCGCCGCCGGTCTCCTTCTCGCCGCCGAAGGCGCCGCCGATCTCGGCGCCGGAGGTGCCGATGTTGACGTTGGCGATGCCGCAGTCGGAGCCGGTGGCGGCGAGGAAGCGCTCGGCGTGGCGCAGGTTCATCGTGAAGATGGCCGACGACAGGCCCTGCGGCACCGCGTTGTGCTGCGCGATCGCCTCGTCGAGGTCCTCGAACTCGAACAGGTAGAGGATCGGCGCGAAGGTCTCCTCGCAGGTGATCGGCATGTGGGGGACGGCCTCGACCAGGGTCGGTTCGACGAAGCACCCGGGACGGTCGGTCAGCGCCCGGCCACCGTAGATCACCCGCCCGCCCTGCTCGCGGACCAACACCAGGGCGTTGAGCATGTCGTCGACCGCCTTCCGGTTGACCAGCGGGCCCATCAGGGTGCCGGGGTCCATCGGGTCGCCGATCGGGATCGAGCGGTAGGCGTCGACGAGTCGGCGCTTCATCTCGGCGGCGATCCCCTTCTGGAGGAAGAGGCGGCGGGTGGTGGTGCAGCGCTGGCCGGCGGTGCCCACCGCGGCAAAGAGGATGGCGCGCAGGGCGAGGTCGAGGTCGGCGTCGTCGGTGACCACGATGCCGTTGTTGCCGCCCAGCTCGAGCAACGAGCGGCCGAGCCGGTCGGCGATGGTGCGGCCCATGTCCCGGCCCATGGTCACCGATCCGGTGGCCGAGATCAGCGGGAAGCGGTGATCGGCGATCATCGCGCCGGCGACGTCGCGGCCGGCGACCAGCAGGTTGAAGATCGGCGGCGCGCCGTTGGCGGCGAGCACCCGCTCGGCGATCTTGGTCACCGCGATGGCGGTCAGCGGCGCCTGGCTCGAAGGCTTCCACACCATCGAGTCGCCGCAGACGGCGGCGACGGTGGCGTTCCACGCCCACACGGCGACGGGGAAATTGAAGGCGGTGACGATGCCCACCGGGCCGAGCGGGTGCCACTGCTCGAACATCCGGTGCTGCGGGCGCTCCGAGTGCATCGACAAGCCGTAGAGCTGGCGCGACATGCCGACGGCGAGGTCGACCATGTCGATCATCTCCTGCACCTCGCCGAGTCCCTCGGAGAGGATCTTGCCCACCTCGAAGGTGACCAGGCGGCCGAGCTCGTCCTTGTGTTTGCGCAGCTCGAGACCGAGCTGGCGCACCACCTCGCCTCGCGCCGGCGCGGTCCAGGTGCGCCACTCGCGGAAGGCGTCGGCGGTGACCTGGGCGATCGTCTCGTAGTCGCGGTCGGTGGCGAGAGTGACGGCGGCGAGCGGCTCGCCGGTGGCCGGATCGGTCGACTCGAGGCGCTCGCCGTGGGTGTCGATCCAGGAGCCGGCGAAGGCGCCGGGGTTGTCGTCTTCGATGCCCAGGGCGTCGAGCACGCTGCGGGCTTCACGGATGGTGTCCACGGTCATGGTGGGGCTCCTCGTTGAACGGTCCTTCGAAGGTCTCGCGACCGGGTTGGGCGGATGCGGCTGCGGCGGAACGGCTGCAGCGGAGCACCCAGGATATCGCAATCCGAGGGTAGGCTTGGCGGCGATGACGAACGACGCGGCGGAGCCTCATGGCGCGGAACGGGTGGCTGGCGTGGGGCGGCAGGCTGCCGCCGGTCGGGAGGCTGGTGCGGAGCCCGGGGACGGCGGCGTCGGACGTCCGGTCCCGCGGTCCTTCGCCCGGCCTGCGTGGGCGCTGGCGCCGTCGGTGGCGCTGGCCGTGGTCGGCGGCTGGGCGGGCACATTCGAGGGTGGCGCCGCCGCCTCCGGCGCGGCCACCCTCCATGCCGTGTTGCTGATCGCCGCCCTGGCGGTGGCCGGATCCTGGCGCGACCCGCTGCTGCTGGGCCGCCGCGGGCGCTTCCTGCCCGCCGCCCTGTGGGTGCTGGTGGCGGCGAGCTGCTGGGCTTCGCCGGTGTCCCGCGCCGGCTGGGTGGCGGTGGCCACGCTGCCGGCCTGGCTGCTGCTGCCGGCCGCGGTGGCCCGGGCGTGGGGTGGATTGCGCCGCCGCCGCCTCGGCCTCGCGGCGGTTGCCGCGGTGGTGCTGGCGATCTCCCTCGTCGCCCTCGGCGGCCTGCTGTGGCGCGGCGACGCGCGCGCCGCCGCCCCGCTCGGCCACCACAACCTGCTCGCCGTCTGGCTACTGGCGGTGCTGCCGCTGGCGGTGCTGCCGTGGCGGCGCGGCGGCTGGCCACGGCTGCTGGCGGCGGCGGCGGGCGCCGCGGGGCTCGCCGCCCTGCTCGCCAGCCGCAGCCTGTCCGGCGCCGCCGGCCTCGTCGCCGTGGCGGTGCTCGCGGCGCTCGCCGCCCTCACCCGGCGCGACGGCGCGAACCGCCGGCGCGCCGCCGCCCTGGCGCTGGTCGCGCTGCTCGCCGCGGTCGCCGTCGTCGGCGACTCGGCGCCGCGGCTGTTGCGCCTCGCCAGCGGTCACGACCCTTCCCTCGCCGCCCGCCGCACCTACTGGGCGGCGGGGCTGGCGGCCCTGCCGGAGCGGCCGTTCGTCGGCCACGGGCCGGGGTCGACACCGTGGACGGTGGCCGACTGGCTGCGCCCGGTACCGGGCGTCAACCCTCCCGGCGAGGTGGTCGGCGACCTCCACTCGCTGCCGCTGCAACTGCTCTTCGAGCTCGGCGGCACCGGCGTCCTGCTCGCCGCGGCGATGGTGCTGCTGTTCGCCTGGCGACGGCTGGTGGCGCGCCCGGGAGCCGAGGACCCGGCGCTGGTCGCGGCGGGCCTGCTCGGGCTCGCCGGGGCGGCGGTGGCCTGCCTGTCGGTGGCGCCGCTGGCGGTCCCGGCCGTGTCCCTGGCGCTGGCGCTGGCGGCCGGCGCCGCGCTGGCCGGCGAGGGTGGCACCGAGGGCGCGGGCGTGGCGGCGGGAGATACCGCGCTGGCGGCGCTGTCGCGCCGGGCGCTGCCGAGCGCCGGCATGCTGCCGATGGTGGTCTACGTGCTGGTCGCCGGGCCGATCCTCGGTCGCCTCGATCTCGCCCACTGGCACTACGACCGCTCCATCGTCGCGGGGTCGATCAGCAGCGGGTCGATCGGCGGCGGCTCGACGGACGGCGGCTCGACCGACGGCGGGCCGGCGGCGCGGGAGCTGGCGGCGGCGGTGCGCCTCGACCCCGCCTTCCCGCTCTACCGCACCCACCTGGCGCGCCTGTCGGCGGGCGACGGCACCGCGGCGGACGATCGCGCGGCGGCGGCGCGTGAAGCGCTGCAGGCGGCCGAGCAGGCGGACGGCGTCGCCGCCCTGTGGCTGGTCGCCGGCGACCTGGCGGCGAGCGCGGGCGAGGCGTGGAGCGGCATCGCCCTCGAGCGGGCCTGCAGCCTCGATCCGCTGGACGCGCCGGCGCCCTTCCTGCTCGCCCGCGCCGCGCCGCGCGCGCCCGGCGCCGCGGCGGCCGCCGGGCGGGCGCTGCTGGCCGAGCCGCGGCTGGCGGCCGCCACCTTCCTCGCCGCGCGGCGCGACCTGCGGGCGGCGGCGGTGGAGGAGGCGGTGGCCTGGCCGGGCGTCGACCGCGGTTGGGCGCGCGAGCTACGGCGGCGGGTGGACGGCCTGGCCGGGCAGCCCGCCGGCGACGTCGCCACCCTGCGCCTGGTCACCGACCGGCGGCGCGACGCCTCCCTCTCCCTGTGGGCCTTCCGCCGCCGGCCGAGGCCGCTGGAGCTGGCCGCCATCCCGGTGCACGCCGGCTGGGCGCGGCGGCTCGCTCTACCCCCGGCCACCACCCTGCCGACGACGCCCCGCGAGGCCTTCGGCGAGCGCGGCTGCCAGGCTCCGGAGCGGTGATTTTTTTCGATCTCGTCGGCACTTGTCGGCCGTCGCCGCGG
>Ga0210095_1000444_pt1 | contig 10417 bp, 8 predicted proteins | sample China_Galinas_PW_FD_184861 | JGI IMG/M metagenome (GOLD analysis project Ga0210095, IMG submission 184861) | Wetland microbial communities from San Francisco Bay, California, USA, that impact long-term carbon sequestration - China_Galinas_PWA_D1... | ecosystem: Environmental > Aquatic > Marine >...
CGTCCCTGCGCCCGGTCTCCCCGCCCCCCTCCTCACCGACCTCGCCTTGGGGGGAGAAGAGAGGGTCAACCCCCCACCGGCGTTCCTGGCTGGGAACCCTGAGCCTGTCGAAGGGTGGGGGTCGAGGGATGCGGTAGATTTCAGGAAACCAGGGGGGAGGTGGGGAATGGGCGATCGGCAGCGCTTGGCACCGTGTCCGGAGAGGCCGAACTGCGTGTCGACGGAGGCGGCGGACGCGGGGCATCGGATGGAGCCGATTCCGTTCTCGGGATCGGTGGAATTCGCCATGAAACGGCTGGTGGAGGTGGTGGAAGGGATGCCAGGCGCGGAGGTGAAGCTGCGCAAGGACGACTACCTCCACGCCGAGTTCACCTCCGGCGTCTTCGGCTTCGTCGACGACGTCGACCTGGTGATCGATCCGGCGGCCGGTGTCATCCGCTTCCGCTCCGCCTCGCGCACCGGCCACTGGGACCTCGGCGCCAATCGCCGGAGGATGAACGCCCTCCGGCGGCGGTACCTGCAGGGCTGAGCTGGGACTCCCCGGGCGGTTCAGGCCGGGTGCCCCGCCCTTCGAGACGCCCGCTGCGCGGGCTCCTCAGGGCTCTCGGGGGAGGGAGTGGGCGGGATCCTCAGGGCTCTCGGGGGAGGGAGTGGGCGGGGTCCTCGGAGCTCTCGGTGGAGGAAGTGGGCGGGGTCCTCGGAGCTCTCGGTGGAGGAAGTGGGCGGGATCCTCGGAGCTCTCGGGGGGTGCCGCCGGCTTCGGGGAAGGGCGCTCAGAGCATCGTCTCGTCGACGTAGCACCAGCCCCACTCCTCGCCGGGCTGCACGGAGCGCACCACCGGGTGGCCGGTGGCGTGGAAGTGGGCCGTGGCGTGGCGGTTGGGGCTCGAATCGCAGCAGCCGACGTGGCCGCAGGTCATGCACAGGCGCAGGTGGACCCAGCGGTCGCCGGCGGCCAGGCACTCCTCGCAGCCGGCGGCGCTCGGCCGCACCGGATGCACCTGGTCGAGGTGGCCGCAGGCGGTGGGGTCGGCCGGGTGGAGCTCGACCGTCGCTTCGGTGTCGAGGAAACCGGTGCCGGTGAGGCCCCCCGCGCCGGCGGCCGGCGCAGCGTCGCCGGTCGGGGGTGGCTCGGCGTCGTCGTCCGCCGCCGTCTCCCCCCTCGCTTCGGCCTCCTCCTGCGGCGTGCGAAACAGCACGCCGGCGCCGGCGAAGTGCTCCGGCGGCGCCATCAGCACCACCTCGTCCCCGGCATGCAGAGCGAGCTCCGGCGCCGGCGCCGGCATCTCTCGGCCGTCGCGGCGCAACGCCGCCACCTCCACCGAGTGGTCCTCGCGCAGGCGGCGGCGCAGCTCGCCCCAGGCGAGGGCGGCGGCGGCGGCGGCGGGGCGCAGGGTGACGGTGCGGCTGTCGAAGCAGTCGGGGCCGAGGGCGCACTCCCAGTCCTCGACCACCGACGCCGCCTCGAGCTGCGGCCGCGGCGCGCGCAGCAGGGCGTAGCTGCCGCCGCGCAGGGCGCCCTCGTGCTCTCCGATCTCGCGCGGCGACACCCGGTAGCTCACCAGCACGTCGTCGAACAGCGCGATCACCGACTCGAGCTCCTCGGAGACGACGCGGTCGACCCCCGCCGCGCTCAGCGGCTCGACCTCGGCCAGCCAGCGGGTGCGCACGACGATGCGCAGCGTCGGGTTCATCGGCCGCGCGACGGCGGCGATGCGTCGCGTCGTCGCCGGGTCGTCGTCGGCGATGACCAGCATCTTGGCGCGCTCGATGCCGGCGAGCTCGAGGATGGTCCGCCGGCCCGCGTCGCCGCGCAGCACCGGGACCCCCTCGGCCTCCGCCTCGTCGGCGCCGCCCGGGCTCAGGGTGGTGACCAGGAACGGCACGCCGGAGCCGGCGAGGACGCGCACCAGGCGGCGCGCCGCGTTGCCGTAGCCGGCGACCAGGACGTGGTTCTCGAAACGCGGCAGCGCGGCGGCGGCCGCTTCCAGGTCGACCCGCGCCTCCAGGCGCCGCACGCCGCGCCGCTGCCGCCGTGCCTCGAGCCGGCCGCCGAGGCGCACGCCGAGGCCGGTCAGCGGCGGCGTCACCACCATCAGCAGGACGGTGGCGGCGATGAAGGCCTGCGAGCCGGTGTCGCCGAGGCCGGCGGGGGTGAGCCCGGCGTCGCGGCCGGCGCGCTCGAGGACGAAGGAGAACTCGCCGACCTGGGCGAGCATCAGCGCCGACGCCGCCGCCACCGGTACGCCGCGCCCGAGCGCCGCTACCGAGATGCCGGTGGTCAGCACCTTGATCACCAGCACAGCGGCGACGGCGATCAGGATGAGCGGCAGGTTGCTGAGCAGGAAGCGCAGGTCGAGCAGCATGCCGACGGAGACGAAGAAGAGGGCGGAGAAGACGATCTGCAGCGGCAGGATCTCCGACAGGGCGTGCTCGGAGAAGCGGCTCTCGGAGACCATCAGGCCGGCCAGGAAGGCGCCCAGCGACAGGCTCACCCCGGCCAGGCTGGTGAGCCAGGCGGTGCCGAAGCAGAGCGCCATGACGGTGAGCAGGAAGACCTCCGGCGCGCACAGCGTGGCGACCCGCTCGAGCAGCGGTGGCAGCAGGCGGCGGGCGATGAGCAGCACGGCGGCGATGATCGCCGCCGCCTTGGCCAGCGCCCAGGCCACCTCGAGCCCCGAGCCGCCGGCCGCCGACGCCCGTCCCAGCGACGGCACCAGCAGCACCATGGCGACGATCGCCAGGTCCTGGAAGATCAGCAGGCCGAGCCCCACCTGGCCGTGGCCGGCGGTGGTCTCGCCGCGGTCGCCGAGCAGCTTCAGGACGATGACGGTGGACGACAGCGACACCAGCAGACCGGTGTACAGCGCCGCCCGCCAGCCGGCCCCCAGCGCGATGCACAGGCCGGTGGTCGCCGCCGTCGCCAGCAGCACCTGCAGGCCGCCGCCGAGGAAGATCAGGCGGCGGATGCGGCCCAGCTTCTCGAGGCTGAACTCGATGCCGATGGTGAACAGCAGCAGGACGACGCCGACCTCCGCCGCCGCGTCGGCCATCTCGCGATCCGGCACCAGGCCGAGGGCGTGCGGGCCGATCACCGCGCCGGCGACCAGGAAGCCGACGATCGGCACCAGCCCGATGCGCTGGCACAGGTAGCCGATCACCGCGCCGGCGATGACCAGCAGCGCGATCTCGACGAAGAACTCCGGTGCGGCCGCAGCGGCGACCAGGGCGTGCATCTAGCGCACCCCCCGACGGCCAGTCGCGGCGGCCGGACTGGCGTTCAACGTCCGTCCCTCAACGCCCCTCGCTGTCCTTGAGGTAGGAGTAGAACTCGCCGTCGGTCGACAGCAGCAGCGAGGTGTCGGCATCGACCGTCGACTGGAAGGTCTCCAGCGTCTTGAGCAGCTGGTAGAAGCTGCGGGAGTCGGCCGACTGGTTGTAGGCGGCGGCGTAGATGGCGGTGGCCTCGGCGTCGGCCTTGCCGCGGATCTCCTGCGCCTTCCTGTACGCCTCGGACTGGATCACCAGCAGGTCCTTCTCGCGCTTGCCCTGGATGCGCTGCGCCTCGCCCTGGCCCTCCGAGATGTAGCGCGCCGCGATCCGCTTGCGCTCGGAGATCATGCGGCCGTAGACCTCGGCGCGCACGTCCTCGATGTAGTTGATGCGCTTCAGCCGCAGGTCGAGGATCTCCAGGCCGAGATCCTTGGTGCGCGCCTGGGAGGCGGCGAGGATCTCCTGCCGGATGCGCTCGCGGCCATACTTGATCGGCTCCAGCACCGACGCTTCGTCGACCGGCAGCGACTCGTCGATCTCCGGCTCGCGATTGCTGGTGCGCACCACCTCCAGCAGGTCGTGGTTGGCGATCGCGTTGCGCGTCTCGCCGTCGAGGATGTCGTCGAGCCGGCTCTGGGCGCCCCGCTCGTCGCGCAGGCGCTGGAAGAAGAGCAGCGGGTCGGTGATCCGCCAGCGGGCGTAGGTGTCGACCAGGATCAGCCGCTTGTCGCGGGTCGGCAGCTCGTTGACCTCGCCGTCCCACTCGAGGAAGCGCTTGTCGAAGCGGTTCACCCGCTGCAGGAAGGGCAGCTTGAAGTGGAGACCCGGGGTGTCGACCGGGTCGCCCACCGGCTTGCCGAGCTGGGTGATGATCGCCTGCTCGGCCTCGTTGAGCTGATAGGCGGAGGTAGAGAGCAAGACCACCAGGGCGAGGGCCAGGATCAGGGCGAGCCAACGCATCAGCCGTCCCCCTTCGGGGCCTGCGACGGCGCCGGGGTGGCGCCGCCGTCGAAGCCGAACATCGGCAGCAGGCCGCGAACCTCCTCGTCGACCACCACTTTGCGGCCGGCCTTCGGCAGCACCTCGCTCATCGTCTCGAGATAGAGGCGCGTGCGCGTGACCTCCGGCGCGCGGCGGTACTCGGCGTAGACGGCGTTGAAGCGGTCCGCTTCGCCCTTGGCGTTGTTGATCCGCTCCAGGGCGTAGCCCTCGGCCCCCTGGATGGTGCGGTCGGCCTCGCCGCCGGCGCGCGGGATCACCTCGTTGTACTGCGCCTGGGCGGTGTTGATCAGCTCCTCGCGGCGCTGCTCGGCCTGGTTGACCTCGTTGAAGGAGTCGCGGACCTTGTCCGGCGGGTAGACGTTCTGCAGCACCACCTGCTCGACCACGATGCCGGTCTCGTACTGTTCGGCGAGCGCCTGCAACTGCTCCTCGACCAGCGTCGCCAGCTCCTGGCGGCCGACGGTGATCACCTCGTTGACCGTGCGGTCGCCCACCACCTCGCGCATCACCGCCTCGGTCATGGCGCGGAACGTATCGCGCACGCCGCGCACCCGGAAGAGGTACTTGTACGGATCGATGATGCGGTACTGCACCACCCATTCGACGTCGGCGATGTTGAGGTCGCCGGTGAGCATCAGCGACTCGTCGTCGAACTGCTGCAGGGAGTACTCGGTGCGCACCCCGGCGCGCTCGGTGCGGAAGCCGAACTCCTCCTTGAGCTGGCGTTCCACCGGCACCTTGATGACGTCCTCGAGACCGAGGGGGAGCTTGAAGTTGAGGCCCGGCGGGGCGTAGCGCTGGAAGGCGCCGAAGCGCAGCACCACCCCCACCTCCTCGGGATCGATGGTGAAGAACGAGGTGAAGACGACGACGAGGACCACGATGACGGGCACCAGGAAGCGGAGCGCGCCGCCCCCGCCGCCGGAGAATCGGCGCTTGAGCTCATCGAGGCCCGGAATGTCGATGACGTTGCCGCCGTCGCCCGACCCGTTGGCCTTGCCGCCGCGAAAACTGCCGAAGTTGGACATGGGCGAAGGCTAGCACGGCCTCGGGAGGCACCGGGGGGCGGCCCCGCGAGGAAACGCCACCCGCCCCGCGGGGTGGGGACGGCGCCCGCCCGATGGGGCACCACCCGCAAGGGTGGCGAGCCGCGGGGTGGGCGGCTGCTAGCGTCGTGTCGGTGAGAGGTCCGTCCGGCGACGCCCGGCGCTGCGCTGCTGCGTCCGGCCGTCCGGGCGGCTGACTTCGACGATGCGGCGGGCCCCCGGGTCTGCCTGGAGGTAAGCGATGGACGTCGTTTTCCTGTCGCGGCTGCAGTTCGCCCTGACCATCATGTTCCACTACATCTTCCCGCCGCTGACCATCGGCCTGTCGCTGGTCATCGTCTACCTGCTCGCCCTGCGGCTGAAGACCGGCGCGGCGATCTACGACACGGCGGCGCGCTTCTGGACCAAGATCTTCGGCATCAACTTCGCCGTCGGCGTCGCCACCGGCATCGTCATGGAGTTCCAGTTCGGCACCAACTGGGCGGTCTACTCGCGCTACGTCGGCGACGTCTTCGGCTCGGCGCTGGCGGCGGAAGGCATCTTCGCCTTCTTCCTCGAGTCCGGCTTCCTGGCGGTGCTGCTGTTCGGCTGGGACCGGGTGGGCGCCAGGTTCCACCTCTTCGCCGCCACCATGGTGTCGCTGGGGTCGATCTTCTCCTCGGTGTGGATCACCGTCGCCAACTCCTGGCAGCAGACGCCGGCCGGCTTCGTGCTGCGCGAGCACACGGTGAACCAGCGCACCTTCTGGCGCGCCGAGATCACCGACTTCTGGGCCATGGTGTTCAACCCGTCGTCGGTGCACCGCCTGGTCCACGTGTGGTTCGGCGCCTTCATCCTCGGCGCCTTCTTCGTCATGTCGATCGCCGCCTGGTACCTGCTGCACGGCCGCCACCAGGAGTTCGCCCGCCGTTCCTTCGGCGGTGCCCTGGCGCTGGCGACGATCTTCTCGCTCGCCCAGCTCGCCTCCGGCCATCTCCAGGCCGGCAACGTGGCCGAGCACCAGCCGGCCAAGCTGGCCGCCTTCGAGGGCCTCTACGCCACCGAGGCGGGGACCGGCATGTACCTCTGGGGCTGGCCGTCGGACGAAGCCGGCAAGGTGCTGTTCGGCCTCCAGGTGCCGGGCATGCTCGCCCTGCTGGTCGACGGCGATCCGGCCGCCACCGTGCCCGGCCTCGACCGGCTCGAGGCCGACTGGGGGCGGCCGCCGGTGTGGACCAGCTTCCAGTCCTACCACTGGATGGTGCTGATCGGCGGCCTGTTCATCGTCGCCACCCTCTACGCCTCGTTCCTGCGCTGGCGCGGCACGCTGTTCGACAAGCGGTGGCTGCTGTGGTTCTTCGTCTTCGCCGTCCTCCTCGCCTTCGCCGCCAACCAGCTCGGCTGGGTGGCCGCGGAGGTCGGCCGCCAGCCGTGGATCGTCTATCCGACGGTGGCGGCGGACGGCACGGTGACCGGCGGCTTGAGGACCGCCGACGCCGTCTCCGAGGTGGTCACCAGCGGCCAGGTGCTGGGGTCGATCGTCATGTTCGGCTTCATCTACCTGCTGCTCTTCGTCCTCTGGTTGACGGTGCTCAACCACAAGATCCAGAGCGGGCCGGAGGACCACGCCGCCGAGGCGGGCGGCACCGCCGGCCGCGAGCTCCTGGACGCCGCCTCGCGCCGCCTCGGGCACGAGGACTCGATGACCGAAAACCGAGCGCCGGCGCCCGGCCGCGCCTGATCCGCAGAACCGAGAAAGCGAGAGACGACCATGGATCTGAACATCCTCTGGTTCCTGCTGCTGGGCGTGCTGCTGGGCGGCTATGCCGTCCTCGACGGCTTCGACTTCGGCGTCGGCATCCTGTCGCCGCTGGCCCGCACCGACCGCGAGCGGCGCATCGTCATCAACTCGATCGGCCCGATCTGGGACGGCAACGAGGTGTGGCTGGTGACCTTCGGAGGCGCCATGTTCGCCGCCTTCCCGGAGGTCTACGCCACCGTCTTCTCGGGCTACTACGTGGCCTTCATGCTGGTGCTGCTGGCGCTCATCCTGCGCGCCGTGTCGCTGGAGTTCCGCAGCAAGCGCTCGACGCCGGCGTGGCGCACGATGTGGGACTGGGGCTTCTTCGCCTCCAGCGCGCTGGCCGCCGTCCTCTTCGGCGTCGCCGTCGGCTCGCTGCTGGTCGGCATCCCGGTGGACGACCGCGGCATCTTCGCCGGCGGCTTCTTCGACATCGTGTTCCCGTCCGCGCAGCCGTTCTTCCCGGTGCTGGTGGGCCTGCTGACCGCGGCGCTGTTCACCCTGCACGGCGCGATCTACCTGACCTTGAAGACCGAGGGCGAGCTCCAGGAGCGGGTGAAGCGCTGGATCTGGCACAGCTTCGGCACCTTCCTGGTGCTCTACATCCTGACCACCATTTTCGCGCTGGCCACCGTGCCGCAGGCGCTGGAGAACTTCCGCCACTTCCCGTGGGCGTGGGCGATCGTGGTGCTCTCGGTGCTCGCCATCGGCAACATCCCGCGCGCCATCTTCAACGGCCAGGGCGGCCAGGCGTTCCTCTCCTCGGCGCTGGTCATCCTCTGCCTGGTGTCGCTCCTCGGCATCGCGCTGTTCCCCAACCTGGTGACCTCGAGCGTCGCCAGCGGCAACAGCCTGACCATCTACAACGCCGCCTCGTCACCCAAGACGCTGACCATCATGGCGATCATCGCCGCCCTGGGGATGCCCTTCGTCCTCGCCTACACGGGGGTCATCTACTGGACCTTCCGCGGCAAGGTGGAGCTCCACGACCATTCGTACTAGGGGGGCTGGAGGACCAGCGGCACGAGGACCCAGGAGAGGGCGAAGACGAGGAGGAGCATCATCAGGTTCATCCACAGGCCGGCGCGGACCATCTGGGGGATGCTCACCCGCCCCGAGCCGTAGATGATCGCGTTGGGGGGCGTGGCCACCGGCAGCATGAAGGCGCAGGAGGCGGCGAGGGTGGCGGGGACCAGCAGGCGCAACGGCGCGATGCCGAGGCCGAGCGCCATCGAGGCGAGCACCGGCAGGAAGGCGGCGGCGGTGGCGGTGTTGCTGGTCAGCTCGGTCAAGAGCAGGATCACCGCCGTCGCCACCAGCACCACCAGCGGCGCCGGCAGCGCGCCGAGGCCGCGCATCGCCTCGCCGATCCAGGCGGCGAGCCCGGTGTCGCGGATCGCCGCCGCCAGCGACAGGCCGCCGCCGAAGAGGAGCAGCACGCCCCACGGCAGGCGCCGCGCCGTCGGCCAGTCCATCAACGCCTCGCCGGAGCGCCCGGCCCCGGCGGGGACCAGGAACAGCACCAGGCCGGCGGCCATCGCGATGCCGGTGTCGGAGAGCCCGGGCAGGGCGCGCTGCAGCAGCGGCCGGGTGACCCAGGCGGCGGCGGTGGCGGCGAACACCACGGCGACGCGGACCTCCGGACGGCGGATGCGCCCGAGCCGCGCCAGCTCGTCGCGCAGGAAAGCGGCGCCGCCCGGCACCTCGCGGACGCGGATCGGGTAGATCACCCGGGTGAGCAGCCACCCCATCAGCGGCAGCGCCACCAGCACCAGCGGCAGGCCCACCTTCATCCAGTCGACGAAGGCGATCTCCAGGTGGTAGCTGTCGGAGAGGAAGGCGGCGAGCAGGGCGTTGGTCGGCGTGCCGATCAGGGTGGCGGTGCCGCCGAGGCTGCAGGCGTAGGCGATGCCGAGCATCAGGCAGAGGGCGAAGTGGCCGCCGCGGGCTCCCTCCCGGATCTCGCCGCCGCCGCCGGTACCGGCGTCACCCGGCCCGCCGCCCTCCACCAGCTCCACCAGCGACAGGCCGATCGGCAGCATGAGCATGGCGGTGGCGGTGTTGCTGATCCACATCGAGAGCAGCGCCGAGGCCACCATGAAGCCGGCCACCAGGCGCACCGGCCGCGCCCCGAGGCGGTGGACCACCGACAGCGCGATGCGGCGGTGCAGGCGCCAGCGCTCCAGCGCCAGGGCGAGCAGGAAGCCGCCGAGGAAGAGGAAGATCAGCGGGTGGGCGTAGGGCGCCGCGGCGTCCGCCATCGAGGCGATGCCGAGAACGGGGAAGAGGACCAGCGGCAGCAGCGCGGTGGCGGCGATGGGCAGCGCCTCGGTCATCCACCACACCGCCATCAGCAGGCCGACGGCGGCGGTGCGCCAGCCGGCGGCGTCGAGGCCGGCGGGGGGCGGTGCCAGCAGCACGCCGGCGGCGACCGCCAGCCCGGCCCAGCGGCCGGCGCGGCTCCTCCACGGCACCGACGGACCGTCCGCGGGCGGCGCGGGGTGCGGCTCCGGCGGCGGCCGGCGGCCGGTGGCGCGGCCGGTGCCAGCCTGTGGTCTCTGCTCCATGGACGGGACCCTCCCGCCCCATCCTCTATCAGCGTTCGCGGCGCCCGGCAAGCGGCACGGTGGAGCCCGAGCGTGCGATCGGCGCCGTTTTCCGCGTCCCTACTGTCTGTGAACCGATCCATCCCACGACACGACAGGAGGTGACCCGTGAGTGCGCTGCTTGACTTCAGGACCGACCGATACCATAATGGTTCCATATTGGAACCTATGGACGAGGTGGCCATGCCGAACATCACGCTCAAGAGCATCCCCGACGACCTCTACGACCGCCTGAAGCGGGCCGCCGAGGAGCACCGGCGCAGCCTCAACAGCGAGATCCTGGTGTGCCTGGAAACCGTCCTCGGCACCCGCCGCAGCGAGCCGGAGGAGCTGCTGGCCCGCCTGCGGGCGGTGCGCCGCACCGTCGGCGAGCGGCCGCTCGCCGATGCCGAGGTGACCGCGGCCAAGCGGCAGGGACGGCCATGATCGTCGTCGACACCAACGTCGTCGCCTACCTGCTGCTGGACTCCGAGCGCACCGAGCAGGCGGAGCGGGCGCTGTCGCGGGACGCCGAGTGGACGGCGCCACTGCTGTGGCGCAGCGAGCTGCGCAACGTGCTGGCCACCCAGGTGCGCGGCGGCCGGCTCGCCATCGGCGCAGCGCGGCGCCTGCAGGCGGAGGCCGAGCGCCTGCTCGCCGGCGGCGAGTACGCCGTCGCCTCGGCCGACGTCCTGGAGCTGGCGGCGGCCAGCGGCTGCTCGGCCTACGAC
>Ga0210095_1000445_pt1 | contig 10377 bp, 9 predicted proteins | sample China_Galinas_PW_FD_184861 | JGI IMG/M metagenome (GOLD analysis project Ga0210095, IMG submission 184861) | Wetland microbial communities from San Francisco Bay, California, USA, that impact long-term carbon sequestration - China_Galinas_PWA_D1... | ecosystem: Environmental > Aquatic > Marine >...
CTCAGGGCTAGCGGTGGTGGGGGGCTCCGGGCTGCTCGGTGGTGGGGGGCTCCGGGCTGCTCGGAGGTGGGGGGCTCCGGGCTGGCCGGGGTGGGGGGCGTCAGTTCACCACGCCCGGGACCGCCAGTGTGAACGGCGCGATCTCCGCCTCGAAGCCGCCGCCTTCGGCGGTCACCATCCAGTAGCTGCCCTCCATCGTGCCGACCGGCGTGGTCAGCGGGCAGAAGCTGTTGTACTCGTAGGCCTGGCCCGGCTCGAGCACCGGCTGCTCGCCGACCACCCCCGGGCCCTCGACCACCTGCTGCTCGCCGTCGCCGTCGGTGACCACCCAGCGGCGGCTGATCAGCTGCACCGTGCGGTCGCCCTCGTTGGCGATGCGCACCTGGTAGGAGAACAGGTAGTGGTCGTCCTCGGGAACGCTGTGCTCCTCCTCGTAGCGACACTCCACGCTCACCCGCACGCCCTCGGTCACCGCCTCGCTGGTCTCCGGTCGTCTCTTCATGGCGCGCACTCTACCGTTCCGGAGCGTCGAGTTGCAGGATGCCCTTGCGCACCGCGTACTTGATCAGGTCCGCCCGCGAGTGGACGTTGAGCTTCTCCATCACGTGGGCGCGGTGGGTCATCGCGGTCTTCAGCGAGATCGACAGGTACTTGGCGATGTCGCGGCTGGTGGCGCCCTCGGCGAGCAGCTTGAAGACCTGCTTCTCGCGCGGCGTCAGGCGCTCGTAGTCGTCCTCGTCGAGCGCGTGGCCGGAGGCCAGCAGCTCGGCCAGCTCGCTGGCGATGTCCGGGTGCAGATAGCGGCGGCCGGCGAGCACCGTGCGCACCGCTTCGAGCAGCTGCGGCGCGGCGGCGCGCTTGGGCAGGAAGCCGTGGGCGCCGATGCGGATCGCCCGCCGCACGTACTCGCGGTTCTCGTACTGGGTGAGGATCACCACCTTGAGATCCGGATCGTCCTTGAGGATCGCCTCGGTGGCCTCCAGGCCTCCGAGGCCGCCGGGCAGGCTGATGTCCATCAGCACCACGTCCGGCTTCTCCTCGCGGATGCGGCGGATCGCGTCCTGGCCGTCGCCGGCCTCGCCGACCACCTGGATCTCCGGGTCCTGCTGCAGCAGCGCGCGGATGCCCTCGCGCACCAGGTCGTGGTCGTCGACCAGGAAGACGCGGATCGTCACGCCGCCTCCTCCCAGGCGCCGAGCGGGATCTCCAGCCGCACGTGGGTGCCCAGCCCCGGCTCGCTGTCGAGCGCCAGGCGGCCGCCCACCAGCTCGGCGCGCTCGCGCATGCCCACGATGCCGGCGCCGGCGGGGCGCTGGCCCGGATCGAAGCCGGCGCCGTCGTCCTCGACCCCGAGGACCAGCGTGCCGTGGTCGGTGTAGAGCTCCACCGACACCGTCTCCGCCTTGGCGTGGCGCAGGATGTTGGTGACGATCTCCTGGTAGATGCGGAACACGGTGATCTCCACCGCCGCCGGCACCTCCAGCTCCTCGTCGACCTCCAGCCGCACGTCGATGCCCTCCGGCTCGAGGTAGTTGCGGGCGTACCACTTGACCGCCGTCGGCAGGCCCAGGTCGTCGAGCAGCGACGGGCGCAGGTCGAAGATGACGCGGTGGATCTCGCGCTGGGTCTGGGTCAGCAGGTCCTTGGCCTTGCGCATCTCCGGCTCGTCGGCCTCGACGCGGTCGAGGGAGAGCTGGATGACGGTGAGGAGCTGGGAGATCTCGTCGTGCAGCTCGCGGGCGATGCGCCGGCGCTCCTCCTCCCCGGCGGCGAGCAGCCGGCGCACCAGGTTGCGGCGCTGGGCGTCGCGCTCGCGCAGCGCCTTGGTGCGCTCCGCCACCTGCGCCTCCAGCGTCTCGTTCAGGCCGGTGAGCTCGCCGAGGGTCGACGACAGCCGCCGCCGCGCCGCCTCGAGGGTCGAGGCCAGCACCTCGATCTCGCGGTCGCCGGACACCGCGATGGGCGTCTCCAGGTTGCCCTGGCGCAGCTCCTCGGCCTGGTGCGACAGGACGCCGATCGGCGCCACCACCGAGCGCGACAGGGCGCGGAACAGGAAGGCGGCCATCAGGGCGAGCAGCAGGCCGGTGCCGATGACGCCGGTCTGCACCGCGTGGATCGACGAGAAGGCGCTGCGCTCGTCCTGCTGCACCAGCACGCCCCACGGCGCGTGGCGCAGCGGCACCAGCACCGAGAGGTACGAGCCGCCGGCGCCGTCGTCGCACAGCACGCAGGAGTCGGTGCTCGCCACCCACGGTTGGTCGGCACGGATGCGCGCCGCCAGGCCGTCGGTCTCCTGCAGCTGCCCGAACAGGCGCTTCTGGTCGGCGGCGGCGATCACCCAGCCGTCCTGGTCGACCACCGCCACGTGGACGTCGAGGCCGAGCCCGAGATCCTGCAGGAAGGCGGACACCGCGGAGCCGAGCGGCCGCAGCTCGCCGGCCAGGTAGTAGGGCTCGCCGGCGCGCCGGAACGGCTGGATGACGGCGAGGCTGGGGCTGCCGTCGCCCTCCGGGTCGAGCAAGGGCGTCACCCGCGGCCGGCCGTCGAACCAGGAGCGCGGCGGCGGCTCGGCGTAGGACGGATCGGCGACCAGCACCGTGCCGGTGCCGTCGAGGATGAAGATCGCGTCGCGGAACAGGCACTGGAAGCGGTACGAGCGCAACCGCGGCACGGCGGACTCGTCGAGCTCCGGGAGCTGCACGGCGAGGGCGGCGAGGTTGCGGTGGACGCCGGCGATCGTCGAGTCGAGGTAGCGGGCGACGGTGCGCGCCAGCAGCAGGCGTTCCTCGACGGCGTCGCTGCGCGACTTGTGGAAGGAGATCACGCTGACCACCGCCGCCACCACCAGGTAGAGCGCGAACCACTGGAGCAGCAGCGTCCACAGGCGGCGGCGCAATGTGGGACGCGGCATCGTCTCTCCTCCCCGCGCTAGCCTCGCAGGGTGGGTGGCGCGCCGCGACACCCGCGCGGGTGGCGGCAAGTCCCGCCCCGTCAGGCGGATGCGCCGGGAGGCGGCGTGGGGTCCGAAGACCCGGACCTCGGAGGGGCCGGCCGCTCCTCGAGCCGCAGCACCGGCAGGCTCTCCGGGTGCTCGCGCTGCAGCCAGCCGATCAGCGCCTCGCGCACCTCGCAGCGCAGCTCGAAGGCGCGCGAGGAATCGGCGGCGCTCATCAGCGCCCGCACCTCGATGGAACGCTCGCCGGTATCGGTGACGTGGAGGCGCACGAGGTCGCCGTCCCAGTTGCCGGAGGCGGCGACGACGCGTTCGAGCTCGGCGCGCAGCGCGTCGATCGGTACCCGCGGATCGAGGTGGAAGAACGCCGAGCCGAGCACCTTGGCCGAGGTGCGCGTCCAGTTCTCGAACGGCTTCTCGAGGAAGTACGAGATCGGCAGGATGAGGCGGCGCAGGTCCCAGATGCGCACCACCACGTAGGACAGGGTGATCTCCTCCACCCGCCCCCACTCGCCCTCGACCACCACCACGTCGTCGACCCGGATCGGCTGGGTGATGGCGATCTGGATGCCGGCCAGCAGGTTGCCGAGGGTGCGCTGGGCGGCGAGGCCTAGGATGATGCCGGCGACGCCGGCGGAAGCGAGGATACCGGTGCCGAGGCGGCGGAAGGCGGCGAAACGCAGCAGCACCGCGGCCAGGCCGAGAACCCCGAGCGCGACCAGCGCCAAACGCCGGATGATGTCGGTCTGGGTGCGCACCCGGCGCGCGGTCAGGTTGTCCTCGGCGCCGATGTCGAAGCGCCGCTCGACGGTCTCCTGCGCCACCAGGACCAGCCCCGCCGCCAGCCAGGTGAGGGCGACGACGAGCAGCACGTAGAGGACGTCGCCGAGGACCTTCGCCGACGGAGCGGTGAGCCGCTCGACGATCCAGGGCCGCGCCAGGTAGAGCGCCAGCACCGGTAGCAGCAGCGCCGCCGGCCGCGCGGTGTGGCGCAGCAACGAACCGTCGAACAGCAGCAGCTTCGGCGCCCGGCGGCCGAGGCGGGCGACGCCGCGGTAGAAGAGGACGTGCAGCACCCAGGCGGCGAGCACCGCGGCCACGCCGATCGCCGCCGCCTGCACCGGCGGCGGCCACGAGCTCCACGCCGCCACCGTCACACCGCCGCCTTCCGCCGCCGCCACGAGATCAGCAGCAGACCGGCGAGGAGGACCGCGACGCCGGCGAGGTGGTCGGTGGTGACCGGGTGCTCGAGGGCGACGGCCACCAGCAGCACGCCGAGCGGCGGCACCAGGAAGGCGTAGAGAGAGGCGAACCAGGCGCCGGCGCGGGCGACCAGGACGTAGTAGACGAGGTAGGCGAGGCCGAGGCTCAGCACGCCCTCCCCGACGAGCGCCGCCATCGCCTCGCCGCGCACCTCGACCGCCAGCGGCTCCTCCATCAGGAAGGCCGCGACGGTGAGCGTCATGGCGCCGAAGACCATCGTCCAGGCGGCCAGCGAGACGTCGTCCAGGTCCTCGGTGTGGCGGCGCACCAGCAGGCCGTTGACCGCGAAGACCACGCCGCCCGCCATCATCACCGCGATGTCGATCACCTCCGCCTCGTTGGCCAGCACACCGCTGCCCCCGGTGAAGATCACCAACCCGGCGACGGCCAGCAGGACGCCGGCGCCGCGCGACCAGGTCAAGGTGGTCTCTCGGGTCAGGAAGGCGGTGAGCAGCAGGGTCGAGACCGGCACCGTGGCACCGAGCACCGCCGCCAGGTCGGCCGGCACCGTGCGCTCGGCGACGACGACGGCGAGGTTCGGCAGGGCGACGGCGGTCAGCCCCATGAGCAGCGGCACCCACGGCCGCCGGCGCAGCGTGTCGAGCAGCGGCCGGCGCAGCGCGAGGCGGGCTCCGGGCAACATCACGGCCGCGGCCACCAGCGCCATGGCGGCAGTGTCGGTGATCGGCGGCAGCCCGTGGTCGGTGACCTCGACGAAGAGATACCCGGCCGCCCACGACAGCGACACGACGAGGATCAGCAGCAGGTTGGCCAGCATCGGACGGTGTCGACTCTAGCAGCCGGCGGCGGCGGCCGGGCGATACAATCCGCGCCATGGCCGAGCCAGCCGACAAGCCCCAGCCCGACGAGCCCGCGGTGCGCGAGCCGAAGAACCTCCTCGGCACCGCCTTCCGCCGCGTCGACGGGCGCGCCAAGGTGACCGGCACCACCCGCTTCGCGGACGACCTCTCCCTGCCGCGCATGTGCCACCTGCGGCTGGTGCGCTCCACGGTGCCGCACGGGCGCATCGTGTCGATCGACTTCAGCGAGGCGGAACGGGTGCCGGGCTACCTCGGGCACCTCACCGGCAAGGACCTGCCGACGCCGTTCGGCATTCTCCCCGTCTCCCAGGACGAACACGCCCTGTGCCCCGAGATCGTGCGCTTCGTCGGCGACCCGGTGGCGGCGGTGGCGGCGACCAGCGAGGACGCGGCGTGGGAGGCGGCGCGGCGGGTGCGCGTCGAGATCGAGCCGCTGCCGACGGTGGCGAGCGTCGAGGAGGCGCTGGCCAACCCCGAACCGCGCATCCACGACTACGGCGACGAGGGCAACCTGCACAAGAAGGTGGCGATGGAGTTCGGCGACGTCGACGCAGGCTTCGCGGCGGCCGACCTGGTGCTCGACGACACGGTGCTCTACGAGGGCAACACCCACCTGCCGATGGAGCAACACGCGACGCTGGCCTGGCCGGAGGACGACGACCGGGTGAGCGTCCAGTCCTCCACCCAGACGCCGCACTACCTGCACCGCGCGCTGGCCAAGGTGCTCGACCTGCCGCCGTCGCGGGTGCGGGTGATCGCCGCCCCGTCCGGCGGTGGTTTCGGCGGCAAGAGCGATCCCTTCAACCACGAGATCGCAGCCGCCGCGATGGCCTTGAAGCTCGGCCGGCCGGTGAAGGTGGGGCTCACCCGCGAGGAGGTCTTCTACTGCCACCGCGGCCGCCATCCGGTGCTGATGCACGTCAGAACCGGCTTCACCAAGGACGGCGCGATCACCGCCCAGCACCTGAAGACCGCCCTCGACGGCGGCGCCTACGGCAGCTACGGTGTCGCCTCGACCTACTACACCGGGGCGCTGCAGACCGTCACCTACGCGTTGCCCCACTACCGCTTCGAGTCGATCCGCGCCTTCACCAACAAGCCGCCCTGCGGCCCGAAGCGCGGCCACGGCACGCCGCAGCCCCGCTTCGCCTTCGAGATCCACCTCGACAAGGCGGCCCACGCACTCGGCCTCGACCCGGCCGAGATCCGCCTGCGCCACCTCGCCGCGCCCGACTCGGTGACCGCCAACTGGCTGCGCATCGGCAGCATGGGCCTGGGGCGCTGCATCGACGCGGTGGTCGCCGGCTCGGGGTGGAAGGAGCGCTACGGCAAGCTGCCGCGCGGCCGCGGCCTCGGCCTCGCCTGCGGCTCCTACCTGTGCGGCGCCGGGCTGCCGATCTACTGGAACCACATGCCGCAGTCCGGCGTCCAGCTCAAGCTCGACCGCTCCGGCGGCGTGGCGGTGTTCTGCGGCGAGGCGGAGATCGGCCAGGGCTCGGACTCGGTGCTCGCCGGCGTGGTGGCCGAGGTGCTGGGCATCGACCTCGCCGACATCCGGCTGTGCGTCGGCGACACCGACCTGACGCCGGTCGACCTCGGCAGCTACTCGTCGCGGGTCACCCTGATGGTCGGCAACGCGGCGCTGCAGGCCGCCGAGCGGGCGCGCCAGATGATCGCCGAGGCGGTGAGCGACAAGATCGGCGTCCCCACCTCGCGCCTCGTCTTCGCCGGCCGCCGCGTGTTCGACGCCGAGGCGCCGGAGGACGACGAGCGCGGCATGAGCTTCCAGGACGCGGTGATCCTCGCCGAGGCGATGTTCGGAACCCTGGGCACCACCGGCTCCTACATCCCGCCGCGCTCGCCGGGCAAGTACCGCGGCGCCGGCGTCGGCCCGTCGCCGGCCTACTCCTACACCGCCAGCGTGATCGAGGTCGAGGTCGACCCCGACACCGGCATCTGGCGCCCCGTCCACGTGTGGATCGCCCACGACGTCGGCCGGTCGCTCAACCCGGCGCTGGTGATGGGCCAGGTCGAGGGCGGCGTCTACATGGGGCTCGGCGAGGTGATGATGGAGGACCAGGCGTTCCGCCGCCTGCCCAAGCACCTCTCCGCGGCGCTGGTGCACAAGATGCCGTCGCTGCTCGAGTACAAGAGCCCGACCTTCGAGGACATGCCGCCGGTGACCACCTACCTGATCGAGGAGCCCGACCCGGAGGGGCCGTTCGGTGCCAAGGAGGTCGGCCAGGGGCCGCTCCTACCGGTGATGCCGGCGGTGGCCAACGCGATCTTCGACGCCGTCGGCGTGCGCATCGACCAGTCGCCGATCCATCCCCACATGGTGTTGAAGGCGCTGCGCAGCCAGGAGAAGGGCGAGGCGGCGCGCTTCGGTCCGGAGAGCTTCCCCGCCGTCGACTTCGGCGAGGTGATGCACGTCCCCACCCCGGCCCAGGGCGGCGACGGCCGCGCCATCGACGACTTCCGCTCCAACCTCCGCTCCGGCATGCGCTCCGCCACCGGCACCATGTCCAGCCGCGAGGAGGCGCTGGCCAAGAAGGACCGCGCGGCGCTGACCACGGACTAGGCGCGTATCGATCGATGTTGTCTCGCCGATTCCACGGCCAACACCATTCGCCGATGCCGATCCCCAATATCATTGGTCTGGTAACCCGAGCTTGGACCGAGGCCGAAGATGCGACGATTGAACGTCTTTTCGAGAAACACTGGGATAAGGACGAAGAATTCGTAACAGAGTACTTTTGCGACGAGCTTCGGAGCTCGGTTCAGGCTCTGGCCAAGACTGATGCGATTGTGGAATCGTTCCTTCAAGACCTCTACGATCAGTTCCCGGAACTACAGTCAGAGATCGAGCTTCGTTGGCTAGCATCAGGCATTTCAGCTACCACGACTTTCCATCCGCGAGAGGTGGAGAAGAATACCGGCGGCGATATCGGCATCGTGCTATACCGGCCATCCGTGGAATCAGGCCTGGATGGCAACACGCTTGAGATTCATCAGGACCATGCCCGTGGGATCCTTTGCCAAGCAAAGATCAGCCGCCGTCCGCAGCGAAGATCCTCTGTGTGTTGGGGCAGCCTTACTCCCAGACAGAAGGAAGTACTGGCATCAAAGACTCAGAGGATTGGGAGACTGCACGATTGGCAGCGATGATCTTACAATCATTAAAGAGTTCATAGAACCGAGAGTCCGGGACACCTTGATTATCCGGATCGGCTGGCCATCTGACGATCCGCCTCCTGCTACGGTGACTCTTCCCGAGAGTCATCACGCGCGCGAACGTCAGGTGCAGTATCAATGGAGGCTCACAGTATCGACTGCTCAGGCGGGAGGATCTGCAAGCCGCAGGAACACGATCACTGGCTAGCGCAACTCCGTTCAAGGCCGTTTAGGCCCCCGATGGACTTGCGATGGTAGAATCGCGTCGATGTGGAAGCGACTGTCGAGCTTCTCAGCGAAATCCAGTCGGTCGAAACCATCGCCAGTGGGACCTCGGTTCGAGTCAAGCGTCTGCTCACGAAGAGCTACGGTGCTGGCCGATGGCGGAAGCGGAAGGGCGTCGCGATCGTGCGTCTTCCGGACGGATTCGTCGGCCGGGCGGAGGTTCATTGGTATGAGGCGCACGGCCGAGGCCGCGTGGACATGAAGATCAAACGCATGCTGGACTGAGACCCATGGGCGACACGACACAGCGGTTCTTTCTTTGCGTCCGAAACGAAGGCTATACAGCCTCGTTGCAGGTTCGGACGGTGTACGCCGGAATCAGCGATCCGGAGGCCGAGTCCCACGGGATGCTGCGCATCGTGGACGAGTCCGAAGAGGATTACCTCTTTCCGGAAAGCCTGTTCGTGCCAATCGAGGTGCCGGAAGTAGCAGTGAGGGTCTTCGCTGGCGCGGCCTGAGCAGCGTCGACGTCGACCGACTCGGCCCGTGACGACGGCACCGATACCGGCTCGCCGTTCTCGCGCATCCCTTCGATGTGGAGTTCGATCGCGTCACGGATCAACTGCCGCACCTCGGCCTCGCTCTCGCCGACGGCAATGCAACCGAGCAGGTCCGGAACCTGCGCTCCGCATCCGCTTCCAATCTGCTCGATGTAGCCGTCTGCCGGGCCGCTATACTGGTCGCCCTCCCCAATCGGGGTGGATCAACGGTGCAGCGAAGGAGAGGGGACGGGGCGATGAAGAGGGACGGCGCGTTGAGCTTCGGGCTGCTGCTGCTGCGGGTGGGAGCCGGCCTGATGCTGATGACCCACGGCATCGGCAAGGTGATGCGGTTGGTCGAGGGGGGCGGTGGCGAGTGGGCCGATCCGATCGGCCTCGGGCCGCTGCCCAGCCTGGCGCTCGCCGCCTTCGCCGAGTTCCTCTGCGCCCTGCTGGTGGTGCTCGGGGTGAAGACGCGGTGGTTCGCGGTGCCGCCGGTGATCACCATGGCGGTCGCCGCCTTCGTCGCCAAGGCCGGTCAACCGTTCGGCGAGCGCGAGCTCGCCCTCGTCTACCTCGTCGCCTTCCTCGCCCTCGTCTTCACCGGTGGCGGCGACTGGTCGTTCGACGGCTGGTGGACGAAGCGGCGCTCCCGCCGGCGACGCTGGTAGCCCGGCCTGCCGCCCGCCGGGAACCTGCCGGCCGCCCCGTGTCTCTCAACCCATGGCGGCGGATTCCTCCGCCTCTGCGCTTCACGCTCCGCACCCAGGAACCGACACCGAGGATGCCCACGCCATGATGGAGATCACCTTCCCCGGCGGCGTCGCCGTCGATGCCACCTACCGCGGCCACACCGTCCACACCGACCAGTCCGCCCACCACGGCGGCGACGACAGCGGCCCGGCGCCGTTCGACCTCTTCCTCGCCTCGATCGGCACCTGCGCCGGCCTCTACGCGCTGCGCTTCTGCCAGCAGCGGGACATCCCGACCGCGGGGTTGCGGGTGACCCTGGAGCCGGTGCGCGGCGAGGGGCGGATCGACCGCCTGCGCCTGGTCGTCGAGCTGCCCGCGGGCTTCCCGGACAAGTACCGCACCGCCATCCTGCGCGCCGTCGACCAGTGCGCGGTCAAGCGGCACATCATCGAGCCGCCGGAGTTCGAGGTCGAGGCGGTGCAGCTCGAGGCGGTGGGCGCGGGCTGAGCCCCGCCCTTCGAGACGGCCGCCTCGCGGCCTCCTCAGGGCTCGTCGGTGGGGAGCTCGCTCAGAGCTTGTGAAGAAATCGCGGCCGTCGCGAGTCCGCCGTCCGCGCCCGCGTCGCAAGGCGCGGCGACGCTGGCGTAGCGGGGCCTACGGTGAGGAGCCGCAACGCCGCGAGGCGGGATGCGGCGGCGGACGCAGCAGG
>Ga0210095_1000446_pt1 | contig 10359 bp, 7 predicted proteins | sample China_Galinas_PW_FD_184861 | JGI IMG/M metagenome (GOLD analysis project Ga0210095, IMG submission 184861) | Wetland microbial communities from San Francisco Bay, California, USA, that impact long-term carbon sequestration - China_Galinas_PWA_D1... | ecosystem: Environmental > Aquatic > Marine >...
TGCTCGCCGACTGGGTGGGTAGCGCCGCCCGCAACCCCACCCTCATCGCCGCCACCTCCATCGGCTTCGGCCTGCTGCTCGCCGCCGCCGACCTCTTCGGCCGCCGCCGCCACCCCCTGGGCTCCCTCACCGTCACCGACGCCCTGCTCATCGGCCTCGCTCAGGCGGTAGCCCTGGTGCCGGGGGTGTCGCGCTCCGGCATCACCATGACCGCCGCCCTCGCCCTCGGTTTCCGCCGCCCCGCCGCCGCCCGCTTCTCGTTTCTCCTCGCCATCCCGGTGGGCGCCCTCGCCACCGGCTACGACCTGCTCAAGGTCGCCACCGGCGACGTGCCGCAGGCGGACCTCGCCGCCATGGCGCTGGGGCTGGTGGCCAGCGCGCTGTCCGCCTATCTGGTGATCGGCGGTCTCCTCGCCTGGCTGCGCAAGCGGACGATGATGCCCTTCGTGGTCTACCGGGTGGCGCTGGGGGTGGCGATCCTGCTGCTGGCGGTGTGAGGCTCCGGGGGGCCTACAGGACCAGGTCCTGCACCGCCCGCAGCCCGGTCAGCCGCAGGCCGATGCGCAGGGCGACGAAGAGCTGGTGCAGAACGAACAGGATGGCGAGGCCGAGCCAGGTCTCGGGCACCAGCGGCCCGGAGACGACCCACCACAGCGCCGCCACCAGCAACGCGGCGACGGCGAGGAGCCCGTAGAGCAGCAGGTAGACGGCGCCGTGGCGCGCGGTCTGGCGGCCGGCCAGCGACAGCGCGCCCCCCAGGCTCCAGTGCCCGCGTTCCACCAGGCCGACCTTGGCGAGGTCGTAGAAGATCTTGACGACGGCGAAGAGAAGCAGGGTGAGACCCAGGCGCAGGGCGATGAAGGCGAGGTGCAAGCGCTCGCTCTGCAACCCCTCGGCGAGGCGCCCCAGCAGGTCCGCCGGCGCCACGAAGACGACGGCGTAGACGGCCGCGTAGGAAAGGCCGGCGAGGAGCGAAAGGATGATCGCCGCCGGTGCGTAGCCGACCGCCTGGCCGGCCACCTTGGCCGCCGTCGGGGGCAGCCGACTGCGCGCCGCCGCCAACCATCCCACGTGCAGCGGCCCGTGGAGCAGAAACAGAAGTAGACCGGCGAGGGCGATGGCCGCCGGCGGTCCGGAGAGGGACCTCAGGTCCGCGAGGCCGACGCCGTCGTCGGAGAAGAGGGCCGTCCAGGCGTCGTAGTTGCCCACCGCCCGCGGGTGGCGCCGCTCCACGGTGTCGAACCAGCGCCACGAGGCGCCGCTCTGCATGGCGTCGCCGTAGAGGTTGGTGTCGAGCTCAGCGGCGAGCAACGAGCGCAACGGCATGACCACCAGCGCCGCCGCTCCCAGGTTGAGGACGAGGAAGAGCAGCAGCACGCCGGGGGCGCCGAGGGCGCGGCGCAGGGCGGCGAAGAGGACGCCGGGCAGACGGCGCAGAGGGGCGAAGTGGCCGCTGCGCTCGGCGCCGGCGGTCTCGGCACCGGGGCTCACGACGGGCGCTTCCGGGGCACCGTCGCTCGGGACGATCTCCGGGGCGCGGGGCTCGGGTGCACGGGGCTCTGGTGCGCTGGGTTCCGGGGCACGGGTTTCCGGGGCGCTGGGTTCCGGTCCGCGGTCGGCGCCGGTCTGCTCGCGGTTCACGTCGTGCCCGCCGCTCACGTCGTGCTTGCCGTTGACGTCGCCTTCGTTCACGTCGGTCTCGCTCATGCCAGCAGCATCAGGGTTTCGAACAGGTTCTGGATCCAGAAGCGCAGGCGCTGGCCCCAGCGCCGCGAGGCGCGGCGGTCCGGCTCGACGCGGCGGCTGTCGTTCAGTCGGTCGACGTCGAGCAGCAAGGTGCGGTCCGGATCCACCTCGGCGTGGAGCAGCCGCGGGCCGGTGACCCGGAAGCGCACCCAGCGCTCCTCGCCGTCCCAGCGCACCCGCGCCCGCTCGCCGCCCTCGAAGGTCAGCTCGGTGACCACCGGCAGCCGCACGCCGCCCAGCCGCCGCACCACTACCTCGCTCTCCCAGCCGGGCAGCGCCTCGCCGGCCGCGGTGATCTGCCGCTCCTCGCCCTCGCCGAACACCCCCACCGGGCCGCGCCGCGGACGGGTGGAGACCTGGTCCACGGAGTAGTCGAGAGTCGCGGCGCTGCCCAGGGTCTGAGCGAAGTAGGGGGTGAGGTCGCGGCCCAGGGAGCGCGACAGGGAGCGCACGAAGTCCTCCGTCGACGGGTGGCGGAAGCGCCACTCGGCGGTGTAGTCGCGCATCGCCCGGCGCATCGCCGGCGAGCCCACCAGACGTTCGAGCTGGCCCAGGGTGAGGGCGGTCTTGCTGTAGGTCTGGTAGCGCAGGGAGGTGCGGTCCAGGTAGCCCCAGGTGGTGCGCGTCACGGGATCGACGTCAGGGCGCTGGAAGTAGCGCGCCTGGACGTCCAGCGGGTGTTCCTTGGTAACGCCGCGAAAGACCCAGGGGATGCCCCAGGTGCGGAAGGACCAGGTCTCGGGGCCGTAGAAGGCGTCCATCACCCGCGCCGTGGCGTAGCTGTTGACCCCCTCGTCGAGCCACGACTCCTGCACTTCGTCGCTGGCCAGCAGACCGTAGAAGAACTGGTGCCCGAGCTCGTGCACCGTCACCCCTTCCGGGTGCTGGGTGGGGAACGGCGACAGCCACCGCGTGCCGGTGGTGATGAAGGTCGGGTACTCCATGCCGCCGGTGGCCCCGGCGCCCCACGGCGGGTCGACCACGGTGAGGGTGGAGTAGGGATAGGGGCCGTACCACTCGCCTAACAGGCGCAGGGCGGCGAGCACCGCGTTGCCGTAGCGGCCGGCGAAGCGGGCCGTCTCCGGGGCCATGAGCAGGCGGACCTCGACCTCCGGCAGCTCCGGGTGGCGGAAGGTGCGCCGGCCCTCCACGAAATCGGGCCAGGCGGTCCACGCGAAGTCGTGGACGCCGTCCTGCACGTAGCGCAGCGTCTTGACGCCGTCCTCGCCGTGCTCCGACACGCGGCGGCCGGTGGCGCCGACGACGAAGCGCTGCGGCACCGAGAGGGTGACGTCGTAATTGCCGTAGTCGGCGAAAAACTCGCTGGAACGGTGGAACTGGTGGCAGCTCCAGTCGCCGTCCTCCTGCATCACCCCCAGCTTGGGGAACCACTGGCCGACCAGGTAATAGTCGCCCCGGTAGCCGGTGCGCGCCACCGCCCGCGGCAGGCGGGAGGTCCAGGCGAGGGAGATGTCCAGCGTTTCCCCCGGCGCCACCGGCCGCGCCAGCGGCACCCGCGCCACGGTGCGATCGTCCGGGTTGCCGTCGTCGGGGGAGACGTAGCGCAGGTCGCCGAGCAGGTTGATGCCGTCGGCCTCCAGGCTGGCCAGCTCGATCCACCCCCAGCCGTCCGGCGACAGGGTCTCCAGGGGCTCCCTGCCGCCGCGCCGCAGCCACGACGAGGCGCTGTTGCGGAAGGCGTTGAGGTAGAGGTGGAAGCACAGCTCGTCCACCGGACGGCTGGCCGGGTTGCGCCAGCGCAGGGTGCCGCTGCCGTCCACGGTGTGCTCGTCGGCGTCGAGGCTGGCGCGCAGGGTGTAGCTCGCCACCAGCGGCGGCTGGGTGAGGGAGCCCGGGCCGGCGGACGCCGGGCGCAGCGTCACCGGCGGCTGGGCGGCGCCCCGGGCCGCCGCCAGAGCGGCGGCGGTCAGGGCGGCAGCAACGGCGATCTCGCGTTTGCCTAAGTTCATTGGCGGTACGTTATTGACAAGTGGCTATTTTCTATGTAGCCTAGAGGGCGAAGAGGGTGGAAACCCTCCTCTCATCCCTCCCGACGAGGAGCGCGCACCGCTCCTCTCTTTTTTTTGTCTGCCGGTTTTCTCCGCCCGGCGGCTCAACCGCCGAGCAGTCCTTCCTTCAGCGCCTCGGTGGCCGGATGCTCACCGATCCACGCCGACCACAGGGCGTCGGCGAAGGGCTTGCCGGCGATGGTGCCCTTGGTCTTGCCCTTCACCTCCACCGTGGTTCCGCTCTTGGGGTCATAGGAGAAGGACATGCTGGCGCCCTTCTCCATGTCCTCCATGTAGCCACACAGCTCCGTCATCTGCTTCTTCACCACGTTCGAGGCGGCGGGGAAGTTGGCTTCCAGGGCTTCGTCCCAGGCTTCGCAGATCTTCTCCTTGCCAACGCCGTACACGAAGTGCATGACGGTGCGCCGGGACTGGTCGGCGGCGAGCACGGCGGCGCCGTCGGTCTGCTTGCCGGGCAGGTAGAGGCCTGCGACGTAGACCTTGATGAAGAACTTCTTGCGCAGCCCCATGCCGTTGAGCTTGAGGCTCTGGCCGGCGACGGTGGCGGTGTCCGGCATGTTGACGCCGGCGAGCTCGCCGGCGCTGCTGGGCAGGGCGACCAGCAGAGCGGCGGCCAGGGTGAGGGCGATGTGGAATCGGCGCATCTCGAATCTCCTCGCTGTGTGGTGTGAACGTCGGTGGGGAAGGCGGAAGTCATTATAGCTCCGCGCGCCGGCTCGCACTTCTCACCGGTACAATCGGCGGCGCCGGCCCAGAACCGTCGATGCAGGCGTGCTGCGTCGCGGAGGTCACGGGGGAACGGACCACCGTGACCGCGTGCCCGTCCGCCGCCCGAGGGGGGGAGATCATCGAACCGCTCAGCGACGCCGAGGTGGTGGCCCAGGCCCTCACTGGGGCCGAGGACGCCTACCACGAACTGGTGCGGCGCTTCGAGCGCCCGGTGTTCGCCCTCGTCGTACGCATGGTGCGCGACCGCACGGCGGCGGAGGATCTCACCCAGGAGGCGTTCATCAAGGCGTTTCGCAACCTGGCGAGCTACGATGCGAGCCGTAAGTTTTCGAGCTGGCTGTTCAAGATCGCCCACAACGCGACCATCGACCACCTGCGCCGCCGCGATCTGGACACGGTGCCCCTGGAGGCGTCGCCGGACGACGACGACGGCAGCGACCTGGCTCGCGTCCTGGCCGACCCCGCCAGCCGCGGCCCGGACGTGGCGGCGGGCCGCGGCGAGCTGGCGGCGGCACTGGAGGAGGCGGTGGGGGAGCTGCGCCCGGAGTACCGCGAGATCGTGCTGCTGCGCTACGCCGAGGGGCTTTCCTACCAGGAGATCGCCGAGATCGCGGACCTCCCCCTGGGGACCGTCAAGACCTACATCCACCGCGCCCGCAAGGAGCTCATGGTGGCCCTGCAGGCCCTCGGCTGGGGGCCCGGAGGGCTGGTCGGGTGAGGGCGAAACAAAGCTCGCCGACGCCTCGTAGGGCGAGGCGAGGAAGGACGCGATGAACGACCGCATGAACGAACGACCGACGCGACGGATGCTCGCACGCTGGCTCGCCGAAGAGGCGCGGCCGGCGGCGTCGCACGAGACGGCCGACCTGGCCTTCGCCGCCCTCTTCGCCTCGGCGCTTTCGGTGCCGACGCCGTCGCCGGCTCTGTCGGCGCGGCTCCACGCCGCGGCTTCCGAGGCGGCGGCACGGCGCGCCCTGGTCTTCGGCCTGCCGCGTCGCCTGGTCGAGCGCCTGGCGGCGCTGCTGCTGCTCGTCGCCGGTCTCGCGGCGGCGGCGGCGCAGGCGCTGTTCAGCGAGACCGCCGCGCCGGCGCTGGCCCGCCTGACGCCGGCGCGCGTCTTCTCCTCCCTGGCGGAAGGGGTCTTCTTCCTCTTCCGCGTCAGCGCCGACTGGGTCGGCACGGCAGTGGAAGCTCTGCAGACGATCACCCATCTGTCTGGAGCGGTGGCGACGGTGGCGGGCATGCCGCCGGTGGCCGCTGTCCTCGGACTCAGCCTGCTTCTCGCCGTCGCCGCCTTCAAGGCGCTGCGTGCTCTGCTGGCTACTGAAAGGGGCTGGACCCATGTGCAACGCAACTGAGCGCCCCACCCGGGGCGAAGAGAGACGGCGTCACGGCCGCTGGGCCTTCCCGGTGGCGCTCGGCGCCCTGCTGTTGATCCTGACGGTGGCGCTGCCGCCGCTGGCGATGGCCCAGGAAGCGACGACGCCAGAAACAGCGGCGCCAGAAACAGCGGCGCCAGAACCGGCGCCGCAGGCCGTCGAGGCAACGCCGGCCGCCGCCGAGGCGGAGCAAGGACTGGCCGGCCGTATCGAAGCGAGCTACACGGTGCTGCCCTCCGCCGAGGGAGTCGTGCTGCAACCGCGGCAGGAGATCCCGGGCATCCGCAACATTGAGGTGGCGGACGGCGAGGTGCGCGTCAACGGCGAGGCGGTGAGCGCCACCATCCTCTCCTCCTGGCTCGGCGACGAGGCCGCGCCGCTGCTCGCCCTCGCCGACCTGGGCGACGACGCGGCGCGGGAGTTGCTGGGGGTGACCGCCGAGGCCGCCGCCCTGGCCGCGGCGGAGGCGGAGGCCGAGGAGGCGGCGCGCCGGGCCGCAGCGGAGGCCGAAGAGCTGGGCTCCGAGCTGGGCGAGCCGCCGGCGCCGCCGGCGCCGCCGGAGCCCCGTATTCGCACCCGCCATAGCGGCTCCACCATGAAGTTCGGCAGCAGCATCGTCATCCAGGAGGGCGAGGTGGCGTCCGAGGCGGGCGCCATCGGCGGCTCGGTGACGGTGCTCGGCCAGGTGCGCCGCGACGCCGTGGCGGTGGGCGGCGACGTCGAGGTGGTGGGCGAGGTGGGGGGCGACGTGACCGCCGTCTTCGGTGACGTCATCCTCGGCCCCGACGCCGTGGTCGACGGCAACGTCGTCGCCGTCGGCGGCCAGGTGGAGAAGGCGCCGGGAGCGCGCATCGGCGGCGACGTCAGCGAGATCGGGGTCGGCGGCATCGGCGCCGGCAACTTCGACTGGGACGACTGGGCGCCGCACGGCCGAAGCGAGGGCTGGATCCGGCACTGGAAGGTGAAGGAGGCGTACTGGAACCTGGTCGGCGCGGTGTTTCTCGGTCTCCTCGCCTGCCTGGCGCTGCTCGTCAGCCGCTCCACCGTGGAGCGCGTCGCCGCACGGGTGAGCAACGTCAGCGACCTGCTGGTGGCCGGTCTGGTGGGCTTGGCGGTGCAGCTCCTCTTGGTGCCGCTGCTGATCATCCTGGTGCTGCTGCTGATCATCACCATCGTCGGCTGCCTGGCGCTGCCGCTGATTCCCTTCGCCCTGCTGGCTCTGGTGGTGGCGGCGCTGTTCGGTTACGCCGGCGTCGCCCTGCGTCTCGGTCGCTGGCTCGGCGAGCGCTTCGGCTGGAAGCTCCAGAGCCCGTACCTGGCGCTGCTGCTGGGCGTCGGCCTCATCGAGGTTTGGCACCTGATCGGCGAGAGCCTGGACGTCTTCGGCGGACCGGCCTGGTTCTTCGCCGCCATGTTCATCTTCGTCGGACTGGCGGTGGAGTACGTCACCTGGTCGGTGAGCCTTGGCGCCATCCTGATGAACCTCTTCCAGGGACGCCGCGGCGGCGCCGGCGAGCTGCCGCCGAGCCCCGCCGGACCGGCCTTGCCGCCGGTCCCGCCTGTACCGCCTGCACCACCTGGCTCTGACGCCGCTGCGCCGGAAGCCGCGGCGCCGGAGGCTCCCGCCCTCGAGGCGGCTGCCGCGCCGGAGCCCGAGCCCGCAGCCGAACCGCCTGCCGCGGCGCCGGCGGACGGCGACGGCGGTGCGGCGCCGGACGAGCCGGAGCGCGACGCCGGGAGCTGAGCCCACCGCGGGTTGGGGCCCGGGGCCCCGCCGGTGCTTCCCGGTACCGGCGGGGCCTTTTCATATCGACGCGTCTCTTACTAGACAAACAAAAGTATGCTAAATTCTTGCATGGTTCCAAGCCATGCAAGACGCCGCCGCCCAGCGTGCCGAGAGCCGGGCTCTCGACGACCTGCTCGCCAGCTTCGACCGCAGCCTGCTGCTGCTCGACGGCGAGTTGCGGGTGGTGCGCGCCGGCGACGCGGTGACGGCGGCCGCTCAAGTTGACGTCGGCGCGGCGGACGACGCCGAGGGCGGCTTGCACGGCCGCCTGGCCGGTGAGCTCTTCCCCGGCGGCGTGCTCGACGAGGGCGGCCTGCTGTGGCTCGCCCTCACCTCGGGGCAAGCGCGGCACGGCTGGCGAGCCCCCTACGCCGGAAACGGCGGCGAGCCCTACCTGGTGGAGCTGTCGGCGGCGCCGTTGCCGTCCGCCGTGGCGACGCGGCTGGGGGCGCCGCGGGCCATCTACGCCCTGCTGGTGCGCCGCCTGGCGGCGACGGTGGACGGCGCCGCCGCGCCGCTGGTCTACCACCGCATGGCGGCGCGCTCCCACGCCATGTGCCGTCTCTTCCGCCGCGCCGAGGAGCTCGGGCCACGGACCACGCCGGTGCTCGTCTGCGGCGAGCGGGGCACCGGCAAGGAGCTGTTGGCACGGGCGCTCCACGCCGCCGCGAGCCGCCGCGCGGCGTCCCCGCGCACCGGTTCTCATGCCGGCCGTCCTTTCGTCACCGTCAACTGTGGCGCCCTGCCGGACACGCTGGTCGAAAGCGAGCTCTTCGGCCACCGGCGGGGCGCCGTCCCCGGCGCCGCCCAGGACCGCGCCGGCCGCTTCGAGGCGGCGGCCGGCGGCACCCTCTTCCTCGGCCAGGTGGGGGCGCTGGAGCCGGCGGTGCAGCGGCGGCTGCTACAAGCTTTGCGGGAGGGGGTCTTCCGGCGTCTTGGCGAGGAGGCACCGCGCCGTCTCGAAGCCCGTCTGGTGGCCGCTTCCGACGCCGACCTACGGCAGGCCGTGGCGCAGGGCCGCTTCGAGGCCGATCTCCTGGCCTTCCTCGGTGAGGAGACCCTCCACCTGCCGCCGTTGCGCCGTCGTGTCGAGGACGTGGAGCCGGCGGCGGTGCACTTTCTGGCCCGCGCCGCGGCCCGCGACGGCGCCGCCTGGGAGCTGGCGCCGGAGACCCTGGGTCTGCTGCTGCGCTACCGCTGGCCGGGCAACGTGCGGGAGCTGGAGAACGCCCTGCAACACGCCTGCACCGTGGCCGCTTCGCCGCGCATCGCCCCCGAGGACCTGCCCACCGAGCTGCTCTTCGACGTCACCGAGGCCGACCCCGAGGCCGCCGAAGCCCAGGCCGGGGACGGCGAAACCGCGGTCTTGCTCGGCGCCCTCAGCGCCCACGGCTGGCGCCGCCGCGAGACCGCCGACAACTTGGGCGTCGACCGCGCCGTCTTCTGGCGCCGACTCTGGGACCTCGGCTGGGTGCGCTGAGAAAGCCCGCGGATCGGCCTCAGCCGCGCAGCCGCGCCGCCAGGCGGGTGAAGCGGTCCCGCGTCTTGCGGTTGCCCACCGCCACCGCCAGCGCCCGCGGCTCGCCCACCAGCACCAGCAGGCGCTTGGCGCGGGTGAGCGCGGTGTAGAGCAGGTTGCGCTCCAGCATCACGTAGTGCTGGGTGTGCAGCGGCACCACCACCGCCGCGTACTCGCTGCCCTGGGACTTGTGGATGGAGCAGGCGAAAGCGGGCGCCAGCTCGTCCAGGTCGCTGCTCTCGTAGTCCACCCGGCGGCCGTCGTCCATCGCCACGCTGAGGCGCTTTTCTTCCACGTCGATGGACACCACCTGCCCCAGGTCGCCGTTGAACACCTCCAGCTCGTAGTTGTTGCGCACTTGCATCACCTTGTCGCCCTGGCGGAAGAGGCGCTGGCCGCGCACCAGCTCGAGCTGGCCTTCGCGCGGCGGGTTGAGGCGCTCCCGCAGCTCGCGGTTGAGGTTCTCGGTGCCGAGCAGACCGCGGTTCATGGGGGTGAGCACCTGCACGTCCGCCACCGGATCGAGGCCGAAGCCGGCGGGGATGCGCTCCGCCACCAGGTGGAGCAGGGTGGCCAGCACCTCCTCCGGCGTGCGCCGGTCGATGAAGAAGAAGTCGCCGTGCGCCTCGCCGGCGGCAGGGGCCGGTTCCATGAGCGGCATCTCGCCGCGGTTGACGCGGTGGGCGTTGACCACGATGCGGCTTTCCCGCGCCTGGCGGAAGATCTCCGTCAGCCGCACCACCTCGACGGCGCCGCAGTCGATGAGGTCCGCCAGCACCCGCCCCGGCCCCACCGACGGTAGCTGGTCCACGTCCCCCACCAGGATCAGGCGCCCGCCGTCGGGCACCGCCCGCACCACGCTGTGGGCGAGGGAGACGTCGAGCATGGAGGCCTCGTCGACGATCAGCAGGTCGGCGGAAAGCGGCCGCTCCGGACCGCGCTGGAAGGCGCGGCTCTGCGGATCGAACTCGAGCAAGCGGTGCACCGTGGAGGCGCGCCGGCCGGTGGCTTCGGCGAGGCGCTTGGCGGCGCGGCCGGTGGGGGCGGCCAGCAGCACGCGTTGCTTCTTGGCCCGCAGGATGCGCACGATGCCGCGCACCAGGGTGGTCTTGCCGGTGCCCGGACCGCCGGTGATGACCAGCACCTGGGCGGTGACGCCGCGGCGGATGG
>Ga0210095_1000448_pt1 | contig 10315 bp, 11 predicted proteins | sample China_Galinas_PW_FD_184861 | JGI IMG/M metagenome (GOLD analysis project Ga0210095, IMG submission 184861) | Wetland microbial communities from San Francisco Bay, California, USA, that impact long-term carbon sequestration - China_Galinas_PWA_D1... | ecosystem: Environmental > Aquatic > Marine >...
GGGGGAGGCGCCGCATTTCGTCGACAAGCTGCCGCAGAACTACCTGCACCTGCCGATGATCCTGAAGGCGCTGCCGAACGCGAAGATCGTGCACCTGACCCGGGACCCGATGGACGCCTGTTTCGCGAGTTTCAAGCAGCTGTTCGCCGACGCCTACCTGCATTCCTACGACCAGGCGGAGATGGCCCGCCATCATTGCCGCTACCGCAGGCTCATGGACGTCTGGCGTGAGCGCTTCGGCGACCGCTTCCTGGACATCGCCTACGAGGACACGGTCATTGACCTCGATACCCAGGCCCGCCGGCTCATCCTACAAGGAAGACATCGACACGCTGTTCGTCAACTCGGGCGCCGAAGACAATTTCTGCAATTACTACGGCAACTACTACTATCCCGGCGCGGGCATCACCGACTGCCAGAGCTACTGGGCCTATATCTACCCGGGTTCCACCTGGACGCCGAGTCCGGACGGCAACCTGACCGAGCCCGGTCGGGTGATCGGCGACTACAAGGGCTGGGCGGGCTATGTCGATTTCACCTACGCCTTCGGCGATCGCTTCGATGCCAGCCTCGGCGCCCGCCACACCAACGACACAAAAAACTTCTCGCTGAACCTGCCGGAGCCCGACAGCCTGCTCGGCGCGTACTGGGCCTACCTGTTCACGACCGACGGCCCGGTCAAGTCTTCGAAGAGCTGGTCGAACACCTCCGCGCGGCTGGTGGGCCGCTGGCACGTCAGCGATTCCGGCATGCTGTATGCGAGTTACACGCAAGGGTACAAGTCGGGCGGCTTCGGCAGCTTCGCGCTGGTCGATGCGAACGGTGACCGGGTGACCGGCGTCTACGCCGCCACCACGGCGGACGGTTACCGGTCGCGCGCCTTCAATCCCGAGAACGTCGATTCCTACGAGATCGGTTACAAGGGCCGGGTGTTCAACGACACGACGGACGTCGCGATCACCGGCTTCTTCTACAAGTACGAGAACCTGCAGATCAGCTTCTACGACACCGAGGCGGGCGCGAACACGGTCGAGAACGTCGGCAAGGTCGACGGCAAGGGACTCGAGGCCTCGATCACCACCGAGTTCAACGACAACTGGAATCTCTACCTCGGCCTGAGCTGGCTGAACACGGAAGCCACCGGGCTGCAGCAGGTGTGCGACGGCGACACGCCGGATTCCTGCGAGGGCAGCAGCCTGTTCTGGGCCCCGGACTTCGCGGGCGCGGCGGTGCTGAACGGCACCTTCCCGCTGAGCCGCGGCGGCCTGCACACCAGTCTCGAAGCATCCTTCGAAGGCAAGCGCGGCGGCGGCTGGGGCGCTTACCCGGAGACCATGATCGACTCCTACGTCGAGCTGGCGCTGCGCGTGGACTACGAGTCGAACGGCCCCTGGTCGGCCGGCGCCTACATCGAGAACCTGACCGACGAGTTCACCTACGACGGCGAGAACAACAACGGCGGCATCCTGCCCTCACAGTTCTTCGGCCACCGGCGGCCGCGCATCGCGGGGATTCGCTTCCATTACAACTGGGAGTAAGTCGTACGTCCCGGCTGCGGGGCGGCGCGTCAGATGACTCGGTGGTGCATCTGTCATTGCGAGCGCAGCGAAGCAATCCATTCTGGTCCCGACTTCTGGATTGCTTCGCTGCGCTCGCAATGACGGGAGCTTGTCGGATTGATCGGCGCTGCCCTTTCTGGATTGCTTCGCTGCGCTCGCAATGACGCTGTGGGCTATTCTTCCGCGCCGAGCATGTCCTTGATTGCGGCGACCTCGGCCTCGAGGCGGCTGACGCGTTGGGCCAGCTCTGCCACGCTCTGCCCGTCCCGGGACCTGGCCGGCCGTTCCTCGCGGGCCTGGCTGGCATGGGCCTCGACGTCGACCGGGCCCGAGAACAGGTGCATGTACTCCGAGTCCTTGCGACCCGGCGTGCGGGGCAACTTGACGACCAGCGGATCGCCTTCACGATTCATCAGACCGTCTAGCGCCCGGACCACGTCGGCGTTGTCACTGAAGCTGTGCAGGCGGCCGCTTCGCGAACGCAACTCGCCGGGCGTCTGCGGTCCGCGCAGCAACAGCAGGCAAACGATGGCCAGCTCACCATCGGTGAACTGCAGGTCACTGTAGCGGGAATTGCAGAATCGCTGCGTATACTTTTCCACCCGGCTCTTGAAATTTTCATCAATCCGCACGAGGTGCTTGTCGGACAGTTCACGGACGGTGTGCTGGACTTCGCCCTGTGTCAGTGACATGACGGGATCGCGCGATGATTTCTGGTTGCACGCGTTGGTCAATGCATTGAGCGTCAACGGATACTGGTCCGGCGTCACGATGGATTTCTCGATAAGACAGCCGATTACGCGGGCTTCCGCCGCGTCGAGTTGAATGTGCAATTCAGGTACTCCGGACAAGTAAAAAGGTGTCAGACACTATTTCTTCGACGCCACCGGCGGCACGGACTGCAGGTAGGCCCACAGCGCTCGCAGCTCGACATCGGTCATCCGTTGTCCGAAGGTCACCATCATCGACATCGGGACGCGAACCTGGCTGCCGTCCGACTTCCTGCCTTGCCGCAACACGGCGACGAACTGCTCGTACGTCCAACCCGCCATGCCGTCCGGTGTCAGGTTCGGGGCCGGCGGCCAGCTCGGGTCGCCGCCGACAATGGGCCCTCCCGCGAGATTCATGCCGTGACATCCCGTGCAGGTGTGCGCGAGGTGTGCGCCGAACTCCGCGGTCGGCTGGGCCTGGGGCGGGTACTCGGGGTGCGGCGCAATGTGGTCCTTGATCACATCGACCGGCAGGGTCATCGCGCCGACGGCGAGCAGCACCTTGCCGAGCGGGCCGAGACGAACGGGCGGGACCGTCTTGTTCACGACCGGCCGCGAGCGGATGTACATGACGATGTCGGAGAGCTCCTGGTCGGACATCAGTTGGAAGTCGGTCGACGGCATGGCTGCCGGCAAGCCGTCCGAGCGGATGCCATGGCGCACAATGCGGTCCCAATCGGAGGCACTGAATGACGCGGTGCGCCCGCCCTCGCCGGCGGTGATGTTGGGGCCGAGCAGGCGGCCGATCAGGGGATCGTCGAGCATGACGCCGCCGCCGAAGTCCTGTCCGTGGCACTCGATGCAACCGTAGCGGGCGTGCACCAGGTGATCGCCGCGCTCGATCGCACGCTCGCGGGCGATGCGCTCGAGCTCGGCGTCGGAAAGCGCGGCCGGCTCCTCGCCGGCCGCGGCGCGCTGCGCACGGAGCGATGCCACCTCGTCCGCGGTCAGCGGAAACGGGATCGGGAAATCGACCTCGTGGGTGGGTATGCGGCGCGTCAGCAGTACGCGGTCTTTGTACGAAGCCCAGCCGTACAGCGCCCCGCCGCCGACGACCAGGGTTACCACGATACCGAGCAGAATTTTGAGCAGGATTTTCATCGGTTACACCACGCGCCAGAGGCGGCGTTGAGGCAACTCCTCGAGGGAGTGCTTCATCGCAATTGGCTGTCTTTGCTGCCTCGCCGATTGTAGCCGCTGAAGGACTTCTGTTCCGTGTCGTGCTTCGCCTGGCACGCGACACACAGGCGCACGCCGGGCACGGCAAGCCGGCGCGGCTCGGGGATCGCGTTCCCGCACTCGGCACAATGCGTGAGGCTCTCGCCGCGCGGCAGATGATCGCGTGCACGCTTGACCGCGTCCTCGACCGTCGCGTCGATCTGGTCCTGTACTGCGCCGTCTTTGGCGAAACCGCCGGCCATTGCCGAAGTCCTGTTGGCTCTGAAACTCCCGAATTCTAGTGCAAAACGGCGCTTGCCGTCGGGCATACTGGCGCTTGTGACGGGGATGAAACCATGAACGAACCATACAACAGGCACGTCCCGATCCTGCTGTGGCCCTTCTACGCGATCTGGCGGTTGCTGACGCTGCTGCTCGAACTCATCGGCCGCATCCTGTGCGGGGCCCTCGGTCTCGGCCTGATGATCGCGGGGATCGCGGTCACGCTCAGCGTCGTCGGCGCGCCGGTCGGCATACCGCTGGCCTCGCTCGGTTTTCTGCTGCTGGTGCGCGCGATTTTTTGAGCGGCGCAGCCGATCGCCCGCGCCTACTCGACCTGACCCGAATCAAGTGACGCCTTGCAGCGCTCAACCGGTGACTCGAAGCGCAGGTCCGACTTCAGCGGGCCGAAGTTTGTGTCGCCTTCGAGGTCCTTGCAAAATGTTGTTTTGCGCGCCTCGGCGCACGGAAGTGAGCTCCAGACGGCATCATGCCGCGGTTCGATCCGCCACGGGGGCTGGGCGACAGGCCGTTGAAGTTTTCAACAATGAGGATTTCCATGGTAACCGTCAATTTCAGCGTGCCGGACGACGTCAAGGCGGCGTTCGACAGGACATTCAAGGGCCAGAACAAGAGTGCCGTAATCGCGGAACTCATGCGTCGGGCAGTAAGCGAGGCAAAGCCGAAGCAACGGCGCGGGGAGCTGTTCCGGTCGCTCACAGAGAGCCGAAGCAGACGGCCATCGCTGTCCGATGCCGAGCTCCGCACAATCCGGAGATCGGGACGACGGTGACTGAGGACCGGGGAGAGTACGGCCGGTCGGAATAGAGTTCGTCTCCTTGCGGATTCCTTGATTTTCCCTTGACGAATTCCTTGATTCTGCCTACGCTTCGGTCATGACCCGAATCACCGGCAAATTTCAGATCACGTTGCCCAGGCGACTCGTCGATGCTTACGGCATGCGCGTCGGCGATGAAGTCGACATCGTTGCCGCGGGCGAGACGATCGCAATCGTGCCCGCCGGGGCGCGACGTGCGGTGCTTTCCCCGGAGGCACGACTGCGCCACTTCGATGCCGCCACCGAGCGCCAGCAGGCGCGGAAACGGCCCCGCTCTGCACCCCGGGCACAGGACCGCGGCTGGAGCCGCGACGACCTCTATGACCGTGGCCGGCCTCGTTGATACCAACATCCTCGTCTATCGCTTCGACCCGCGGTATCCGGCGAAGCAGGCTCGCGCGACGGAACTGCTGCGCCAGGGCATCGCCGACGAGTCCCTGATTCTGCCGCATCAGGTGCTGGTGGAATTCGTGGCGGCCGTCACCCGGCCCATTGCCTCCGGCGCCGGCAAATCCTCCCTGCTCAGCCTCGACGAGGCGCATCGCGAAGTCGAAGAACTGCTCGTGCAGTTCCCGGTCATTTATCCCACCGAAGACACCCTGCGTACCGCCTTGCGCGGCGCCGCGCTCTACAAGCTGTCCTGGTTCGACGCGCATTTGTGGGCGTATGCCGACGAGCGCGGCCTCGACCCGATCTGGTCGGAGGATTTCGAGCACGGCCGGCTCTACGGCCGGGTGAGAGTGGAGAATCCCTTCCATTCAGCCGTTCACGAGCAGCCGGCATCGGGAACGCATGGCCGCACCCGCGATCCGGCTTGACCATCGAACCCCGGAATTTAGACGGCCAAGGAAACGCTGATTAAACCGTCATTGCGAGGAGCGAAGCGACGCGGCAATCCACAACGCGTTGCTTGCAAACACTGGATTGCTTCGCTTCGCTCGCAATGACGAAGCATTTCGAATTGATCAGAGTTTCCCTGACATTAAGATTCCGGGGTTTCTCCACGTCGCGCCCGGATCAGCGCAGGTTCTCCTCGGTGTACAGAGACAGCTCGATCATGCGTTCGAGCAGCTCGTCCGGCGAATACCCGGGGAAATTCCTCTGCACCATCTCCTTCGCGAACAAACGGCAGATGTAACGCAGCTTGAGTGCGCGATTGCGGGATGCGAACACGAAGTCACGATGGCCGTTATTGATGACGATCACGTTCTGTTCCGCATCGTAACGCGAGCGCCACAGCTCGCCGGGGGCCTTGCGGAACGTGTAGCCCGGCAGTCCCTGGCGGCTGTCCGACGGCTCCTTCATGTCCGGCAGCAGCGAATCCGTCACGGTGACGATGCCTTCGCCCTCGCACACGATGTCGCCCTGCGTCGCCGTCACCGCGATGCGTGTCAGGCCGGGCTGCGCCGGTGCCGCGAACGTGACGATCTCGGCTTGCGCGTTGTCGAGCCCGCCTTCGCCCTCGACGATGCGCCATTCGAAAGCGACGTCGTGCTCGACGACGATGCGCGAGCGATCGCGCGCGACGGCCCGGAAGGTCTTTGAATCACCGACCGGCACGACGCTCGACTGCGGCGAAACTCGCACGCTGAAAAGCGGGCCCGCGTACTCGAAGAACTGCTTCTGCCCGGCCGTGGCTTCCGCGGCCGGCGTGCCGCCGATCGTGTCGTCCACCGTCATCGGTTGTTCCGGGCCCGCCGACGGCGCCTCGCGCCCCGGCCGTCGCTCGCGCAGGTCGAACCAGTCGTATTCCTCGGCCGGCAGCGCGAGCAGCGCTTCCCGGAAGGCCTTGCGGATCGTGTTGAGCATCTTCCGGCTGGCGCGCTCTTCCTCGGCACGGCGCTGCTCGGCGATGATCTGACGCAGCGCTCCCTCCACGCCGGCCAGCGCCCTGACGAAGTGCGCGAAGGCATCGTCCCGGATCACGCCGGTGCGGGTGCCGGGCGTCAGGTTCAGGAACGGCGCGTCCACGATGCCCTGCAGGTAGCCGCCGCTCCACGGCTCGTGCGCGAAGGCGTCGAGCTCCGTCATAGTCGCGAGCACGCGGGTGCCGGCACGATACAGGCCCACGCCGTGTGCGGCGTCCGGTTCGGCGAGGTACAGCTCGGTGTAGATCTCGCCCTCCGGCGCCGATGCCGCCGGCAGCTCGTGCAACAGCCTTCCCGAAAACTGCCGGGGCTCGACGCTGTATTCCTTGCGCGCGGTGCGGTCTACGATCTTGACCTGCACGCCGGTGTTGCGAATGCGGTCGCGCAGCTCGGAGGCCAGGTACCACTGCATTTTGTCGCCGTTGAGCTGCCGCACGCCCGACAGCAGCGGCTTGATGGTGAGCTCGGTACCGGAATCGGGGAACAGCAACGTCCGCTTCACCTCGAGCCGGTAGTCGGGGCTGCCCTTGCGCATGTGCATTTGCCAGGTCCTGCCGTCCACCCCGGCAGTCGTCATCGTCAGGCTCTCGCCGACCGTCCAGAAGCTCAACAGGCCGATGCCGAACTCGCCCTGGATGCCGCGCGCACCGTCCGCCTTGAGCTGTCGCTTGATGGAATCGCAGATGTGCGTCGCGACGTAGCGGAAGTTCGGATTGCCTTCCTCGTCGGGCGGTATGCCCTCGCCGTCGTCGCGAATCCTCAGGTACGTCTCGCCCTTCTCGCGCCCGCGCGTGATCGTGACGTGGCGGGCGTTCGCGTCGATGCTGTTCTCGACGAACTCGGCGACGGCCTTCAGCGGATTCGATTGCGACAGGGCGATGATGTTGATCGCGTTCCAGTCGTCGCCGATCCGGAGTTTGCCGGAAGGCTTCTTCTTCGCCTTTCGCTTGCGGGCGGTGCGGGTCGAGGGCACGGAGAGGTCCGGTAGTGTCGGTCCCGGCATTATCGCGGATCGTACCCGGTACTCAAACCTGTGCGGCAAGTGCCCGCCACCCGCAGTACCGGAAACTTTTGCGCGCGATCTTCTGATTTTCCCCCGCAAGCAAGTAGCATAATGCGATAATCCCGTCGCAACGCAGGTCCAAGCATGCTTTTGAAACGTCCGGGCAGCTGGCCGTATGCCTTCGTGCTCACCGCGATCCTCGCCCTGGCCAACGGGTCGGCGGCGGGGGCGAATCTCACACTCGACGACTACGACGCGGTCTCGACCCCGGAGTCGGTGGCCGCGGCGCCGGACGGCCGCCTGGTCGCGTTCGTCGCCGACGACCGGATCGGGGTCGTATCGGACAACGGTGAAACCTGGTATCTGACCTCGGAATCGTCGTCCGCATGGTCGCCGGTCTTTTCCGCGGACGGCAAATCGTTGTATTTCCTGTCCAATCGGTCCGGCACGAACCAGCTCTACCAGTTACGTCTCGATACGCCCGGCGAGGCCGAGCTGCTGACCGATCTCGATCGCGGTGTCGACGCGATCGTGTTGTCGCCGGACGAGTCGCAGCTGTTGCTGAACTTCGGCGATCAGCCCGACGCCGAGGCCCCGGCGGAGCGCGACGAGCCCTGGGTCATCGACCGGCTCGAGTTCAAGGCCGACGAAGGTGACGGGTACCTGACCGGGCGCCCGTCCGACCACGTCTATCGATACGACCTCGATACGGAAGACCTCACGCAGGTCACGAGCGGGCGTTTCGCCGAGACCGAGCCGGCCTTCTCGCCGGACGGCAAATCGGTCGTGTTCGTCAGCAACCGCGACGCCGACCCCGACGCGAGCTACAAGACCGACCTCTGGGTCGTGCCCGCGGCCGGCATGAAGGATAAGGAGTCGCTCACCCGCCTGACCGACGACGACGGCGTGAAGAGCGCGCCGGCCTGGAGCCCCGACGGCAAGTCCATCGCGTTCCTGTACCAGGTCGACGGCGTCTACGGCATTACCGAGCTCGCGCTCGTGCCGGCGAGCGGCGGGCCGATGCGACTGCTCACTCGTCCGCTCGATCGCTGGGTCGAGGACTTCGGGTTCTCGGCCAACGGCCGCTGGATCTACTTCAGTTACGACCAGGTCGGCGGCGTGAATCTCGCGCGCGTGCACCTCGCCGACGGCAGGATCGAGACGCTGGCCGACGGTCCGATCAACGTCACATCGTTCGATGTCAGCGACAACGGCCGGGTCGCCGCCGCGATCGCCACCGACAACGCGGCGGCAGACATCTACCGGGTCGACGGGCACAAGTTGCGGCGCCTGACGCAACTCAACGCGGAGTTCTTCGCGCGCGTGACGCTCGGCGAGAAGACCAGCACCGAGTACGCGAGCCGCGACGGCACGCGCGTGCAGACCTTCGTCACGCGGCCGCCGGGCGTCGAGGCCGGGCACCGCTATCCCGCCATCCTGAAGGTCCACGGCGGTCCCGTCGGGCAGTTCAGCTGGGGCTACGATTTCCAGAGTCAGTATCTTGCCGCGCACGGCTACGTCGTGATCGAGCCGAACCCGCGCGGGTCCACGGGCCGCGGCCAGGCCTTCGTGCGCGCGATCTACCGGGACTGGGGCGGCCCCGACTACGAGGACGTCATGGGCGCCGTCGATCACGTCATCGCCCTGGGCGATGCCGACCCGGAGCGGCTGGCCGTGACCGGCTACTCCTACGGCGGTTACATGACCAACGTCGTCATCACCAAAACCAACCGCTTCAAGGCGGCCGCCTCCGGCGCCGGCGAGAGCCTGATCATTGCCGACTACGGGCACGACATCTACCAGAGGTGGTACAACTGGGAACTGGGGACGCCCTGGGAACATCCGGAGCGTTACGCGAAGCTCTCGCCGCTGCTCAACGTCGCGAAGGTCGAGACGCCGACCCTGTTCCTCGGCGGCCGCCAGGACTGGAACGTGCCGATACTGAATGCCGAGCTGTTCTACCAGTCCCTGAAGGTGCGCGGCATCGACACGCGGCTGGTCGTCTACCCCGGCATGCACCACGGTGACTGGTCCGAGAAGTTCGACAAGGACTACCTCGTGCGGGTCGTGGCCTGGTTCGACAAGTATCTGGGGATCGATGCCGGAGCGGTGCGGCCCGAAGGGTAGGAGATTCTGTACTGCTTGGCATCTGTTCTCTAATTCGCTACAATTGTAGCTAATTTGAGAACGTTCAGCCTGCCGTGGTCAAGCAACCAATCGAGTTCATGTTCAGCCCCTACCGGCGCGAGTTGCTGGCGACGCTGTTCCTGCATCCGGATGAGCAGTTCCACGTCCGCGAGTTGGAGCGGATGACAGGCATTTCCGCCGGCTCCCTGCATCGTGAACTCAGGGCGATGGCCGAGTCCGGCCTGTTATTGCGTGAAAAGGTCGGAAATCAGGTGTTCTACCGGCCGGACACCGGGTGTCCAATATACGGGGAGCTTGCCGCCATTTTCACAAAGACGATGGGCTTGGTAAACCTGCTGCGGGATGCTCTGGCGAGCGTGTCCGACAGGATCGAGTTCGCCTTCGTTTTCGGCTCCATGGCCAGCGGGGAGCAGACGGCAGGCAGCGACGTCGATATCTGTGTGCTCGGTGACGTTTTGCTGTTGGACGTGGTGAAAGCGCTGTCATCGGTGCAGGAAACGCTGCGACGAGACATGAACCCGGTCGTGATGACCGTGAAGAAGTTCCTGCAGCAATCGGCCAAACGGGAGCGCTTCGTTACACGTGTCATGAGCGAGACCAAGCTCTTCATAACAGGGAACGAGGATGAGCTTGAGCAACTTGCTGAAGATCGGGCAATTGGAAAGACATGAGACGAATGCCCGTCAAGTCCG
>Ga0210095_1000449_pt1 | contig 10313 bp, 9 predicted proteins | sample China_Galinas_PW_FD_184861 | JGI IMG/M metagenome (GOLD analysis project Ga0210095, IMG submission 184861) | Wetland microbial communities from San Francisco Bay, California, USA, that impact long-term carbon sequestration - China_Galinas_PWA_D1... | ecosystem: Environmental > Aquatic > Marine >...
AGCGGCTGCAGGACCTGGGGCTGCTGAACGCGTCCCTGCTCGCGGTGCACTGCGTGCACATGGAGGCCGCCGAGATCGCGGAACTGGCGCGGGCCGGCGTCAGCGTCGCGCACTGCCCGAAATCCAACCTCAAGCTCGCCAGCGGCATCGCGCCGGTCGTCGAGTTGCGCGCAGCCGGCGTGAACGTGGCGATCGGCACCGACGGCGCGGCCAGCAACAATACGCTCGACGTGCTCGACGAGCTGCGCATCGCGACGCTGCTGGCGCGCGGCACGACCGGCGACGCCGCCGCCCTCACGGCGCACGAGGCGCTCAGGATGGCGACGCTGAATGCGGCGCACGCGCTCGGCCTCGGCGACGAGACGGGCTCGATCGAGGCCGGCAAGGCGGCGGATCTCACCTGCATCGATCTCGAGCGCTGTCACAGCCAGCCCGTATACGATGCCGCCTCGCAGGTCGTTTACACTGCACGCAGCGGCCAGGTCACCGACGCCTGGGTCGCGGGCCGGCACCAGCTCGACGACGGCCGTTTGACCGGCGTCGACACAGCGGACCTGCTGGCGCGCTGCGGCGAATGGCGCCAGCGCATCGCCGGGGGTCCGGATCCCTCGCGGAACCAGAGTCAACGGAGTGTGAGGCAATGACGACGGCACAGCAGAACATCGACGACGCGGAAGTCGCAAAATTCGACGCGCTGGCGACGCGCTGGTGGGATCCCGACGGCGAGTTCCGCACCCTGCACGAGATCAACCCGCTCAGGCTCGACTGGATCCGGCGTTACGTCGAACTCGACGGCGCGACCGTCGCCGACGTCGGCTGCGGCGGCGGCATCCTCGCCGAGGCCATGGCCGGCTGCGGCGCCACCGTGACGGGCGTCGACATGGCCGAGGGACCGCTCGCCGTCGCGAAGCTGCACCAGGTCGAGTCCGGCGCCGAGGTCGACTACCGGCGCGCCACGGCCGAAGACCTCGCCGCCGAACGCCCGGGCAGTTACGACGTCGTGACCTGCCTCGAGCTGCTGGAACACGTGCCCTCGCCCGTCAAAGTGATCGCGGCCGTGTTCGAACTCCTGCGCCCCGGCGGCCACGCGTTCTTCTCGACGATCAACCGCAACCCGAAGTCGTTCCTGTTCGCCATCGTCGGCGCCGAATACCTGCTGCGCCTGCTGCCGGCGGGCACGCACGAATACCGCAAGTTCATCCGCCCCTCGGAGCTCGACGCCTGGGCGCGCCGCGCCGGTCTCGATCTCGTGGCCAGCATCGGCCTGCACTACAACCCGCTGACGAAGGCGTACACGCTGGGACCCGATCTCAGCGTGAACTACCTCATGTGCTATCGAAAGCCGGAAGCCTCTTGAGTCGCCTGCACGACGGCGGCCTCGAGGCCGTGTTCTTCGATCTCGACGGCACGCTCATCGACACCGCGCCCGACATGGTCGATACGCTGCAGACCCTGCAGCACGACCACGGCGTCGCGCCCGTTGCCTACGAGGTCGGCCGCTCTTACGCTTCCAACGGCGCCATGGGCCTGTTGCGACTCGGCTTCCCGGATCTCGACGACGACGAACGCAAGGCAATGCTGCCCGAGTACCTCGACCGTTACGCCGGCACCCTGACGGCGCGCTCGCGCCTGTTCGCGGGCCTCGAGGCGCTGCTCGCCGAGCTGGACGCCGCGCGGGTGCCCTGGGGCATCGTCACCAACAAGCCGGCCTACCTGACGGCGCCGCTGCTCGAGGCGCTCGCACTCGCGAGTCGCGCCGCCTGCGCGGTGAGCGGCGACACGCTGCCGGTGCGCAAACCGGACCCGGGGCCGCTGTTGCATGCCTGCGAGCTCGCGAGCGTCGAGCCGGCGCAGGCCGTGTATGTCGGCGACTCCTCGCGCGACATCCAGGCCGGCACCGCGGCCGGCATGGCCACGGTCGCGGCCGCCTACGGCTACGTCGTGGCCGGCGACGACCCGGCCGACTGGGGTGCCGAACGGATCGCCGCGAATCCCGAAGAACTTGCCCAAATCCTGCGCAAAGCGGTTAATCTGACCGCGTGATGGAATCGTTCACGATCGACCCGGAGTGGATCCGTATCGGCGTTCCGGCGGCGCTGGCCGGGCTCGTGGCCGGGGCGCTCATCGTCTGGCTCGTGATGCGCCGCAGGACGGCGCGCCTCGCGGCCGAGATCAAGTCCCAGGAGTCGCTGCAGCAGGAACGCCAGATCGCCTTCGAGGCGGCCAACGCGCAGCTTACGCGGGCCTTCAACGAGCTCGCCAACCAGTCGCTCAAGGCCAACAGCGAGAGCTTCCTGCGGCTCGCCGAGCAGAATCTCGGCGCCCAGCAGGAGAAGGCCAAGCACGAGCTTTCCGAGCGCGAGAAGGCCGTCGAGGCCCTCGTCAAACCGATCCGCGACGCGCTGCAGGCCTCGCAGAAGCAGATCGAGGAGCTCGAGAAGGCGCGCAGCGAGGCCTACGGCGGCATCAAATCCCATCTCGAGACCATGCAGGCCAGCCAGAAGTCGCTGGCGCAGGAGACCCAGAACCTCGTCAAGGCGCTGCGCCGCCCGGAAGTGCGTGGCCGCTGGGGCGAGATCACGCTGCGGCGTCTCGTCGAGCTCGCCGGCATGGTCGAGCACTGCGACTTCCAGGAACAGGTGCACCACGCCGGCGAGGACCAGGTCATCCGGCCGGACATGATCGTACGCATGCCCGACGACCGCGAGCTCGTCGTCGACGTCAAGACACCGCTCGATGCCTACCTCGAGGCCGTCGAAGCCGAGGACGACAAGCAGCGTGAACTCGCTCTGCAGCGCCACACGCGCAACCTGCGCGAACACATCCGCACGCTGTCCAGCAAGGCCTACTGGGCGCAGTTCTCGAAGTCGCCGGAGTTCGTGATCCTGTTCATCCCGGGCGATCAATTCCTGAGCGCGGCGGCCAATGTCGATCCGGACCTGATGGATTACGCGCTGTCTCAGCAGATCGTCCTCGCGACACCGACCAACTTCATTACGCTGCTCAAGACGATTGCCTACGGCTGGCGCCAGTCAAAGCTTGCCGAGAATGCACAGGAGATCCGCGAGCTCGCCGAGGACCTGTACGGGCGTCTCGCCACCTTCGTCTCGCACCTGAACCGCGTCGGGCGCCAGCTCGCCAGCAGCGTCGAGCACTACAACCGTGCCGTCGGCTCGCTGGAGCGCAATGTACTGCCGGGCGCACGCAAGTTCATCGAACTGGGCGTGCGTACCCGCAAGCAGCTCGAGAAAACCGAGTCCGTCGATCCCGTGCCGCGCAAGATGATCGACAGCAGCGACGACGACGAGGACAAGGGTTCGAAGTCCGGCTCCGGCTCCACGGACAAGACGCTGCAGTAAGTGTGCCGCCGAAGGAACCTGCCATGGACGCCGATCCCCGCGCTTACACCTATCCGCAGGACCTGCTGAAGGAACGCGTGATCCTGGTCACCGGCGCGAGCGACGGCATCGGCCGCGCGCTGGCGATTCATACGGCCTCGCTCGGCGCGCGCGTGATACTTCACGGCCGCAACACCGCGAAGCTCGAGAAAGTCTACGACACGATCGAGGCGCTCGACGACGCCCCGCAACCGTCCATCGCCGTGATGGATCTCGCCACCGCCGACGGCGACGCCTACACGTCGCTGGCCGACAGCCTCGCCGACGAATTCGGGCGGCTCGACGGGCTGGTGCACAACGCCGGCGTGCTCGGCGACAAATTCACCGTCGAACAGTACGATGCCGGCCTGTGGCAACAGGTCATGCACGTCAACGTGACCGCGGCCTTCGCGCTCACGCAGGTCTGCCTGCCGCTGCTGCGTGCCTCGGAAGATGCCTCGCTCATCTTTACGACCAGCGGCGTCGGCCGCCGCGGCCGCGCGTTCTGGGGTGCGTACGCCGTGTCCAAGTTTGCGACCGAGGGGCTCATGCAGGTACTCGCCGACGAACACAAGCACGAGCACATCCGGGTGAACTGCGTGAACCCGGGCCCGACGCGCACGCGGATGCGGCAGGCCGCGTATCCCGGGGAAGATCCGGAGACGTTGAAGCGGCCGGACGAGATCCTGGCGACGTACATCTATCTGCTCGGGCCGGACAGCCAGGGGGTGACCGGAGAAAGCCTCGACGCTCAGTGATTGCCTGCCGACTCGGCGAGAATCTCCTTCGCCAGCTCGGCGGTATTGCTGTCCGGGTTGCTCCAGGCCAGTACCGAGCGTGCCGCGCCGGCGGCATTTTCTCTCTTGCCAGCTTCCAGGTAAGCCTGCGCCAGCAATACGCGTATGGTCAGGTTCGAGGGCAGCAGGGATTCCGCCTTCTCGAGCACCTCCGTGGCCAGGTCGATCCGCTGGCCTTCGAGCAGGAAGGTCTGGCCGTACACCACGTACGTTTCGGGGATCGAATCGTCCAGCTTCCAGGCGGTAACCAGGCGTTCTCTTGCACGGGCGAGATACGTCGCACGCTCGGACGGATCATCAGAGCCCCGGGCGCGGTCGTACCAGTACTTGCCGAAGTCCAGCTGACAGTAGGGATCCTCCGGCGCCGATGCGATAGCTTCTTCGAAGTAAGGTTCCGCCTTCTCCCAATTGGCGATGGATGCCAGTACGACGCCCCAGCCCGCCTGGGCCCGAGGGCCGGCCACATCGTCCGTACTGGCGACTTTGAACCAGCGGATTGCCGACCGCAGATTGCGTTGCGAGAGCGCAATCTGCCCCAGACCCAGTGACACTTGTCCGCGCAACAAGGGAACCGCTTTGAGCGCCGAGTCCGGCAGAATTTTGTCGACATCGAGCTTGTAGACGGGCACCACGCCATCATGGAAGAAGCGCATTATCCGCGTGTCGAGATCTTCCGCCGGGATCCTGAACGACTCCTCGAATGCCACCAGATCGTCTTCGCCGGATTCCACAAGCCCGACAAAGTGCGCCATGTCCTGGCTGAACGTGTCGTGTTCAGGCCGGTGAAGCAGATAGTAGACCAGTATCCATGCACCCACGTGAAACATCTGCTCGTCATGGTCGTTCCAGCCCTCGTCACGCTCGCGAGACAAAACATCCCGGAGCGGGATCCATTGGAAATGCGACGCGTCCCAGAGAAGGTTCTCGTTTGCACCGCCAATGATGAATTCTCCGGAATGGAGTTGTGCTGTGCTCAAATATTCTGCGAAACCAATCTTGTACCAAAGCGGGTAATTCGAACTCCCCTGATCGCCCAGCAAATACAATGCGTACTTACGATTCAAAATGTACGCTTCTGAAGCGCCCGGCACGTCGCGAATGACAATGAAATTTCGTCGGAGACCTGGCTGGAATACGCCGTCCCAGTCCGGGTCGATACCAAGATCCTCAAAATCTCCGCTGCCCCGCACAATGTAGATATCGGTCGGGACCGGCGAATTCGCTTGACCCATGTTTGTCACGATGGAGACTGCGCGGCGAAACAATTCCAGGTGGACAGTCAACGCAAGCGCCTTCTTTTCGTTCAGGTCACTGCGTACTCGAAAACTGGGCGTCTGTATTTCGATCCATTTGCGGTCCTCCAGGGGCTTCGCCGAGGCGGGGTGCGCGGAGAGGATCAGGAGTCCGAAAGCGACAAGGACAATTGATCCAATTCTACAGGACATTGCCTGCCCTTAGCTTGATTCCACGGCTTGCGTACAGCGGCTGGTTCCCGGGAAGTTGGCTAACCAGGCAGTGGGAAGCTCGAGACTGATCATACGGATTCATCGCTATCCGGGTATCGACACATTTTCACCAGGTGAAATAACCATGCTTCAAATTCATCCGCGAAACTCACTCCGTCCGCCAATTCGGCCAGACTGACATAAACAGTAAATTCCCTGGTTGATTCCCCGTCAACATCGATATCGCCAAGGAAAACTATCGGACGAACAGTAAATCTGCTGTCCACGCCTGCCTTGTACAATTCTGGATGAACCATCCAAAGTGCTCCGATCAGGCTATCAGACTGGATACTCGTTACTGCACTGGCGTCGAAACTCACCGTCCGGGATGAGGATTCTGCGTCCCCCATTTCGACTGGAGAGTCCTGCGAAGAAACTCGCACTTCGCGGATCACAAGTCGCCTGGAGAAGGTGACCCGACATCCGTCGCCGCTGTATTGATCGATAGAGTATTTGATATGCAGGAAGTTTGCCCCAGACGAATCTCCCCCCTTCTCTTCTGAGTTGGCAGGAATCGCTTCATCCCAATGAATCTCGCCTTGTCCTCGCACCGCATTTTTTATGTAACGGTGGGAAACGTGATTGGGAATGTCGCTATTGACAATCTTTCTTTGTCGGGCCTCGCCCGGCTTGTCGGCATAAATGAGAGGCGGGTTGGATTCTTCGTCGGCGGCAGGTGAGGCGATGGAGTTGCCGGCCGAACAATGCAGACAAGCGACAAGGGCTAAAGAGGCGATACAGGTTCTGCAGATCGATCCGCAATCTTTGCGGCGACTGAAATTCGAAAAATTGGCGTTATACTGGTACGACTTATTGCCTGGCATCAGGCGAATCCATCCGATCCAGTGCATCAATGAACATTATGTCGGATCCACTTTGCCAATTCACCCATGCTTGACGTTCGACGGGCAATCGCAGTTGCCACGCTGGTCGCGGTGGCAGTGTTGTGCTCCCCGGATGTACGGTCAGATTCGAGCACGACGACCGAACTCGAGCGTGAGAACATAGCATTTCTGGAAGTCGCCGTGGCTCATATCATCGATTTTTTCGATTTTTCGTATAGTTATACCGACGTGACCAGTAGCCTGTATCTCTGGGCGGCAGAACTTGGAAACAGTGGAGCGCAGGCAACTATTGCTGACCGTTACCTGATTGGCTACGGCGTCGCTTTCGACCCTGACGAGGCGGTCAAATGGTGGGAAAGGGCGGCTGAGCAAAGCAACCTCCACGCTCTGGAAATGCTGGTTGAACACTATCGCAAGACGAATGACCACATCGCGCAAATCAAATGGACGCGCTTGGCGGCGGAAGCAGGAGTCTTACGTGGGCAAGTCATGCTTGGCTGGTACTACCAGCGCGGAGTCGGCCTGGAAAGAGATACCGACTTGGCAATCAAATGGTATTCCCTCGCCGCCGAGCGCGGAGATCCGCTGGCATATACCAACCTGGCTACCATTTATGAGGGAAGACAGAAAGGCGATCCCCAGGATCTTGCGAAAGCGTACGATCTTCACATCAAGGCTATCGAGCTCGGTAGCACCGACGGTCTGCGTCATCTCACTTGGTTGATTCGGCATGACAAAGGTAGTCGAGAGGATCGGTCACGAGGCTTTGATGTCGTATTGCAGGAAGCAAAGAAAGGGATTCCCGTGGCACAGCTTTATGCGGGCAAGATGCTGCTGGAAGGCAAAGGGACCGCAAGAAATGTCGAGGAGGCTGTTCAGTGGTTTCTCAAATCGGCCAATGCGGGCATCGATGACGCGCAACTGGAGCTGGCCGCTTGCTACGCACACGGTACGGGCGTTCCTCAAGACCTGGCGCTGGCCTTGTACTGGCGGACAGCAGCGGCCAACCAGCGTAATGCATTCGCACAATACCTCGTCTCCCTTGCCTACGCACACGGTGAAGGCGTGGTTGTCGATGATGGCTTGGCACTCAGGTGGCTCCGTTCCGCGGCCGCGAACAACGACTATCATGCACAGTATGCCCTCGGCTTACGGTACTTTAACGGCGAAGGCGTCGAAAAGAATCCGAATCTTGCGATCCGCTGGTTTCGACGCGCCGCGCGGCAAGGAGACCGCCAATCGATCGACGCGCTTGTGCGAACGTATTTTGAGTATTCGACCACCAGTGACGATATTGCAAATGGTTTGATGTGGCTTCACATTTCCGCCCACGAAACGCCAGAAAGACGTGCCAGCTTTGCGGCGGTTGCCGCGGCCGAACAAGATCCGACCAGGCAGTATATGAATATGTATGGCGAGGCTCGAGCTGTCGTTTGGGAAGACAACTTTCGTGCAACCGGCGGCAAATTCTTGCCCAGAAGCAACTCCCATGTACAAACCGCGCGTTAGCCTTCGAGACCGGGTCGCACTTGGCCGCCAGCTCACCCTGCTCATCGGCCTCGCTCTGTCGCCGATAGCCGTTGCGACAGACGTTCCTGCCTATATCGGCACCTGGAATGGTTCCGGTGGTAACTCCGATGCGACTGGAAAATGCGGTGAATCGCACTTTGAGGCCACGCTGGATATATACCAGCGAATATCGAGCAAAGATGCGATTCTCTTTGACGGGCGTATGAGAATGCAACAGACAACGCAATCCTGCGGTTCTGAGAGCCATGTGGAAGTGCGTGTGATTATGGTAGTTAATGACGACCAAAAAGTTGAGTTGCACTTCATGAATCCTCATTGGATTCCTGACTTTCTGACGCGCACTGGCAATACCATGACGGGCGAGGACGCAAACGGCAGCAAAAGCACCTGGACGAAGCAGCCAAAACTGCCGATTGACGAGCGAATCAAGCAGGTTCAGTACAACCTGGCAACTCAATTCCAGGACGAGCGCTCCGAGAATTTCACACGAAAGTTATCAATGTTTCAATTGGAGCAGACAGGCCACAAAGACGATAATTGGAGAATATACAACGACAGTGCGATGTGTGTGATAGAAGCGCTTCGGACGCAGGCTGTGGAGCAGTCGCTGCCCCTTTATGAGCTGTTGAGCATTATCGACCCCAAAGTGGGCGGGACCGATATTCAATTGTCTCGCGCGTTGGACCACAAGGAATTGGCTGAGGACGTCGACTCGTGTTTGCAGAAAAGCGAAGACTCGTTGTTGCAGCAGCGGATCAACACACGACACCAAGAACCGAACGACGTGCAATCCTGATTGCAACGACAGCTGACATTCAGCTACATATCCCAGGCTTGCCCCTCAGTTGCTGTCGAGGACCTTCTTCTTCTCGGCTTCAAATTCCTCGTCGGTAATGATCCCTTCTTTGCGAAGCTGCTCGAGTTCTTCCAGCTTTGTATACATTGCTGACTTGCCTGTGCCTTCCGACACATTTTTCGGGCTCGCCGAATTTGATTGACCCCCTTCCCGAGCTTTTATGGGTATGGTGTAGCTTTCGACATATTTGCGATGCTTGTCAGTGATGGCGTCAGTTATTCCAAGATCGAGGAATACTGCGCTCGCCACTATCTTGGCACCCATTTCGCTTTCGATTGAACCAACTACGGTTCGTCCGTCTTCCGTGGCACAGTCGTACTTCAGCGCGTCGTCCGATTTTCTTACGGACGCAACACCGGGAATCTCCTGCTCCCAAGAGCCGCGCTTGTTGATCAATTTGCAGGTACCTGACGAACCATCGCTGAACGAAAACGCAATTGGCGTCATAGCGTCTTCAGTCAGGGTGGCGCACCCAACGGCACTCAATGTCAGTACAACGACGAGTAATTGCTTCATAGCTCTCCCCTGCCTTTCGTGTCTTTCGATTTTCTGTAGAGTTGATCCAAGTATGCGCCCGCGATCCCATATTCCCAATTTTGGAAAAAGGTGTCTAAAAAAGTTTCGGGTCTATTTTTCCAGGCCGTGAGGCAATGAAATCCTTCATCTTCTAATCCCCGCTGAATCCGACTCCCGTAAGACTAGCGAACCCCGTTAACGGACCAGAAAGTGAGCCTGACACCCTCCTTGCGGAGTTTCTGCGGAAACATATTTTCCTAACTGGTCAATAATCCGCCACGTGGCGGATTTCCTGGAATCTACTTTAAGTTTTACCCGTCGTAACTTTCCGAGGTTGCGCGTCCGGCTGCTTTGCCCTGCAGTTTCATCCGATTGACGCAACACGCGGAGGGGTCAGAGCCGTTCAGCGCGGTTCATTGCTGCCCTTGCTCATAACACGCCCGAAAGCGCTGGATCACGCTCGCCAGCTGAGTGCTCCGCGACTCGACGCGCAGGACGGGCTCGGCACGCTCCTCCTTTCCGCGGTAGGGGCTCTCAGTCGGTGGATTCTGTCTCACTGACTGCCTCGTAGCACTGCCTCGAGGCACCGCTTGGCCGAAAAAATCGCCGTCCGGCGTAGCAACGGCCAAACCCGCCTGGTCGGCCGGCGGCTCAACTTCTGCTTCGGAGGCCGCATTCGGCGTGACGATCGTGGCCGTTACGACGATGTCGGACGGACGGAGCATCGCCGAGAGGATCCGCTCCGCGGTCGCGCCGGCCTCCCAGTATTCGTTCACCTTGTATTTCGTTGCGTCTCCCACTGGCAGATCGATTTCCATTCGATTGAGAGACCAGGTCGTGTTGCCCACAGACACACTGGTCTTTCGCGCCGTGGCGGAGTGCTGCTC